>Ga0190367_1000098_pt1 | contig 65422 bp, 79 predicted proteins | sample 4872181011_MG_FD_171838 | JGI IMG/M metagenome (GOLD analysis project Ga0190367, IMG submission 171838) | Hydrothermal vent microbial mat bacterial communities from Southern Trench, Guaymas Basin, Mexico - 4872-18-10-11_MG | ecosystem: Environmental > Aquatic > Marine > Hydrothermal vents >... | reverse complement strand
TACGACAATGTCTGAATCAGCTAGATCTTTAAAATCATTAGATCCATAAATGTCAAGATTAATGCCGAGTATAGCAGCCATATGTGCAAGATCTAGAGCTTCACCTTGAGGAAGACCTTCAACTACATCTATAAGTACAAGATCACCAAGTTCTTTAATGATTATGTGTACTGCCGTTGAGCAACCAACACGGCCAGAACCAATTATTGAAATTTTAGTCATGCTCAGGATAGAGATAACGAATTTTATAAAAGTTAATTAGTATTCGATAAATGGTACTAATTAGTGCCATTTATTGAATATTCTCTTTATGTTGAAGAATTCTTTAAAAGAGTCTAATCATAATTTAAAATTAAGTTATGGTTACTAACCTACCACCTGAGGCTCGTGCTAAATGGATTAAAGTAATGGAGGCTAAAAGTCCTGAAGAGAAGCTCAGAGCTCTTGAAGAATTTTTAAGCGCAATTCCTAAACATAAAGGTACTGAAAATCTCGTTCATTGGGTTCGTAGAAGAATTGCACAGCTCAGAAGGGAAATTGAAGAAAAAAGAATCAAGGAGAGAAGTGTAAGATCAGGTTCTGGTCTTAAATTCTACATAGAGAAGGAAGGTGATATACAGCTAGTCATCATAGGTCCACCAAATTCTGGAAAATCAAGTCTTTTAAAGTGCTTAACTAACGCCAAAATTGATTGTGATGATATTCCATACAGTACTACAGTCCCGATTCCTGGAATGTTTATACATAATAACATTTATGTTCAATTAGTTAAAGCACCTTCATTAAATCTTGATGATCTAGATTCTGAATTGAATACCATGGCCATAGCACTTGCAAGAAATGCTGATGGTATAATTATCCAGCTAGACGCAACTATGAGTGTGAAGAAGCAGTTAGAGAAAATTTTAAACATATTTAGACTTCACGGTATACATTTGAGCAAGCCTAGAGCCATGATTAGAATTGAGCGTAAACATGCAGGTGGTATTCAAATTATTGGTAAGTTATGCGTAAGCCCTGAGAACGTGAAAAAACTTCTTCAAGATTATGGAATACAGAATGCTTTAGTTACTATTGAAGGTGAGGCAAGTCTTGAAGATATTGAAGAAGCTCTAATTAGAGAATACGTCTACAAGCCATCCATAGTGATGATTAATAAAATTGATCAAGCATCTTCAATTCTTGAAGATGAGATTAAAGAACTTGAGAAAAACTTCACCATAATTAAAACTTCACTAATTAAATGTAGAATTGACTATGATGAATTTTTAGAGAAAATTATGAAGACTCTAGACTTAATCAGAATCTTCACCAAAGAACCTCATAATGTCAAGTTTTCAGATAAACCCTTCATTGTTAAGAGAGGAGTGACTGTTGGTGAGCTTGCAAAAATGTTACATTCAAAGCTTTACAAGAACTTTAAGTATGCTAAGATTTGGAGAGTAGAAACCTTTCCAAACTACTTCAAGAGAGTTGGTTTAGATTATGTCTTAAATGATGGTGATGTTATTGAAATAAGGACACAATAATCCTAATAAATAAAATACAACTCCAACAAGTTATGAGTGTTAAAGAGAAGATAATACATTATAGTGAGGTAAAGCCAGAAGAAGTCAAAGGTGCAGTAAAGACTAGAATTAGAGTACTTATTAGTGAGAAAGATGGAGCACCAACATATGCTATGAGAATTTTTGAGGTAGATCCTGGTGGTGAAATCCTCGAACATACACATCCATGGGAACATGAGATCTTCATACTTAAAGGCAAGTTAAGATTAAAGATTGGTGATAAGTATTATGAAGTCAGTGAAGGAACAGCCATATACATACCACCAAACGTACCTCATGCCTATTGGAATATTGGCCAGGAAGTAGCCGTATTTATATGTACCATACCTATAAAACCTTCAAAAACATAAGCTAGATATGAGGAAAAGTTAAAAAATATCTAAAAATTCAGATGAACAAACTAGGGCCGGTAGCTCAGCCCGGTAGAGCGAGGGGTAAAGACTCCCTCTAAGCGGGCTCTTAACCCGTAGGTCCCGGGTTCAAATCCCGGCCGGCCCGCTACTTAATCAAAACAATTCTACAAGCTAGAAAGATAATGATGGAGTACCGTATTTAGAGTTTTGAAAGTTTTCAATAAGATCTCTTTGACTTTCAATAATTTTAACTATCTGTTCTTCACTAAATTCAATTCTAGCCTTCTTGAACTTATAAGCTTACAATAATCTTTCAACATAATTAAGAATTTCTTCTAATTCAGACAACTTACTTAGCACGTAGTTTTTAACATCTTCAAAATTACCTGAATTAATAGCCTTACCGATCTTGAGTAATAATTCGAGAATTTCAACAATATCAGCTAGGTAAGTATCTCCAGCTTCAATTCTAGATTTATAAATTTTAATAAGTTCTTCAAGATCGGCTAATTTGATTAAACTACGAGCTTTGAAAGTACTTATTAATTCAAGAATATCAAATTCATAAAAATCAGGTAATTCAAATAATCTATCAATTTCATCAATCTTAATTTCCTTAATTTTCGTACCTTCATCACTCATAAATACGTAGTAGATTTTAACGTCTTTACTAGATAATTCACCTTCTGCAATAAATCTACATACTCTAGACAATATGTGTTCACTATGAGTTTCAATAATGGCTTGAATATCCTCCTTTATTAAATAATTAAGTATTAAGTTCATAAAGTTTGCTTGAGCTTTAGGATGAAGGTGAAGTTCAGATATTTCAGCAATGAATATTCTAGATGCTATGAGAGTTAGTATGAGTAATAGTAAGAGATATGAAACTCCTGTATCTAGATCAACAATATTTAACTTTCCTATCCTAACTTCATATAAATCACCATCCAGTCTCTTAACTCCAATCTTCTCTAAAGGAATTTCAATCACTTTTGAAAATATTTCTGAAATATCGTCACTAGCATGTTGTAGTACTTCTAAAATCATTTTATGAATTTCAGTTTCTAGTCGTACATATCTTGAATAAAGTAGTCTATTTGCAGAACCTAATATAATAGAATAGCTAAGTTCTTCAAAAATTTCAGCAAGATTAGAACTGAGTTGTGCTATCTGTCTATTGATCTCAGACACCTGTTCGAATAAGTCATTCTTGTGTAATGTCATCACATCCGGTAAAAGACGTAAAGATAATGATAGTAGCAGTTTAGAGAGAGGTACATACTTTATTTGTTCTATAAGTTCTTCGTAATGGAATGGTAAAACTTAATCTTTTGTAAGTAACTTAATATATCTTTCTGAAGAACTTACATGTAGTCCAGTACTGTTCTCTAACTTAATTCTGATTTCATCTTTAATTATATCAATTCCATTTTCTGAAGAAAATTTTAGACAAACTTCATGTCTGAACGGTTTTTCAAATTCATATTTGATTACAATTTTCTTATCTAAATCATGTTTATAGATTATGTCTTTAGACGTTCCTAAATCATATGTTAATCCTTTACGTGAAATTCCTTCAAATTCTGCTATTAATGGGGTTTGTATTGCACGTAGTATATTTGTCTTACCTGAATTGTTAGGTCCAATAAGTATGGTCAATGGGACAAATTCAATTTCTAATTGCTTAATACTACGGAATTTCAATGTAAATTCTACGTAGTAGCATCAATTATAAATTTGCGAGTAATCTCATAAAGCCTCTCGTGAGGTTCTGTGCACTTTTGAGCTATATTGAGAAGCAGGTTGATGACTTGAATGTGATTGATTTTTAATGATTCGGGACCAATTATTAATTGAATAAATATCTATGCTATTCTTTTATTACCGTCAGTAAATGGATGTTCACAAATAATGTTAACCAGTAATTTAGTGACAATCTCAATTAAGTTACATTTACATTTTAATCGTGTTGAGTATATTATTGATTCCAAAATTGACCAATCTATAGAAATTTTTAATTGAAGTTTCTTAATTATTTACTAAATAACATTTTTCCAATTTTCAGGTATGTTAGGCATTTCTATTCAGATTTTTCATAACCCCCTGCCTGGTGTTTTGATTATAACTTCATCATTGATTCCGAGATTATTTCATCTTTTCCCAAAAGTTCTTCAATAGTCTTGTCTTTACTCTTAATTACTATAACTTTACTGCATTTCCCATTTCGTCCCTCTCTTCTTCCTTTTGGACATATTTTCACTCTATCCATAATTATGGATAGTTTTGTTTGTTCAAGTACTTTAAATGCTCTTACAATTCCATTACCTCCTTTCCACTTTCCTAACCTCCACTATCTCTTCTAATTTCATATCTTGTAAAGATTATGGGGTAATGTTTTTCAATTACTTCTATCGGCGTGTTCATGGTATTCGTCATGTATACATGAACAGTATCTACACTGTTCATTCCTAACCTTACACCACTTTCACAACCTATAGTTTCATAAAATATCCAATCACTCTTCATACCTGAGAGTATTATATTCGTCATGGTACCTTCTGACTGTGCAGGTACTTTGTTCGGAAATACTTCTTCAAGTGCATTGTATGGTGTGTCTACTATTCTTTGACTAATCTCTACATTGCCAAGACCTACAGGTGCTGGTCTTACTGGATTTACTATCGTTTTTTCAGGTGCATATATGTGAATAACTCTATAGAAGCCATTGTTAATGTTGATTTCAGGATTAAGTAAAGTCTTAAATACGTAAGTTACCGATGCAACAGTTACTCCGAAAACTGCATTTAGTGGAGCACAATTTGTTCGGAACTACCTGTAAAATCTATATTAACATTAGTACCTGTAAATTGAACATTTACACATATTTTTAAGTTTCTATCTCTATACTCAATGTAATCTTTGCCATAGCATGAAGTTTTCGATATGCTTGCAATATCTTTTCTTGTTAGATATTCAGACTTATCTAATAGGTAATTGCATGTATGTATAAATTTACTTAATCCGTACCTGCTTATCAGATTTTTCAACCCCTCTTCACCGACCTTACATCCTGATAATATTGTGCATTTGAATCGCCGAGAGTGTATTTAGGAATTCTAACATTACTTAGTATGAATTTCAGAATATCTCTTCTTAATCTTCCTTGCTCAACTATTTTCAACAGTGGTATTACTAGACCTTCCCCATACAGTGTTTTTGCATGTATTGATAAATTTCCTGGAAATGAACCACCAACATCTACATGATGTGCCTTACGTACTATCCATGAGATCAGTTTATCATCTTGAAATATAGGTTTCAGCACAGTTACATCATTGAGGTGAGTACCAATTATGTATGGATCATTAACGATAAATACGTCACCATCATGGACGTCTATGTTTTCGTTTTCTAGATAGTTGAGAAAATTCTTCATACCAACATACATGGAGCCTAGATGTACAGGTATGTGTTCAGTCTGAGTAATTATATGACCTTTACTGTCAGTTAGTAGACAGTTAAGATCCATTCTATCTCTAGTATTTGGTGAGAATGCGCATTTCTTAACAATAGTGCCAACACGTTCAGCAATGTATGTAGATCCGTGAGAGATGATTTCTGAAGTTAACTTATCAATCACATTCATCCCCTTGTGAGAGTTATGTTTAAATATTCGTCAGCTTTTCCAGACCAACCTTCTGGGACGTAGATCGTCGTATCATAATCTTCAATTACTACAGGTCCTTCGATAGTAGATCCTGGTTTCAGTTTATACTTGCCATCATATACTTCTCCAAATTCCTTAATGGCATTGTCTACATTTTCACTATTCTTCAACTTGTATTTTTTTAAGTACTTGCTTATGTATTATGCCAATACCTACAGTCTTAATCATACTTATCTCAATCTTCTCTTCAGGAATGGTATAACCGTAAAGTCTTCTATAAATTTCCTCATATTTTCTGATTAAATCATCTGTACTTGCATCTTCTGGATTGAATGTTATGTTAATTTCTTGATCTTGAAACTTATATCTTAGTAGCAATTCGTGTCTCAACACTACATTGTCTCTTGAGAAACCATTACGTTCAAGAATGTTTAGTATCTTTACTTCGAGTTCTTTACAATACTCCTGTAATTCTTTGATTTTACCCTCATTTACTTGCCTAGTAACCTCTATCTTGAAGTCCGTCATTAATAGTCCAATTGATGAGAATACCCCAGCTTTAATTGGTATGATTACTTTATTGATGTTCATCTCCTCTGCAAGTTCACATGCATGTAATGGTTCTGCACCTCCAAAGGCTGTAAGTACGTAATTTCTGGGATCTAGACCTCTCTCAATTGTGGCTATCCTTATAGCATTGGCCATATGTGTATTGATTAGCTTAATAGTTCCATAAGCAGCTTCTTCAAGATCTAAATTTGCATGTTCAAGAATTTTTCTTTTAAAGATGTTAACTGCATAATCTTTAAATATTTTCATTTCCCCGTTGAGTAGATATTTTGGATTTAGTCTATGTAGTATGATGTTGGCATCAGTTATTATTGGTTCAATACCTCCTTTACCATAACGTACAGGTCCTGGATCTGCACCAACACTTAAAGGACCTACTCTTAGTGATCCATAATCATCTACCCATATTACTGTACCACCACCTGCACTTACTTCTACAAGATCAATCATGGAAATGCTGTAGTACCGTTCATGTCGAAGCTAATAGTATTATGTTCATTAATGAGTTTGCCAAGCTCTAATGTAGCAACAACACCAGCAGTTGGTCCTGACTCGATCATTATTATGGGTTTCTACATGCGTATTCTGTATCAACAAAACCACCCCATGAGGACATCACGTAAATTCTGCTTCTACTGATGTTATAGTTTTCAATTAGTCTACATAGATTATCGAGATACTTTGTCACTATTGGTGTAAGTATTGCATTAATTATTGTCGTACTAAATCTCTCATACTCTTTCCACAGAGGATCGACTTCACTACTGATGATTATAGGTACGTTAATTATTTTTGAAAGAATTTCTCTGGTTCTAATTTCATTAGTAGGATTAATGTACGAGTTTAAGTAACATACAGCAACTACATCTACGTTCATTTCTTTCAACTTCTCACCTATCTTAATCACTTCATGCTCTTATAGGTACAATTACATTGCCTTTACTATCTACTCTCTCATTAACTTCAAAACAGTAGTTACGAGGTATTAATGGCCTTAATTTAGTGAAGAATATATCATAAAGTTCTGGTCTATTTTGACGATTGATCTTAATGATGTCTCTAAATCCTTTAGTTGTAATTAAAGCTATTTTAGGTATTTCAAGTTTTACTTGACCAAGTAGTGTATTTGATGGTAATGTACTTGCATGAACTAGATACCAGACATTATTAAAATTGATACTAAATAGTCTATACATTCTCTCAAGACCATTAAGAATGGATTGTTCAGGTCTCTCAGGTATTGTTAATTCTTTAATTACATGTAATTCTTGCCTTACTTGATCGTAAATAACAATATCTGTGAAAGTGCCTCCCGTGTCTATGGAGACTATGTACCTATACACGTATTTTAGGAATTGAAATTATGACTTTAAAAAATTTGTCATTAAAATAACTTGAGAAAATCAAGTAGTATGTCTAGTTATCATGATACATATATTACTTTTTGAAAAATGTTATTCATATCATTTACTCTTTAATCATCTCTACCAATCATCACTTATTAAGTTTACAAGAACATCTAGGATTATGAGATAGAGTATATAAATGTGAAGTTTATTCTCTAATAGCCCGCGACGAGGTGGTGATGGGGCCTTAGAGCCCTAGATGAGCCACCTCGCCTATTTATATTCTGTAGGGTATGTAATACTCCTTAACTTCATCCACATACTTCAATACGTCATTATCTGTAAGATCGTACCACTTAACATAAGCATCAGCAACGGCAAAACCCATAATATCACTTCTAACATTTAAACAGACAATGCAATCAACGTGATGATGTATAAGTTCTATAGAACTTAATGATGCTGTTGGTACTGCAATGATTATCTTTTCAACATTTCTATTTTTGAAAAAGTTAATAGCACTAAGCATGGTATAGCCACTTGCTAAACCATCATCAACGATTATGACAATTCTATCATCTAGTTTGGGGTAAGGTTTATTTCTTCTAAATACTTCTTCACCGTCTACGAATTTCACTTAATGCTTTTTCAACGTGATTCAAAATTTCAACTTCTGAAAAGCCTAAATACTGTACAAGTTGCTCATTAAGTACATACTCACCATCAGGATTAACAGCACCATAACCTGTCTCAGGATTCCAGGGAATTCGTATTTTACGACAGATGATCAAGTCAAATAAGGCATGAAATTTCTTAACAAGTTGAATAGCCACAGGAACACCACCGCAGGGAATTGCATAGACAGTAACTCTACTCAAATCATACTTCTCTAAAATACTTTCAATCTTGTTAGCTAGCAATTTACCTGCATCTTCACGATCTTGAAAGACGTGAAACTTCTCAACAAGATCCTCAATATAGTAGATTTTATCTTTAAGTTTATGAAGAGCTTTCAGAACCATATCCTTAAAGAGAACCATAAACTTCTCTCCTCAAACTAACAACTCTTACATATAAGAAATTTCTTAAGATCATGAGTAAAGTTAATTAATTTAAAAAATAAACGTATAACCCGGTGATGAACACCTCGACCCATGAGAAGTGAAGAATGGTATTACGGCTGAATCGTCTCGTGAAAAATGTCTTACATCTTTAAAAGTCGTAGTTAGTTAGGTTATTCATAACTGAAATTTAAACGCTACGCGAGTCTAATACATGTACTACTGAAAAAAGAATAATTCAACTAGTTAAGGAAAAGGTTTAGAAAGATGGGTAATACATTCAAAACTAAAATACCTTGCAAAAATTAAAACTAGATACATCATGAAGTAACAAAATTCGATTACATGAAAAATTGTAGAGACGTCCCTTACGCAAGGTCTTATTATCCCGTCGTTAATACCCACGAACTTTGTCCATGATAGTCTAGGTTCAAGTGACATGTTCATGTATTTAAGAGAGCATAAGAGAGCGATGAAATTTAAAGTAATTACGAAATCAAGAAGGATACAATAGTTCTTGACAAACAATGCGTCAAGAAGATGAACGTTTCGTGTATATGCGCGCTAATGAACTTCATAATGCGTAATGTGAGTACATACATGTGTGACAACTTATGTAAACGATCTCTCAACATTGACAAGGATGTTGGATCTGTATGTTCCACAACTAGTAATGCTTGTCTAGAAGTTTTCAATTGAATTAGGAATTGAGATTGTAATGCTGTTTCTGGTGTGATATCTCTAAAATAGATCATTTACGAGTTTTTCCAATACACTAATACCAACTATGGTTACTTTATCATTTACTCTTTCCAACCCTAACCTTGCAACTGGGCATACGAAATAGAACTTGTCGAATGGTATCTTCTTTTCCTGTAGTTGTCTCATCTTCCTATTCAATCGTTCTTGAACTTCATTAATTCTAAAAGTTGTAGACAACTCTATAATAATTATTTTGTCTCTGAGTATTAACAGTATGTCCAATTGATGTGATTTGCCATAAGTTCCCTCAATTACTGCACCTACGTTCTTGTGTATAAATATCTCAACATCTTTAACCGTTGGAGATATCCTATTATGTAAATAGTACCTCAATGCAATCTCAGTAATCAGAAAGTAGTAATGCTTAAGCATCTCTGGTCTTAAAACCTGTTCAGGATAATCAAATATTGACTGTGCTAGTGTAATGAAATTTTTATGCTCATTATCGAGTGGACATTTGATGCTTGCTGGTTCATATGGTCTCTCAGGTAATGTTAGATTAAGCAAACTAAAAAGGCCAGTACTAATGAAGCAGTCAATACGGAAGTAGCTTAAAGTGACGTATTTGAGTTTGAATTTCTCTTTCAATATCCCTATAAATTCAAGAAATTTTTCAAACCTATACCACTTTGAGTTAGTACCTCCGAAATTTCTATCATTCTACGTATTTTATCACTAATCATCAACACTTGAAGATTTGGTCCCTGTTCCATAATAAACTTAGCGATGTGCATAAATGCTTTCTGTGCTAATTTTTCCAGAGATACTTCTCTTTCAAACTCATCTAACGATTTATCTAGCTTTATAAGCACATCAGTCTTGCGAGATTTAATTGCATGTTTAATACTCTCTTTCAAATCCCTAACTCTCTGTGCAACATCCCTAAAGTATTGTGAAAGTTCTTCACTTAATTTTCTAAAATCGTCTTTACGCTTATTTAATAATTCAATGAAATGATCTCATAGTTCATATGTAATTCTCACCAGTTGAAACATTAATGCAATTTTATTGAAAATACTCATTTCACAGATATCGGTCTATGCTTTCAATGATAGCATGCTTTAGCGCGTCGATGTTATCTAATAGTGTTTTAAAGAAATCTTTCCCAAGCGTTCTTAATATGAGTTGAGTTGCTTCTTCCGATTTTGTTGGATTTATGTATATCCTACGCCCACCGATTTCTCTCAACACTGATGGTTTAGCAATGATCGTATGTATCATGAGGACTAGAAGAGTTAAGACGTTAACATTTCTGCCTTAAGAGACTTTAAATTATCGGGGTTTAATCCGACTATTGGATACTCCTCACCTGTTTCCTCATCTTCTACCTGTCTTATAGTAATAATTCCTCGTTCCTCAAGAAAATTCAGTAGTAACATTAGTTCAGAAAGTTTCTGTTTATCCTCTTCATACGCCTTTGCCAAGCCCTTACCAATGAGCTTTCTTGAAATTTCATCTATGAATTCTAAATATGTAAGTTTGGCCCATCCCCTAGAATATTCTCGACAAGTTCAAGCATAATCCTTAAATTTTCTGATGAATTAACACGATATGTCGTCCTCACTAAATATCGTATATACGATATTATTTTAAAAGTTAACGCGCGGCAGAATCATCAAATTTCAATAATCCACTTACCAGCTATGTAACGTACAATTGTTGATTTATCAACACTATAAGAACTGGTAACAAGAACATAATCATGAGTATTTAACTTATGCCAGACTTCACCACCTTCTATCCTATGGACATAATTAATACACAAAGTCATGACTAATTACATTACTTTGAGGCAAACTTTGAAAAAAGTAAGTATACATGATTTTTAATTGAACTAGTTAATAACAAGTATAATCATGAACTTCTTAAAAGCTAACAAATGAGTACTCATGAAGAATAAGTTATTACTAAGTCAATTAAATAGTTTAAAAACATAATTGAAGGTCTCGTAGTTACTGGTAAGAGATATCATTATTAAGACTTCTCGTTTAGACCATGTTTTCAACTTGTTAAGTCTTTGAATAAATTATTTAGCAGGAAATTGTTTAGTTTTGTTAAGATTGTTCTAATTCGTAAGCCTAGACTGGAAATTCGTTATTTAATTGCTTCAACTATCGATGCTAAACTTCTTTATCGTGAAGTTGAAGGTATTTAGTCTTGGAGATTATTTAAGGAGAGAAAGATTAAGCAAACATTACCTATCGACTCGATACCTGTTATTTATCGTGAACTTAATGATCTTGATGATGTATTGCAATACTTTAAACAATTAGTTAACAAAGGCGTTATTGTTTTTGATGTTTATTGTGATTGTGATGGATTTACATGCATTAAAAAGATTGGAAAGACCCCGCAATCATTAGCCTTAACTTGCAGATACTTTCTTCCTTAAATAATCACGAATTAATTTACAAATTTCAACTAAAGCTTCTTTTTCACTAATACCCAGTAATTTAGCAATTTCAAAAACTAATTTCCTTGAAACAATCTTAACGTCACTACCAATCTTAATCCTTATGAATTTACCTTCTATTCTAAAAGATGCAATTTCATGTCCAAGTTCATCAATTAATTTACGATAAACCATTGATGTTTATTCAATAATTTTAAAGTATTGTAATTGTAATGTTAGTTCATGTAACTTCATTACTTCACCATGAACCACCTTATTAATCGCTTACTTCAGGACTTGGTTCACTTGAACTTTTAAGTTCATATGTAATTCATGGTGTATATGGTGGTTTGCATGAACTAACATGCTCATCATGAACTTGCTATAGTATGTAATGCATGTTTGTATGTTGGTTCATGAAACCTAGGCAGTTTACATAGACTAGTCTTTTAAATTAGTTATTAATTTTTCATGACTCATATTAAGTTAAGTAATGAGAAATTAATACATTATCTTGATAAGTTATGTCAAGAACTTGGAATACCAAGAAATAAAATAATTGAAACTTTGGTTGAAAGTATTATTAAGGGACGTTCAACTCCTATTGAATTACTTGAAAATCCATTAATTATATGTTCGTGGATCAAGAACGCAATAACGATACTTGAAAAATGGTTGGAGAAACATCCACAAGATTTGAAATTAATTAAACACAAGATTGAGAAGTTGAAAATTATTTACGAAATCTTAAAAGATTCGAATATTTGCATATAGGTGAGAATTTGAGTTTAATTCATAAGTATTGGAGTAGATTAAAACAAGCATTATATGAATTAATTAGTAAAAAACCATTCAAATTGATAAATTGTTAGAATACGATTCTAAAATAATTGAAATTGTTAAGCAAGTTCTTGCAACTAAGGTAGTTAACAATAATGATGAATTAGCTAAAGTTAAGGAGTATTCTAAAATCTTAATTACATGTACATGATGATGATAAAGGTAAAGAACAATACCGATCACGGCAGTTAAGGTAATGATTATGTAAATTAGTCTCGAAATTGGAATAGACATGTAAGGAAAAGAGAGATTTAAAGGATGGAGTTAGTTTTGAATTATTTCTTATTACGTTAACATTAATATTATTGTAATTATCGTACCAATTACAACACTTACACCAATTAATAAGAATCTTGGATTTACATGCCAAGGCATGGTTATACACTTGTTATGCATATGTATATTCCAAATGCTGCAAGTAGTAATGATGCAATCAAGATTCCTAATAATCCTGGATTAATTTTCCAAGGCATTTCTGGATCACCAATAACTTCATACAACTTCTTAATATATTTTCCAAGATTATGCAAAGTGTAAAAAGACTTAATGTACAAATTATTAAACCAATGTAAATGATTACGAAGATCTTTAATAACATAGGTATGTTCAAAATAGTTGGTAACACAGTTAATGGTAATACAACTAGATATGCAATAAATACTTTAAAAAGAACATCCTCATACCTTTCTAATCTCTTCTCAAACCAATCTCTATATCTTCTCAATTCATTACAAGCTTCTCAATACCCTTCCTACACTTATCAATTAATTTTTCAATACCCGTGGATCTACTCATGAATAGACTAAGTAGTTTTTAAAGAGAATGGATTAAGATGTTTTTAAAAAGAAATTGAGGTATTTTAAGTAAATTATTTCGGTACAGGTGGATTTTGAATCAGATGTATAACAACTGAAATATCTTCTATAATGCCATAGTGAAGTATATGAATGTGATATCTGGAGATTACGTAGAGTTATGGTAAGTAATGTAGAAAGTTATTGTGATTACTATAGTAAATAGTAATAAGAAGATAGATATCTCTATGATTTATAAGTTAGTTCTTCATAGAAATTACGTATGAGTAATCTTAAGCCTATACATTCATGGCCACATTCTGAACTTAGGGAAATTAGAGATTTTAAGAATATTCTTAACTTACCTAACGTTAAGGAATCACCATTTTATGAGAAACTTAGAGGACTTAAAGTTAGGTGTAAGTTATGCAATAGGTTTTGTGTTCTTGATCATGGTCAAGTAAGTTCCTGTGGTGTTAGATTTAATTTTGAAGGTAAGTTGTATACCGTCACTTATGGACTTTTAACAGCTGTTGAATCTAGACCTATGGAGATTAAGCCATTCTTCCACTTCAATCCAGCTACAACAGCCACGACAATAAGTACTTGGGGTTGTAATTTTGTATGTGCTTGGTGTCAAAATTATACGTTATCTAAGTACGTTAAATATTTTGGACACTACATATCACCAGAAAAACTTGTAGAGTGGTGTCTCGACATTGGTGATGATGGCATTAATGTCAGCCTTAATGAGCCAACACTACTTACAGAGTATGCTTTAGATGTTTTTAAGACTGCGAGAAAACACAATTTACACTTATCATACAATACTAATGGATATATGAGCCTTGAAGTTCTTAAGGAACTTGTGTATGCAGGTATGCAGGCTGTGAATATCGATGTTAAAGGTTGGGAGGATACTTATAGGAGGTGGTTACTTGTAGATTTTGATAAGTATTGGAGAAATGTAGTAGAAGCTGAGAAGATGGGATTACATGTTGAACTTACTTACTTAGTTATTCCTAAAGTTAATGATGATGAAATTGAGAGTTTTTTGGAGAGAGCAAGTAAAGATTTAGATTTAAATACACCTATACATTTTACAAGATTTCATCCTGATCATAAATTACTTAACACTTACTCGACTCCCATAGAAGTTCTTGAGGAAGCTAGAAATTTAGCAGTTAAACATTATGGATTTAACTATGCCTATATTGGTAATGTTCCTGGACATCCATACGAACATACATACTGTCCAAAATGTGGAAAAATAGTCATTAAGAGGTATGGAATGTATGTTGTGGATGTCAAGTTAGAGGTGAAGAATAGTAAGTACGTATGTAGATACTGTGGTTCTGAAGTTCTGGTCAGAGGTAGGTTAGGTAGAAAGTTTATGAGAGGATTAAGTTTGATAATTTAATCATTATTAGTAGTGTTAATAGTTACAGTTTTTACTCTACGTGAAATCTTTCTCTTTACACCATGCAAAACATATAGCAAAATTTATATAGAAGCCGCTAGTTAATAAGTTAGAACTACTTTCTAGAATTCTCATAGAGAGGGGTGAGAGCCATGATCAAGGCAATACTCACCATAATCGCAGGAATAGCTCTCCTGGCTGTTCCAGAGCCTATAGTATCTTCAGCAGCGGGTGCAGCACTTATAGCTAAGGGTATCAGAATGTTGAGAAGTAAGTATAGTAATGGTGAAGACGAACCACCCGATAGCTACTTAAGCATACTTCAAATATGTACTCTTCAAACCTCACCTAACTTTTTATAAATAATTTCAAACTCACGTATTCTCATGAATAGAAGATTCATAACTATAGGTCATACTCCAGATCCTGATGATGCTTTTATGTTTTATGCTTTAAGAAATAGAGTTGTAAAGCATGACTTCGACGTGATTGAAGTTATTCTAGATATTGAGACACTTAATAAGTTAAGCATGAAGAACTTACTGGATTTTACAGCCGTAAGTGTGTATGCTTATGGTTATGTATTTAAAAACTATTATCTAGTAAAGCATGGTGCAAGTTTTGGAATTAATTATGGACCAATAGTTGTTAGTCGTAGAGAAAAAATTGATAATCCTAGAGACGTTCTATTTGCTATTCCTGGTGAATATACAACATCCACATTACTTCTCAAGCTATACTATGGTAAGGACATAGATACTGTCGTTCTTCCTTTCTCCGAAATCCCCAAACTTGTAGCTATGGGTATAGTTGATGCTGGTGTGCTTATACATGAAGCACAACTAACTTATAGAGATTATGGTTTAAACAAAATTATTGATCTTGGTGAATGGTGGTACAGTGAGACTAAGTTACCTTTACCTTTAGGCGTGAATGTTATTAGTAAGAGACTTGGTAAGGAATTTACAAAAAAGCTCATTCAAGTTTTTAAGGAATCTATAATGTATGCTTTGAAACATGAAGATGAAGCTTTAAGATATGCTCTCAATTATTCAAGAGATAAAGAAATTGATAGAGTTAGAAGATTTATTAAAATGTATGTTAATGAGTTATCAATAGATATGGGTAGTCTAGGATTAAAAGCAATTGATAAGTTGTTAAGTATTGCCTATCAGGAGAAATTATTGCCTGAAAAACCTGAAATTGAAGTTTTAGATTAAGTTCCAGTCAATTACTAAATCAATATTAATTTTTAAACAATTCTTTGAAAAATACTTGATAGCATCATTAATATCCTTACTAAAGAAGTACTTAATGGCATCAGTATAGTACCTCTTAATTACTTCCCTATTAAATTCCGAATATTTAGAAAGTACTTTATCAATAATTTCATCAATTTTATTTAATGATCTTTTTAAGTTCTGAAGTAGCTTGTTACTTATAGTACTTACTAACTTCTTATACTTATCAGCGAAGTCCTTCTTGACTACAAGTACAACGTATACTAAAGGTAGGTTAGTTTCTGATGTCCAAAATTCACCTACATCAATCACCGGTTTGTATCCTTTACATACTGCCTTTAAAGCTAAATCTCCAATTAGTAGTAAAGCGTCATGAGTTTTTAAGTAATCATTAAGTCTTGACAAGTCAATCTTGTCCTTAACTGCACGTACTTCATAGCCTTTGTTGTTAAGTAGATACTTCAGAGCTTGGAAAGCAACGGTAGTTTCTCTGTATGCAAGTATTGTTAATCTTTTAGGTAATTCTTTATGTTTTGAAAGTAGCACTACACTTAAAACCTTGCCTCTACTATGTATTGTTATTGACGGAATTACATACAGTTCATCGCATAGATCTAAGGCGTAAGTTATGGGTATGAAGGCTAAGTCGACTTCATTATTAATGAACATTTTAACTATGTTTGAAGGTTCATCTCTAATAACTTCAATTTCTGAATTTTTAAGGTTATGAAATATGGGTTCGTTATGAATGTATGAGAGACCTCCAATCTTAACTTTCAACTAGATCACTTGTGTCTTCTTCACAATCTAGCTTATTTAAGTATTTTAATTATCTAAATAGCCATTTCTCTTTAGGCATGATTATGTCTTTCAAGCTGCAGTCTTCACATTCTTGGTAATTTAATCCTCTAATAATGACTACAGGTACTCCTTCAGAGCCTTGACCCATAATTAATTCTGCTGCTGCAGCAATCTCATCAACAATACATACTTTTGTAGTCTTGAAGATATAGCCATACCTATCTCTTTGACCTACATAGTCCCTAAATGGTTCAATTCCTGCAAAGCCTATACACATGTTTATAACACCTTCTCTGAAGGGTCTGCCGTAAGTATCTGTTATAATGACTGCAACTCTCTTTCCTGTAAGTTCCATAATCTTGCTTCTAATTCTTCTAGCGCTGAAGTCGGGATTTACAGGTAGTAAGGTAACTCTTCTTCCTGAACCATTCACATTTGAGAAGTCTATACCTGAGTCTGCACATACTATTCCATGTCTAGTTAATGTTATTATGTGTCCTCTCTCAACTTTCAATACCTCCAAAGCTTCATTAAGAATTAACTGTACTAATCTTGGATCCTTACCAGTATTTGCACTTATTTCTAGTGCTTCCTCAGTAACATTGTCGATCTTGTCTAAATCGATAATTCTGCCTTCACTTTTGGACACTATTTTTTGAGCAATAACAATCACATCACCATCATTGATTTCAATGCCTAATTTCCTGACATGCTTAACGATGATTTCACCAATATCATCTCCCGGCTTGATTTCTGGAAAATCTTTAAGACCAATAATTTCGATTTTTCTAACCATTAAGTAACTCTTAGAGAAGTACTTATATCTTTAAAACTATAGCACCATAATTTATAGGCTTAGCAAGCATTGCACTTATATTATGAACTTCAATGAGGTACTTCACAATCTCTATACCTCTTCTTAAACTATCTATTAAGGCATAGATTGTAGGTCCCCAAGAACTTTGACCAATACCTAGTACATCAAGTTTTTTAAGAATGTTAATGACTTTAACACATGATGGGTTGTAGATATCCTTTTGAATATTAATGAACATTTTGCCGACTATTATTTGTAGCTCTGTTAATGCTTTACCAAACTTCTCAATATCCTTATCAATTATAGCTGGTACAAACTGTCTATACAGTATTTCTTGAGCTTTAAGGATGAGTTCTTCAGGTATGTCAATGTTTTGACTAAATATTTTTTCCTCTTCCTCTTCACTTAAACCTCTACCTTTACTTGGTATGGTAATTATGAAGTACCAATTCTCGGGAAATTCAATTCTGGCATGTAGTTTGGGAAATTCTTCAATCTTGTCCTTACCTGAATCGATAATTAAGCCTCCATATTGAAAGATGTAGGTGCCTATACCTGAAACTTTACCTCTACCTAGAATCTTAGCTACTTCTATTATTGAAACTTCTATGTTAGAGAGTGTTAGTAGTCCTTTAGCTATCGATAACATTAATTGTGTTGTTGAGCCTAGACCGACATGTTTAGGAATAGACTGTATAGTCTTAATTTTGACTTTAGGAATGTTGAAGTATTTCCTAAGTCTTTCAAGACAATACTTAACTTCAAGATATCTATCACTTTCAATAACATCTTCACTATACTCTTCAACTTCTACAATAGTTCTTGGTCTATCAATGGCTAAACCAATACATCCATACATTTTGAATTTTCTGTTAAATGGGTTAATTATGCCGAAGTGTAGTCTTGCAGGTGAAAGTACAAGTATTCTTGTCATATTAATCTCCACATTCTCAATAACTCATAGATGGTCTCTACAAGATTGTTATAGTAATTTGAGTTAGATACTTTCTTAACGATATTTAGAGAATGTAATACTTTCTCAACAATGTCCTTATGATTCTTTAAAGTCTTGACTTTAGTCATATATATTATTGCTTCAAGAAGTTGAGTGAATGCTCTTGTAGGTATGAAGTATATTTTCTTAACTTCAATATTAATGATTTTGAAATTAGCAATTAAGTAGTTGTCATACTTCTCAATACTTCTCAACCTCACGTCTATATATCCATAACAGTTAGTTATTCTTGGAGCATTAATGTAGGGTGATTTTGTGAAGATTGAGTGTTCAAGCTCACCAAACTCATACTTAAAAGCACTTTTTAGAAAGAGTTTAAGATTAAGTGTTAAATTAATGACATAATCTGTATTTCCCGAAATTAATGAATGATATGTTCTATAAGATTCTCTATACACCTTAATTTCAATTTCATCATCATCAACTAATTTAAAACCCATAGGTGCTGCCGTAGGCTTATTGGCAGGGTAGTAATAGGATAGTATTCCTTCGTAGATAGTATTTTTCTCAAAAATTTCACCAATCATTCTAACAAATTCTTCAATTAGGAAGTTATTAGTGATTAAATTTTTACTAAGATTGAACTTTATTAATGATGATTATTTAAAGAATTCTTGTAGATTAAGGTATGTTAGTTTATAATATAAGTCTATAATGCTTAATCACTATTTCATCAAGTTTAAACTTCTATTTTTCTCTTAGAAGATGATTAAGGAGAAGTTATCGCTTTACATTCTATAATTATGATGGAATTGAAAGATTTTAGAATTGATTCATGCATTCTCTTGAAGCCACATATTGATACTCTTTAAGGTTTTAAGTTCCTCATAAGCTCTTACTAACTTTACTTGAAGGTATGTTATAAACTTAACCATAGATGGATATAATCTCAGTGGGATTCCCCATATAGATAACTAGTAATAAGGTTATTTTAGAGAAAAATTTGTCTAGAAGAAATACGTGAAGAATTAAAATGAATATTGCATGGGGGATATGTGGTGCAGGACATTTACTTAAAGAAAGTGTAGAAGTTATAAAGTATTTATTAGATAGAAAGATAAATGTGACGCTATACGTTTCAAATGCTGGTTATGAAGTACTTAGAATGTATGGTCTTCTAGACAGTTTAATTAAAACCTTTCAAAGACTTGATTATCCTAATGATCTTATTTTTGAGAAGAATGAGGGTAAGTCCTATCCGAGAACTGCTAGGGTATATTTAGGAATCTATAAGTATGTGGTTATATCACCTGCAACACTCAACACTATGGCAAAGATAGTTCACGGTATATGTGACACCTTAATTACGAACTTAGTAGCACATGCATTAAAAGCACAAGTACCAACAATTATCGTTCCTTCTGATACTGACCATGAAGTTAAGTCGAAAATACCCATAATGATTAATAGAACTTCGTGTAAGGAGTGTGAGAGATGTTTAGTTGTTAGTAAGTGTCCAGAGAGGGCAATTTATTTGAGAAGTGATGGACCTCATATAGATCTTCTTAAGTGTAATCTATGTAAGGTGTGTGTATATTCATGTCCCAGAGGAGCTATAATTACTGATGTTGATGTTGTGATTAAACCTCACCCGTTAGTTAAGAAGATTCTTGAAGGATTAAGAAATATGGGATTAATTATTCTCGAAGATCCTAGACACGTTCTGGATGTGGTTAGTAGTATGTTTCTGTAATTATTCCTTTATGTAGTGCTGTTGCTACAAGCACACCATTAACTCTAATATTTTTCAATCTTAAAATATCATCAATACTTCTGATACCACCACCTACAATTAACTCTCTAGAATATGCATTTCTTACCTTATTTACAACATTAATATCTATTCCTTTTAAAGTGCCTACAAGGTCTAGAAAGATCACTAATAACTTTTTAATATTTATCTTGTTGAGAATTAATAGTATGTCATTAATGTTGAGCTTATGGTTTTTGAATTTAACCATACCATACTCAACATCTAAACTTGATACTCTATCTTTTAATTCTTTGAATTCCTCAAGCTCTAGATATTCAGTGCCTATAACATATTCAAGATATTGAGTATCCTCTCTGTAAAGTCCATTTCTACCAACATCTGCAAGTACTTTAAAGTTAAGTTTTAAAGCTTCTCTAATTACATGTTCATTACTTCCAGTACCTGTAATTGAGTCGATGTCAGCAATGTATATTTCATGAAAACCTTTTCTTTTTAAGATTTTAAGAAGTTCGTAAGGATCAGCATTACTTATTAATATGCTGTCTCTTAATGGCTCATACTCTTCACGCTTACCTGAAACTGCATGAACGACTTTGCCATTCATAACATCGATTACGGGAATAACTTTGATACGCATGATTCTAGTGTATATGTTATTTGCTTAGCTATGAATTTTACTGAATAACTTCAATTATAGGTTTAGCACCCTCTTTAACAAGCTTTACGTAAAGTATTGCTGTGTTAATAGCATCTACTAGTGGATTGTGAGAAAAATCAAGTAGAAAGTTTATGCACTCTCTCCTCAATACTGACATTAAACTTAGATCACCTTCAACGATGTTGCGAGTTCTACTCCACATCTTAAGAACATCTATGTACTTTACATTTTTCAACGCAACTTTACTAACTAAGTACTTAATATCAACATCTGAATACACTATCAGTACGTTATTACTGCAGAGCTTTCTTAATAATTCATGCGCTTCATTAATACTTATACATCTTATTAATGTACGTGTAATTCTATGTATTATTGATGACCTACCAATATCCTCTTCATAACATATAATGTATAGCTTTCCCGTACTTAACTTAACTTCACAGTTCTCTACATAAACATACCCGATAGCGACTAACTTCTCCAAGTTATTTGTAAATTCAAGATCGAGTGCAACGTAGTTATAATCCATAGTGAACTCCTACATACTCTATTAATCTCCTCGCAACGTCAATGACGTTTTTCAGCTGAGTAGTGGGTATTTCATTTCTATGAACTTCATCAGCACCTCTAGCTTTAGCCCATAAGAGTATTCTAAGAGCATTTATGTATCCCCATTCTAAATCATTACCTAAACTTTGGGGTAAGACTTTAAGATCGATTAATTTACGAATTCTCTCAAGAGTATTATGTACATTAACGTTATGGATCAATGATAAGCCTTTAATAGTAATGACTATTGGTGCAAATATGTGTTCTTTAACCTTCAATTTCTTAGGGAGTGTTCTAAAGATGGATAATTGTGGTTTAAATATTGTAAAGTAGGTTAGAATGAGCTTACTAACTTTTTGAACTTCATTAAATAAGGTATTAAAAATCTTCCTCATAATATCTTCATCACCGTGTACTGGTCTCGCATCTTGGATAAGTGATAGGAATATGACTTTCTTACTATCAATATCTCTACAGTACTTGACTATTCTTTCTAAAATTTCGTTTAATGAGTATACTTGTTTATCGAAAGAGAAGTTTGCTTTACATGATGGATATCCTATAGAGGTTAAGTTATTCATTAACTTTTTTGCAAAATCTTGAAAGTAATGGCTGTAAGTATCATCTTCATATATGATCAATCCGTCCATGTCAGTTTTTACAAATTGTTCAAATCTACCTTCAGAACCGGAGACAGCAACTACAAAATTGCAGGGCGGTTCCTTGAGACTTGAAATTACATGTTCAATACATTTCTTAACAATTAAATCTGTCACTTTAGTGACCATTAAGGTTAGGTAGTATGGGTTTGGTGATTCAGGATCTAGCATCTTTAATGCGATGTTTTTAGACCAAGTACTTAACTTTCTATAGATTCTGCTCAATTCCTCCATGCTTGTGCTTTTCTGAACTTGACGTAGTGTGTAGTATGGGTATATTCCAAGACTGTAAGCGATATCTCTAACGGTCACTATGCCTATGGCACGCTCTTTAGAGTTAATAATGACTAGATGTCTAACTCCTTTAGAGATTATTTCAAGGAGAGCTTCAATAATGGAAATTCCTTGCCTAACCGTATGTACAGGTTTTGAAGCATATTCAATTATGGGTCTTGATAAGTCTTGATTTTGAGCAACTACTCTTCTAAGATCCGTATCTGTAAATATACCTATAGGTCTTTCATAATCATCAACGACTAGAATAGCGGAGAGACCGTGATGATTCATTATCTTAACAGCTTCAATTGTAGGAGTTGATGGCGAGACGTATAGAGGTCTACTCATTAGTTCATCAATAGTTGCTTCAATATTAAGTATTGGTAATATGGATTCAAGTTCAGATATGGATGTACAGTTATCTTTAACTTTTAGGATTAGAGCTTCAGTTAGAGCTTTAACTTCAGTATCATTAACATTAAATTCCTGTCCGTCACTGTATATGGAGTCATTAATAGCAACTTTACCTGAATATACCACGAAGTTACCTGATAATCTCATAATTTCATTAGTTGCTAGGTATATGATGTCAGAACATTTAGTAATTTCTGGAAGTATTTTTGAGAAAAGTACATACTTCTTAACAAGTTCAAGAACATCAACGTTTACGGAAGTTCTTATCAAGTATCACCTTTCACGCAACTCATTAATACCTATTTAACTCTTTTACTAATTTTTTAAAATTATTAATCTAAAAAATTAATGGATAAAGATTAATACTTCAAGCTAAACAGCGATGACTTCATGACTCTTAGGGATGTGAGGTCTGAGGATGTAATATTTCGTAAGAAGTTAAGATTAGGTTTGGTGCTTGCAGTTGCCTACACTCTGATGTACTATATATACTTTACCTCAATCGTATATGGCGGTGTTAAAGGTGGCATTGCCGTGTACTTATCATTGGCCATAATATTGCTTGGAATGTTCTTTGTATGGCTATATCACGTACTTTGTAAAAAGATTGAGAGAGAGGTGAGGGTATGAGTAGTACTTTTAATGTTGAGAAGTTTGTTGGACAATTCAAACCACTCTCATTAATCCTTTTCGCACTCTTTACGGCTATTGCCTTATGGATAACTTACTGGTCAGCTAAGAGAGTACGTGAAGTTTCTCACTACTACGTTGCTGGTGCAAGAATTAGTGGTTTTGTTAATGGTATGGCAATTGCTGGAGATTACATGTCTGCAGCATCATTTCTTGGAGTTGCAGGTTTAGTATCCTTCTTTGGACTTGATGGCATATACTACGCTGTTGGTTTTTTAGCTGGATGGATACTCGCACTAGTACTTGCTGAGGCTGTGAGAAGAGCTGGAAGATATACTGCAGGTGATATTGTTACATCAACGTATGCAGCTAAAGACGTTACTATAATTGTAGCTATTGCCACTATATGTATATCAGTCTTCTACACCATACCACAAATGGTGGGTGCGGGCTCTATTGCTCAAGCACTTCTCGGAATACCTTATGAGCTTGGCGTATTAATAATTGGTACTTTAGTCATAATTATTGTTGCTACTGCAGGTATGGTATCAACAACTTTTGTACAGTTCGTTAAGGCATTTCTCATACTTGCAGCTGGTGTTATATTAATGATTAGTGCATGGATTTTGCTAGGTAATGGTAGTCCTATAGAATTTCTTAGTAAGTTCATAGGTAGTGAGGTAAGTATAGTAAAGGCAGGAAAATCTGTAGAAACTACAGGAATTGGGTTTTTATCACCAGGTCATAGATTTCCAAATCCTATGGATATTATATCACTAAGTCTAGCTTTAGTCTTGGGCACGATGTCGTTACCACACATACTTATCAGATATTTGACAGTTCCAAATGTTGTAGAGGCTAGAAGATCAACACTTTTTGCTGTTCTTGCTATAGGTACTTTCTACGTTGCTACAATATTTATCGGTTTAGCAGCAGCCATATTAGATACTAGATACTACACCAATAGCAACTTATCCGCACCATTGCTTGCAGCATACGTTGGTAGTGAACCCTTATTTGCTTATGTATCCGCAGTAACCTTCATAGTGATTGTGGGTACAGTTGCTGGTCTCATGATGGCAACTGCAGGTGCTTTAGTACGTGATCTACTTGTAAAGTCTTTCAATATGAGATTTGAAAGTGAGAAAAGGGAGTTAATAATTGCTAGAGGCGCAGCTATTGCTGCTGGTATTTTTGCAATGGTTATGGGAATACTTGCTAGGGGGATGAATGTTGCCTTTCTAGTAGGTCTTGCTTTTGCAATAGCTTCAAGCTCATTCCTTCCAGGAATGATAGCTTCACTCTTCTTGAAGAATAGAGTCAACTCTAAGATTGTTGCTTTATCGATGCTTGTAGGATTAGTGTCATCGATAATATTAATACTACTAAGCCCTACAGTAATGGGTAAGGCAGCAATCTTTCCATTAAGTAATCCAGGCATAGTGACTATACCGCTAGCTTTCACTGTACTGGGAATAGGAGTAGTAGGTAAGAAGTAAATTTAGCTTCCATCCTTAAAATCAAAATCACTCCTTTTCCTCACATCTCATAAGTATTACATACTAATGTCATAATTAATTCATAGATACAGCTTAAATGTTAGTTATAGAGAAACATACTTTATAACTTCATTAAAGTAATAGTTACAGCAGTATATTATGAGTTACGTTTTAGGTCTAGACATTGGTGGTGCTAATGTTAAAGCAGTAATTATTGACTCTAGAAGTAATGTACTGTTCCGTTTTAGGAAGTACTTTCCATTATGGATTGTTGGTAAGGAAGCTTTAAAGGACGTACTTCACGAGATTTATAGTCATGTGAAAAACGGTAATTATGTAGTTTCAACATGCATGACTGCAGAACTTTGTGATATCTACAATGTTAAAAGTGAAGGTGTGATACATATTGCTAAAACCGTCTTAAAAGTTTTTCATGACGCTAAAGATGTGTTCTTCGTGAATACTAACTGTAGTCTAGGTAGTTTAGAAGATTTACTTAAAGAACCTATCAAATATGCTGCAACTAATTGGGCTGCCAATGCATGGTTACTTAAGAAGTTATGTAGCAATGGTATTATGATTGATATTGGTAGTACATCTACAAGTATTGTTACTGTCATTAATGGTAAGATCGACATTAGAGGATATACAGACCCTGAAAAGCTTATACATGGAGAGTTAGTATATACTGGCGTACTTAGAACTAACATTGCAACTCTTGTTGATAAAGTACCTTTTAAAGGATATTATGCACGTGTATGTGCTGAAAAGTTTGCACTTACTGGTGATGTACATTTAGTGTTAGGTAATATTACTGAGCAAGACTATACTACAGAAACAGCTAATGGTAGAGGTAGAAGTTTAAGAGAGGCTTATGCTAGAATTGCAAGAGTGCCTTGTGCAGATGTCGAGCTTTTGAATGAGTATGAGATTAGAGAGATTGCAAGGTATGTACAGGAAGTGCAGATATTCAAGATATTTGAAGCACTTATGCAGATAAGATCTAGAATTGCAAGTATGGGTATAGATCCTGATAACTTTAAAGTCTATACTGTTGGTCTTGGAGAGTTTCTCGTAAGAGAGGCAGCTAGAAGAGCAGGATTTAAAGAGATTATAAGTATTGATGATGCTCTTGGTAAGAAAGTATCAAACATCTTACCAGCATACGCCTCAGCATTGATGGCTTTAGAAGAAAGTGTAGTTTAAAAATACATGCAAGATAAATCAAATATTATGCGTCTTAACATCATTATAGTAGTACTACTTATCCTAGTTCTATCTCTAGTACTTGCACATATACTGAACTTACCCCTATATACTGCTTTACTTTCCTTACCTTTATGTATAGGTATGCTGTTGAGTAATGATTTGCTTTCAAGTTCATGCGATATCTATAGATGGGTATTCCTAATATTCATACTATTATCGACATTATTATCAATATATTCAGTAATTGTTTCAAAAATTGAGGTAATCTTTACAAATATCCTAGGTGTGGTGCTTCTATATGCCTTAGCAAGATTGAGAAGAATTGTTCAACACATATTAGTGGTTCTATATCTATCCATACTAGTAGCGAGTTACGTTTTGAGTAAGTACTTCATGACTAGTATGCTACTTTATTCTCACATAATAACTCTCTTCACTCTATCTTTAATTAGTGGATTCAATTTTAAAGCTAGTGGTGTTGAGAATACTAGATTCTACTTATCCATGTGTATCTACATGGCTACTCTCTTACTAATATACATATTTACTAAGAGCTTTATCTTACTACTTCTTTCAACTCTGCTCATACCCTTTCTCATAGATTCATGTATGAGAAGTAGAAAAATACTTAGATACTTATCTCTCATTGAGATAATTCTCATCTCATTAATTGCACTCACAGTGAATCCACTCCTCTCTCTATCGGAATTACCATTCTTAATCTCAATATTACCAAACACGTATTTAGGTATTAAGATTAGATATAGAGAAGGATATAGACCGCCACATGCATGGTTGCAGGCATGGCTTGGTGGTAAGTACTTTATTGAGAAGATAGTAGCTACTGGAGGTTTTAGTTATGTTCTTAAGGGTAGAGATGAAAGTGGTAGAATATATGCTATTAAAGTTCTTAGAGAGAGAAGTAGGTTTGGTAAATCTTTAGCTCTTGATTTAAATGTTATTGATAATTTTAGAAAAGAAATGAGTAAGTACTTACTTGTAAATTCTTCAAGAATTGTTAAAGTTTATGAAGTACATACACCACCTACTGATGGAAAGTCATACATATCGATTAGAGATTATCTGGATGATCCACCATATGTCGTTATGGAGTATGTTGATGGCATTTCGTTAAGAAACTACTTAAGGCTTAAACGTCGTTTTGATTTAAGAAGTTTTTGTAGAATCTCTATTGAACTCCTGAGAGCCGTTAAGGACTTACATGTGTTAGGTATTGCTCATCTAGATATTAAGCCTGAGAATATCTTAATAACTAGAGATGGAAAGGTTAAACTTTGTGATTTAGGTGCTTCAAGAATTTTAACGCTTGAGCCGGATACTGTAACTCAATTCTCTATAGGTTACGCAGCACCTGAAGTTCTCAAAGGTAAGGCTAGGCTTGAGTCAGATATTTACTCGCTAGGTTGCGTATTTTATGAAATGCTTACGGGAATTAATCCTCAAGTGTATAAATTGAAAGGTTCTATCATACCTTCAATAACAGATACTAGAGGTGATGTTTCTCAAGAACTTGACTATATCATACTTAGATGTTTGAGTGATGATCCAAGTCAGAGACCTAGTATTGATGAGATTCTTAGAATTATGGATAGACTTTGTCGAGGACAAACTTAATGACAGTATAGAAGCCTAGTCTAACAATGATTTCACCATTAAATCTATATTCACTAACTTTTCTGAAAATTCCGTTACTTAAAATGTATGTACCATTCTTACTACCTAAATCTTTAATTAAGACTTCATCATTAGGAAGTATAGTTAGTAAGGCATGTCTTCTAGAGACTGTAGGGTCTGGAATGACTATGATATTGTCGGGTGCTCTTCCTATGGTTACCTCCTTAAAGGTGTTTAAGTCGATACTTAATTGAGAATTTTTAAGTGAAAAAGGTCCTTTACCAAGACTATTAATGTATGTCTCTAGAAAGTATATTTTTAACATTCTAGAGGTTCTTCTAACATACTTATCAATATCTTTAGTTTCATCTTCAAGTTTGACAATCTCATTTATATCTGAAGTACTTGACTCATTAATACTCATTGTCTCGAAATCTTCTTATTAGAAGTTTATAAGAATTGCGTTTCAGCTCTCTAAACTCTCTTTCTTACAATTCTACTCTCAAAATATCTACTGAATACTATATAGAAGGTCAAACCTCTTAAATATACGTCTATGAACATAGCAATCCATGCACCTAAGACGTTCATGATCTCTATGAGTATCACTGTTATAGGTATTCTATATATCCAAAAGCCAGCAACGTTCAAGATCATGGATAAGATGGGCGAGCCTGCACCTCTACAAGCACCCGCAAAGGTAAAAATTAAAGCTAAACCAGGCTCACTAAGTCCTGCAAGTATTAGGTAGGTCATGGTTAGGTAAATAACGTATTCATTACTTGTAAAGATTTTAGGAATTAATGGTGATATAGCTACTAGTAGTATTCCTGTAATGGTCATAAACTTTACAGATAACTTAGCACACTCCATAGCCATTAATCTAGCACTAACAATATCATCACTACCTACCCTTTGACCAACAAGTACGGAAGAGGCTATGCTAAAAGCCACACACAACATGAACATGAAACTCTCAACGGAGAGACCTATCTGATGCGCTGTTAAGGCTTCTACACCACATCTAGCAATTAACGATATGTAAATGATGTATGAGAGACTTATAAGCACCCTTTCAAGACCTGAGGGCAAGCCAAGATTGAGAATTTTCTTAGCAAGTTCTTTAAATTTATCAAAACTCCTACTAATAGGTATCTCATTTCTCAAGAGCATGTAAATGTATATGAGAAACATAATGATAATAGAACTTAATGAAGCTAAAGCTGCACCTACAATTCCAAGTCTTGGAAGACCAAAGAGACCATATATAAGTATTGGATCTAGTATGATGTTGATACTTATTGAAACTAGTGCAATAATCATAGGTGTCCTAGTGTTTCCCATACCTTTCAAGGTATAACTAAATATTAATGATAATGAGAGGAAGATTAGTTCAAAAATCCTAATGGCGAGATAGTCTTTACCAATGTTTGAAAGTAATTCATTACCAGTAATTATTAGAAGTAAGGATTTAGTTAAATATTGAAGCACAAACACTGTAATGATAGAGAAGGAGAGTGATAATACGCATGAGTAAGTTACGGTATATGATATAATGTCAAGTCTTCTAGCACCAAAAGCTTGAGAAACTATTATTTGCGTACCTAAACTGAAGATGAGTATAATCATAGTTAAAAACCATAATATGTTAGAACATACACCAACAACAGCAATATATCTATAGCCAAGACCAGAGATGAAGAATAGATCTGTAATTGATAATATGCTCTCAGCCAAATACTCAACAATTAGTGGCCATGTTAATGTGAATACTATCCTAGAAGCATACATACTATGCACCAAATATTGAAGACATAGTTAATTCTATCAGAAATTAAAAAATATTAACTCTCAACATTACTTCACAGCTAGTGCAGTACAGGTACATATTTGGACCCGTAAAATCTAGAAGACTTGGACTTTCACTAGGTATTAATAATGTTAATTATAAGACATGTACATACTCATGTATATATTGTCAGGTGGGTAGAACTACAAGACTCACTATAGATAGAGAGAAATTCTACAATATTGATGATATTTATCTTGAAGTTTTTGAAATAATTAAACGTGACATTAAGCTTGATTACATAACTTTTGTTCCAGATGGTGAGCCAACTCTAGATGTTCAACTTGGAAAACTTGTAGAGAAGCTTAGAGATTTTGAAAAGCCATTAGCCATACTAACTAACTCATCACTGTTGTGGAGAAGTGATGTTTTAGATGATCTTAAAAGATTCGATTACGTATCGTTAAAGATAGATACTGTTCATGAAAGTACTTGGAGAAGAATAAATAGACCACATTCTGTTTTAAAATTTGAAGATATACTAAACTCTATTGAGAGATTTTCTAAGACATTCAACAAGACTATAACTATTGAGGTCATGATTGTTAAGAATGTTAATGATTATGATTTAAATTTTGAAGATACTGCAAGATTTATCAAGAAATTAAGTAATGTTAAGAAAGTGTACTTAGCTATACCTGTAAGACCACCATGTGAAGCTTGGGTTAAACCTCCAAGTAGTGAAGTTCTCGTTAAGGCTTACAACATCTTCTCTAAAATATTGAATGAAGATAAAGTTGAAGTATTAAGTAATCTTGAAGAGAATATTGATAATGTTGAGAACTCTCTAAGCTACATTTTGAGAACCATCAATGTACATCCATTGAAGTATGAATATGCCTTGAAGATACTTAGCAGAGACTATAATTATCCTGAGAAAGTGATTGAAGAGCTTGTAGGAAGAGGCTTAGTAAGTATTGTTGATTATTTAGGTACTAGATTCCTCATTAGAAAATTCACTTAGTCTAAATTATATGTGCTACATGTGTATAGTGGTACGTACTTTTCCGGATATTTACGTTTTAATAATTCAATGATGGTAGAGCCACTGCAATGTATTGGTATGATCTTTTCTACATTAAGACTTACTAACTTGTCAAGAATTTTCTCGATGTATGATTCGGGTTCTGTCCACATGTGAAAACCACCAACAACTAAGTAAGGCTTAATGTTAAGTTCATGAATAGCCTTCTCAACAATTTTATCAATACCTGGATGACTACAACCTACAAGTATTATTGCCTCATTGTTTCGAAACTTAATACTTAATGCTTGTTCATAAGGCGGTCCTGCTAACTCGCCAATGATAGTGATGTTAGGTGCTATACTTGCTGTATGTTCAATCTCTACAAGATTTAAATTTAAATCTTTAATCCAGTTCTTAACGTAATCACTTGTATGTTTTGGCACGTATATACTTGCTCTACATCCAATCTTACTTAAAGCCTCAAGACCTCTCGTATGATCTCCATGCCCGTGAGAAATGACTACGTAGTCAATGTTTGATAAATCGATACCTAACTTCTCAGCATTGTATTGAAGTACTTTAGGATCTGGCCCTGTATCAAAGAGTATTTTAAAATTACTAAACTCAACATATATACTTAAACCCCAAGCATCTCTACATAAGCCGTGAGGGTCTGGATTGTTATCTACAAGTATTCTTAACGTAATTTTTCTCATTAAATAGTTAGGATAGAGTTGACTATTTAACTATTCCTGCAGTTTGATATATACTTCATTATCAAAAACTTCGTACTTTTCAATATCTTCAGGCCTCCCTATCCTTAAATCTTCAATCTTATGCATCACTTTTAACTCCTTAACGAGCATTTCTAACTCTTTGGGAACGTATATTATTGCCTTTAAAGGTTCTGCCAAGCTCTTACCCAATTTATTCTTTAACTTCCATATTACGCTATTAATCTTCATAAACTTTAACAATATCTCTTCGTAATTTTCAATTCTCTCCACAGGTAATTCACTATCTATTAATTCTTTATGTATGGTCTTACCATAAAGAACTCTCCATATGTAGTCAGTTATGAAAGGCATGATAGGTGCTAAGAGTTTGGTAATTACTTTGAGAACTGTGTGTAGGGTATACCATGCTCCTTTCTGTTCAGCTTCGCTGAAAAGTTTCTCTCTATTATACGCTCTAGATTTAACAGCTTCTAAGTAGTGATCTGCAAATACGTGCCATGTAAAGTCGAAAAGTATTAACGCTGGCTCATAAACATCAAAGTTTAGATATGAATTAGAAACTCTCTTGATGATACTATTAACCTTATTGAGTATTAACTTGTCTAGAAAGGTCAGCTTAGCTTCTTCAATTTTTGGTTCAGAAAATGTTGAGATGAATCTGGCAATATTCCATAACTTCACAACAAAATCATGACCTGTCTTTATTAGATGCTCACTATACCTATAATCACTACCTAACTTGGCTGATGCTGCTGCCCAAAAACGTACAGCATCCGCACCATATTTGTTAACTGGTGGTTCTGGATCAATAATATTTCCTTTAGATTTATGCATAGCTTCACCTTTCTCATCAAGACCCATACCGCTAATCCTGACATACTTGAAAGGTATGTTCTTGAATAGAAGATATGCTCTAAGTATCGAGTAGTATAGCCATGTTCTGATAATGTCATATCCTTGTGGTCTAAGTATTGATTGTGGATAAACTTTAACAAAGAATGCTTTATCTCTAGTATATCTTGAAGCATACATCCAAGATATGGAAGAATCGAACCAGGTATCTAAGACCCTAGTTTCACCAACGATCTTACCTCTACATTCATCTTTTAAATACTTGGGCGGTTCTTCCTTCCAAGGTCTATAGTATTTGCCGGATTTAGGTACAAGTACCTTAATCCCATCATTCTCAATGCAGTACCATAGTGGTATTTCTGTACCATAGTATCTACGTCTAGATATTGGCCAATCAAATTCTAGAGACTTTATCCATTCAAGAATGATCTGCTTGTACTCTGATGGGTATATTTCCATTTTTTCTTCAACAAACTTTGTAAGCTCATTCTTGAAATCCAGCTGCTTTAGGAAAAATTCTTTAGTAATTATTATCTCAATAGGCGTTTTGCATCTCCAACATACAGGTACTTTATGTTTAATTTTCTCTCTTCTCGTAATTAGACCTTCATTCTCTAGGTCTTTAATGATGACCTCTCTTGCCCTATCGATTTCTAAACCTGCATATTTACCTGAGTATTCGTTTAGTAATCCCTTCTCGTTAATTACGATTCTTATAGGTAATTTCAACTCGTTAACTATAGTTAGGTCTCTGATGTCGCCAAATGTGCATATCATTACGAGACCAGTACCAAATTCTGGTTTGGCTGCTGGATGTTCAAGTATTGGTACTTTAGTATTGAAGAGAGGTACTCTAGCATACCTGCCTTTCAACTCCTTATACCTGTCATCTTGAGGGTTATAGATTATAGCTACACATGCAGGTAAGAGTTCAGGTCTTGTTGTGGCAATTTCTATGTATTTACCATTTTCCTCAAGATAAAACTTTATGTAGTTTAGATATGTCTCTTTTTCGATATATTCAATTTCGGCTTCAGCTATGGCTGTTCCACATCTTGGACACCATAGTGTTGGTCTTTCAGCCTCATATATTAGACCTTCATTCCAAAGCTTAATGAAGGTTTCTTGAGTCATTCTTCTATATTCATCACTATCTGTACCGTTTCTCCAATATTCGAAGGATAAGCCCCATCTTCTAAAAATACTTACAAATTCTTCCTCATACTTATCAAGAAATTCTCTACATAATTTTAGAAATTCTTCTCTATCAACTTCATGAAGACTTTTACCTAAAGCCTTCTCAACCTGAACCTCTACAGGTAATCCATTTCTATCTGTGTAAAATGGAAAGATAACGCAGTAGCCTAGCATTCTATATGCACGAGCAATCATATCGATATGTGCATAGTGAGCAACACCGCCAATATGTGGTCTACCACTACAATAAGGAGGGGGAGTATCAATTACGAGTATAGGCTTGTTAAGATCAATGTCAGTTTCGTACAGCTTTTCTTCAAACCACTTCTTTAAGAGTTCTAATTCCTTATCAATACTCCATCTCTTCTCCTTAATTCTAGGTTCGAACATCTAGTATAGTGTATGAGTTATTTAGAGCTTAAATACTTACTTCCAATTCTTGAAGAATAAATTCTTGATAAATAAGTTATTGAAATCCTTATGTTCAGCAAGCTCGATAACTTTAACTTTATCATCCTCAGCTAATCTCCTAACTTCACCCCACATAACTCTAGATTTAAGTACCACTCTAGTTCCTGAAAGCACGGTGTTTCCAAGATAGACTATTCTTTCAGGATTAACTCTAGGTGTTAAGTTTAGAGTTAGAATAGTGTCTTTCTTAAGTCTAGAACCAAAAGATCCAGCTATAATGATTTTTGAAAGTCTATTCTCACTTACATTAGCCATGTTCAGAAGGATCATCCATGCAGTCTTTATGGCAGCTATAGCTTCCTGTACTAGTCTAATGTCTCTTTGAGTAATAACTATGTCATTATTAGTACCTGATTCTTCTTTCCAAACAATTACGAATTCTTTAACACCATTTATAACCCTCAATCTTTCAGTATTAATATTTCTGAACTTTCCTGAATAGTCGAGAAGACCTTTAATTAACATTTGAGCAATAGTATCTAGAAGACCAGTACCTGTAATTCCTATAGGCTTCTCATTGCCTATAGTTGTGTATCTAACTTCTAGGTTTGAAGTAATTTCAACACTATCGATAGCACCTTTAACAGCGCGTACACCACACTTAATACCGACACCTTCAAGCGCAGAACCTGCAGGAGCCGAAGTTACCAACACATTACCATTAGGTAGTGAAAGTATTACTTCAGTATTTGTACCGATATCGATGAGTAATTCATATCTTCCTGATTTATAGATTTGAGTAGTGATTAAGTTAGCAATAACATCACCGCCGACATAACCTGCTAAACATGGCATAATGTAGATCAAACCATTAGAGTTCATATGCAGTCCAAATTCACTATTACGTAAGACTAATGGTCTTGAGATTAGTGGTGTGTATGGATAGATACCTATCGATTCAGGATTAACTCCGAGTAGTAAGTGAGTCATTACGGTATTACCTGCAATGCATGATACATACACATCTTGAAAGTTGATACCGTATGTATCATATATTTCACTCAATGCTCTATTAATCTCACTTAAAGTGATGTTCCTCAAATCTTCAAGTTGAACTCTACCTGTAATTACAGATTCAATTCTAGAAACCACGTCGGAGCCATACTTAATTTGAGGATTATGAAGAACTTTGTGAGTGATTATGAAGCCTTTAACTAGATCAACCAGGGATATGGCAATTTTAGTTGTTCCTAAATCAATGCCTAGACCATACATTTTTAATGTTTCTTTGATGTCGATTATCTCATTGTCATGAATGATAGCATACATAATGTTTTTTCTATTCTTAATGATGTTAAAGAACTTATTCATAACGTTAAGATTGTACTTGCAGCATCTTGTAATCTCTAGAAGTTTCTTATCAAGAGGTAGCTTAGTACTTCTAATTAATGAAGTAATAGCAACTTCTCTGTACTGAACTAATGGTTCAAATTTAATTGAAGGTTCATATCCAATACATGTATATATATTCTCATCAAGGCTCAACTCCTCAATTTCAATTTTAAAAGTGCCTTTAATCCATGTCATGCATGCTAGTCTATATCCCTTCTCTAAGTCTCTCTTATTGAGAAGTTTCAATTCGTTACTCGAGATCTTACTCATGACGCCTTTATACTCAATAATTCTTACTCTACATTTACCACATCTACCCATACCGCCGCAGAGACCCTCAATTGCAATGCCGCATCTCCATAACGCTTCTAGAAGTCTCTCACCATTACTTTCAAGTACTATAGTTCTCTTCATTACTATTTCAGAATCACCTCTCTACCTGTAATGTTTTTAATCATTAGTTCAAATGAGTCTTCAGTTATTATTTCTTCTCTCGATGGTATCTGAATCATTATGAAAATTCCCTTCTTATCCCTTATGTACTTTTTAACTTCATCAATGTTATTGAAAGTTAAGATTTCGTTCTTCTCAACATTCATAACTACACATCTATTCAGGTACTTACTTAGATCTTGAATAATCTCTGCTAAGAATTCTTTAATGATCCTATTAATACTAATTTTCACAACTGTGTTAAGAGATCTATCAAGTTATTAATTATTCTCTTCATAATCCATGAACATTTCTCAAAAGGTTTTACACCCATCTTAATATCAATTTTACTTATTTTTTCAGAAATCTTTCTTAAAATTTCGTGATTACCATTTATGTAATTTTGAACTAAATGCATACTTAAATTTACAGTTTCTGATAAGTTACATTCAAGAACATAATTTTCGAGAGATTCTACATTACTAAGTATAGTTATGTTTCTTATCTTAATTATTAATGCAAGTATTGTTAAGTATATCGTTAAAAGTTTGAGAGCTTTATCTAAATATTCAATTTCCTTATCTGGAAATACCTCAACATCTGATAATGTATATGTTACTTCATTTCTAACAACTTCTAACATTTTTTCAAGTTCAACTATATTACCGCTCTTATAGTGAGTGAGAATTATATTCATCAGTGTCTTGACATTATCTTTCTTATCTATATCTCGCAAAATATCTTTCAAATCAATACTCATAACTAATCTTACCTACACGTTTATAATATACTTATTTGTAAGTGTATTTGTGGTAAATGAGGATGAACTTAATTGAAGTTATAGATAAGTATTCAGAAGATATTGAGTTCTTAGAGACTGCATATCAAGCATGTAATGTTAGTGATATTGACATTCTTAGAGGAGATGTCATTCTTAGATGTGGAACTGAGAAAATTAATGATTACATTATTGAGATGATTAGACTTGATGCTGAAGCTAAGGAGGAATTGAGAAAATATATTGTAGAGCATTTTGGTGAAAAATTACGGAATTTAGTACTTTCAAGACTATCCCAAGACATTAAGAATGCTCTAGCAATAATTGCTAAATGTGTACTCTATGAGAAAAACATATATAATATTCAAGCAATGTTTAAACTCAGTGAACTTGATTTGTCAATTAATGAACTACTACGTCTAGGTCTTTTAATGAGAGTTAGTCTTAGTGAGGTTATAGTTCCTGAATATTTAATTGAATTTCTATTAAGTCAGCAGAGAGAACTTGAGATAGATATCTACGATATACTTCAAAATATGAGTAATGATTATACAAATCTTGCACTTCTAGAAATTGTACTTTTCAATTTAAGACCTGATCGTGAGCTTTTCAGAACTATGTATGGTATTGATTATGCTGAGTATGTTAAGAGATTACATATTCCAAGACTTGTAATGTATGTCAAAGAGACTAATAATTTAATAACTAATCCTCTTACAAGCATTGAGGAATTGAGGAGAACTTACCATGAATTTAAAAATTTCAAATCTAGAAATCTATGTAGAAGATTAAACATTCATGGAACTTATAATTACGTTAAGAGTATTAGATGTGGTACTGTATGTACATTATATAGCAGTGTAGAGAAGGCATTGATTATCCTGAGTCCTTGGTTAGTAATTACTAGAAAGTTACTTCAATATTTAAGCAATGTTCCAAGAATGATTATTACTAATATTCCTGTGAATAAGGATTTTATAGATCGTTACTATACTGAATTTACACGTAAATATCCTGAGCTTAATAAGGTGTTACTTGTCTTTCTTCATGAAGAGACTGCATATGTGTTTAAACCCAGAAAGTTAAGTAGAGTACATGATACCTTACTAGACACTTTATATTCAAGTAATTTTGAAGTAATTGAGTTGAGTATGGAGTGGTAAGTACCGGTAAGTTTATTTGGTAAATACTCTTAGTATGTGAGTTGTCAGAGATCTTTAAATACTTTAAATAATACTTTAAACTATAAGATATTAGAAATTATTAGCTTTCCTGTAGAGTTTATGAGTAGAAGATGAAATTAATGATATTCTTGACAAGACCTTCTATGGCGTCATGAGTTTTGTAGATGTTGATAGACCTTACAGCATTCCAATGTCTTACTTACTTTATCGTGATAACTTATGTTTCATACTTTCTAGAGAAGGTAGAAAAACTAGATGTCTTGAAAGAAGTAGAAATGTATGTTATGTTGTTGTTAGCAAAGATTATTCAATAGTTATTGAAGGATCTTTAGAGAAAGTTACTAATAAGGAGGAAATTAGAGAAGTTAACTTACGTTTTGTAGAAAGTTAAATCTTCCAGAAAGTACGTGTAACGAACTAATTAAACTATCAATTGCTAATCCAAAACTTGAACTCTATAAATTGGTTATAAGTAATGTTAGTGGTTTGAGGAAGAAAAAGTCAAGTTAAAGATACTTCATTACTCTTAAAATTTTTAAATAATCTCCATAAGGTTCATCTATGTCTACTATCTGTGAGAAGATACTAAGTAAGGCTTGTGGAAGAGATGTAAGCCCTGGTGAAGTCGTAGAAGCTAATGTTGACTTAGCAATGTTTCATGACTTAACAGGTTACCATGTTGTTGAGGTTATGGAGAAAGTAGGCCTTGTTAAGGTATGGAATAATGATCACTTAGTGATAATTTTTGACCACCTAGTACCACCACCAAGCACTAGAGCAGCAGATTTACAAAGAAAGCTTAGAGAATTTGCTAAGAAGTATAGTATCACAAAGTTTCACGATTGTGGTGAAGGTATATGCCATATAGTGATGATAGAGAAGCGATACACAAGGCCTGGAATGTTCGTTGTTGGTGCTGATAGTCATACAACGACAGGCGGTGCTGTTGGTGCGTTCTCTACAGGCATTGGTGCCAGCGACATGGCTATGGTAGTACTTACAGGGAAGTTATGGGTCATGGTTCCTGAAACCATAAAGATTGTTATTGAAGGTGAAGTACCTAGAGGTGTAATGGCTAAAGACATTATACTAAACATTATTGGTAATCATGGTTCAGATGCAGCTAACTTTAGAGTAGTGGAATTTCATGGCTCTACTCTTAAGAAGTTAAATATTGATGAAAGAGTAACATTAGCAAATATGAGTGTTGAGATGGGTGCTGAATGTGGTATTGTAGTTCCTGATGAAATAACACTAAACTTCTATAGAGAGGTCGGTATAGATGTCAAGCCGGTACTTCCGGATGTCAATGCTAAGTACTGTGATGAATGGAATATAGATGTTTCAAAACTAGAACCACAGATAGCCATACCACACAGCATAGATAATGTTAAATCTGTAAATGAAGTTGAAGGTGTAGAAGTTGACGAAGTATTCATAGGCTCATGCACTAATGGTAAACTTACAGATCTCGAAATTGCTGCAAAGATTATGAAGGGAGAGAAGATTAAGGTAAGTAGATGCGTCGTTGTAGCAGCTAGTAGAGAGATTTTCAAAAAAGCATTAGAGAGAGGATACGTACAAGCCTTAGTTGAAGCTGGATGTATTGTTACTTACGGAACTTGTGGTCCATGTCTTGGCGGTCATTTTGGACTTATAGGTGATGGTGAAGTAGCAGTATCGACAGGTAGTAGAAACTTTAAGGGTAGAATGGGTAGTCCTGAAGGAAAAGTATATGTAGCAAGTCCTGCAGTGGCAGCTGCATCAGCAATTGAGGGGAAAATAGCGGATCCAAGAAAATATCTCTAAATCAGGTAGTAGTTTATCTGTTAAGAAATTAAACTTTTAGAAACATTTAAGAATGTTGTTCAGATAGGAATGTTAAGTATGGAGGAAGTTAAAGCATATATTCTATTTGCAATAATTGGTTTAATCCTTGCAATTACAGGTGCTATAGTGATGATTTTCTCTGAGGAGAATCAGTACGGTTGGGCATTTTTCGGTTGTGGAATTGCTATCATATTCATGAGTTTTAGTAGGGTAAAGCGTTACTTTAAGAAGTAATGAGTAGAAGAGTCCACCATAAGTATTATAATTCTTCAACTTCTTCATGAATAAATTTAATTTTCGAGGTAATGCATTTTAATACTTGCAAGTGATTATCGTGATGGTTAAGAAAGTACGTAAGCCTGTAGTTGCTGGCTATTTCTATGAGCGTGACCGTGATAAACTTGTACAGCAGATTAAGTGGAGTATTGAGCATGATCTTGGACCTAAAGAGGTTGTTAAGAAACCTAGAGAAGGCTATAATGCTGTACCTATAGGTATTTCACCACATGCAGGTTATGTATATTCGGGACCAATAGCTGCGCATATTTTTGCAGAGATTTATCGTTTTCATGAGCCTAAGACCTTCATTATAGCTGGACCTAACCATCACGGTTTTGGACCACCTGTAGCTATTGTTGATGAGGGAGTGTGGGAGACACCACTTGGTAGTGTAGAGATTGATTCCGATATTGCTAGAGAATTGAGAAAGAAGTGTAATGTGGTAGAGATCGACTATTTTGCACATGAGAGGGAACACTCTATTGAAGTACAGCTACCTTTCATTCAATACTTCTTTAAAGATTTTAAAATAGTTCCTATAACCCTACTTATTCAGGATTTAAGTATTGCTAAATGTTTAGGTAAAGCTATTGCTGAAATTATTAGAGAGAGAAATCTTGGTGAAGTTATTTATATTGCTTCTACTGATTGGAACCACTATGAGCCTCACGAAGTTACTGTCGAGAAAGATATGAAAGCTATTGAGAAAGTTCTAAACTTAGATGTTGATGGTTTCTATGACATTATTCGTAGATTAGATATTTCTGTATGTGGATATGGTGCAGTAGGTACAGCTATAGTGGCCGCTAGAGAAATAAATGTTAAGGATGTTAAACTTCTTAAACATGCAACTTCAGGAGACACTAGTGGTTACTTCTTAGAAACTGTCGGCTATGCAGCTATAGCTTTCTACGTGTGATTTAGATGATCATTGAGCGTAAGGATGAACATATAAAGATTGCTCTTTCTGAAGATGTTGAGATAGGTTCAACACTCTTAGATGAAGTTACAATTATACATAACGCTTTACCTGAAATCAATATTGATGAAGTAGATATTAGTGTAGAGATTTTTCGGAGAAAACTCAATGCACCATTAATAGTTGGTGCTCTGACAGGTGGTACAAGGCTTAGTGCTAAAATTAATGATGTACTTTCAAGAATAGCTGAGAAGTTCTGTATAGGTATGTATGTTGGTTCTCAACGTGTAGGTATTGAAAGACCAGAGACTAGATGGACTTTTGAAGTTGTTAAGAAAAATGCACCAAACGCTTTAAAAATTGCTAATCTAGGTGCACCACAAATTGCTAAACTTGACGAGAAGAAACTTATTGATTGGTGTTTAGATGCTGTCGATATGATTAATGCAGATGCATTAAGTATTCACTTAAATCCTGCTCAAGAAGTTTTTCAACCAGAAGGTGAACCACAATTTAGAGATGTACTCTCAAAAATCAAATACATAGTTAAGAACATCGATGTACCAGTCATCGTTAAAGAAGTTGGTAATGGTATTAGTAAGGAAGTTGCTGAAAAACTTTCACAAACTGGTATACAAGGACTAGATGTTGCTGGTTATGGTGGAACGTCATTCATACTTATAGAAAGTATCAGAAATAACGTATTAAGAGAAATTGCTAAGAACTTCATATCTTGGGGAATACCTACAGCAGTATCTATATGTGAAGTTAGAGAAGTTTTTCAAGGAGTCATAATTGCATCAGGAGGTATCAGGAGTGGTCTTGATGGTGTTAAAGCTTTAACGTTAGGTTCAAACGTTTTCTCTATGTCAAGACCTTTCCTAATACATGCATTAAAGGGCTTGGAAGAAGTTGAAAATTTTGTTCAAAAAGTTATTAATGAAGTGAGAATTGCAATGTTTCTCTCAGGTACTAGAAGAATTGAAGAGCTATGGAAAGTACCCATCGTTTTGGGTAAAAACTTACTGAGCTGGATTATTCAGAGAAGATTAAGAAAAATCCTAACTAGAATTGGAATGAAAGATTATGAAATTCAACAAATCTTTTAAAAAACGTGAAGTAATAATTAGCTAGATGATGTGACGGGTGGGGGTTCTGAAAATTTGATGAATTACGCCTACACTGAACGTAAAGATCTAACATAATCCTAGAAACTCTGTACTGCACTTTTAAGATAAGAGAAGATTTTTAATACTCGTGCAGTGCTTGTCATCTTCATGTCTCTCATTTCCTGTCCCAAGTGTAGCGGTAGAGAATTTTCAATTATTGGTGGAGACTTGTTAATAGTTAAATGTCTGAAATGTGGTTATCAACTTAAAGTACATACTCATCAAGGATATTTAGAAGTTAATGGTGAACTCATTCATTGGACTGAAATTGAAGCTTGTAAGGAGAAAGCTCAAGAAGTTATACAAAGAATGCTTCTTAATTATGTAGATGTTGAGAAGATTGTGAATGAAGTCTTGAAGAATTCTAATAAACTTGATAAAAAGGAAATTCTAAGAATTTTGAAATTGGTGATTAAGAGATTAATAAATGAAGCTAAGTTGAAAGATGAGAAATTTTACCATTTTCTAATGGAGTGTTATAGTAAGGTTAGTAAATTGTTTAAGTCTTAAAAAGACTACTACTTTATAGAAGTTAAGAATTTACCATGATGAATAATGTGGAGATTCTCTATAAAGTTGAAAATGAGGAGACTAATCCAGAATGGGGATGCTATCCTGATAAGAGACCATTAAATCTTCATATTAAGTATGGATTTATTAACCTAGATAAACCACGTGGACCAACTAGTCATGAAGTTGTTGCTTGGATTAAGAGAATTCTTGGCTTGAAAAGAGCTGGTCATGCAGGTACTCTTGATCCTAAAGTTTCTGGCGTACTTCCTGTAGCTCTTGAAGAAGCTACTAAAGCTCTTCAAGCTATTTCCCATAGTGATAAAGAGTATATCGCCGTCATGAAGTTGCATGATGATGTTGAGCTTGAGAAACTTCAAAATGTTATTAAAGAATTTATTGGACCCATATATCAAAAACCACCACTTAAAAGTGCCGTTAAGAGACAGTTAAGAATTAGACATGTATATAGCTTGGAAATTCTTGAGAAGAGAGGAAAGTATGTTCTTTTAAGAATGCACGTTGAGGCAGGTACTTATGCTAGAAAACTCATTCACGATATTGGTGAAGTTCTCGGAGTATCAGCCAATATGCGTGAACTTAGAAGGATAAGAGTTGCACACTTTACTGAAGAAAATGCTGTAAAACTTCAAGATATACAGGAAGCATGTATCTTATGGAAAGAGTATGAATGTGAAGAACTTATCAGAAAAGTAATACAGCCAGTCGAAGTTATGGTAAGTCATTTACCGAAAATCTGGGTACGTGATTCAGCGGTTGATGCTTTATGTCATGGAGCAGCACTTGCAGCTCCTGGTGTAGTAAAACTTACAAGCAATGTGAGCAAGGGCTCTATGATAGCACTAATGACTCTTAAAAATGAACTTATAGCTCTTGGAAGGGCAGAGGTTGATGGAAAAGAAATACTAGCTATGAATAAAGGAATAGTTGCAAAAATAGTTAGAGTAATTATGAGAAGAGGAACATATCCACCAGTATGGAGAGAGAAAAAGAAAGAGGTAAAAAAAGAATTCTACATGCAAGAATAGTAAGAATAAGAATTTAAATTAGATAAAGAGTTAGTAAAAATAATGAGAAGTCCTAATAACATGAATGATAATGATGAAGAAATTATTGGATTTATGATTGATATAAATCTTAAAGAAGATGAATTAATACTTTCACTATTTGATAATTATGAGTAGATATGCCTGTAAAATTGAGATTAAAGTTATCTAGAATCGATGATAAGTATAATGTTGAAGTAATTGCATATGCCAATAGTGGATTTATTGCAAGTGAAGCACAACTTTTAGTTCCTAACTACATCGTTATTGAGAAGTTGAAGCTTGATGAGATTTGTAAACCTATAACCATTACTAAATACTTAGCTGATGGTTCGAGAACTACATTACATTGCTATAAGAACTCTATCTATGTTGAAGTAATTACTGAAGATGGAAGTTCAAGAAAAGTATTGGCTACAGTATTATCATCAAGTTCAAGATATGTACTTATTAGTGATTATTTACTTAGTGAATTAGGTATATGTATTATTGATGCTAGGGAAGGTATTTGGTGTTTTAGAGATGAACTTGGTAAGAAATTTAGAGCAAGTATATTATGATAATTCCTCATTCTACACAAGTAACATCTTCATAGGTCTTAATTCTCTCTTGAATGGATCAATAACGTAACCTAAAGCTTCAAGTGTTAATGTTCCAATAAGTGTATAATCACCTTCTTCACCAAAAATTACAGGTGTAGCTACAACCTTATCTTCATATTTAAAAAGTGCATTACCATATCTTCTAGTAATTTTCTCACCATTAGCTAAAGTGAATTCCTTAACACCTATAGGCTTAATCTCAAGTTCATTAAGTATCTTTTCAGGTATTACTGAGTATATAGCTCCTGTATCTATGAGACCTTCAATCTCAATCCACTTATTCGGCTTTTCAGGATTAGCAATTTGCATTTTAATAAAAATAAAACCCATAGAAATTCTTAACGATTAGAAACTTAAATAATCCTCTCCTCATACTAACCTATATTTCCATCACTACTCTTCGTAATATAGGATCATACAATCAACTTCATTTAGAAAAGTCTTTAATAGTGATGTTTACTACACATTCTATGACCAAGAGTAACAATCCATTCAGTTTTTTACAGGTTTGTAAAGTTCTTCAATTTCTTTATCATGAGTGAAAATGCCCTTTCTATTATCTTTAGATTTTAATTAGAGAGCATTAATAATTATCTAGGTAACTAACTATACTAAGTAACTTAATTAAGTCCTCTCTTTTGAGAAGAATTATAAGTATCTTTTAATTCTTGATAAGTAATGTATTATTTAAAAACACCATTAAGTATCGAAGATATTGAAAAATTAAGAATTGGTGATATCATTTACTTATCAGGTATAGTCATTACTGCAAGAGACTTAACACATAAACTAATTCTTGAAAAATTGAGAAGAAATGAAAAATTACCTATAGATCTTAAAGGTTCTGCATTATATCATGCAGGACCTGTAGTTAAGAAGATTAATAATGAGTGGAAGATTATTTCTATAGGACCAACAACAAGTACTAGAATGGAATTTTATGAGTATGAACTTATTGAGAAAGTAGGTATTAAGTTGATTATCGGTAAGGGGGGTATGGGTGAAAAGACGAGAAAAGCACTAATGAAATTTAAGGCATGTTATGCGATTTTTCCTGGAGGATGTGGAGTACTTGCAGCAAGACAGGTAAGGAAAGTATTGAATGTGTACTTCATTGAGGAGCTTGGTCAAACAGAAGCTATGTGGGTGTTGGAGGTTGAAAATTTTGGACCACTAATTGTAGTTATGGATTCTCATGGAAATGACCTGTATAGAGAATTGAAGAAGAGAAGCTTAGAGAGAATGAAATCACTAATTGAAACTTTGTAAAGCTACTTAAGCTAACTCATCACTTAACAGTACTTCATGCTTGTAGATACAGCTTTGACAGTATCTAACTGCTATACTTAAGTTCTTCTCATTAATTCTTAATGTGGTATTGATTGAAAATCTTGAGACAGTAAGAGTTATAAGTTAGTGTAGTCTTCATGTCTTGAGCTATGGTTAAGAGAACTCACGGTTATAGATATAAGTGTAGAAAGTTACTTAGTAAAACACCTAGAGAGAGAGGTAGACCTGGTCTTTCAAGATGGATGATTGAGTACAAAGTTGGTGATAAGGTCGTCATCGACATTGATCCTACCTACGTTTCAACAGCACCACATAGAAGATATCAGGGAAAGGTGTGTACAGTAATTGGTAAGCAGGGAAAAGCATACGTACTAGAGTGTTATTTAGGTGATAAGAGAAAAATAATAGTAACAACACCTGACCATATAAGGCCACATAAACTCTAGTTGAAAGTTGTGATTAGAATTATTAGAAATGGCTATACCGAACTTCACATTGAGTGTGATGAAGATCTTGAAAGAATTATTAAAGTGTTAGAGAGGTTAAAATGTAGTGTTGTAGGTATTGTTAATTATAGGAAAGAACTAGCAGTACATCTCTACGATAAAACTAACATACTAGTACTTACAAAACAGTACTTATGTAGAGATAATTTTCATAAGATAAGGCATTGGCAGCATTACGATATTGTTAGTGTTAATCCTTGGGATAGATTTGTAATTAACAAGTTTATAGGTATGGACATTATTGATGTAATAGTTCTAGACTTTAGTAATGAGAAAGCTATACCAAGTAAAGATCAGGTAAGAAGTTTAGTTAAGAGAGGTAAGGCTATAGAAATTCTTGTGAATAAAGTTGTCGAGAAGGGAGAACATGCCTTGAGAGGTATGTACAGGTTTTTAAGTGATATACTACACATTGATGATTTAGTATTAATTTTTTCACAAGGAATTTCTAGAATTGAAGATGTTAGAAATCCGAGAGATGTTTATGCATTTATTCAAGTACTTCTAGAAATTGATAAGTCAGTACTTATAGAGATGAGGAAGAGAGTTATAGAATTTCTCACGGACGTATTTTATAAGAGAGGATTACCGTACAGGTAAAGTATTTATTTCAACATCTCTACATCATTAGATATTACTCATAATCTGCCTTCTCAATCTCTTCACTAATGAGGTATGCTGGTGCTCTAAGTATGGCTGCATATCCTGTGAAGGTTTCTTTAAGCATTTTATTTTCCTCAATGGCTTTAGGAATAATTTCAACCTTAATACCTCTCTTTTCACCTTCAAGCATGAGATTGAGTATTTCATCTTCATCAAGTTCTTCACTTAGAAGTACTACTTTAGCTATTCCTGACTTAATAGCTCTTTCTACTTTTTCCTTGCCGTAGATGACATATTCGCTATTCTTCACTAGATGATGCATAAATTCTTCCATAAGCATTTTTGCTCTAACATACTCATTATCCTGTATGTACTTCCATGCCTTCTTTATGGTTTCTCTCACACCATACTCATCAACATAGCCAACATCTACTATAGCTATAACTTTCTGTCTAAGTCTATAGTCTAGAAAGTCTGATTTTAGAAATTCATCCTTTGTTGGTCCAGGACCAGCAATTACTATACCTTTAAGTTCAGGTATGTTTAAAAATACCTTATTTGCTTCTTCAGCAACCATCTTATAGAAGACTTCAGCTAGATGCTCTGTTTGTCTCTTGAATCTAACGGCTGATTGTCCGCCAGCACTATGTTTGCCAGGCACAAAGAATTCTACATTCTTAACAACTTCCCAGTAAGTACCTCTAAGTATGGCAATATTTGCTTCACCACGCTCAATAAGTATAATACCGTATGCACTTGATGTTTGAAGCATATTCTCAAGAATTTCCGTGTGAAAGTGAGTATCACAAATGTACTTAAAGGTGTTTATTGGTCTCGGAGGTATCACCATGTACATCACCCAATCATACATACCTGGAGCTTTCATGTGAAAACCCGCAAATACGGCAAGGCCATTTGATGGAGCTTTATGGATTCCCTTTAATTGATTGATAATTCTCTCAAGTGCACCTTGAACGTGAGTTCTTGTTGTCTTATCCTTAATGTTAGATGCTATTGCCCATTCCTGTCTAAGCATAGTCACTACATCGGGTATTGGTCTTTCACTATTGATGTATATGGTTATTAACGTAGTTGCATATCCTCTAAATCTCTTTAGGATGTTAATTAGAAGCTTAAGTTCATTTAGAGATCTAACATCATAAGTTCCACTTCTTATTCCATAAGATCTCCCATGAAGCTAGTTTTCACATTATTAATAAACCTTTCTCTCTAAAAATTCAATCTTAAAAGCAATCACCTACAAAAGGTTGACATGTATTTAGAGAAGGTCTTTAAAATTCTTAAGATACTTCAAACTGATGAAGCCTTTCATTGTTAGATTAGTATCTTTTAGTAAAGGCGTAGGAAAGACCTTTATAGGTCTAAAGATTATAGAGCTTCTAAAGAGGTTAAATGTTAAGGTATGTATTGTTAAGCATGCAGTCCACGAGATTGATCTTCAGGATAAGGACTCTATGAAGTATATGAGTGTAGGTGTAGATAAGGTAGTCTTGATAAATCCTAAGAAAACTGTAATCTTTATCAGATCTGAAACTGAAGATTTAGAACATGTAGTTAATAACTACTGTCATGACTGTAAGTTCATAATCGTTGAAGGATATAAGAGAAGCAGCTTAGGCTACGCTATTCCTATTATTAATGATGTTGATGAGTTGTCTAGATTAAGCGAGATTTCAGGACAGATATATGCTATAGTCACTAGGAATGTTGAAGTTATGGATCTTGTTAAGAAAATGAATTTAAAATACTTTAACTTTAACCAGACAGAACAACTCGCATATGAACTTTATAGTGAGGCATTTAAGCACATATACAATCAACTACCTAAGACAAACTGTGAGATGTGTGGTTTTAGCTCTTGTGAAGAGTATGTTAAGGCAGTACTTTCAGGTAAAGTAAGAGCTGAATGCATCTTTGATGTCAATGTTAAGTTGATAGTTAATGATAGATATGTATATCTAAATCCTTTCGTAAAAAAGCTTCTCAAGAATTTAATCAAAGCTTTCATAGTTAGTTTAAAGAATGTCCCTAAAGACGTCAGGAAAGTGATACTTGAAATTTCAGAAGTTAATGAAGATCGTTCTTAGGGTGATGCATGGTTAGATACGCATCATGGAAATATTGGCAGGAATGTGGAGTAAGAAAGTTTCGAGTTCGGATTTATCGTGATGCCATGGTTGAGAATCTATATAAATTTGAAGTTTTTGAAGAAAATGTCTACTATGGGGACATTTATGTTCTTTTCTTAAATAGAGAGTTGACAGTAATTTCAATCTTAGCATCACTGCCAAGAAGTAATGTTTATAGTATTATTTGTGAGATTGAGAAAGTGTTGAGATCTCGAAGAACTTAAAGTCACGTAATGTGATGAAAGAACTCCCATGCAGAAATCATGAAGAGAACCCCCTTACTGATCTGGACGCTTCATGTTAAGTAATGTTTTTAAGTAGATTCATAATTTACTTGTTGAGCATCATGGTTAAAGGTACTACGTCATTTGGCAAGATGAGTAAGGGATGGACTCACATTCGTTGTCCAAGATGTGGTAGACATGCATACAATCCAGCTAAGAAGAAGTGTGCAGCCTGTGGTTGGGGTAAGAGTAAGAGATTGAAAAGATATAAATGGCAGAATAAGAAAGTTAATAAAGTTAGAGTTAGATAGTGATGTCTATAACTTATAACAAGTTATTTAAATACCTACCAATAATCTCATCAGTAATAGTTGCCTTAATATTGACAACAATTCTATTCTACACATTTAAACCAACAGCTTCTGAACCTAGAATTAAGCCACCATACATGCTTATAAACTATACAAAACTTATTCAAGATGCTGAAAGTTTAGGAATGATTTATGGAAAAAAGAAGACCAATATAACTGTTATCTGGATATATAGTCCTTATGCCATTAATGAATTTAGAAGAACCATGTCAAGACTTGCTTCAATGTATTATAACTACACTTTAACATATCTGCCATACTTCAAAGTTCTTGCAGATGGTGGTAAGATTGAGTTAATACTTGTAGATAATCCTTTAGCTTCTGAGAAGTATCTTAACGATACTAGAAACTTTGAAATACTAATGAGGTGCTTGTACCATATAAATAGTACCTATCCTCTCCAATTAATGAACTGGTTCTTTAATGAGTCTGTAAATAATGAAGTACCTTTTAAGAACGTTATCAAGTATGTAAATAATACTTTAAAATTGAAATTGAGTTTTACGGATTGTTTAGAGAAGTTTAACTCAATATTGAATGATGAGGAGAAGTTTGTTTTGAACGTCATTACTACATTTTCAATTCCTCAAACTGTAACACCCATACAGCAACCCTACACTATAGTTCTCATATGTAAGAGAAGTCCTGACTTCTGTGTAGTTACTGTTAACTTAAGAGTAGATTTGAAAGTCGTTTTTGAAAATGTGAAAAGTCAAATACCGTTCTATTCTTAGCTAGTCATTAGCATTATTCCTAGAAATTCTAAAAATGCAGCTATTAATAGAGTAACGACAACAATAGCATATCTTATAAACCATACAACAACTCTTTCTGAAAGATTACTACGATTCTTCTTAAAAAGATTAATAATAAAGAGAGAAATATGCATGGAGTTAATGAGACTTAGAGAATATGCACTAAATTCTAGAATTCCGTGAGGCAATAGTGTGGATGCGCCTATACCGATAATTAATGCTAAATTTGGGTCTAGCATAAGTTTTTGAACTTTAAATTGAATAATTGTTCCAAGAATAACACCTGTCATGCTTATAGACGCTATGTAGAAGAAAGGACCAATGAATGGGATGTTCATAAGTGAAGCTACAAGGACATTATTTAGAAAAATTAGAAAAGGTGAAGAAATGTATATTCCCAACTGTTGTTCAAATTCTTCAACGTTGAGAAAATTTTTAAAGAAATTGAAAAAAAGATAGCCAATAATGGTTGAGATTATGAATATTGCCAGAGTAATGCCATAAACTATTACTAAAGTCCTGATAGGTATGACTTTTTGAAGACTTCTCATAAGATTAGTCTCAATTATAGGACTTCACAAGTTAATAAAGTTTTAAAGTTCAAAGCCTTATTGTTAGGGTAGGTCTTTTTAGGAGCATATGCTTCTCAATCTTTCACTTAGTAGACCTATCCTAAACATCTGCTAATCATGTGTGGTATTAGTATTACATCTTTTAGCCTTCTAATTATGAAGCCTCTACACTTAATTATTTCTACAGGTTCTTGAGACTTCACATATCTTCCTTCTTCATCAAGTAGTACTGCAATGACATTGCTCATAAGTGCTCCTGTAAAATCTTCCCTTAAACTATCACCAACATGTATAGCAACTTCAGGTATTAATCCCCTAGTTATCTTCTCGTAAAGTTTTGAAAATGCTTGAGGATGCGGTTTCACATATCCAATCTCATCAGCATATACTTGATAATCAATATACTTATCAATACCTAATTTTGAAAGTAATTGTCTCGTCGTCTTTCCATGCCAAAAAACTACGTTCGAGAAAGTTGCAATGGTGTAGTCTTCACTTTTAAGTATGGATAGTACTTCTTGAACGTTATCTGCTAATCTTATGATTTTACTGTTAATTATAGTTGACGATATAACTTCAAGAACCTTGAATATCAAATCATCATTCACGTTGATATTGTATCTCTTAGCAAGTCTATTAAGTAGTAATGTCACACTATGTTCTGGCGGTATATATTGTAAATAATCAATTCTTAAAGTTCTTATCTCTCTATCTACACTATTAAAAATGTCAAGTACGTGTTCATAGTTAACTTCATAACCTATAGATATTAAGTAGTTTGTTATGTTTTGTGAAATCTCTTCTCTCAACTTTCTATCATATTTAATTAAGGTATTCCATACATCAAAGCTTATAATTTTCACAATTCTTGAATTTCTTCCAGGAAGTATTTAACTAACACTAACTGTAAACTTTGAGTTACATTTAGGTAATGTAAATAAACTGGCAGTGTATGGTGTGTATGAGTGGTTCAAGTAAGTATTATTAGACTTATAGGTTATAGAGAATGGACTGAAAGTTTAGGTTTTGATAGAGAACATGCCATTCAGGAAGTTCAAGGAAATCTACATAGAGAACTTTCAAGAATATTTTCACAATATGGAGCATTTGCCCATCCATTAAGGTATGATTACATGATAGCAATTACTAACGGAATGAGTGTGGAAGATCATAAGAAAGTGATTGAGTATTTAAAGAGAATATCTCCAGTACCCATTGCTATCGGCATTGCATGCAATGAGATTCCACTAATTGCTGAAAAGAAAGCTTCACAATTAGCAATCTCTGCTAAACCTTGGGAAGTAGTTAAGCAAAACTCTGAATGTAACTGTAAATTTGTAACTATAGCTCATGCAGATATAGTTAACTCGACAAGCTTAACAATTAGTAAATCAAGTTATGAAGTATATAGCTACGTTGAACTAATGTATAGGAGGTTTAAAAAATTAAGTATGAAAATGGGAGGAATAACACTATATTTAGGTGGTGATAACATGCTCAGTATTTTAGGCAATAACGTAGATATTAAATCGTTAAGAATGTTCAGTAAGAAGTACTGTGTAAGAATTGGTATAGGTATTTCAATTAATGCCAGAAAGGCTTTAACTCTAGCAGCTAAAGCTCTTCACGAAATGAGAAGTAGAAATCTCATAGATGTTCTTGTGATTAACGATTAGTCTCCGTGAATTTTTTTCACTGAGCGAATTACTTATTAGTAGGATAGTTGTCCTACTCCGTGCGTATGCCACGTGGAGTAACACCTGCTGTCTCTACAGCAATCTTGATAGCCATAGCTATAGCAGCGACTGCAATCATAGCATACATGATAAATCAACAGACAGGAAAACTTCCAGAAAAAACACCAAGTACAACATTCACAATTGAAATTAGTAAAGCAGGAGCTATGGGGTATGGCTATATGCATATTAAGCATGTAAGTGGTGATCCAGTAAAGTCAGGTAATATGAGAATTATAGTTGAAACTAAAAGTAGGAGAGTACTTATTGAACCGGGAAGAGCATTAACATGGGCATTAACAAGTATCACAACATCTGATCCTGTTGTACAGAGGTTATTAAGTAATGAGGGTGGAAAATTAACGATAAAAATTAACGTCACAATACATGGAGCGACATACTCTGCTGTGGCTGGAGAAGTACTTAATGTTAATAATACCAATGTAATACCAATTTACATATACTGTAATAAGAGTAAAGCAACAAGCATAGACAACTTTACATTACTTGGAGGTCCATTTTACGCTAAGAATGGTGAATTAAACATTACAAGTAGTGATATTGATTGGTCTCAATGTTCAGGAGGCAATATTACTATTACTTTTGGAAGAATTCTCACCGTAGTGAATAGTTCAAAAGGTTACTACCCTGTTGGTAAGTATGGAGTAATTGAAGATCAAGACGTATACGTAAAGGTAGACAATATTTTAAATAGTGGTGTAGAGGTCAAATATGAACTTGAAGGAGATGGATACTGGTATGCTGCTCCTTGGAAATTCATACCTGGTGTATGGCCAAGTTCAGACAAATCTACATGGTTTGGTAATTACACGATTATGCCTGGTGATGTTATAGCTGGAGATGATGTAGCAGTATATGATGCTGAAACTAACTATATTTGGGCTAATTTAACGGTAAGTGATCTACTCGTACTAACTGATGGTTCTTGGGAAAGTACTAATTCTGGAGATACCGTTAAGATCGTGATAGTGTATTCTCCATCAAGGAGTATTCTCTATATGAGCGAAGTTGTGGTGAAGTAGTATGACTGGTAAGGGTCTATCAATAATAGTCACTATCGTCATATTGACAGTACTTGTAATAACGGTAGCGGTACTACTTAACACGGTAATTAGTAAGTTAATTCCAAGTACTAAGCCAGTACATAACGTTCAACTTTCATGCAGTGCAAAGTATGGAGAGTATATTGAGATATATCATTTAGGTGGAGATACATTATATCTAAATGATGTTACAATAAAGACCTACATACCTTACGGTAAGTATGCAGGATCAACATACACAGTTAATAAGAACTCAATAACCATTAACGGTGAGAAGAAAGATATATTTACTGTTGGTGATGTTTTGAAAATTCCATGGAATTCAGCATGGTATCCAGGATGGACTGAACCATATGAACCGAAAAGTGGTGAAGAGTTCATTGTAGAGTTTTACATTGGTAGTGACTTAATTACAAGTTGTAGAGGAACTGTAAGTTAGTAAATGATTAAACTACTTTCAAAAATTCTTAAAAGGAACACTTTCCTTTCTTCTTTGCATAGTTTTAAGTATTTACTTAATCGTAATCCTGAAATAGAGCATAATCATGAAAGAGTTATTGCTGATGAACTTTTACAATTAATTTCAGTCAAATCTAACATTATTGAGTATTACTTTGTTGATTTTCCCTACGAACTTGTAGCTATTGAGCAGAGAGATGATGAGTTAATTTATGAAATTATTACTCCAAAATTAGATTCTCAAGAAATGAGAGTTCTTGATAATGTGCAGGAAGAACTCGTTAAGAGAGTTCTCAATATTAAGGATATAGATGTAAATGTTAAACAAATCATTGAAGAGGTGGTAGTAAATGTTGCGAATAAGTTTAACTTATCTAGAATCTCTACCATTAAAGTTCTATACTATATCTTGAGAAGATGTTTAGGCTTTGATGTTCTTGAACCATTAATTAAGGATTCACATATTGAGGATATTGTCTGTAATGGTCCTGGACAGCCAATTTACATATACCACACTAAGTACGGCTTTATGAGAAGTAATCTAGTGTTGAGTGAAGATTTTCTTGAAGATTTTGTCATACGTTTATGTGAGTACTGTGGTAGAACCATCTCTTATAGTTCACCTATAATTGAAGCTACGCTACCTGATGGTTCTAGAATTGTAAGTTTTTGGAAAAGAGAGGTTAATACTCACGGTACTAGTTTCGTTATTCGTAGATTTTGTGAGGAAATTTTAATGCCAATAGACTTGATAATTAATGGTACTTTCACTTCTGAAGCTATGGCCTGGTTATGGACTTTCATTGAAGCTGGACTTAACGGAATGATAATTGGCAGTACAGGTTCCGGAAAAACTACAACGCTAAATGCTTTATGTCTATTCATTCCTGAAAATTCTAGAATTGTAAGTATTGAAGAAGTTAGAGAGATCAAGCTACCTCATAAGAATTGGACAGCATTAATGTGTAGAAACGATAAAGTTGATGATAGTGTTAATAGGAGAATTGACATGATGTACTTACTTAAGATCGCATTAAGATTAAGACCTGAATATCTAATTGTTGGTGAAGTTCGTGGCGAAGAGACGAACATACTATTTCAAGCAATGAGTACTGGTCATATAGTTTACTCAACATTTCATGCAGGAAATGTTAATGAATTCTTTACAAGAATACTTAATCCACCAATATCTGTACCATCATCAATGCTGTCGTCTCTTCACTTTATAATTGTTCAAGAACTCGATAGAAAGAGTCTTACAAGGAAGTGCACCCAAATTGTTGAGCATCAGGGACTTCGTGACAATGCTAGAACTAGATGCCATTTAATCTTCACGATTAACTTTGAAACAAATAAATTAGAACTATCATCAATGCCAAGCATGTTAATGATTAACTATTTAACTTCAAGACTTGGTATTGGTAGAAGAGAACTGCTCAGTGAAGTGAGTAAGAGAATAGAATTTCTTGAATTTCTAGTTAAATCACGTGCAAAAATATCTTCAAGAGAATTTATCAAGTTAATTTCAAAGTATAGACTTAGATGTTCCTAATCACGATAATGCTGCACCTCTCTACGAGTCTTCATGTTCTCCTCAATATCTAATAAGTACTTGAAGTTTATGGTCTATAAAGGTCAAGTAGACTTAGTAATACCATACATACTTCTACTTATTGCTGTCATCTTTAGAGGCACTTTTAGCTTGATGAATTGTATTGAAAAGATATGCAATTATAGACATACTTACGGAGAAGTCGCTAAGGAGATGTGTCTAATCTATAGAAGAATTAAATTCTTAGGTGAAAATACTGTAACCGCAATACGTAGCAGTTTAAGATCTATAAGCCTAAAGGAACTTTTGAACGATTTAATTACTGCTCGCAATTTTCACACATCTATTCATGAATATGTGATTGAAAGATTTAAAAATTATGTTCAAACATTTGAAAGAAAGTCCTACGAGAAAATCTATACATTAGAGATCATTTATGAAATGTTCTTAACAATTACAGTATTTGTACCTCTCACTACGGAAGTACTCCTCTACTCTGGTCTCATTCCTACATTAAGTCAGTTCTTCCATATCGTAATGCTCCTTACCTTCCTTGTACTACTATTCTTAATTATCTATGCTAGATACTTTCTCTCGGTATGCTTTAATAATGAAGTTTTTAGTCTTAAAGCAGCTAAGAAGTTTGCTAAGTATAGCATTGTAGTACCCATCTTAGCAGTCTCACTTTTCACTACTACAGTTCTTGCTGCATCATTTTTCGTAGATTTCGCTATTTCGTTAATCACAATCATTATAATCGTCATCTCCATCTTCGTAATTTACATGGAGTACGTTTCTAGATTCTGGAATCGTTTTGAGAAGGAGTTCGCTGAATTTCTATCCTGTACTGGTGATTATCTTGAAAGAAATTTATCATTCACGGACGCGGTACTTCTATGTCTGAATGTACGTTCGAAGAGTTTCGTTAAAGTTATGAAGATAATCTGCTTAAAGAATATTGGATTAAGCATTGTTAAGCGTTTTCACGTACTTCTCAATAATTTAGGTTCTAAGAGTGTGTGTATGTTAATTCCAATAATTTTAGAATCTCTCTTATCATTATCGAGGGTAAGTGATGTGTTGACTCATTGTTGTTACCTCTTAAGTATTCAAATTAATGCTAAGAAGCGTAAATTATCAATGATGATTCCCTACGTCACTGCGACATATATATGCTTCTTTCTATATCTTTACGTAACTAAGCTATTATCCTCGTTAAATTCTGGCATGACAGTAGCTCTGCTAAGTAATATTGAGATATATGTGATAATTCTTTCAATACTTGTAGGATTGTTTATGGGTGTTGCAGGTGAGGACAGTCTTATTCTCGGATTAAAACACTCACTAATACTTCTCGTATCATCGTTAGTATGTTTTCATTACATGTGAAGGGATTGTCAAATATTGTATCTGAGCTATTATTAATAGGTATTACTGTAAGTATTGGTGTAATTCTAATGATAATATTAAATCACGTAGTTAATCACTACATCAATACTGATAGTGAAGTTCTCATAAATGTAGAATCAGTTAATGATAATTGCACACTTAAATGTCTAGTCACGCATTATGGCGGGTACAGTGTAAATATTGAACTTCTTGCCTATGCAATTCTACCTAACGGTTCACTCACTGATGTATTAATAGTAATGTACAGGAATAGTGATGAGATTAGCTGTGTAAGATCGTGCTTTCTAAGTAATGTTCATTTCGGTGAAATCATTACTATACATGTGAATTACTGCAACTTAACCAATGTAAGTGACGTTGTACTTATCCTACGTACGTCTAGAAAATTACTAGCAGAAGTTCATGCGAAGTAGTGCAGTATCAAACATTGTTGCTGCATTGATAGTACTTGCATGTATAGTGACTATAGTGCAAATAGTACATTCAATAATTATTCCCAGAGTAATTGAGAATATTCATATCATGCATTTAAATAAAATTGTGAAAACATTCACCATGCTGTACAATTTAAATCATGTTAATATCGAACTTACCCCACCTAACGTACCTTTACTACCAGTGATTCCAGGAACATTGAAGTTCACTAATAATGTTACAGTTAACTTACTCTTAACGAATGTTACGATATGTAGATTGAGAATGAAAACTCTTAATGAATCTTTAGGAAGTATAATTATGTTAAGACCTTTTAGATTAGAGATCTGCAATATTGAGAATAGTTCAGAAATTGAAGCATACATGATCAGTAATCTATTCAACATTACTTTAAAGAGAGAAGTAACAATTACTGTAAATTCATCATCAAGTTCAATCACATTTGTTAAAGTTAAACTCATACTTAATAATGCGTGTAGTGTAAGTAAGGTAATTTCAATTAACGAAACTGAATGCATGAATGTCAATGACATGCTAAAGAAGTGCAACGTTTACTATAATGAAGATGGGCTTGTAGTGATTAATTATTCTCTTACTGGAACTAGACTATACGTGAATGGATATTTATGTTCAAAATTTACTAACGTGACGTATACACTTCACGGATCTTTAACGTACATCGATAATTACTTAGCGTATAGTGTTGAATTTACACCAATTGGAATTTTCGTGAGAAATTCCTGGATAAATGTTCCCTTAAGTACTTTACTAGTCAAAGTTAGTCACGATAAGATTTACGCTATAGTAATTAACATGACTAGCAATTCTGACTTCTCAGTTTCAGGTGTAGGTAATGTTTACTTAACCGTGTATAGAGAGAGTACTGATGATGTAGTAGTTGCTGACAATACATCATTAATTACAATTAAAATTGATGAGAAACAAGACGTAGCTAATAGAATCTGCAAGAAATTACTCTTTCACAACATTAATTGTACAGTAGTAAGTAATCAAACAGTAATGCTAAGATTAAATAAACTCTTAATCATTAATGTTATAAATGTAACACTACATAGACTATCTTAAATGCGTAAAGCATCTACAAACTACGTACCAATAATCATAATCTTGATATTGTTTACTCTATGTCTTGGACTACTATATCCACTACTTGATTACTATGTAAAGAATGTAAGTGCTACCAACACTTCACTTGAAACTACTGTTATAGAGATTCTACACACTATATCAAAGCCAGTATACACTATAGAAAAGCTCATATATGAGAAAATTCTAGAGGTATGTAATTACACGATTAGTGAAGTTGAGAAGGGTCTTTCTGAAGTGATGAGGTGATCACTGACTGAAGTGATGAGGATTCCTAGCCAGGCTGAATGAAAAATCCATAAATTTGTAGAAATACGTTAAATACTCAATATGGATTAAGAATTACATGAGTACAGAATAGCATTACTTAAACTTCTTAACAAATTTATGCCTATCTTGCAAAGTGTGATTAGTTAGGTAATGTGATGGTTATTAAGAATTACAAATTAATTAAATGTGTTATTGATAGCAATATATAGTAAACTCTCAACACATGATCATGACTTGTACTTCAACATTATCAATGATACGTTCTTGAAGATAAGTAAGTGTAGTTTACTTAAAAGAACGAGTATATTGAACTTTATATGTTTTCTAATAAATGGAGTTTTAAATTATAGAAAAGGCATGTTAAGATTTGCTAAGTATTAATGAAAGTTTAGAAAATTTCTAAACCTGCTTTTTCAAGTCTTACTAACGTTGTTTCGTATGGATCAATATTCTCTTCTTCAAGCGCTTGTACAAGACTTGGTTCTATTTCTGAAAGTTTTTTGAAAAGTTCTCTGCGCTCTTTAGCACTCATTACTCTTGGATCAGTCATAGCAGCTACGTAAACTTCAACACCATGTTTAAGTAAGTGCTTAATTGCTTTGAAGGGAAGTTCGTAAAATTCAGGTAAAGCTCCTGTTTTTCTCGTAAATGTTTCCGGAAAAGCTGCCTTTATACTAACACGTACAATTACTTTTCTATATTGTGCAATATCTTTGACATAGGATTCATCCCAACCGAAAAGTATACCGTTAGTTTCAAGTAGAAAAATATCGATACTTGGAACTTTTTCAATAATATCTATTACTTGTAGCAGATGCTCTTTACATATTGTTGGTTCACCTCCAGAAATTCTAACCTTATTAACATTATTCAATTTTGCGTGCTTTGAAAGATACTGAACTACTTCTTCAGGACTATAGAACTCCCCATACTTTTCAGGAAAGTCTCTTGAAAAATCACTCCAACAGAAGACACATCTAAGATTACAACCAACAGCGTAGCCAGTAGCTATTCCCTGATAAACCCAGACAACGTAGAAGTCTGTATATTTTCTAGCTATTAAGCCATTACTTTCAACTCTACAGACAATACGTTTAGTAATTTCTGTAAGTTCTACAGGATTGTATGGTTTAAACTTATCCTTAACAACATATCTAACATACTTGTCACTACCACTCATATCTCTATATGTTGAATTTACTTAAAGTAAAATTTTAACATACCTATACGTAAAATTACTTCATGTCTAGTGAAGACTTTGTTAAATACGTTATTGAAGTCTTGAAAGTCGATTCATTAAGTGATGTTAAGCTGTACATGCTTGGCAATGTCTTAGTACTTGCACGTAGTAGAGAAGATATTCTTGATGCTTTTAGAGCTATTGGTGAACCACCATACGTACCTTTAAGTAAAGTTAAGGAGTTGAGAAGTAGAAGACCATCAATTTCACATAGGAGAAGAGATAGCGATGTAGAGATTATTCTTGGTGATTTAATCTCTCATGAGCAAGCACTTCTAATAGCTAATACATTATGTTCAAAACTTATAAATTACATGCCATTCAAGGTTAGAAAGATTGATGTAATTACAACATTTAGATCTAGTGAAGATGGTGGTATTTTTCAGAGATATCAAGTAGTTATTAATCTTTATCGTGTAAGTAGTGAAGAGTTTGAAAATATTTCAAAAACAGTAAATAATGTAATTAATGAACTTTTTAAGGAGTAAATCTATGGGCAAGATATTTATTGGTGTTGCCGGTATTCCATTATGTATTGGTAAGAAGGATTACTTTAAAGCGTTGAAAGTAATTAAAGAACTTAACCTTGACGCTCTAGAAGTAGAGTTCGTTTATGGTATTGACATGTCTAGTAGTTTAGCTAAAAGTATTGGTAATTTTGCTAAAAAACTCGGTATAAGACTTAGTGTTCACGCACCATACTACATTAATCTATGTTCTGAACGTAAGAAAGTTATTAGTGATTCTAAGAGAAGAATAGTTGAAACATTAATTAAAGCTCATGAACTTAAAGCTAACATTGTAGTTATTCATGCAGCTTACTACGGCACTTACGGTCCTAGTAGATGTTATGAACTTGTAAAAAGTTCACTTAAGGAAATTGAAGAAGAGATTAAGAAGTTAGGAATTAAAGATGTTAAGATTGGTATTGAAACCTTAGCAAAAAAGACACAGTTCGGTACTTTAGAAGAAATTGTAAAACTATGTAAAGAAATTAATATTGCTGTACCCTGTATCGATTGGGCACACGTGTACATTAGAAATTTTGGTAAAATTGATTATGGCAAAATTCTTGACATAATTGAGAGAGAGTTAAAACTAAAGGAACTCCATACACACTTCACATGTATTAAACGTGATGAGCGTGGAGCACTTATCGATGAGCATGATATTCTTGATAAAGATACACCACCATTTAAACCACTTATTGAAGAATTACTTAAACGAGAACTTGAAGTTACAATTATTTGTGAAAGTCCACTTCTTGAAAAAGATGCCTTAAAGATGAAGAAAATTGTTAAAGAACTTGAAGATAGTATTTTCAAGATAAATGATTCATTTAAGAAATTGTAAATTCGTAATTACTTGGAGAAATGATGAGTTAGTAGTTCTAGAAGATATCGATATTAAGATTAGAGATTCAATTATTGAAGAGGTTGGTAAGAACTTACCTATAGAATCTGGTTACGAAATTATTAATGCTAGTAACTACATAGTTATGCCTGGTCTTGTAAATGCTCACACACACTCACCAATGATACTTCTTAGAGGTTATTACGATGATGCTGAACTTCATGTATGGCTTGAAAAGATGTGGAGTATTGAGAGGAAGTTGACACCAGAAATTACACGTCTTGCATCTGAGATGGCTATTCTTGAAATGATTATTTCAGGAACAGTAATGTTTATTGATATGTATTTCCATCCTGAAGAGACAGCTGAAGTAGCAGATAAATACGGTGTAAGAGCATGTTTAGGTCCTGTATTTCTTGACGTTATATCAAAACCTGAACAAGTAGTAAATGAATTAAAAAACTTGTACTCTAAATATTGTAATCATGAACTTATTAAACCAATAATTAATATTCATAGTGTATACGCATGTGGTAGAGAAACTCTTGAAATTGCTAGAGATGTAGCTAATGAGTTAAATCTACATGTACATATTCACGTGTCAGAAACTAGAGATGAAATTTTCAAGTGTAAGAAAATGTATGGTAAGTTTCCTGTAGAATATCTTGATAGTCTTGGTTTAGTTAATAATAATGTACAGATGGTTCATTTAGGATGGGTAACGAATTGGGAAATTGAAATTATTAAGAAAAAGAATGCAAAAGTAACTCACTGTCCAACATCTAATATGAAACTTGCAACTGCAGGTTTCTTTCCATTTAGAGAACTTATAGAAGGTAATGTGATAGTTACTATAGGTACTGATGGTGCAGCAAGTAATAATTCTCTAGACATGTTTAGAGAAATGAAAAATACAGTACTACTACAAAGAAATAATTATTGGGAAGTAAAAATAAAAGCACATCACGTACTTAAAGCAGCAACTATTAATGGATATAAACTAGTAGGAATAAAAGGTGGAAATATAGAAAAGAACTACAAAGCAGATCTAGTCATGATAAGAATAGATAATCCACATATACAACCATTAAGAAAAGATAACTTAATATCAAACATAGTCTACACAGCAACAGGAAGAGACGTAGATGCACTAATAATAAATGGAAAAATAGTGTACCAAAAAGAAAAAGACTATGAAAAAATAAGAGAAAAAATACTAGAAATAAGTCAAAAACTAAACCAATTCATAACACAAAACCAATGAAAAAACTGAAAATTATGAGCTTAAAAGAGTTTTTACACATTTCTACTACGTGAATAACTATATCATCAATGATGTAGAGTATGTAATTAAAGAGGTCAAGAATTGTATAGAACGTTCATTAATAAATACTTGTCTAGAAATATTCAATCACCATAATCCAGAATTAGTTACAGACATAGCCTACTTTAAATGTGTTGGCTCATTGCGTAGAGATTCACATAATTACATTCAAAATACTACCTCAACTAGAAATAATATCTTAAAATCTATGAGTGAAATAGAAATTGATAATACCAATATTAGATTTTTCATTAAGGATTCTAAGCACATATTATTAGCATTAATATCAAAAAATAACATTAATACAATTACTCTTATAAAGAAATGTAAAGATGATTATATGTTCTTAATGAAGAGATCAAGAAATAAAGAATATCTTGAAAAACTTATGTACATATTGAAGAGAAATAACGTAAAATGCAGTATTGTTAGGTATGATGGTAAAACTTACATTAACGATACCAAAATCAGAAACATTAAAGATATTAGGAACGTTAGGTATATTGGTATGAGGAATTGATTGATCCCGCCGCCGGGATCTGTTCGGGAGTGCACAGACCCGTGCACTCCCCTTTGAACCCGGGACCTGCCGGTTTCTGCCTCGGGGTTGTTTTTGCTGTGCCCCGAGGGGCTGTCTACAGCCGGCTTTGAGTGCGGTCTTGTTGACCGCATCGCTCTGACCGCTGAGCTACGGCGGGTTGTTGTGTAGACTTTAACTATGTATAGTTTATAAAGTTTTTTCTTGATTCTGAATGGGTTGGTTTGTGAATGTTTTCGATGGGTTTTTAATTTAGGTATTGTCCTATTTTTGTGTGATGATTTATGGCTGGGTATGATTGGTGATTATTAATCCCCTTTCTGAACTTGAAGTAGGTATTATAAGTATGAAGTTTTATGCTTAGTCATAGCTATGTGTATTAATTCTTCTTTAATTGAGGTTAAAGAGGGATGTGCTAGAATTTATGTTCCCGACTTATCAAGATATGTTGATCCAGCTCATGCACCTGTATTTTACAATCCCAACATGATACTTAATAGAACTCTATCAACGTTATGTATCGAGGCTTATAGAAGATTTACTGGTAAAGATTCATTAAGTATTTGTGAACCACTTTCAGGTACTGGTGTTAGGGGTATTAGATATGCCTTAGAGGTTAGTAATGTATCTAAAGTGGTTATCAATGATGTTGATGAAAAAGCATACAAGTTAATGCTTATGAACGTTGAATTAAATAATGTTAAAGATGTTGTAAAGGTGTTTAATGATGATGCTTCGATACTTATGCTTAAATTAGCTAGGAATGAGAAGTTTGATATAGTCGATATTGATCCCTTTGGCTCACCCATACCATTCATTAGAGCTGCCTTTAAATTAATAGGTAATGAAGGTATGTTATGTGTAACAGCAACAGATCTTGCAGTACTTATGGGCACGTACATGGATAAATGTTTAAGAAGATATCATGCAAAACCATTAAGAATAACTTTTAGTAGAGAACTTGGCCTAAGAATTCTCATAGGCTCTATTGCAAGAATTGGATTAGAACAAGATATTGGTATTAGGCCACTAATGGCATATTGGGAAAAACACTACTATAGACTATACCTGCTCGTTGAAAAAGACGTAGCATCAGCTAAAGAAACACTTCAAAATCTTGGATACGCTATCTACAGAAGGGATGGTGAGAGATGGCTAATAAATTCATATCCTCACATTGAGATTAGGTTAAGTAATTTGAAGGTAAGTGGACCATTATGGATTGGTAAGTTGTGTGATGTTGACTTTATGAGAAGTTTAAAGCACGTAACTAAATTGAGAGATCAAGTTCTTAATGGAAGTTTAAAGAAACTTCTAAATCTTCTATTTGAAGAAGCAACAGCAACACCACTATACTATACCTCAAGTGAAGTCTTTAAAGGCCTCGGTAGAGAATACGGTAGAGATGTCATCATAGAGCTATTGAGAGAGCTTGGATATGATTCATGGAGAACACACTTTGATGGTAAGGGGTTTAAAACAATAGCAAGATTTAGAGATATTAAGAAAATTGTAGCTAAATATTTTAGCTAGACATCAACTTATCAGTTATGGTTTTAATCATAGCACTTTCAGGGCTTCCAGGAGCTGGTAAGAGCACTATCGCTGAACTTTTTAGAAAAAGAAACTTACCAGTCTTGTCGATGGGTAATATAGTTAGATCTGAAGCTTCAAGATTAGGCATTACAAATGATAAAGCATCCATAACTCTTAGATTATTAAAAGGTACTAGACATATAAGCTATGAAATTGTAAATATGATCTTTAAGGAAGAGTTAAGCAAGAAATACAACATAATTCTCATCGATGGTTTAAGAAGTATCAAAGAACTTCAAGTTCTTGAAGAATATTTTGAAAAAGTGTATCTAATATATGTCGTTGCTTCTTGGAAAACAAGATTTGAAAGATTAAGAAATAGAGGTAGAGATGACGATCCTAAAGATCTTCATGAATTCTTAATGAGAGATTATAGAGAGTTAAAGTTTGGTCTTGCAGAATTACTTGCTAGAGCTGATTACATTATTGTTAATGAGGATAAGAGCATTAACGAACTTGATAGAGAAGTAGATAACATTATTAAGAAGTTAAAGTTGAAAATGATATGAAAGTTACGGTATACGTTGAAGTTAGACCTACAGAGGATCTCGAAAAAGTAAAGAAAGCATTATTAAACGTCTTTACTCCTGATGAATTAAAGATTGAAGAACAAAGTGGTAAGAAATATCTTGTAGGTTTTGGATATAGTTATCACTGTCTAGTCAAACTTCAAAACTTAATTAAAGTTCAAGGAATTGAAGATAGTGCAAGACTAGTCTTCTCGAGAGGCATAATCTCTGAAAATAGAATCGTATTTCACTTAAATAAACAGGCAGCATATGTTGGTGTATTATCA
>Ga0190367_1000096_pt1 | contig 65558 bp, 63 predicted proteins | sample 4872181011_MG_FD_171838 | JGI IMG/M metagenome (GOLD analysis project Ga0190367, IMG submission 171838) | Hydrothermal vent microbial mat bacterial communities from Southern Trench, Guaymas Basin, Mexico - 4872-18-10-11_MG | ecosystem: Environmental > Aquatic > Marine > Hydrothermal vents >... | reverse complement strand
TTTCAAAACTTGGTTAAGAGGAAAGATAAGCTCGTAGGAGGTCATCCAACAGCAGCTAACCTTTTTGATTGGTTAGCTGCTCCTAAAGCCCTTGTGTTAGCGATCTCCTCGCGTTAACCAGTTATTTTTAAAAAATGGTTAAGGGGAAAATGTCCTCTTAATGAAGCACATTGCAGCAGCTAACCTCAGAAAGCGGTTAGGAAGCTGCTAACCTCTTTGAGTGGTTAGCTGCTTCAAAACCTTTGGGAAAAGTGGTATCTTCGCATTAACCAATCTCAGATCAGTTGCATTTCGGGGTGTAAAACTTGTGGTATCAAATGCGTCAATTAACGAGCCCGAGGGGATTTGAACCCCTGACCTGCAGCTTAGGAGGCTGCCGCTCTAACCAAGCTGAGCTACGGGCCCGTAACAACACAAGAAGATTACTCTATCTCTATGCTATTGCTGTTATGATATTCAATTCTCTTTACATGATGCATCATTACAATGTCCTTTTCAAATGGAATGAATTTCTCATTTATTTTTAAAAGATTTATCTCATCTCTCAAACTCATATTCTTATCCTTTTTATATTTCCATACCGCTTTATTTATCTCAATTAAATCCTCAAAATCGACAGAGGAATATATATCAATCTTCTCAGGAAATCTCATCTCAATTATATTCTTCTTATATACATCCTTCATGATTTTATATGTAATAAAAGGCACAACAGGATGTAGCATAACCAATATATCTTTTAAAATTTTGTGTAATGTATAAAGCGCTGATTTTTGTTCCTCCTGGGAATAAATTCCCTCGGAGTTATATGCACGGGATTTTACCATCTCAATATAATGGCTCGCAAAGACATCCCATAGATAATCCCTCAATAATGTTGCAGCATTGTGTATCTCATATTTCATATACCTCTCATATGCCTCATCTATAATGCGGTTATGGAAACATAACATGCTCTTATCTAAATCCGTAAGTTTATCTAAAGGAAAACTATCCACTATCTCAAAAGCGCTAACAAATCTTGAGACATTCCACAATTTTGTAAGAAACTTACTTGCAGATTCTATTCGCTCAAAACTTATTCTAAAGTCTCCTTTATGCATATTTCCCTCAAATGCACACCATAACCTAAAAGGCTCTGCACCATATCTCTTAAGTATCTCTTGCGGATCTATCACATTTCCCAAACTTTTGCTCATCTTGTTACCATGCTCATCCAACACATGATAGTGTATCCACACGTGATCAAAAGCCTCCTTACCTGTCAATAAGTACACTCTGAGCAAGGTATAGTATAACCATGTCCTCACTATCTCCTTTCCTTGAGGTCGCAACGTGATTTTGCCTCCTATCTTCTTAAAGAATTCTTGATCCCTCAGATAACCACCAATAAAGAGAGGTGTAATCGAGGAATCAAACCACGTATCAAAAACTCTTGTCTCTCCTATAAACTCCTTACTTCCGCATTTTGGACATTCATTAACAGGAGGTTTTTCTTTCCATGGAATATAATACCTCCCGGATTCTGGAACAATTACTTCACCACATTTCTTGCAATACCATAATGGAATCTCAGTAGCATAGTATCTTCTCCTTGATATAGGCCAATCAAAAGAAATCGTATCTATCCAATTTTCCAAGATTTGACGCGAATCCTCAGAGAAGAATTTGATTTTCCTTGAAATCTTACGGATCTCGTTCTTGAACTCAACCTGTTTCAAATAAAGCTCCCTTAATGGAATAAACTCAATAGGTGTTTTTGTTCTTTCACATACTGGTATTTTATGCCTTATTTTCTCCTTCTTAACCACATATCCCTTATCCTCAAGAATCTCCACAATCTTCTTTCTCGCATCCTCTACTTTTAATCCTGCTATTGGTCCTGATTTCTCATTCATCTTGCCATCCTCATCTATAAGAATTATTGGCTCAAGATTTTGCTCTCTAAAGAATTGAATATCTGTATAATCACCAAAGGAACACATCATCACTAACCCTGTACCAAACTCTTTTTTAGCATAGGGATGTGCTTTTATTGGTACTTCCCTATTATAAACAGGCAAAATAGCATGTTTACCATTTAAGTGCTTATATCTCTCATCTTGTGGATTAAAGATTATCATCTGACATGCCCCTAAGAGCTCTGGTCTAGTAGTTGCTATCACTATCTTCTCTCCTGTTTCCTTAACCTCAAAAGTGATATACACCAAATATCCCTCAACTTCCTTATATTCTATCTCAGAATCTGCAACAGTAGTTTTTAACTCCGGACAATAATTGCTTATATATTCTCCCTCATAGATTAATCCTCTTTTCCATAAATCAATAAATGTTGCTTGAGTCAATGCTCTATACTCGGGCATATCAGTTAAGTATACATCCCCTATATCTGTACCAACATCCCATGAATTAAAGCTTATTCCAAGTCTAAAAAAAGTCTCTGCACTCTTAAGTGAGTACTCCTCCAATAATTTTTTACATGCCTCTATAAATTCCTCTCGTGTAACTTCCTCAGGAGAGATGTTTAATATCTTCTCAACAGATACCTCTATCGGCAACCCATTTCTATCCAATCCTAAAGGAAATAAGACCTCATAACCTATTAACCTTCTAAACCTTGCGAACATATCCATTAATGTATAGGTTGTTGCATGACCAATATGTACTGGTGAGTTAACATATGGAGGAGGAGTATCTATAGAGTATATCTTCTTATTCGTTTTCTTATTGAACCTATACATCTTCTTTGATCTCCATTCCTCAGCTATCTCCAATTCCCAATCTTTATTCCATGTTTTCTCCCTTAACTTAAACTCAGACATCAAACATCACCTTATCTATACCTACATTTATATATCTCGGCAGCCAACTGAGGTAAACTCCTTGTTTGAAGATAGACTCTTCCATTACCGCTTATCTCAAACAAAAAACCTTCTCCTCCAAAAAAGAAGGTCTTTAACCCACCAATCTTCCTAAGTTTTACATCTAATGAAGAGTCAAATGCCACAAGATTATAGTTGTCCACTAACACGCTTCCTCCATCTAATTTTATTTCCTCTATGGCTCCATAGACATTGAGATATGCGCTTCCATATCCCCTCAATTTTAGCCAGAATAAACCTCCACGAGAAAATATCCCTTTAAGACCAAAAAACTTTGTATCTATCTCTATGTTTCCTGTATTTAAAAGATAAGCCCCATCCCTTACAAAAAGCTCCTCTCCATTTAAAGGAATCTCCAATATCTCTCCTGGATATGATGGCGAAAACCATAACTCTGCATTGCTTATTGCTATGAACCTATTTATAAAGAATGTCTCTCCCCCAAATAGAGATCTCTTTATGCCCTTGAATATCCCACCAAAAGATTTTGTTTCTATTCTCACATCTCCATTCATGTACATCAAAGACCCAGGTTGCGCATATATCTCTTCTTCAGGTTCAATAAAAGCCCTTACATAGTCATATCCTTTACGTTCTATAATCTCTGTTTTCATAGAACATCACCTCAAAATCTCATGCTATATAACACCACTACTCTCCAATTGTTGCCTTATCTTTTCCATTTGTCCAACAACATCCTCGATCATATCATCCAATCTGGTTAACTCTGCACTTGCCTTTTCTTTTAATTTTTCAAAATATTTTATTGCCTTATCATGAGACATCTCAACAACTATATTTGATCCTATATTAACAAAGAGATTTTTCTTATTTACACTTCCAACCTTTACATACACCCGCGAACTTATTGGTAAAATGTACTCATCATGATCTTCTTTTAATCCCTCAATAGATTTGATGACTATATCATATTCATTTATTTTTTTCTCTATTTTTTCCCTTAAGAGAACTAATTGATTTGCCTTTTTTTCATATACATCATACATATACAGCATCTCCTGAACCTTTGATTCCACATCCATATCTTCTTTCTTTTCCATTTTACACCACCATCTTTATAGAAATCCTAAGCTCTCTGTGGCTCTTCCTAATTCAATTGGAGTAGTGATATCTCCAACAACTAAGGAAGTATCATTAACAAGAATGCCAGATTTAACATAAGGAGAGCCATAATTAACGGTACCTATATCTCCATCCACTCCCAATACCTCTTTAACTTTCTCATATTCCTCTTCCTCTGCATATGCAGAGATTAAAAATCCCTTATTATTTGCAACGCCTAAACTACCAACCAAATCCAAATCCATAATCTTGCCTATTTCAACATCTACATTCAAGATATCCGCAATCTCTTTCTTATATTTGATAAGTGTCTTTGATATCAATGCACCTTTATTATTGCATAAAATCAGATTGCCAATTACATTTTCCCTTGCCTTTAAGAATCCAACATTGATATCTACACCTTCCTCTTTCAATGCTTTTTTCAATGCCTTTTTTTCATTATCAGATATGATATCTGATAATAATATACCATTATCATTCATACATGCAAAAATACCTATAAATGGAGTATTATAAATGCTTGCCTTGATAACCCTCACCTTGAATACCTCTGCTATATCTAAATTAAACGATAGTATCTTAGGCACTATTGCTATCTGATTATTTACGATAGCGTATAGTCCAATGTTAATATCTCCATCTATTTTGCCCTTTAATATAACCATAATTAACCACAAAACAACCCTTCAGCTGATGCATTTTCCTCATTAGATAAAGTTAAGTTGCATTCCTCTGGAGAATCTATAAATGCCTCGCATATGGCATCTTTTAAGGCTTGTGTACTTCTCTCACCGTTATATTTGTAGTCATTTATAAATAAAGTTGGTGATGCTTTTATGCCCTTTGCAGATGTTGCCTCGTATTCTGATAAAACAATCTTATCAAACTCGTTATTATACTCTTCCTCTATCCTTTCAACATCTAAATTCAAGTTTTTAGCAATTTCTTTCCAGCAATCCTCTATATTATTGAGGCTACATTCCTTATTAACCTCAACCACATACTCCGCCCATGTCTCTATGCCATAGAGATTATAAATTACCTTTTCTCTCACATCCTGATAAAGCTCCCTGTTACCATGTAATGACCAATATTTCTCTCCATTAATCTCAACTATTTCTTCGCTATTGTAGGGATTGTCTCCTTTATAGATAATATAATGAGGGACAAAATTAACCTTATCCTTTAAGAGCTTGATAACTCCTATCATGACATTTTCTATTTGATTTCCATACGGGCAAAAGGACATCACATTTATACTTACATTTGGAACTTCGCTCTTTGTGATATTTGGTTTTGGAATTTCAAAGTGCTCAACTACCTCTACCTTTTGTAAAAATGCTGTCTCTCCATCACATGAAATATAGAGAGGATGAGGATATTCCCTTCCATTAATTAAAAAATATACCTCATAAAGACAATCGTTGAATTTTTTTACATCATTAACCTCCACATCCAATGATAAAGAATCAAGATTCATCCCCATTGATGAATAATAATCATATAGCAACTTTGTAAAAGTATTCTTTGCAAGCTCTCCTGCTTGTTTCTCACTTATCAATGATTTTTGATTTAATGTGCTTGGATGTGTAAGGTATCCCATTAAAAATCCAACTACTATCCCAACAATGCCAATGATCATGATCATATAATCCTTTGATATCTTTAAAGATATCTTTTTGTCTTTTTTACTCATTATTTCACCTCCTAACAACAATTGTTTTTATTTTTGTAAACTCTAATATAGATTCTCCTATTCCCTCTCTGCCTGTTCCAGAACCTTTATTCCCGCCAAATGGGAAGTATCCTATTCCATGTGTGGGATGTGCGTTTATTGTTATTTCTCCCTCTCCCAATTCCTTTGCTATTTCAATACCTCGCGATGTGTCAGCAATAAATATGCTTGCATCAAGTCCATATTTTGTATCCTTTGCCTTTTTTATTGCATCATCCAAATCTTTTGCTGTGGTTATGGTAATTACAGGACCAAAGGTCTCTTCATAGAATATCTTCATCTCATTTGTTACGTTATCTAAAATAGCAGGTGTAATTACATTATCTCCTTTTCTTTCATATCCATAAACAAGAGTTGCTCCTTTTGTTAAAGCATCTCTTATTAGCTCCTCTACCTTATCTGCAGCATCCTTGTCAATTAAAGGAACCAAATTTGTATTTGGATCATAGGGATCCCCAAATCTCCAGTTATCCATCTCTTTTAACAATGCATCTATCAGTTTTTGTTTAATTTCCTCTAAAACAATAACCCTATTTATGGCATCACATCTCTGTCCTGAGAATTTTAAAGCTCCCTTGGATATTTCCTTTGCATACATCTCGATGTTCTTATCATCTAAAACCAATGCATTTCCCTTACCTCCCAGTTCAGAATGGAATTTTTTAAATGTAAGTTTAGATGCTATTTTTTCTCCCACATATGTAGAACCTGTAAATGAAACCATATCTGTAAAATCATGTTGCAACAATATATCTCCAATCTCTGAGGATCTTCCCGTAACAACATTGAATATCCTCTTATCAACTCCCACTTTCTCAGCAGCCTTATCAAAAGCCTGAGCAAGAAGAATAGAAGAGATTGGGGTTTTAAGAGAAGGTTTTGCAACTATTACATTACCAGAAAGAAGTGCAGGGATTACCTTTATCATCAGTGTTAGAGCAGGATAATTGAAAGGAGAAATGCACACAACACCACCATAAGGTTCCCTTATGATTATGGCATATTTTCCATCACTGCCAAAACCAAATTCTCCATCCTTAAATGTCGGTTGTAGTATCTCTACTTCTCTTTCTACATATTTGAATCGCTCTATTAATGCATTCACCTCTCCCTCAGCATAATGAATGCTTTTTCCAGATTCCTTAATCAATATGTCTATTAGCTTGTCCTTTATCTTTTCTATTTCTTCTTTCCATGCATACATTAGAGATAGTCTCTGCTTTATGCTGCTCTTCTTCCAGTATTCTTTTATCTCTATCAAAGAATCCAGTACCTCGGTTGCTCTTTCCTTGCTAATTAAAGAAACCTGAGCAAATTCTTTTAAATCATGAGGGGATACCACTCCTTTTCTATCTTCAGAATATTCGAAATTTCCTAACACATAATACGGATATACATTCTCCTCTTCATTAAAAGACATAATATTCTTATAGTTGAAATACATTTTAAAAATTTTTAGATTTTATCACCCAACAAGAGACTTCCTCATCAAAAGCCTTTGGAAAGTGATTTTCCCTGCGTTAACCAGTTATTTTGATAAATATGGTTAACGGGAGAGAGAGCCATTTGAGAGAGCTGAGTATAGTATGATAGCCTTTGAAAGCAGTTAGGAAGCAACTAACCTTTAAAAGCGGTTAGCTGCTCTAAAATCTTTGTGTTAGTGATATCTTCCCGTTAACCAATTTTTTATTTTTAAAAATGGTTAAGGGGAAGTATACCTTCTCAAAGGATATCTTACAGCAGCTAACCATTTCAAAGCAGTTAGGAAGCAGCTAACCTTTTAGGGAAGGTTACCATACTCCTAAGCCTTTGTGTTAGTGATATCTTCGCGTTAACCAATTTTTTATTTTTAAAAATGGTTAAGGGGAAAAATACCTCATCAAAGAATATCAAACAGCAGCTAACCTTAAATTGGGTTACTATGCTGTAAAACCTTAGTTATAGTGATATCTTCGCGTTAACCAGTTATATTCAAATAAAAAACATGGTTAAATGGAAAACCTGACCATCTGAAAAACCATGGTAGAGCAGCTACCCAAAATAAATGGGTTAAGAAGCGAAAAGTTTCTGAAAAGGATAGTATGGAGCAACATGGATAGTGGCATTATCCAATCATTCTCCATTTGTTAAGCGGAAGAGTAACCTCTTAAAGAACCGCATTAAAGTAGCGAACCTTATAGAGCTGATGCGATTACCGCTATAAGTGCTATTTGCGCGTTAAATTTCCGCTTAACAATAAAAAATTTTGGACAAAGCCCTCAATGCCTAATGAAGAGTTAATATTTTAAATTTTTTGGTTTATATCTCTTATTTTTATTTTTATTTTAAGTTTATGGAGGGAGATGATGAGGTTTGAGAAAATATCTCGATTAACAGAGATTTGTATTAAAGAGGGAGGTAACTTTTATGTTATCTTGAATGGCAATGTTTATTGTGGGATAGCTCGTACTCGCGGTCCTGTAGAATGTCCATATTGCTGTAAAGAAAAAGACATAAATGGGTTATATAAGTGTACATATGAAGGATATACAAAAATTAGGGATATGATTCTCTACAAAAAACCGCTTAATGATAAGAAATTATAAAATTTTTTATAATTATATTAACAATATGAAGATTGAACATTCAGGAACTTTTCCTTATTCAAAGATCCTTTTGTATGGAATGATAATTGAAATTGGATTGTTTTCATTTATAACATCTTGGTATTTTTATCCATGGGATTTTTTGTCATATTTGCTAAATGGGGATTACTTATTTGGGAATGGAGAATATTATGAAATATACAGACCTCCTTGCCTCTCTTTTTTCCTCTTTCTATTGAAATTATTTTTTCAAAATAAATATCTTATATTATTTTCCTTTATTTTTATGTCATCAATATTTTTTATTTACTCTATAGAACATATCTTAAACTCATTACCCATCAAAAATAGAGATCATGCAAGGTTGCTGATATTTTTTGTACTTGGTATGAATCCTGTCTTTATTGCTTTCTCTTTTATCCCATCGGGTACTGAAATCATTTCTATAAGTTTCGCTATGTTAGGAATCTCATACCTTCTTTCTTCCAATGGCATAAAAGATGCAACATTAAGTGGAATCTTGCTCTCACTCTCTTCCCTAACAAGATATAATTTTCTAATTTTGTTTCCTATCTTGTTTTTTCACAGAAAACTTAAGAAAATATTTTTTGCAATTGTTTCATTTTCTATGCCTTGGCTCTTCTGGCTAATATATAACAAAGTAATGTATGGTAAATTCCTTTATAGTTTTATAGACTCATATTTCCTTAATGTATACTATCGAGAAACAATATCACAATCACCTTCTTTCAATGAACTTCTTTTCTTATTCGTGATTATCATTACAACATCTCTTTTTTTAATATACGTGCTTAAAAAATTACTTTTCTATCATATAGAATACAAAAAGCAAATAATCGCTCTGCTTTTTATATCATTATATATTTTATTGACCTCCCTCTATACCTTTATTATTATGCCTCTAAAAATAAAGAGATATATTTATCCTATAACTATCTCTTATATTCTCTTTGTTCTAATCTACCAAATGCTAATATCTAGCAAAAGAAAAGTAAAAATCAACAAAAGAACCATAAAAATTGGAGCAATATCTTTTATCATCTTGCTTGTTTCTTTTAATATTTTTTATGCGCAATATCTCTCTTTTTATGAGTTCAAAAATCACTATGCTCCAATCCAAGAAGAAATCGAAAATGTTTATGAATATATAAAAAATGCTTCCTGTATATACTCTGATTATTGGATTTATTATAATGCTCTTAATATTAAAGCATATCCTGAAGGATTCTTATATGATCCGCTTACAAAATCTTTTGATACACGTAATCTCAATAGTAATTGTTCATACATTATCTTGCATGAAAATAAAGTAGATATCTTTCCTTATTATAATGAAACCTTTAAAATGAAAGAGATAAATCAAACAAAGATATATTTTATATCCTCAGTACTCTTAAGGAAAGAAAGCACTCAAAATGCATACTTTAAAAGATATAAAAATAAAGTGGTCATAGATAACATATATTGGTATTCTTTGTTGTATGAAGATCCAAATTTATTTTATAAAGTATGCTCAGATGCTTTTGGCATTTTCTCTTTTGCAATGTGCAAGTGATTGAAGTACTTTTTAATAGAAGTAACCAAAAATTTTAAATATTTTGATATATCAATATATTTATATACATTTGTTTATCTAAAGGTGATTAAATGTCTCAACGAGTTATAGGGATTTTGTCAGGTAAAGGAGGAGTGGGAAAAACTGTCACATCTCTAAATCTTGGGTTGGCATTACATCAATTCGGAGAAGATGTTGTTGTAATAGATGCAGATATTACAGCTTCAAATTTAGGGTTGCATTTAGGAATGTACAATTTTCCGCATGGTCTTCAAGATGTATTAAATAATGATCTCGACATCGAAAAGGCAATGTATATGCATCATACAGGATTACGAGTAATACCAGCATCATTAGATATCTCATCTTTAAAGGCAGATATCTCACAATTAAAGAAGGTAGTGAAGGAAATCCCTGCAGAAATAATACTTATAGATGCTCCACCAGGCATAAATGAAGATGTATTGGCTGTGTTAAATGCATCAAAAGAAATTATGATCGTAACAAATCCTGACATTCCGACAGTTACAAATGCCATGAAGATTTCACGGGTATCAGAAAAATATAAAAGGCATGTTTCTGGTGTGATAGTTAATAGATACCTTGGAAATGCATATGAATTAAATATTGATGAGATTGAAATGATGATAGAATCACAAATATATGGTGTAGTACCTGAAGATCCTTATGTGAGAGAAAGTATTTATCAAAAAATTCCAATTGTGGCGTATAAACCTTTTAGTCCTGCATCAATAGCATTTAAACAGATTGCGGCTAAGATAATAGGTAAGGTATATAAACTCCCAAGATTTTATAGAATAAAAAGATTATTGGGATTAATATGAGAAAAAGAAAATTTTTGTTGTGTAGTGTGGTGGTATTCTTACTTTTGATATCTCTTAAAAATGTTTATGCTCAAATTGAAGTTATTAGTTATGATAAGTATGTTATCTTTTCTGATGAGGAATTAAAAACAGTAAGTGTAAGCTTTGCATGTCAAAAAGATAATGCTTCTGTAACTGATGCAATTGCAAAATATGATAATTTCGGGTTTGTAAAAGCCACTTATAATGGAGCATACTATACAGCAAACCTTCAGATATTCAATATGCTAGGTCTTTATGGTAATAAGACGATAACTATTTCATGTATCTATTCTGATTCAACAACAGAAACCAAGTATATACATATTATAGTAGATAAAATATATTTAGAAATTAAGGAACCAACATTCTCTGACCCAGTTGAGGTATATAATGGAGAATATGTTACCTCATTAAAAGTTATGCTCAGTTCTTATTATCTTAATACTGATCCCTATTCATTACAAAATCTAAGAGTTGTGCTAAAATCGTCTGAGAGCACATATACTATAGAAAGTCCTTTAATATCATACAATGGGAATGAGATGAACATAATATTTTATGTTCCATATGATATAAAAGAAGGATTATATGATATCTATGTTAAAGCAGCATACTCGTACTATGGAACAAATTTACAATTAGAATCCAAATCACCAAGAAGTTTAAATGTACGCTCACCTATAAAGATAGAAATGCTTTCTCCTTCCAAAGGAAGTACAATAAAGCTGGATACATCAAAAAGAATTTCTATATCCTTTAAAGTATATGAAAAAGATGAAGAATTAATTGATCTCAGTGATACCAACTTCAAATTTAAACTTGGAGATAAGGAATTAGAATATGAGGTAAAATATGATGAGCAAAATGCAAGATATGTTGCAACAGTATATTTAGTGAAAGGTAATGATGGTAACAAAACACAAGATACTTTATTCATTTTCATTAAAGATTATAAAGATTATCCTGAACTTAAATTCCCTATTTTGAATGTGGAGTATGTTGTATCACTTAAAGGATCAACATTAATAAAAGGAGGTAAGATTATAAATGCGAAATTTATACTTGAAGGAAACAATAAAGTATATGAGTTTTCCACAGATAATAAAGGTAATTATAATATTCTTGTGCCAAAAGGAACATATAATGTAACATTAATATTAAATAATATAGACAAAATTATATTTTATGATGTTGAAATAGATAATACCTTAGACTCTTTTATAAAGATAGATTATCCTTCAATATCTAATGATAAATTCAGAATTATAAAATCTCTTGTGGTTGAGATATCTTCTCCATATTCATATGCAAAATCAGAGATTTATTATGATGACACTAAAATAGTTGATGAAAGAAACATTATTGCATTATATTGTGATTATTGGAATTTTGGTTTACAGAAATGTAATGGTGATTTAAAGAAATATGATTATAATATAAATATAATATCTAATAGGATATATCTTGACAAATTTGAAGGTAATGTCATTATCTCAGAAAAAAAGAGGCTCTATATCACATTAGATGTGGAAAAAAAAGATTATTATGTAGGTGATGAAATAAAAGTCACAGGATATATAAAGGATTTTGATGGCAATCCACAAAGTGGTATCGAGATAAAATATAAGATAAAAGGAACAGATATAGAAGGAGATGTGAATACAGATGAAAATGGCAAGTTTGAGATATCTTTCATTGCGCCTAATATAAATAGAAGATATGAGAAAAAGGAATTAGTAGTGTTCATTCCATCTTCAGAAGTTAAGGCAGAAAATAAAAGCATAGTGTTTAACATTGAAAAAAGAGTACGATTAGTTGGTTATGTTGAAGAAATAGTAGATGTGTACAAAGGAGTAGAAACAGAGATACCTATAACAATATCAAATGAGGGAGATCTTGATTTAACAGATATAGAGATAAGATTGGCAGGTATCAAAGAGGATTGGTATACTTTCACACCTTCCTTTATCGAAACTTTAAAAGCAGGAGACAAAGTCAAAGTTAGATTAAGAGTAAAAATTACATGTGGTAATGAATGTAAAGATTATTACTTTGTTAATATGCGCATAAAAAGCAAAGAAGCAACAGAGGATGTAAGTTTTACATTGAGGGTATTGGATAAAGCCAACACCACTGCTACGCTATCAAGTAAGCAAACTCAGGAAAAAAGCATATTTTCAGGAATCTCAGATGCCATAACAGGAAAAATAACAAGCATAAATATAAATAGCAGCAATGTCAATTATTATATAATCATTGCATTTTTCATAGCAGCATTTATAATAATAACCATAAAGAAAAGGTCGCGCAGAAGATCAAGGATAAGCAGAGCAATTATAATAAAAAAGAATTTTTAAAAGTGATGTCATATGAGAACATGGAAAATCATGTTTTTGTTATTGTTTTCCCTTTATTTTATTGTATCTGAAATACATGCTTATAAAATTTATTTTGAAGTTCAAACATATGATAGGAAATATAACTTCTCAGATAAAGTAGTCCTTGATGACTCAATAAATAACAAAATTTATTTTTATTTAAGGCAAGATGATGGAGAAGACAATATAACAAATATAACATTTTATCTTCCTGGAGATGTTACCTTCACAGGTAAAAATGATACTTCTCTTGGTGATGCAGCAGATTTTGGTGTAAATTCTTCCAATCAATCAATTGGGCAGTGGAATATAACAGATAGCACCCAACTAAAAAATAGTTTTGGAAGTTTTTGGATGGAGGTTAATGTTCCTATAGATAAGGAAAAGGAATATACTTTCCAATTAAATATCACATATAAAAATAAAAGCGGGATCTTACGTAATTTCACATTGTGGGTTGATACTCTTTCTCCAAGGGATGTCAAAATAACAAAGGAAAATGATTATGAGTATTATAATATATCTGAAAACTTGATAGTGGAAGTCTCTTCCTATGATGCTTTATGGAACAAAACTATTCTTGCTGTAGTGTTTAAGAACTCAACAAATTATCCTTATTTACCTGAGAACACTACCTATTTCATATATGAAAATTCACATATAGAAAACTTTACATATGAGGTTCCAAGTAAGATAATTATCCTTAAGGATATCATAAATGGCACTACGTATAATGTTCTTGTTAAAAAAATAGAGACATCATCAAACACATATTATATCATGTTAGGTAATTTCACTAATACCATAAATAATGAATGGTTTAATGGAGGTTTTGTGTATGATAAAGAAAATATCTCTCAATTTCTTTATATTATTAATTTTGACAAAGATCTTCTTATTAATAAAAGCGGAATATACTATGTGAATGGCACTTCATTGCTTTTGGATTCTCACCAATTTGATTATCTCAATGTTAATCTAAGTTATGGTTTTGTCAATTTAAGTGGATTGCAAATAGCATATAGTAATCTATCTTTTAATGTCTCATATGTTATTGAAAATACAACTCTTGTATTTAAACCTCTTTATGATGGAAATTACTCTGTATTTGTAGAGGTTTGGGATTTGTTCTCAAACACTTCCTCAGAAATATCATATGAAATAAATAACTCGCCTTTAGTGTCACCACCTACAGTATCTTTGGATATAGTTAACGGAACTAGGATTTTGGTAAATAAACCATTTCATTTTACTTTTACATTGGATGATGAGGCTCAAAATTCATCATGCTCCTTATATCTCAATAATAGTTTAGAAGATTCCATATCTAATATAGGATCAGGAAAATATTCCCTTTCCTCTACACCAACACAAGCGAAATATTATGTGGTTAATATCACATGCATAAATGACTTTAAATTAAAAGGCGCTGATTTTAGAGAAATCTATGTTGAGGACAAACCAGATCTCAACTTGTCTTTAGTATCAATTTCACCATCTGCATATGGATTAAATGATGAGATAAATATCTCATATAATATAAGCAATTTGGGCTCCTCAAATGCAAATCAAGTTAATATCACATTCAAAGTATGCTCTGATTCCTCATGTACAAATATCTTACACGAAAAGTATACAGAAATCAATACGCTTTCCGCAGATGAGTATAAGATAGATTGGTTCAATTATACCATAAAGGATTCCTCTACTCTCTATATAAAAATGGATGCTTATTCCAATGATACTGATTTTGATTATTCAAATCAAAACCTATCTCTTATTTTATCTCCAACAATTTCTATAAGTTATGCTGTATCAGAATCAACAGAGGATTTAAAACCTGGAAGTGATCTAACTATTTATGTAAATGTAGTTCACTATGATGGAACATATATCAGCGAGCTTAATGAAAATAACTTCACTATTTATGATTATTGGCATTATATAGGGAAGTATAGAAATAAAACCAAAAATTTATATCTCATCAATAATTTTGGTAATGGGACATATAAATTTGCTTATACCTTGCCTAATATTTCCTCTAATGAGAAGTATTATGAGTTCGGTGCACATAAATTAATCTTAGAAGTTAGAACAAATAAATATAAGAAAATCAATACAACTGAATTGAACTATGATATACAGGCTCCATTTGTTGAGCTTTATTTCAGTGATGTCCCTTCTAGTATGAAAGAAGGTGATAAAAAGACAGCATATATCAAAGCCAAAAACCTTGGAGATATGACGATTAACACAATTAAAATAACAATAAAAACATCCTCAACCTCAAAACTCACATTTAACGGAGATTCCTCTTATTCCTGCAATATAACAGGATTAACTCCTGGAGATACTGAGTCATGTAGTTTTACCTTAAAGGCAGAAGATACGGGAGATGTGGAGATTTATGTAAGTTCATCTTCAAGTGATACATATTTCATCTTGGATAAGGCATACTCTAAGGATTATCCAGGTTTAGGAGGTAAAATATATTTCTATTCATATCCTGAAAAGGATATAGAAATAGAAGAAGAGCAAGAAAGTACAACACAGGAATCCTCAAGTGATGAAACAGAATCATCAGAGGAGACAGAAGAGAATGAAGAAACATCACAAACATCTACAACAGAAGAAAGCAATAAAGTGAGTGAGATCAAAATTGAAATCCCTGAGAATGAATATTCATTTTTAATTAATGAGTCTAAAACAATTGAAATTAAAATAAAAAATATAGGAAACAAAACCGCATCTTCCTTATCCTTAGGATTAGAGTATGATAAGGAGAACCTAAATATTACTCATGACTTCAAAAAATCCTCTTTGGATCCTGGAAAAGAATATGTATTTCATTTGAATGTCTCATCTCCTACTCAACGAGTCGGAAAATATACAATAGCTATAACAGTTGTTTATGATAGCAATAAAGTAGCGGATGGGACATTAACCATTACTCTTTTACCTACAGAAAAAAAGAAAAAAGAGATAGAAGATATGTTAGAAAATATGAAATCTGAGATTGAAGAGTTGGATGTGCCAGAGGATATGAAAGCAGTATATGATCAAACAAAAAGATTTATTGAAGAAGCAGAGAATAAGATAAAAAATGGAGATTATGTATCCGCATATGCTTTATTAGAAAAAGCTCAAAAGAACATAAATGCAATAAAAATGTCTGCAACTTCAAAGGGAAAAAGCAAATGGTGGATATGGGTAATAGTAATACTTATTATATTGGGAATCATAGGAGGAGTGGCTTATTATTTGCTTACACCTCCAACATCAACATATCATCCTGAAAAAGGATATTCATTCAATCCAAAGGTATATGAGGAACAGAGAGCAAATTATATAAAGAGATTAAAAGAATCCCTTCAAAGAAAATTGAGTTAGAATATAGGGAGATGAAACCATGATAGAATATATTCTTTATATTATTGGGATATTCCTATCAACACTTGCTCTATATTTCACAGGCATTTTAAATGTTGATTTTTATGATATTTCTTCTCTTCTTTTTATTTATAAATATGTTGATTTAAAGATGGTATTGGCATTTGTCTTAATCTATGGATTATCGCTATCTTTTCTTTATTGGATAAAAATAAAAAATGAGAATCCAAAACTTATGTTCTTAGCAAGTTTTGTTTCTTCTTTTCCATTTTTGATGCTTTCTTATTTTGTTTTTGATATTGGATGGTTTATATTGCTTATTGTGTGTACATTGGGCATATCATATATCATTAATATGAATGTATTACGTGAAGAAAAAATATATAAAGTTATACCTTATGACAAACTCTCAGTTAAATTATTTAAGAATGTTTTATCTTTATTTTTTATTATTTTTGCTTTATTCCTTGCATTTACATCATCATCAAGGGATAATTCTATATACATAAATAATCTAACATATCACATTGGAAAGATAAATCTAACAGATATAACCAATTTAGAGAACAAAATTATATCTCTTCAAAGAAATTATGCTATAAACATAGCAAATGCAACCACTTTCATATTAATGAATGAAATATTTAATGATAACTCGCTCTCATATAACACCAAGGTCCAGTGTTTAAGAGCAATAGACTCAAATCGAGAAAATGTGTTAGATAAGATTGATAGAGAAATATCAAGGAATGCTTCAAACAATATTGGGCAATTTGAAGATATCTCTGGGGTTGTTGAGATATCAATAAAAGCATATCCTATCATAATAGGACTTTATGTATATGTGTTATTGGGTTTCACTTTCTTTTTTATATCTTTTGCCTCTCAGGTATTAGTTAAAATATATAAGTTAGTATATCATAAATAAAAGTATATGATGCCCTCAACAGAATGTTTAAGTGATGAAGAAAAGATATCCTATTATCTAAGCCACGTAAAAAAACCTGTGTTATTATTTATTGGATTTCCTTTTTCAGAGATAAAAAAATTTGAATCTCATGCAAAGGTAATATATCTCATTGGAGATTTAAAAGAGAAAAAATCTTGCAAAAAAATAAGTGCATTTTCCTCTATGGATGATTTTATCAATAATTTTACATCTCTTGATGCAAAGATAACACATATATTTGCTTATTATATTGGATGGGATCAAATAAAAAACCAACTTCCTCCAAAATTTACTCTTAATAACTCAAAACTCTATCTCTTTATAAAAGTGCCATTTGAGAAATGGAAATCTTTTATTGATAAGGATAGATATTTGATTGAGAATACCTTAAGTGATTATAACCTCAAATTTGATGATATTATCTCATCAAATAAAGAAAATTATTTTTATGGTGTTTTTGCAAAGGTGAAAGGATGAACTTTAAAGGAATGTCTCCTTTATTATCTGGAGTGCTTTACATGACAATCATAGTTACAGGTATTTTGATAGTGATGGCATCCATTTATCCAAAAATAATGGATTTAAAGGAATACTCAAAAATAACAAATACAATAAAATGTGCTAGGAACATGGATTATGCTTTGTCTCTTTTAGAAAAATCATCTCTTAGAGGAGAACAGGAAATAGAATGTAAAATAAAAAATGCAAAGTTGTCAATTAAAAATGACACTATGCTTTTTATATTTCCACATATTGATTATTTATCTCTTGACATATTCAAAAATGAAGAATATACGTTAAATGAAGGTGTTTATGTCTATGATAATGGAAGTTATTTTCTTATGGGAAACAAATACTTAGAAGTTAATTTTTCAAAGATATATGCCAATAACATGATAAATATCTCGCAAATTATAAATAACATATATTATAAAAAGACTTCTAAAAATATTGATGGCTCCTCTTTATATTTCATATTAAATGATGATCCCTCTATAAGCATAGGTAGAGGATATACGATAGCTGAGCGCTCTGGAGCATATCTAAAATATGGAAAAATAATTGCTCATGTGGAAAATGATAACGCTAAATATAATTTAACCTTTATTCTATATCCCTCGGCAGATTATATTATTATCTCTGTGGAGAGTTAAAAGTATATATTTAACAAATATCTAATAAAATATTTATGATGTTAAAAAGAAAAGGAACAGAATCTTTTTTTTATGTGTTGTTAGCAGGTTTGGGAATTTTTATACTGATAGCTATAATCTCATTAAGTATTGATTATGTGGAAGTAGAGCATCCAGAGGAAGAGATTCCATATCTCCTTAATAAAAAAGGCATAGCCGATACAATCAAAGAGAACAAGATATATTATTTTGATAAGTTTCTATTTAAATCCTTAGGTAATGTAGAGGAGAATAAAAGGACAATTTATATTGGAGATAAAAACATAGGAAATGTCCTGGCATATGGTGTAGTTAGAGAGAAACCCAAAATAGAGATATATAATGGATTGTTTGGTAAGAAAAATGAAATAATTTATTTTAGCACATATAATGCAAAAAAGGTTAGAATCTCTTTTGTTGTTAACAGAACAAACAGATATGGAAGATTGATCCTAAAATTTAATGGAAAAGAAATATTCAGGAACCTAACATATGAAGGAGAGAGAATATTGGTTGAGATTGAAAAAGGAATAAAAAATAAAAATGTTTTGGAAATTATGTGTGAATCATCTCTACCAAAAATATGGGCTCCAACAAAGTATGAGATAACAAACTTAAGAATTGAAGCATTGGATTATATATCAAAGGATGCTTACATAGAATTTGAGATTCTTCCAGAAGAATATCAAGGATTACGCTATGTTGAAATCAAATTTAATGTATTGGATACAAATGAATATGCTCCTCTCTCTTTTATAGTAAATGGAAAAAAGGTATTTGAGGATGTATTTGATGCTGGTGCAGAGCCATATAGAGTATGGTTATATAGAAAGGACAATCTTAAACCAGGAATAAATGTTCTAAGAATGGAAACATATAACTCATCATATTATGACCTCCTAAATGTAGAGATTAACATATATTATATAGGAAATGCACATGTATATGTGGATGAGAGTAATTTCAATATAAATCCTGATGATTATGAGTTTATAGAAAAGAATAAGGATATTTTAGAGGGAGTTATCGAAATCAACACAAGAAGCATAAATCTTGATAAGGGCATAGTTTTCTATATTAATGGTGCTCGATACACTATCAGCAACTTAAGGAGTTATGCATCAAATTATCTCACATTTGATGTTGATCTCCTTAGAAAAGGTGTAAATTATCTGAGATGGGAAACACAAGGAAATTATGAGATAAAAGATATCAAGATAGGAGTTAGGAAAAAGTGATATGCTATGAGTGAAAAAAAACTTACATGTCCTGTTGAAGGATGCAACAATGAAGTATATCTTGAGATGATAGATGGTGAATTATATTGGATTGATAAGATGAATCCATTACAACATAGAGGTAAAGTAATGGAATTACCTTCTCCAAAAAGGGAGCTTTTTTTGGGATATGCATATGAAAAGGGAATATTAAAAAAGGATAGCGAAAAAAAAGATCAAATAATACAATACACAACTCAGAATATGAAAGTCCCCGTGGATAGCAAACAACACATCCCATATGATGCAGCGCTACTTTTTCTTATAGGCATCATATATATAATCTTCTCCTTTATGCCATTTAATGAGTTTTCAAGCTCTCTTTTATATTTATTAGGTGGTTTCTTTATGATATTAGGCATTGTGGAGTATTTTTCACTTTATTAGATTAAAGTTTGGTGAATAGCATGATTAACATACTTTTTATAACCACGCTTTTTTTGGGATGGATGCTAAAATATATTGGATATGATACTCATTATTTTGTACTTTTAATCTTGTTCATAATTGCTTATGGTATATTCTATATAGGTATAAAAGAAAACAAACAAAAAAGATTTTTGGTTTATGTTTTGTCTTCAAGTTTTATAATTGTTGTGTTGTGGGTATTGGAGTACTTTGAAATCTTATCTCTATCTATATATGACTCGCTCTTGTTATCTTTTTCTATATATTTGGCTGGAAGTATTGTTTCAAAACAAAAAAATGAGATAATAACAATTTTTTTAACAATCATTTTCATAGGTGCTTTTATCTTTTATGTGCCAAACATATCCTTGGCAGAGATATATGGGGGAGATTTAACACATCTTGATAACACCTTACAGAAGCTCCCTTTTATTGAAAGGGTAAAGGAAGGTTACAACATATTGATTCAGAGCTTAAAAAATATGACATATTATGAGGATCTTGATTATCCTTCTGGTGCATCTAAGGAAAAGGAAAAAATAAGAGAATCTGTGAAAAAAGAGATAGATGATATTGTACATCTTGATATTTCCCCTTCCTCAATATCTCAAAAAGGAGATACGAAAAGCATTGTCTCGCTCTCTGCAAATAATCTCTTAAAAGATAGATATGCGAGAAATGTATATGTTGGTATGGATGTTGGAAGTGAGGGAAGAATGTATGGTCTTGATGTGAATAGTGAAGAAGGATTCTGCTATGAAAATAATAAGAATTGCTATAGTGCAATAGACACAATACCTCCACAAGGATTTGCACCTGCTCTATTCGAGATCATGCTTCCCCCATGTAAGAATGATTTTAATGCAGAAATTTATACAAAATATATCACTACAGCAATTGGTGAAAAGGTAATATTTGTAGATAAGGGAGAATATAGAGATACTATATCATCAGAAGGTCCATTAACATTGGATATTGAACTTCTTCCAAAGAGACTTACATATCCAGGAGAGGGAGACATGAAATTCATTATCAATATCTACTCATTGCTTAATAGCAATCAGTTTGAGAATCAACATGCATATTACAAATATTTATTTCTTTCTATTCCAAAAGAGATAAATCTTGAAAGGGATTCAACATATTGTCCTTATCAAAAATATAGAGAGGAAGGAGGAAATACAATATATCTTTTTGAAATCAGAGATGAACTTCAATGCTTTGATAAAAATACTATTGGAGTGTTAACATGTAAAGCACAAATACCTGAAGAGAGGGTTGATGAGTTTATAAAAGGATATAAGACATTTAGAGTTTATGTACCATATATATTTTATGGATCTTTTCCTTATAAAATAGAAACAATAAGTGATAAAGAATGTGAGAATGTCTTTAAGAAAAACACATTTGGATTGAGTGATGTAGAGTTTTTAAATAAAAGAGGATATTTAATCTCCTTCAGAAAAACATATAATGAAAAGGAAACAATAAACTTAGAAGATTTAGTAAGCGAGATGATAGATTTTTGTCATAATATCTTTGAAGGATCTTTTTCTGATCATGAATGTGCTTATGTTGTATTAAAAGGATATAAAGGAAAATTAAACATAGATTCATCAAGGTTCTCAAAGAGTTCAAAAGATAAGGATAAAGTTGTGTTACAAAAAGATAGTTCCTTAGATGATATCTTATCTAACTTGGAAAAGATATATGGAAATGAAATGGAAAAAGATGTGGAAATAATAAACAATTATGATGGTGAAGGAGATCTAAGTATAGATGTAAAATATAAATTTGATTGTAGAGGTGGTAAAATAGTGGTTATCTTTGAATGAATTTGGAGGTGAGTTATGAAAAAAAACTATAAGAGTTTATCGGTAATAAGCATATTGTTTTATCTTGCATTATTATCTGTGATAGTAGTCATGCTTGTTATTGCTACAAAAAAGCATGTCTCATTTTTTGGAAATTTCTTTGGTGAAACCTCTGAACAATCCGCGGCTTATAATAGATGTCTCACTTATTGCCTTTCTGCATCCCCAAAAGACAAGTGCAAATATGGAGATAAAGAGATTTTATGTGCAGCATTTTTAAGCGTTTTTGGTTCTTCCTTTGTTTTTGATGATGAAATATTTAATGAAGGAAGTTTAACAGCATTAGGCATCAAAAAGGAAAACTTAGTAAGTAATGTTGGAAGTTCTGAAGAATACAAATGTAAGATTTATGATTTCTTAAATATAGAAAAAAGAACCTTAGGCAAAGGTATAGGTATCCCATCTTTGGATGATATAAGAAAGAGTGTTGAGAGAACCATAGAGAAATATGGCTCAGCTATAGAGGAGATATCAGAAAACGAGGGTATTGATCCTTGTATTCTTGTGAGCACAGTAGCAATTGAGAGTTCTGGGGGAGTTGTTAAAAGAACAAAATATATCTCTTGTGGAATTACAATGATTACCCCACAAAATTTGAGATCATTGGGATATTGTAATGCAAAAGAAAGTGATAAAGAATGTTGTGAAAAGATAGCTAAGAATGATAGAGCTGCCATTGAGTTAAGCGTTAAACTTTTTAAAAGGTTTGAGAATAACGTGAATCAATACATCTTTAAGAACAACTATCCTATAGATGAAAATGGAGTTTTCAAGTTGGCATATCTTTTCGCATATTATAATGGTGGTGGAAGTTGCATGGGTCCATCTAAAAGTTGCAGTTTTACATCTTGTAAAAACTTAAAGGAAGACTTAAGAGGATTTGATAGCATTCCAATATTCATGTGTGCCTATAAACCTGGAGGTTGCATCGAAACTCAAGCGCATGTTACTAAATCTCTCTATGCATATAAAATATGTAAGGAGACGTGGTAGTCAATTGCAATGTGAGCTTCTCTAACACAACTTTTTAGATGTTATCTCGCCTGTTAACCATAATTTGTTGAAAATGGTTAACGGGAAGAAATCGCTCTTCCAAAGCTTTGCGGCGGGATATCCTTTTTTGAAGGTTAGGTGCTTCACAACCGCTTTGAAATGTTAGCTGCTCTTATGTGTTTTCTTAGAGGGTTAGGTTTCCCGTTAACCAATTTTTTATTGAGAAGATTATGGTTAACGGGAAGAAATCGCTATCACAAAAGTTTTTTTGAGTGCGCTATCCTCTTTTAAAAGGTTATCTGCTTCCTAACCGGTTTATTAGGTTAGCTGCTCTTATGTGCTTCATTAAGGTGACATCTTCCCGTTAACCAATTTTTTATTGAGAAGATTATGGTTAACGGGAAGAAATCGCTATCACTAAGGCTTCGCAGCATGCTAACCTTTATCAAGGGTTAGCTGCTTCCAAACCGCTTTAAAAGGTTAGCTGCTCTTATGTGTTTTCTTAGAGGGTTAGGTTTCCCGTTAACCATATTTTTATTGAGAAGATTATGGTTAACGGGAAGAAATCGCTCTTCCAAAGCTTTGCAGCATGCTAACCTTTATCAAGGGTTATCTGCTTCCAAACCGCTCTGAAAGGTTAGCTGCTGTAATATGCTTCATTAAGATGACCTTTACCCTTTAATCAACTTTAAAAAAGAAATGTCTTGATAACGCTAAAATTTGATAAACTTAAGATCAGCAAAATAGCATCACCTTTTTTAAATGTCAAGAGGAGAGATATTTTATGGTATCATCTATAGAGGAAAAAATAAAGGCATTGGAAGAGGAGATAAGAAAAACGCCAAAGAATAAGGCAACAGAGGTACATTTAGCAAAATTAAAATCAAAACTTGCAGCATTAAAAGAGCTATTAGAAACAAGGAAAAAAGCACAAAAGAAGTCTGGAAAAATCACAACAATAAAAAAACAAGGTAATGCAACCATTGGGATAATAGGATTTCCTTCTGTTGGAAAGAGCAGTTTGTTAAATGCTCTTTCAAATGCTGAGTCAAAGATAGGAGATTATGCCTTCACAACAGTAAATATTGTTCCAGGAATGATGTTTTATAAAGGTGCTTATATTCAACTATTTGATTTACCTGGAATAATAGAAAACGCGTCAAAAGGAATTGGGATGGGAAAAGAAATATTAAGTTATGCTCGAGCTTGTGATCTATTACTCATCATGATAGACCCAACAAAGGATATAGAGCACCAAATAAAAACAATTCTTAATGAACTTCACAAAGCAGGTTTTCGAATAAATAAACCAAAACCAGATATAAAGATAGTGAAAAAAGATCGCGGTGGGCTGGATATATTTATTGCTAATCACCTGAATATAAAAGAGGAAGATGTGAGAGAAATTTGTTATGAGTTTAATATTCATAATGCTGACATAGTAATCAAAGATGCCGAAACATTGGAGGATGTTTATGATGCGCTGTTCTCCAATAGAGTATATGTAAAGGCACTCATCATAATAAACAAAATTGATTTGTTGGAGAAGCGTACATTAGATGATCTCAAGAATAAGCATCATGATTGGGTATTTATCTCTGCAAAAAATGGAGAGGGAATAGAGGAGTTAAAAGAAAGAATATTCAGAGAATTGAACTTGATAAGGATATACACAAAAAAACCCTTACAAAAACTTGAGGATGTTGATAAAGAGTTTCCATTAATCCTCAAAAGTCCATGTTATGTAAGAGATGTTGCAGAAAAGCTACATCTCTTAAAGATTTTCAAATATGCAAGAATATGTGGAAAATCAGTTAAGTTTGATGGTCAGAGAGTTGGTTTGGATCATAAACTTGAGGATGAAGATATCGTGGAGATATCAACTGAATGAAGAGATTTTAAATTTTACCACGTATGAACTGTATCTATTACTTCTCTTTATATTTTTGACACTTCTTAACTTTATATTTCATAAATTGTCATGTGAAAGATGTAAAATGAGAAATATTTGTCAATGACAAAATCTTTTTAAGAAAGAAGATAAAAGAAAACCTATACCCGATACCAAAACAATAGTTGCGCCAGATGGCAAATCGAACACATAAGAGAGATATAAGCCAATTAGAGTTAAAATCATACTTATAAATGTTGAAAAAATCATCAATTTCTTTATGTTATAGGTAAATGCTCTGCTTATCGCTGCTGGAATCGTAAGTAATGCTATAACAAGAATAACTCCAACAATCCTTATCAAGACCACAACACTCAAAGCAACTAAGCATAAAAGAAGAAAATATACCTTTTTTGTTGGAACTCCCACAACTTCTGAGAACTCCTCATCAAATGAGATTGCCAAAAATTCCTTGTAAAACAAAATCACCGTAAAAATTATTATCATGTTCAATATCAACATTATAATTAAATCAAAGGAGGTAACTGTAAGAATTGACCCAAATAAATAGCTAAAAAGATTAGGAGCATATCCTGGGCTTAAAGCAACAAAGATAATTCCTAATGCCATGCCAACTGTCCATGAAATTCCTATGGCTGTATCTTCACTGACCTTTGTTTTTTTACTGATAATACCAATGAAAAGTGCAGATAATATACTAAACGGGATAGCAGTAAGAATAGGATTCATTCCAAGCAAATATCCTAAACCAATACCACCAAATGCCGCATGAGAAATCCCTCCACTAATAAAAACTATTCTTTTTATCACTACATACGTCCCTACAATTCCGCATGTTATGCTCACTAAAATTGCCGCTATTAATGCATTTCTCATAAATTCATATTGAAGAATCTCTATCATCTTTCTCATTCCTCCGCGATATTCTCTCAGGAAGCTCATAAGTTATTAGATCTACTGAGTATTGATATGCCTCCTTAAGGTTTTTCAATACTGCTTCCTTTGAACCATAATAAAACAACCTGCGATTTAAACAGGCAATCTTTTCCACATAAGTGGAGACCACGCTAATATCATGTGTTACAAGAACAATCGCCATTTTTTTCTTGAGTTTTGATAGCAATTTATAAAATGATTCCTGTATATTTGGATCTATGCCTGTAGTTGGTTCATCAAGCAGAAGTAGTTTTGGCTCTCTTACAATAGCTCTTGCTACAAAAACCCTTTGTAACTGCCCACCAGATAGCTTGCCTATCTGTCTATTTTTGAATTCAAGCATATTCACAGCTTTAAGAGCATTAAGTGCTGCCTCTTTATCCTGTTTGGAATATGGTTTAAATGCTCCTTTATACCTTCCCATTAAAACAACATCAAATACGCTCATCGGAAACTCTGGATCAAAAAAGGTGTATTGTGGAAGATAACCAATTAGTTTTCTACCTTCCTTTGGGTCTTTTCCAAAAACTTTAACTTCTCCTCTATTAGGCTTAATTAATCCAAGGATGACCTTTAGCAGCGTAGTTTTTCCACCACCATTTGGCCCTATAATAGCAAGGAAATCATTCTGCTTTATGGAAAAAGAGATATCTTCAAGAACAGGAATACTATCAAAATAAACATACACATTCTTTAAGCTAACAATCTCCTTTCCCATTCTAATCACTTGCAAATGCTTCAGCAACTTTACGCATGTTTTGTAGATAGTCCTTCTTCAAAGGATCTACCATAATAACTTTACCATTAATTTCCTCGGCTATCACTTGCGCGATTTTTGGATTAGATTGCGGTGACGCAAATATTAAAGTTATGTTATTTTCTTTTGCTTGTTTTATTAAGCTTGCAATTCCTTGAGGTGTTGGTTCTTTTCCTTCTTTTTCAATTGCTATCTGCTCTAATCCATAATCTCTCGCAAAGTATGTCCATGCTGGATGATATACTATGATCTTTTTATTCTTTTTCTTAGAAAGAATTCTAGCGATGTCTTTATCAAGTTCATCCAACTCCTCTAAATATTTTTCTTTATTTCGCGCATAGTATTCTTTGTTAGAAGGATCCACCTCCACCAATCCTTGGAATATATTCTCAACCATTATCTTTGCATTTTTTGGAGAAAGCCAAATATGTGGATCATTATCTATAATCTCTATTCCTTTTGAACAATCCACAACAAGCATTTTTTTATTAACAGAAAGTATTTTATCCATCCATGACAATTCAAATTCAATTCCTGATCCAACTTTGGCATAGAGTTTTGCTTTGCTAACCTCTCTTAACTGAAAGGGTGTTGGCTCATAAGTATGTGGATTTGCATCTGGAGGAATCATTATAACAACTTTTACTCTATTCCCTCCTATCTTCTCTACAAACTCTGCTTGTGGTGGTATAGTAACAACTACAACTATCTTATTATCAACATCTTTTGAGTGTGGAATAAGAAAAAGATATGCACTAATCAAAATCCCAATAACCAATATTCCAAAAAACAATAATCTTTTTCTTTCCATCTTCTTTGTCTCCATCATAGATATATAATGGTTATTAGTTGTTAATTTTTAAAATTTTTTGTTGATTATATACTTAGTGAGGTATGAATATGAATATTGATGAATTGAACAAAATGATAAAAAATTGTAGGAGATGTAGATTGTCAGAAACAAGAACAAATGCTGTTTGTGGAGAAGGAAATCTAAATGCTAAAATTATGTTGATTGCTCAAGCACCAGGAGAAAAGGAGGACAAAGCAGGAAGAATGTTTGTTGGTCCTTCTGGAAAAGTATTGGATGAATTACTAACGTTAGCAGGAATTAAAAGGCAAGAGATTTATATGACAAATCTAATTAAGTGTATGCTACCAAATTATAGAAGGCCTAAGGAGGATGAAATTAAAACATGTAGTTATTATTTGGATGAAGAGATTAAATTAATAAATCCAAAGATATTAGTTCCATTAGGTTATTATGCTACCTGTTATATTTTTCAAAAATATAATATTTCTCTTCCTTTAACACAAAAATTTTCTTCAATTTATGGAAGAGTATTCTTAGCTGATAACAAAAAGATATTTCCTCTTCCCCATCCAGCAACCATGCTCTATAATCCAAACTTTAAACAAGATTTAATAGAAAATTATAGAAAATTGCATATGGTACTTAAAGAGGTGGAAAAATGAAGTTTATTATTGTTTATGATGACATTGTGTTTAGAAAAGATTTGCAAGCTGATTGGGGATTCTCAGCTCTTGTAGAAGTTGAAAAAAGAAAAATTCTCTTTGACACAGGTGCTAATCCGAAAATTTTGCTTTCAAATATGGAAAAATTTGGCATTAATCCGAAAGAGATTAACAAAGTGGTCATCTCTCACATTCATCATGATCATATTGGAGGTTTAGAAGGTTTCTTAGAAAGGAACAATAATGTTACTGTTTTCATCCCAAGTTCCTTTCCTCAATCTATCAAGGATATGATAATCCAGAAAGGCGCAAAATTTGTGGAGATTTCAGCACCAAGGGAAATCTCCAAGTTTATTTACACAACAGGAGAGCTTTATGCTTTTCCACCAGAGCAATCCTTGATTATTGATTCAAAAAAGGGACTGATAATTATTACAGGTTGCGCCCATCCAGGAATAGTAAATATTGTGAAGAGAGCTAAGGAATTAATGAAGAGAGATAAAGTATATTTGGTTTTAGGAGGTTTTCACCATCCTCCCATTTCATGTGTTAAGGAATTCAAAAAATTGGAGGTTGAAAAGGTTGCGCCATCTCATTGTACAGGTGATGCTGTCAGAGAAGCCTTTAGAAATGAATATAAAGATGGTTTTATTGAATATGGAGTTGGAAAAATAATTGAAGTTAAATAATGATTGAAGTTAGGAGGTTATATTATGGATTTGAAAACATTTCAGAAAGAGGTAGAGGAGTTGTTTAATAAAATCTCTAATAAAAGAAATAGAAAACATGAAGAGGAAGAGGTATTTATCCATTTGATTGAGGAAATTGGAGAGATAGCAAGGCAATTAACAAACAAAAAAATAAGAAAAGAAAAGTTTAATCATAAAAATCTTGAAGAGGAAATCTCAGATGCAATTGTGTTTTTAACATACTTGGCATCTCTATATGAAATTAACCTATCAGATTCTCTAAGAAAAGATATAGAGAAATTAAAGAAAAAGTTTGGAATTTCGTAAAGACAACTAAACTTTAACAATTTCATCCTTGTGCTTCTATTCATCATACTTGCTTAGCAACTTAAAGTATTTCTCTATGATGGAATTCCAGAGTTTAATTAAGGGGGTGCTCTTATCATAATGGTTAAAATTTTTTCCGTAATACATTATTTCCTTGTTTTTGATTTTTCCATTTTCAAAAATTAATCTCTCCCAAATTATCAACCATCCTGTTCTTGTTATTTGCTCAATAGAATATGTTAACAATGCAGGATACTCAGGAAAATCAAATTTCAGTTTTAAATTTTGATCAAGATATGTTCTTACTTCATCATAAAGATTCCCTTCTCTCTTCTCGATCTCTTTGAGAGCCTTTAGATATTCCTCCTGAGTTTTTAATCCAAGAATGCTAAATTTTTTTAATTAGAAATCACATATTATAGATGTCATAGCAATATAAGGGAGGAAGAGAATGAGAAAGATAGAGATCATAGTAAATCATATCTCGAAATATATGCTGATTTACACATTACTGACAATTGCTTTTGGGACTTTTATTAGTTGTAATTATTCTCTAAGCTTTCTATCCAAGTATATAATGATTATTGTGTTCTTAATGATATACCCAATGATGGTTAATGTGTCTTTTGAAAGTCTTAAAAAAATCAAAACAGTTCACAAACCTGTTGTGATTGCACTATTTTTTAACTTCATTGTTGCGCCATTTCTATACTGGCTTTTATGCATCATATTTCATGTTCCCATGGATATAAAAATCGCATTGTTGTTATTGGCTGTAGCGCCTGCTTCAAGCATGGGATTAGGATATGTTGGTTTATCAAAGGGAAACATGGTCTCAGCAAGCATAATTGTAGCATTGGCTTTTATTATGTCTTTATTTGTTTATCCTATAACAATCCACATATTGAATGCAGGAAATAATATAATTCCTTTTAGCCAGGTCATCAAAAACTTGATCTTTGTATTAGTATTGCCCATGATATTGGGTTTGACTACAAGAGAAGGAATAATAGAAAAGAAAGGTAAAGACTTCAAGAAGATAAAGCCATATTTCTCTCTTGCTACATTAACTTTCCTTTATATATTAATTTTTGTAATCTTTGCACTTAAAGGAAAATTGATAATAGAACATTGGAGAAAGGTAATTTTAATAGCGCCTATTGCGATATGTTTTTATACGATAATGATAGGTGTAGCTATTATATTCAATAAATATTTAGCAGGATTAGGATACGAAGACCATCAAGCAATTGTATTTACCACAGTAAGCAAAAACATAGCATTAACAATTGGTTTGTTAGCAACAGTTTTTGGAAAAAATGCGCATGAACTTGCAATGTATCCAGCCATAATTTCAATCTTTCAGATAATATTCTTAATGAGCTATCTGCATTTTAGTGAACATATAAGAAGATGGTGGTAGAAATAAAATGAAGTTTTAGTGTATGCATATCTTTTACTATCCACAATTCTATGCACAATGATGCACTGAAATGACTATCATAATGAAAAAATATAATTGTTGTTCCCTCTAAAGTCGAACATCAAAAGATAAGAGATATCGCGGAAAGAGTTGAGGAGGTGTTAAGTAAATGATAGCATTGTCCAATAATTCTCTATTAATAAAATTTTGTTAAGCGGAAACATAATCTATCAAAGAAGCGCATTAGAGCAGCAAACATTATAGAGCTAATGCGATTGTAAGAGCAAATTTTCTCGTTAACAAATCCTTATTAAAAAATTATTGGACAATTTGTTAATAGGAGGCATAGCCATATTCAACGGGTTAACTGCTCTAATGCGCTTCTGCGAGAGGTTATGTTTCTGCTTTACAATGCCGTAAATGATGTTAATGAAGTTTAAATTTAAAAGTTTTTCTAAAAAGAATATTTCCTTATGCAATCATATGAATGGTCAAAAGAGAAATATTATAGTTTTCTGTTGGATAATGAGTGTATAGGTTTTCATGAACAAGGCATAAAGTTGAAATCAGGAAGATTGTCTCCATTTTATGCAAACCTTAGGATATTAACAGACACTACTGAAAAAGCAAAGGAGTTGGCATCTTATATCATTAATTTTTCAAAAGATAAAGGAATCATAGATGATCCTAATATCCTTTTTTATGGTGTTCCTGAGGGTGCAACAAAAGCAGGGTTTTTTGCACAACTACAACTTATCCAAAACTATAAGATGGCTCAACCATATATCTTGAGTGATAATACCTCTTTTAAAAACCAACCACTTCTATATCCGCTTTCACACCTTGAAGCTATAGCATCTTTAATACTTGATAGATTAGAAAAGGAAAAGCTTGAGATTAAAGCAATTGATACGATTTATGGTGATCCAAAAACCATTTATCGAGAGGTGTCTTTGTTATTAGGAGCAAAATGCTATGAGAAATATAAGAAAGATTATTATCTCGTTTTAGGAAGGATAAAACCAAAAAGCCATGGCCTGGCTCGTGATAGATACTTCATAGGAAAACCAAAAGGAAATGTGCTTATATTAGCACATAATGAGCAAAGAGCTGAAGAATTGGAAAAACAAGTTAGAGAAATAGAAGATATTAAGCAAATATATAAAGTTGTTATTAATGCAGAGATGCATTATCATAAGCCATCAATACCTGCTTATAATATCATACTCATAGAGGATGTAACCACAACAGGTGGTTCTGCAATTAAAGAAGTTAAGAACATGCTTTCCATGGGCTTCTCAGTTAAGGGGGTTATAGCGTTATTTAACAGGAATGAGATAAACGAGGAAGGCACAACAATAGAGGAAGAGCTTAATAAGTTGGGTGTTTCTTATTATGCCATGGCTAATGCACTTGATTTGCTTCCTGAGGCTGCTAAGAGAAAGAAGATAGATAAAGAGATGATAGAAAAAGTGATTTCATATTATAAAAAATATGGTGCTCATGATAAAGAAGGAATAAGAAAAATCCCAATTTTTTAGAGGAGGTAATACCCATGGAAGATAGAAAAAGATTAATCGAGAAACCTCGAAGGATTATTGTTGCATGTGATGTCGAAACATTAAATGAGTATGAAGAAATAATAAAGAAAACATATGATCACCCTGCCATTGGTGGGTATAAAATTGGCTCTTTATTGGCTATTACATATAGTCTTCCTCGTCTTGTTGAAATAACACGCAAATATACTCAGAAACCCATAATCTATGATCATCAAAAAGCAGGCACAGATATACCTGACCTCGGTAAGAAATTCATGAAGACAGTCAAATATGCTGGTACTGATGCCATAATAGTTTTCCCTCTTTCAGGATCTTTGGTATTAGAGAAATGGGTAAAAGCAGCATACGATGAAGGATTATATGTTTTGGTTGGTGGCTTAATGACACATAAGCAGTTTTTGATAAGTGAAGGGGGGTATATAGGTGATAAAGAGGTATATGATATTTATAAAAGGGCTGCACAATTGGGAGTAAGGGATTTTGTTGTACCCGGAACAAAACCTGAAGAAATAAGGAAGATAAAAGATATATTGATAGAATCTAACATAGAACCTATTTTTTATTCTCCTGGATTGATTACTCAAGGAGGAGAAATCACAGAAGCTGGAAAAGCAGCAGGTAAGGAATGGCATGCCATAATTGGTCGCGCAATTTATGCATCAAAAGATGTCCGCAAAACTCTTGATGAGCTATATAAAGCAATAAAGGAAAGCGAAAATTAACCAACATATCCCATAATCTCTGCAGGCGTCTTCAATGCAGCCTTTTTCATTTTCTCAACTTTCTCTTTATATCTTTCAATAGTTTCCTTATCTATTGATGGCTTTATTATCTTCAGAGCCTCCATGAAATCATCTCGTGTTACCTCTCTTGCATTTATATTCTTCCTTAAAGCAATTATACCTGCCTCTTTACAAAGATTAGCAATATCAGCACCTACAAATCCCTCTGTTAAATCAGCCAACTCCTCAAGGCTAACATCAGAGGATAAAGGCATTTTTCTTGTATGAACCTCCAATATCTTCAAACGTGTTTCTCTATCAGGAACAGGAATATATATCTGCCTATCAAACCTTCCTGCTCTCAATAATGCTGGATCCACGATATCAGGTCTATTGGTTGCAGCAATGACAACCACATTCTCTAACTTCTCTAAGCCATCCAATTCTGTAAGAAGCTGAGTGATTATTCTATCTGTTACCTCGTTTCCTATGCCAAGCCCTCTTCTTGGAGCTATGGCATCTATCTCATCTATAAATATGATAGCAGGCGCTACCTGTTTTGCCTTCTTAAACACGTCCCTTATTCTCTTCTCACTTTCTCCAACCCATTTGTTAAGTATTTCTGGTCCTTTAATATATATGAAGTTTGCCTCAGATTCATTAGCCACTGCTTTGGCAAGCAATGTTTTTCCTGTACCTGGCAATCCATATAGCAGTACTCCTTTAGGAGGTTCAATACTTAATCTCTTAAATGATTCTGGATATTTAAGCGGCCATTCTACCATCTCCTTTAATTGTTGCTTTACATCTTCCAAGCCACCAATATCATCCCATGTTACATTTGGCACTTCTATAAGTACCTCTCTCATTGCAGAGGGTTCAACATAGTTTAATGCGTGTTTAAAATCCTCATATGTCACATATAGCTTTGAGATATCTTCCTCAAGAATCTCCTCATCTGGAGATATCTTGTCAAGCAATCTTCTTAGAGCATTCATAGCAGCTTCCTTTACCAATGCCTCCAAATCAGCACCCACAAACCCATGAGTTAATTTTGAGAGTTCATCAATCATATTATCAACGGATTTATCAATTATCTCTTCCTCATATTTTCCAAATAATTTCAAGATGTTGAATAAAGACTCTACATCCTCATCATTAAGTTTGGATAACTTCTCTATGAATTTGTTATTTAATCCCATGCCTCTGCATATTTCAAGCAATTTTTTCTTATCGAATTTAATCACATAAGCATTCCTTATCTTCCTAAGATAAGGAAAATCTCTTTCCACCAAATCCTCCAAAATCTCTTTATATTCATCTTTATTTATTATGCTCTCAAATTTCATTATGTTCTTTTCTAATTCATCCCATGATATTTCTCTATCAGGATAATGAATAAATACGAACTCTTTTATGTTATCCAATATCATTGTATAATATCTCTTTAAGATTTCCATCCTTTCAATGCTACTTATGTTGGAGAATAAAGAAATAAACCTTCTTTTTAATCCATTTATCGCCTTCTTATTATCTACCTTGCAAAGAATAATCTCAAATGCTATGTTATCATCCCAGTGATATAAAGGCATATTTCGAGTTTTTATTTGAAGAATCTCTTTTCTTCCATCCTTATTTGGCACTCCTATCTCAATTTCCCTATCAAATCTTCCAGGTCTCCTTAATGCAGGATCCAATGCTTCTGGGCGATTGGTTGCACCTATCACCACAACTTGGCCTCTTCCTTTTAACCCATCCATGCTTGCTAATAATTGAGCCACTATTCTTCTTTCAACCTCTCCAAGAACATCCTCACGTTTTGGTGCTATGGCATCTATCTCATCTATGAATATGATAGCAGGAGCATTCTCCTCTGCCTCTTTAAATATATCCCTTATCTTTTTTTCGCTCTCTCCATACCACTTACTCGTTATCTCAGGTCCATTTATGGAGATGAATCTTGTGCCTGCTTCATTGGCAACTGCTTTAGCAATCATTGTCTTACCTGTGCCAGGAGGCCCATAAAGCAGTATTCCTTTTGGTGGCTCTATGCCCAATCTCTCAAATAATCGAGGATGTTTTAAAGGCAATTCTATCATCTCCCTTATCTTTTTTATAGTCTCACTTAAACCCCCTATATCTTCATAGCTTATGGAAGGAATGCTCTCTTCCTCTCTTATCTCCACTGCCTTAGAAAGCACCTTTACATTAGTTAGTTCTGTTATCTTAACAATGCCAAGAGGTTTTGTATCCACAACCTTAAATTGTATTTCTTGCAATCCAAAATTAAAGAAATCATCCCTTGAAGGTGGGAAAAATCTTGCGCTTCTTTTATTATATGGAAGGACAATATCTCCCTTGGTAACAACTCGATTCATCATTATTCTCTTAACATATTCATTTGGCATATGTAGAATAATTCCCTTCTCTGCTGGTGCAAGAACAACTTCCTTTGCCTCTCTAACATTGGCTCTTCTTACCTTCACTATCTCTCCTATGCTCGTACCTGCATTTCTTCTTGTTATACCATCCATCCTTATAATGTTAATGCCTATATCTGAGGGATATGCCCTTAAAGCTATAGCAGCAGTTTTTCTTGATCCCTCTATCTCAACAACCTCTCCCTCTCTTATCCCTATTTCCTCCATCTTTTTTGAATCTATTCTCACTATATTGACCCCTATATCTGATTGAATACTACTTGGAATCTCAGCAACTTTTAATAGAATCTCTCCCTTCGGTTCTTTTTCATCATGCTTCTCTTCCATAAATGATAATATAAGAGGGTGTATTTATAAATGTTTTTAAATAAAACTAACCTTTAATCTTTCTCCTTTCTCGGCCTTAAAGTTTTCTCTTGCATCGACCTCAAGAACATATTTATATGGAACCTCAGAACAATAAAGCTTCCATGTGCTTGGATCAAAACTGATTTTCTTGGCATACTGAACATCCACAACCTCCAATCTCTTATTTAAAAAATAAAGATGGAGATCATATCTCATAAATAGCATACAAATTCTATGTCTTCTCTCGCTTTTGAATTCTAAAAGCGCATTGCCCTTCTTTTTAAACATTAAACCTCTCACTAATTCAAAATAGCATTTTTTATGCTCCGCTTCTATCTCCGAAGACCTACTTTTTATCAAAACCTTTGCCATATGAAATCAACAACCTCGATGGATGTTATTCTATAAACATCTTTATCTCTCCATTATTCCATTTTCTTATTATCTCCTTTGATGCTCTTTCTAAATCTTCTTCACCATTACTTAAATAAAACTTTCTTCTTATAGCATATTCCCTTAATATATCCGTTGGCTCTTTTGATGCAATGTTCTTTATCTTTAGTAGCTCCTCAAGGTTATTCTCATATCTCTTAGAATATTCAAGTAACAACAAAGCATGCTTAAGACATTCCTGTTTTTCAGGATTAACATTTCCTCTAAATACAATGAAATCCTCTGGCTTTTTAGCATTTATTATTCCTGCGGTATCTATGAGTAAGATATCCTCTTTAAGCTTTATCCATTGATACTTTTTTGTATAAGCTGGTAAAGGAGATGTCTTAGCTTTTTGTGATCTTGTTAAGAGATTTATAAGAGAGGACTTTCCAACATTTGTGTATCCTATAATCCCAACCTTAACTTTTTTGGTTCCTGTGGTTTTCTTAACTTTATGTGATAAGAGATATATTAGCTTTTTAACGCTATTTACTCCCTTTCTTTCTTTATATGAGGCATATGCTGTAGGAAAAGGCAATGATTTAAGCTTTTTCTCTAATTTTGATTTCTCAACCAAATCGCATTTCATTGCTACAATCATCAATAATTTCCCTTTATTCACTATTCTTTTTTCTAATGGTTCACATCTAGTAAAATCTATTGCTCTACTATCCACAACCTCTATAATTATATTGCTCTCATTTATTATTCTATTTATCATAATTAGATAACTCTAAAAGAAATTTTAAAAGCATTGTCCAATAATTCTTTGTTGTTAAGCGGAAAAGTAACCTCTTAAAGAAGCGCATTAAAGTAGCGAACCTTGTAGAGCTAATGCGATTTAAAAGGTTAGCTGCTTTATTGCCTTTTGAGAAGGTACATCTCTAACCTCTCGTTAAAGATTAGCTGCTCTGATGTGTGTTGTTGATGTGGTATGCTTCCTGTTAACCATGTTTTATTAAAAACATAGTTAACGAGAAAATATCTTCATTCACTCATGGAATGTGGCATGTTAATCTTTCGTTAAATGTTAGTTGCTTCATAACCATTATAAAGAGTTAGCCGCTATAAGTGCTATTTGCGCGTTAAATTTCCGCTTAACAATAAAGAATTATTGGACAATACCTTTTTAAAAAGTATGGCGATAAATTTAAAAAATTTTAAAACATAATTATAATATATCCTCTGTAAAATCAGGAGGTGAATAAGAAATGGCAGATGTAAAAGGAAAGAGTGCATGGGACTGGATTGCAATTGTGTTGGTGATTATAGGGGGTCTAAATCTTGGTATATTGGGATTGTTCAATGTTGATGTGATAGGAAAGATATTTGAGAGTGTAGAGGTTGTAGCAAGAATTATATATGTCTTAATAGGTCTTGCTGCACTATATATGATATATTTCGCAACAAAAGAATAGCCTCCATTTTTTTTGTTTTTAATTTTCTTCTTATATTATATTTTTCGTATTATATTTAGGAGTTGTTGTAATATATTAGGGAATGTCTCTCTCCGTATTTTATAATACATCTCTTTGAATTCCTCTATCAACTCTGGATTAGAGGAATCTCTATCATATAAATTCCAAACACATGGTGGTAATACAAGATATTTATTATATAATGAGATTGAATGTGCTACCCTATCAAAATAGCTTAAATCTTCATCAATATAAGCAAAATAAATATTCATAATATGAGGTGATTTCATCTTAAAATATTCCATAAAAATATATCCTCCTGTGATGATAAACGATTTCTTACTCTCTTCATTAAGCTCATCAAAACTTCTTACTCTTTCACCAAAGTAAATTATATTTACTTTATCGAAAGCTCTTATGAATTTCTTCTTAGGTGTTTTCTCTATATCTTTGTTTTTTAGCCATATTGCAAGATTAATATATTTTTCTTTTCCTTTTCTTTTTACTCCATCTATTTCCACACAACTGTATTTTATATCTTTCCTTTCAAGGATTTCCTTAACTCTTGGTTCTAATTCTTCCTCATACTCTCCAAGAATGAATGCTGCAGAGCCATCTATAGATTTTTTAGCTGCATAAGAGAAAATCTCTTCATAAAGCTTATCAGAAATATCTATTTTAATATCTGCACATACTCTTATCATAGGTTTTTCAAAATTCTTTATCTTCTTATATATCAGATCAACCATATCCCTATACTCAATTATGACTTTGACATCATCATGAGTGTTCATATGCCAATTTATTATTTTAGAAAACTTTAAAAACATTACTCATAAATGGCATTGTCCAATAATTCCCTATTAACAAAATTTGTTAAGCGGAAAAATAGCCTTTTAAAGAAGCGCATCAGAGCAGCAAAGCTTATTGAGCTAAGCGATTGTAGGAGCAAATTTTCTCGTTAACAAAACAAAAAATAATAAAATAAAAAAAGATTTTTCTTTTAAAATTTGCGGTTATATTTTTTCTTCCTTATGTAACCAGTAAAGAACTCCGCCAATGATCAACAAAACCACAATAACAACTACTGCAATTACATAAGGGTCACTCAAATTTATCCCTGCTATTTCAGCGGCCATTTTTTCACCTCCTTTATTTTTTTGATATACTCATGTTGTTCTCCATATTTAATGATGATAAATATTTCATCGTCTTTGAGAATATCAAAATCCCTATATTCAATTTTTCATATTCTCTTATTATCCTTCTAACATTTTCCCTAATAGTACCATCTTCTATTTTGTTTAGGTTTTTAGATAAATAATCAATTAAAGGTTTGATTTCAGTTTCAAGAAAATCATTTATCATATTATTAAATCCATCAATCAAAGAGGTATTGGCAGAGTAATAGATCTCTTTACCTTTTTTTGTTATGTTAATCATATTTAACTCCCTCAATTTTTTTAAACTTCTACTTATAAGACCTCTACTATATCTTATGCCTTTTTCTATCTCCTCTTGTGTCATTGGTTTTGAGTTAAATAATAAGAAACCCCATACCTTTCCTACAGATTTTCCTAAGCCCCATTGCTTTGACATCTTTTCAAATGATGATAACACTTTTTTTATATTTATCTCTTTCATGTTATCACCTTCATTTTACTTTTTACTAAAAAGTATAATAGTACAATGATAAATATATAATTTTAAAATTTTTAAAAATTATCTCTACTTTAATATTACTGAGTGCACCATCCTGTTGAAGGATGGTGACACGCCAGCGGATTTATGAGGCTGGCATGTGGAGTGTGAATCAAATGCCTAAAAGAAAAATGCAAAGAAAAAAATCAGATAAAAAATATAGCAAGAAAAGGCAAAGACTTCAAAGGTCAAGTTCTGATAAGGAAATAATGGCAAATGCTAAAAAAGAGAAGAGGGAAGATATCTCTAAGGAGGCAGAAACAAAATTCTTAATACCTTTAAATCAATATTTAGCTACAGGAATACATATAGGAATGAGAGCAAGAACAAAAGATATGGAGAAGTTTATTTATAAAATCAGACAAGATAAATTGGCTGTGTTTGATATATCAAAAGTAGATGAACGCATAAGATTAGCAGCAAATTTGTTAAGTACATATGAACCAAATGAGATATTAGCAGTAAGTAGAAAAAGAAATGGACACAAGCCTGTATATATGTTTGCAAAAGCAACTGGTGCTAATTGCTTTTATGGTAGATTTATGCCCGGCACACTCACAAATCCAAATTATGAAAAATATATGGAACCAAAAATCATTATTATAACTGATCCCTTTGCTGATAGCCAAGCATTTCAGGAAGCAATAAAATCAAATATCACAATCATAGCCATGTGCGATACATTTGATCAAACAAAATATATCGATTTAGTGATTCCAATGAACAATAAAGGAAGAAAAAGTGTTGCTTTGGCGTATTATCTCCTTGCAAAAGAATACTTAAAATTAAGAGGAGAGATAAAATCAGATGATGAGTTTCCATATAAATTAAAAGATTTTGAGATGCCAATTGCTGCTAAAAGGAATATTGTTTAAAAAGGTGATTCTATGACAACAGAAAAAGGAAGCCTGAAGGTTAATCATTTTATTGAAAAAAGGTTTTTCTCTATACTTGATGATGATTATCTCTCAAAAGCATTAGGGGAAATGTATAGCAATAATGTTAAAGGTTTGCTTGTATTTGATAGGAATTGTATATTTAAAGGAGTGTTAACAGAAGAAATCATTACAAAATCATATCTTGATCCTTCTACAACAAAAGTAAAAAGTTTAGCTGTTATGCCGCCAAAGAATATCACTGAGAATGATGATGTATATAAAGCAGCCTATATCTTATTCAACTCTCATCTTCCTATTATCCCTGTATTTGACAAGGATAAAAAGGAAATCATAGGAGTTTTGGAAATAAAATCTCTCATTAAGAAATACTCAGAGATAGATAAGCAATTTTCCAATATGAGAATCATTGATATAGCGACAACAGATGTTGTAACCGTTAATGAATATGACACGCTAGGAAATGCATTAAGATTAATGCGCGAGAACAAGATTACAAGATTGCCCATCTTAGGAAAGAATGGAAAATTAACTGGTATCTTAACCTTGCATGATATAATAGAAAAACTAATAAAACCAAAGTATAGAAGCCAGAAATTTAGGGAGGGTGAAAGAGTTTCTCGTGAAAAAATAAAAATCACAGAATATCCTGTAAAAGAAATAATGAATAATGTCGTATTTACAATAGATCCTCTTGCCACAGTTAAAGAATGCATAAAAATGATGGAAGAACTCAATGTTTCAAGTTTGGTTATTATTGAGGATGATAAAGTAAAAGGTATCGTAACAGATAAAGACATCCTTGGCTATATTGCATCGCTTTATCAAAAACCAGAGAAGTTTAAGGTATTGTATGCAATATCAGGAGATGTTGAGGAGCTAGACAAATATGAGCTTGAAGATGCAATAGAGCATGTTAGAAATGTTATTCAGAGATATGAGGATTATTTAAACTCAGGAAACATATATATCTATATAAAGCAACATGATGAAAGATTTAGATCAATGCCTCTATACCATATAAGAATTAGACTATCATCTGAAAAAGGAGTATTCATAGGGATTGGAGAAACCTGGGGTTTATATAATGCGATAGGATGCGCATTAAAGAAATTGAGGGATCAAATAGAGTATAAAAGAGAACTTGAAAAGGATCCATACTTAGGTTTAAGAGCACTTGTAAAAGAAGTAGCAAATACTACAGTATTACCAAACATAAAGGGGCCAAAAGATTAAAAAATAAAAGAAGAAAGGATCACTCTATATTCACTTTTTTCTTTTCCTCCTTATGAGCCTTCTTTATCCTTACCTCCAATACTCCATTCTTATATGTTGCCTTTACTTCATCAGGATTCACATCTGTAGGCAATGATAGCGTGATATAATATCCTTTATACGCTCTTTCCTCGAATCTTGCTCTCTCTCTTTCCTCCTTTGTCTCCTCTTTTCTTTCAGCCTTTACTTCCAATGTTCTTGAAGTGACTCTTAAATCAATATCCTCTTTCTCAACTCCAGGAAGCTCTATAACTGCTATAACCTCATCATCCGTCTCCCATACCTCACTAATAGGTTCTCTATATTCTCTTTCCTCTTCAATATAAGCCCTTCTTCTTGGACCTCCTATATAACTTGTTCTAAAAACATCCTCAAAGGATCTTGCTATATCCTCAAATAGATCCTCTAAGAAGTCATCAAAAAACCCTCTCCTTCTCCTGAACCTCATTTTTATCACCTCCTTCCTGATTTATTTAATAATTATAAAATATATTTTATATATTTTAGAATTTAAAAATTTTTAAGATTATCTCTTTAATTAAAGTTTATGGAGTCAAATCGTGCTGAAGATAGATATGAGATGCCTCTAAGCACAAGATTGCAATTAAAAAAGAAGCAGTATGGATTAGTAGGTAAACAAGCATCTGTTAAGATATGTCTATGGACAAAAAAAGCCCTGAAAAGAGAGTATGTATGCTATAAGCAAAGATTTTATGGTGCTGAAACACATAGATGTGCTGAAATAACACCAATCACAGCAATATGTTCTCAAAACTGCATATATTGCTGGAGACCTATGGAATGGATGAAATTTTATGAGCCAAAAGAGGATGAGGTTGATGATCCAAAAGAAATAATTGAGGGCATCTTAAAGGAAAGGCGTCAACTTTTATCAGGATTTAAAGGTAATGAGAAAGTTGATCAAAAGCTTCTTGAGGAAAGCTATGATCCTTCGCACTGGGCTATCTCGCTATCTGGAGAGCCAACATTATATCCAAGATTGCATGAGCTTATAAAGTTGCTATGGAATAGAAAAAGCACAAAAACAATATTTGTTGTAAGCAATGGGGAGCATCCTGAGACATTTATGAAGATGTATGAATATGAGAAAGGAATGCCATCACAGATATATATCTCGCTTGATGCTCCTAATGAGGAGTTATTCAAGAAAATAAATAGACCTGTATATAAAGATGGTTGGGAGAGATTGATAAAAACGCTAACAATTCTATCAAAGATGCCAGTCAGAAAAGTTGCGAGATTAACGCTAATTAAGGGCTTAAATGATTCAGAAGAGTACATGCCAGAATTTGCAAAGATATTTGAATTAGGAAATTTTGATTTCATAGAGATAAAGGCATTTATGCTATTAGGATACTCAAGGAGAAGATTAAGCATAGATAACATGCCTACACACAACGAAATAAAAGAATATGCTGAAAAGCTTTTAAGATATCTTCCTAATTATAGATATGAGGATGAGGTTAGGATGTCAAGAATAGTATTGCTAAGGAATATCTTCTCTCCATGGCCAAGATATATTAGAGAGGTTCCCATGCATGTAAAGGATATACCATCAGATAAGGATGATGAAAATATGGAAATGGAGGATGAGTAAGCATTATCAACTTTATATCATATCTTAGACAAAGGTTTAATTCCAATAATATCAAAAACAATACTTAAAACATCTCTTACTAAAAAAGAAAGATACATTCCAGCATGCTCAAACTTAGGGTTATCAATAAAGCGTATGTTTTGATATAAGGTGTTATATCTCTTACATAGCTCTATGCTATATATAACCAAATAATGTGGGTCATAATTATCTATGCTTTTCTTAATATAAAAAGGAAACTTATAGATGAAATTCAAAAGTTTTTCTGATGCATTGTTCTCTTTAAGCATTTTCAATATCTTTTCCTGATTTAGCTCATTTTCCTGTTTTTTATCTTTATATTTGTTGATAAGGGATTGTATTCTTGCATAGGTATAAACCAAATAAATTGCATTCTCATTGTTGAATGTGGTGAATTTCTTAACATCAAACATAAAGTTTTTTCTTCTGCTCTGTGAAAGTAAAGCAAATTTTATGGTATTTATGGCAAGCCTTTCCAAGTTATCATGCAATATCTCTTTTTCCCTTTTTTCAAAATCTTCTTTGATTTTCTCTTTTAGAAAATCTATGAACTCATCAACAAAAACAACATTTCCTTTTCTTGTGGAGAACTTGCCTTCTGGTAAATACAGCAATCCAAAATCCACATGAACCAAATCGCTATCGCATAACCCTGCTTTTTTAGCAGCATAAAAAATCTTCTCAAAATATTGCTGCTGCTCATTTCCAACCACATAAAGTATTGCTAAGGGATTATATTTGTTGCATCTAAATCTTATCGCAATCAAGTCACGTGTTGAATATAATGTTCTCTCTCCTTTTTTATATATCACAAGATTGCCATAAGGAGTAGGAATCAAAACACTGCCATCTTTCTCATCTATAAAAGCAATCTTTCTTTTAATGAGATTCTCTATCAATGAATTTGCATGTTCAACTTGATTGCTCTCGCTATCATACACATCAAAAGATATATTGAGCTTATCATATATTCTCTTAAACTCTCTCATGCTAACCTCACAAAATCTCTTCCATAATTCAAAATTCTCTCTATCCCCATTTTCCAATTTTATAAATTCCTCTTCTCCCTTCTCTTTTATGCTCTCATCCTTTTCCTCATCTTTATGAATTCTTACATATAACTCAAATAAGTATCTTATTCCTCTCTTCTCTAATTCTTTCTCATCACCATATTTTTTATATGCATATATAAGTTTTCCAAATTGCAATCCCCAATCACCAAAATAGGTCATTCTTAGAACATTATATCCTGAGATGCTTAACAATTTGCTTAGAGAATCTCCAAGAATTGTTGATCTCAAATGTCCTACATTAAATGGTTTGCCTATATTAGGAGATGAAAACTCAACAATAACTCTCTCCTTATTTCCAAATCTTGGAATAGATATGGTATTCAAGAAAAGATTTTTATATGAAACTCTCAGAAAGCAATTATCTAAAGAAAAACTCATTCCTATGCTATCCTCTAATTTTTTCTTTATTTTATCACATCCCTCATTTGAAATGTTTTTTATTTTATGTAGAGGAATCACAAAAACATAATCATCGCTCTTCTCATATATTGGCTGTACCTCTATGCCATATTCTTCCTTGAGGTATCTGTTTATTTTTTCATAGAGTTGATAATAATCAGCTATGCTGTGCTCATCCATAAATACTTATCCGTCTTAACTTTTTAAAATTCTTTTTATATATGTTTATAATAGCGGGGTGGAGCAGCTTGGAGTGCTCGTCGGGCTCATAACCCGAAGGTCGCAGGTTCAAATCCTGCCCCCGCTATAGCTATGCTATAAGGAATTGGGTGTTTAAATGCATATAAAGAACATCTCAAAAAACCTGATAAAAATAAACAACAAACATTATGCCACATTATCAAAAAAGGAAGGATATAATGTATATGGAGAGAGAATAATAAGATATAAGAATAGAGAATATCGCATATGGAATCCAACAAAATCAAAATTAGGTGCTGCTTTACACAATAAAATTCCAATAAACATAATCAAGAAGATAGAATCTTCAAATTATATTTTATACTTAGGTATTGCCAATGGCACAACAGCATCTCATTTAGAGGATCTAAATCCAAATGCTATGATATTTGGTGTTGAAATTAGTCCAAGAAGCATCATTGATCTCGTTTATATGATAAAAAAGAGGAAAAGCAATATCATTCCAATATTGGAGAATGCAGCACATCCATTAAGATATTCCTTTATGGTTGCAAAATCTGATATTCTATATGTGGACATTGCGCAACCCCACCAAACAGATATTGCATTAAGAAATGGAGAGCTATTCTTGAAAAAAGGAGGTTTGTTATTTCTTGCAATAAAAACGAGATCCATAGATATAAAAAAGAAGCCTGTTGAAATTGTTAAAAAAGAAATAGAAAAAATAGAATCTTATGGATATGAGATTAGTTTTAGCACTATGCTGGATCCCTATGAAAGAGATCATGGATTTGTAGTAGCAATAAAAAAATAATAAGTAAGAGAATTTATTCCTCTGCACGAGGTGCTAGTATATAATACATCCACAAATCATCGCTATCCTTAAAATCAAATCTTGCAGGTGCATCTTGATTTATGCTTATCTTAACTGTAGGTGCAACCTTCTTGGCTTTTGTTATCTTCTTAAGATAATCTATGGAATATTTTGCCTTAACATCTTCCTTAGCATCCAATGCTATCACACCTTCTGATTCTTTCTTAAATTCTGCCTCCATACTTGTAAGCTCACTTTGGGCAGAGATTGTAAATGCTCCATTCTCAAATGAAAATGTGGCTTCATCAGATATGTTAGATGCATCTTCTATAGCCTCCACAAATAAACTTGAGAGAATCTCAGCACTTCCCTTGAATTCAAGATTGAGTTCTGGTATTTCTTGAACCTCGCTGTCTAAGATAGGTAGAACAAATCTCTTTTCATGCTTGCCCTTTATAATCACATTCAATCTGCTTATATTTTTCTCATTAATTTGAAATATGACCTTATCTGATGCCTTTGTCTTTTTTAAGGATTGTCTCAACAAATCTATGTTTAGCGTAAGATACACCTTATCCTCTACCTCATATATATCAAAATTCTCCTTACCATAGAACATCTCTATAAGCGTTACCATTGTTGGATCAGTTGCCTTGAAATGTATTCCCTTTTCATCTATTACAAATGTTCCTTCGCTGAGAAGATTGCTAATTGCATCCAATATATCCTTAAAAGTACCTATGCTCATAAATTGCACATTCAACATATCATCACCTCTTCACATGATAATATAATTAAATAATAATTTGTAATCTTTAAAAATGTTATCTTATGGACCCGCCGGGATTTGAACCCGGGCTAATGCCTCCGCAGGGCATTGTGCTAACCAAGCTACACTACGGGTCCAAAAAATAAAAAAGAATACATTAAAAACTTTTTTTATATCCCTCTCTATATATCACAGGTTTATAAAATCCGCATCTCTCATAATTTCCCTCGAGGGTTCTATAAAATCCATACCCTGAACACTCCTTGCATTTGTTTGAATCAGGAATCTCTTTTGGAGAATATACTGTAGGCTTTCCTTTTTCAATCTTCCATCTACATATATAAATACCTCTCCCTCCGTTCTCCTCCCCTATATCTACCATATTACTATTCACCTCCCTGTATTTAATTTTTACATTCTTTAAAGTTTCTTTTTAAAAATCTATTAATTTAGATATTATCTTTTCTTTCTTGAATATCTCCAAATCCTCATATCCTTGCCCTGTTCCTAAGAAAAAAATTGGTTTTTTAATGGCATAGCATACATTCAAGAATGTGCCTCCTTTATTGTCAGCATCAAATTTTGTTATGATGTATCCATCAAATCCAACCTCATTAAATAGCTTAGCTTGAGATATTGCATCATTTCCCGTAGTAGAATCTATCACCAAAAAAATAAAGGATGGTTTATTTACTCTAATAATCTTTTGAAGCTCATCTATAAGATTCTTATTGATATGCACTCTCCCTGCTGTGTCAGCTAACACAAAATCTATCTTATGTGATTCAGCATACCTTACAGCATCATATATCACTGCTGCACTATCCGCGCCATATCTGTTCTTGATTACTTTGATGTTAAGATTTCTTGCGTGTTCTTCTAATTGCTCTATTGCTCCTGCTCTATAGGTATCTCCTGCAGCAAATATGACAGAGTATCTTTTATCAAGAAGGAATTTACCTAATTTAGCAATGGTCGTTGTCTTTCCAACTCCATTAAAACCAATAAATATGATCAACCTCGGAGTCTCCTTTTCTCTAATTCTTTCAAGAAATTCTCCTTCCAATAATAGCTCATCCAACAATGATTTGAGAGATGCTTTAATTTTATCTTTGATTTCAAGAGAGCTCAATTTTTTTCCGATAAGGGCATCTTTAATTCTTGTATTTAAGAGCTCTACAATCTCTAAAGATACATTGCTCTCCAATAAACTTATCTCCATATCCCACAAAACATCTTTTAAGTCTTCCTCAGAGATTTCTTTCTCTGTGAGTTTTTTAGCAATATCCTCTGTCTTATCTTTTAAAATGCTTCTTAGTTTCTTTAGCATAAGGCGAGGACCGGGATTCGAACCCGGGTCAGCGGATCCACAGTCCGCCAGGATAACCACTACCCTATCCTCGCTCAAAAAATGATTAACAACATAAAAATATATTTTCAGATTTAAAAAGATTAAAAGAAAAACGCTATGCTTTATAAGTTTAAGCCATTAAGTGTATAGATTCCATTTGTCTCTAATAATGTATGAACAATTGCTAATTCCAATGCCTTTTCAAAGTCTCTTGGTCTCCTTAGAATCTCAACCGCAATCAAACAATGGTCTATATTTGCCTTATCAAGCACCTTGTTTATTGTTCTCTTTGATCTCTGAACAAAATCAGGTACCTCTTCCTCTTCAAGTTCAAAGTTTTCTGATAAAGTGATGCTTAGCAATTTTCTACCTGTGAGACGAGGAGCAGGTACTATTGTAACTTTTATTGAGTTTGAGGGATCTGTTGAGCTTCCTGCCTGCATAACTGTATTTTCTATTTGCCTCGCTTCTCTTATTTTTATTTCATTGACCTTCATCTTCTTTAACATCTCTTTGATTACGGGATAGTTCTGAAAGCTGCACTCTATTTGGATTTCCCTTGAGATTATAGAGACATTTTTAGCTCCTGATTCCATTAAAATATTGATAACAGTTTCTGATGAGATATTAGCAGGAAGTATTCCAGTAACTTTTAGCATGATATTCTTTGGAGACATAATAATAAATAAAATCAATATCTTTTAAAAAATTACGGTTTATCAATATCTCTATATATATGATTAGGATACATACCTTGTTCCTCCGCACACTGCTCCAAATGGTTAACGGGAAGCATAACCTCTTCTCAAGGCATATCACAGCAGGTAACCTCTCCGAGCGTTTAGGAAGCAGCTACCCTGAAGAAAGGTTAGCATGCTTTTATGTGTTTGGTATTGTGATATCTGCGCGTTAACCAATTTTTATTTATTCAAAATAAATAAAAATTCGTTATCAGAAAACATACCATCTCAAAAACCACATTGGAGCAGCTAATATTTTATTTTGGTTAGGTGCTATAAAACCTTGCAAAAGATGAGATCTTCGCGTTAACCATAACGCCTTCACTTAATTTTTTAAAAATATCTTATCTAAATATCTTTTATTTTGTTTAGCCCCGGTAGTCTAGTCCGGTAAGGATAGCGGCCTTTCGAGCCGCAGACCCGGGTTCAAATCCCGGCCGGGGCATATGAGAGTAAAAGTTACTCTTCTCATGAAGGAAAACACAGGTTTTTTACCATATTCATATCAGTATTTTTTATCTTCTCTTGTATATTCTGCTCTTGAGAAGGCAAATCCTGAGTTATCTTTTTATCTTCATGACCCGTCTCCTTTTAAAGGGTTTGTCTTTTCATCTTTGTTTTTTGAAAGGTTTCATAATAAAAAGCAAGGAATTTATTTTGAAGGGAAGGTTGTTTTTTATTTTTCTTCATTTTTTAAAGAAATTACTCGTTCTTTTGTTGAAGGAATTTTATCTCTTAAGGATATCTATTTAGGAAAAAATAAATTTGATCTTGAAAAAATAGAAGTATTAGAAGATCCTGATTTCACAACAATAAATACTTTTAATTTGCTTTCTCCTCTAATTCTCCAAAAGCCCATCAAAATAGGAAATAAACTTAAAGGTATAGATTTATTCCCACATGACAAAGACTTTTATGATTATCTATTAAAAAATATCAAGAAGAGATATGAAAAATTTTATGGAAAATCTTTATCTTCTAACATATTTATAGAATTTTTAAATTTTAAACCAAAGAGATATTGTATAAAAGGAGAGTATTACCGAGGGCCGCTAGGAACATTGCGCATAATAGCACCGAAAGATGTTTTACATTTACTATATCACACAGGCATTGGTTCAAAAAACTCGATGGGATTTGGAATGCTTGCACCTTACTATGATTCTCACGGAAAACAACATAAAAATAAGATTTAAAAAGTTTATTTAGTTATCTATAATATTTTATAAAAGAGGTTGAAATTATGAACTCCTTGTTGCAATATGCGAAAGAGGAAGAAAAAAATAAAACCCATGCTCCTTCAGAACTACACTTTACAAGTAATTCTATAAATTCCATAAAATTTGAAATACCTATTCATATAGATGCATGGATGTTAAATGGAATAGAAACACTTTATACTCTACTTAATGATCTGAAAGACTGCAAAGTAGAACTTGAATCTGATAGGTTAAAGGTAGAAATATTCGATCTGGAAAGTTTTCTAAAAATTTTTGCAGGAAAGATAGAAGATAAACAGAATAAAGTAATTTTTGTAAAAAAACTTGATAATAAGGGACAGGAAAAATTTATTAAAAAAGATTTCGTGCTTATTCAATACGGAAAAGCTATTAATGGAAAAAATGTGCTTAAAGAGAAAATTTATTTGGAAACAGAAAAACGTCTTAAAGATATTTTTTTAGCCATCAAAAAAGGGAACAAAACATGTATCCTCTGCGAGCGAAAGTTCAAAAAATCCGTTGATAAGTTAAAACAAGCTGTACATCCCTTTGCGACCAAAATAAAAAGTTTGAGCGGTGTGAGAACTCTAAAGGAAAATTACGACAATCTCTGCCCACTGTGTTATTTGATAGGAACTTTGGAGTGGTTGGATGAAGCTATTCTTTATAGATGTTCCTTAGGTAGTGGTAAGCAAACTTATTCTGTGATCTTTCTTCCATTTGAATTGAATCTCAAGAAACTTCATGAATGTAAGGTGGAATATAGAAAAATTTTGAAGAGTAATATAAATTCTCCAGTATCAAATTTACTAAAAATTGTACCATCCTCAGATGGTAAAGAAAAAAAGATTGGTTATGAAGGTGAGTACACAACGATTCTTAAGTTCTTTGAAAGATTTGTGAAGGAAATTCTTGGGGAATATGGCAGAGATAATTTCGAAGAAATTGACGAGATTTTTGGATATGCTGAGAGAAAATTCTGCAAATCTTGGATCATGCTTAAAATCCCTTCTGGAAATGTTAAAAACATTAAATTAAGCCGCTTAGATTTAAACAATGATTTTATTAAATTATTGATAGACCTGGAAAGAAAAGATATTTTCATCTACGACAATATCGTGGACAAAATAGGAGTGCGTGATAAGAACGGCAAATTTCTTCCTAAAGAAACGTCTGAAACGAAAGAATACACGGCAAAAACCGTTATTTTTGATAATTTCAGAGATTTCTCAAGAATGTTTTTACCGAGAAAAAATATAGTAAAATATCATGGTAATTTAAAAGATTTGGACGAACTAATAAAATTGTGGAGGTTGATGCCCATGAAACTTGATGAAAACCTAAAAGATATAAAAGATGCTGCAAAGACACTTGCAAAACTTCTGAAAAACCACTTAAGTATTTTGTATGAAATGAATAAAGCCAGAACAAAAGAAGAGTTCATAAGAATCTATCAGCAAGCCTGCAGGAGATTATTGGGAGTTAGAGAAGAAGAAAGAACCAACATTTACCCACCAGCACTCGAGAAGTTTGCAGACCTGCTGATAAATTCCTCTAACAACGAGTGGAAAACTCTAAGAGATGTGTTGCTTATCTATACTTCGATTTACATATCTAGAGGAGAATATAAAAATACTTTCACCGGTGAAGAAAATGAAGGAAACAAACCTTGAAACGATAAAGAGCTTGCTCGAAAAACAAAAACATGAACTGAAAATGAAATACGGAGTTAAAAGCATAGGTATATTCGGCTCTTTCGTGCGGGGCGAAGCAAAGAGTAGTAGTGATATAGATGTGCTTGTGGAATTTGAAAAACCAATAAGAATGTTCAAATTTCTGGAGCTGGAAGAATATTTATCAAAACTCTGCGGACGTAAGGTTGATCTAGTATCCAAAAAAGCCCTTAAGCCGAATATAGGAAAGCACATACTGAAAGAGGTTGTGGAAATATAAATTCCAAAAAAGGTGTAAAATATGGCAAAATTGGAACGCACGGATAAACCTGTAAGCGTACTTTTAGAAGAATTGAAAAGAGGCGAGTTAGGTTTACCAGAAATCCAGAGAGGATACGTATGGAATAGACCGCAAGCAAGAGATTTGGTGGATTCTCTTTATAGAGAATATCCTTCAGGATTAATCCTCTTGTGGAAACCTAAGGAATTACCACAACTTCGCTCTCCGGATGTAGAACAGCAATCCGAAACAAAAAGAAATCCAACTTACTTAATTTTAGATGGTCAACAACGTTTAACATCCCTTGCGAAAGTGTTTGATGAAGAAGACGAAGATATAAACATTTATTTTAATGTAGAAACTGAGGAATTTCAATTGTTCAGTACAAAATTGAAAGCAGATCCTTTATGGGTATCTGTGAAAGATGTTTTGAATAAGGGAGCTGTAAAAGTCTGGAGAGAGCTTAAGAAACGTTTATTTGAGAGGGTCTTACCACAAGTGAATGAAAAAAAGCTAGATGAATATTTGGAAAGGTTATCAAGATTAGAAAAAATAAAGGATTATACATATCCTGTAATGATAATACACACAGATGATTATGAAGAAGTAACAGAATCGTTTATTAGAGTGAATTTCAATGGAACCAGACTAAAAGAGGCTGAAATGGCAATGGCACAATTGGCTTTCAGGTGGCCAGGAGTACTTGTTAAAGAATTTGAAAAAGCATTAGAAGATTATGAACAAATTAATTTTGATTTCGAGCCTCGTTTTCTAATGAGATGTTTTGTGGCCATAGGTACAGGTCAAAGCAGATTTAAACATTTAACAAATCTCTGGAGAAAGAACTTAAATGAACTTCAAGAGATATGGAGAAAAACTAAAGAAGGAATAGATTATACTATAAACTTCCTTAAGAACAACGCCGGAATAGAATCTTCAGAATGGATACCATCAATTAATGCATTAGTACCAATTGTAGTCTATTTATCAGAACGCCAATCTTTAACAGAGAAAGAAGAAAGAATCTTGTTATTTTGGTTTTTTGTTTCCACAATATTTGGAAGATTTACAGGTAGCCCTGAAACAAAATTAGATCAGGACTTGAAAGCACTCAAGAGTGAGGAACCTCTATTATCGCTTATAACAAATCTTAGGAGAGAAATGGCGAGTTTTGAGGTAACTCCAGAAATGCTTATAGGTAAATATCAAAGAAATCCCCATCTCCCACTAATATTTGTAATTTGTAGGAATAACAAAGCTAAAGATTGGTTCACAGGCACAGTGCTAAGTTCAACTAATGTCGGTCCATCGCATAGACTGGAACTTCATCATATATTTCCAAAATCTTTGTTAAAAAACAATAATTATAAACCGCAAGATATAGATGCCCTTGCAAACATAGCCTTTCTATCTCAACGTGCAAACAGATCTATTTTGAATTCGCCTCCAAGTGATTATCTTAAAGACATAGATGAAGAGAAACTCCGGGCACAGTACATTCCTATCGATAAAAATCTTTGGAAACTTGATAACTTTAGTAAGTTCTTAGAGGAAAGAAGATACCTACTAGCCAATGCTATAAACGATTATCTTAAGAGTTTAGGAGGGGATATTTATGAGATTTAAAAACATGGCATGGATTATAATAAAAATGTTTGTGCACGGAGGTGAGATAAATGAAAGGAATAAGTATTGTTTGGTTGTCCAAAACAGATTTGACGAACCTTAATGCAGGTGAAGGAGAAACAAATTATATTGATATCAAGAAATTCAGAAAGGAAGGAAAAGAATATCCCTACGTCTCAGGTCAAGCTATGAGATTTTACATTAAAGAAGCAATAAGAAGAAATCTTAAAGATAGAGAGTATATGTGTGTTCCTGATGATAAGGGTGAAACATGTGGAAATATTCAAAAGTGTATTCTATGCGATCTCTTCGGATTTATGAGTACTATTAAAAAAGGTACTCCATGGCCAGGATATGAGAATGGACATCCAGGGGGAGCTGTAACTAGAGTATCTCCTGTGAAAGTGTCTCCTGCCATAGGTATGTTACCGTTTGACGAAAATGTTGTCATAGACTTCCTAACAAGAAGAAAATCTCAAAAAGAAACAGGAGAATTATCTGGAGATATAGTGAATGTTGAAATAGGAACAAACATTTATAAATGTGGAATTTCAATCGATGTAGTTAGAGTAGGGGGTGATGAAGTAATAGATAATGAAAATAGAACTGTAAAAATAGAATATCTTATGCCCTCCGAAGAGAGAAAAAATAGAATTAAAAAAGTCTTGGAAGCTCTAAGGTATTTAACGGATTATTCGAAGCAGGCGAGATTGCTGACAGATTTCACTCCTGATGTGATATGCATAACATTCCAGAGTAAATACTCTCACAGGCTGCAGAAGCTGTTTGAGTTTGTAATCGAGAACGGGAAAATCGTAAGGAAGCTTGATGTGAAAAGAATGGAAGAAATATTGAATGACGTAAAGGATTACAGCGACAGAATAATGTTTGGAATGATATCTGGAGTAATAGAGAACGAAGAAGAAGTAAAGGAAGTTATGCAGAAGTTTGGAATTGAAGTAAAAACACCGAAAGAGGTGATTGAAGAAGCTCTGAATTACATAAACAAAGTGGCGGTAGAGTGAGAGTGATCGAAATGCTTGGCCTGGTTTTTTATCTGGAAGGAATTTATTTTTGTTGTTTCAGGCAGCCGACCACAACAAGCCTAATCCTATCATTCCCCGTTCCTCCTTTTACTACTATCCGTGGTTTCTTAGAAAATGCTATAGGCTATGAAAAGGATTCATTTGCTCTACAAGAAAAAGATTTGCTCATTGGAATAAGACCTTTAAGCGAAATTGAGAAAACAACTGAACTGACAAAACTACTAAAGTTAAAAGAAAACGAGCCATGCTTTAAGAGAACTTTTCCTTCTTCACCTATGTTCAAAACTTTTCTAGTTAATCCTAAATATAAGGTATATTTAGTAGGAGATAATAAACTTATAAAAGAGATTGCAGAAAAGTTGAAAGATCCTTCCCGCCCTCTATATCTGGGACAGTCCGACGATTTTGTGGATGTTAAAAATATAGAGACTATGGAAGTGGAAAAAACTAAGAGTTTGAAAATATATAGCGTTATTGAAGGTTTTCACGAAAATTGCGAGATTGTTAAACTTCCATACAAATTTATAAATAACGGGAAAGATGTGGAAATGAAAATTATCTCGATTCCAAAAAAGTTTCCGTTGAAGTTGAAAGAAGAAGTCGAGTGCTTTAAATTTGGTGAAGAATATGTGTGGTGCGTTTAGCAAAAAATATTGAAAAGATACTAATTCCAACAATTCACAATATAAAGGCCTTGGGTGAACAAAAAAATAGAGGAGCAGGGAGAGTAAATGCTCAAATTGGATAGGAAGAATGTGTTAGCAAAATTTTCAGAAAAAACTGGAAAAAAGCAAACTTTATCTGGTCACACAATAGATTGTCTTAAAATCCTAAGATGCTATTTTGAAAAAAATGAGGTAATTATAGAGGTATTTTGTAAACGATGGAACATAGATAAACAAACATTCATGAGAAACTTGTTCGTTGCGGTTTATCTTCACGATATCGGGAAATTAACAAAAGAGTTTCAGAAGAGAATTAGTGAGGGAAAACACTCACAGCAGTATCCGCATGCATTTTATGGATTTCCAATTGTTTGGGAGGTCTTTAAAAAACAATTCCAGGAATTCGTGTATTCCGACGAGCCATTAATAGAAACTTTAAGTGTTCTTGCACATCACACGCAGCTTTATGATGGAATTTACGAAAACGCGCAGATAAAGGAAGTGGATATACTGAAGAACGAGATAATTGAATTCGTAAACGGAATTGAAAAGGTTTATGAAAGCTTAAGTTTCAAAAAATTTTTCGAGTTAAGATGGAATAACCTACAACTACACGATTTAAAAAGTTTTGCTTTATTTGAAAGGAATCCCCAGCACAAAATTCCAAACGGTATAAGGAGATTGAGAGAAAAAATTGAAAATTTAAAGGGAAATAATTTACAAAAAATTTGTGCACTAAAATCCATATACACATCCTTCCTTTCTATTTTAAAACTCTGTGACTACTATGCAAGTGTAGAGTTCTCAGAGTATGCCTGTAAGGATAACACAGAAAAAGAAATTTTTGATGATGTTTTGAAAAAACCTGAAAAATATGTGTTATCCTTGCCATCCATAACTGAGGATATCATCCTTAGAAAACATAAGCCTTATGAATTTCAAAAAGAGATAAAGGAAAAATCTCCAGAATTCTGCTTTTTGTTTGCTCCATGCGGGAGAGGAAAAACAGAAGCAGCTTTACTCTGGGCATTTGAAGTTTGTAAAAAATACAATAAAAACAAAATTATTTTTGCGATGCCAACTCAAACGACAAGCAATGCTATGAGAGATAGATTTGTAGAATTACTAGAGAGTGCTGGTCTAAATGGCGAAGAATATGTTGGTTTATATCATGGAAAGAGTTTTATTAAGTTTAAAGAAGAAAGAGTGAGAGATCAAGAGGAAGAGAAAGATGAATTAAGTGATGAGGATATAGAGGAGATAAAAGGAGAAAATTTTAAAGGAAATATATTTTTCAAGCCAATTACTATCACAACGATAGATCATCTTATCCTTTCATTTGTTCATGGTTTTCCCCAGGCGGATTTCGCATTGGGTAATTTGCAAAACGCTGTGATCATATTTGATGAAGTGCATTACTATGAAACGCAAACTCTAAAACATTTAGTTGATTTGTTTAAAATTTTAAGAAAAATGAGAGTTCCACACTTGCTTATGAGCGGAACTCTTCCAGATTTTCTGATTGAAAGAATTAATAAGGATTCAAAAGAGGAAAATATAAAATACGAGTTAATTAAAGATAAAATAGGACTTCAATATACTCCCTTCAAAATCGAAAAATATAAAGAACCCTTAATCACAAAAGAAAACGTAAATGAGAAAGTAATTGAGGAGATAATAAAAAATTTCAAGATAGGATACAATCAATTTATCATACTTAATACAGTCGAGAGGTCACAAAGAGTATATAAAATATTAAAAGAAAAATTAAAGAAATTTGGTGAAAAATATGTAAAAGATATTTTCCTCTTGCATTCCCAATTCACATACAGAGATAGAACTAAAAAAGAAAAGGAAATACTTAATATTCTAAATAAAAAGAGAGAACGCCCTGTTATTTTAGTAGCAACACAAATTATAGAAATTTCTTTAGATATCTCTTGCGATATAATGTATACGGAGTTGGCTCCAATAGATGCAATAGGCCAAAGAGGAGGAAGAATAAATAGAGGAAATAAAAACTGGAGAAAAAACAAAAAAGAATATATTATCAAAGTCTTCGAACCTGAAAAAGAATATCCATATGATAAAGAAATAATCAAAAACACAAAAAATATTTTAACTTCCGATGTTTACTCTTATCTAAAGTTAAAATTAGCATGTGATAAGGTATATAAAAAAGACTATCTTGAAATATTTGAGGAATCTTGGGCATCAAGTACAAATAGACAGCCTCTTCTTTCATTTGATGGAAGAGAAGGGGTGTTCGAGGAAACATGTTTATTTGGTTTACATCACTCCGATATGGTCTATATAAATTCTAATGAGGAAAAAGGAAAAGCGTTAATTATCAGACCAGAAAAACAACAAAAATTTGATGTAATTCCTGAAATATATTATAAACAGAAAAATGAAAATGCTTTAATTGAAGAAAATCTTGTGAAAATTCCTTTATGGTGGATAAAAGAAGATGAGAAAAAACACGGAAGGAATGATCTTCAATGGTTCTATATGCATATTGTTAATAAAAATGGAAAAAAGAGGGTATTTTGGATTTGTAAATTAGATTATTCTGAAGAGTATGGTTTTGATACATCAAAATTAGAAAGTTTTTCAGAAGATTTTGAGATAATATAATTTAGATTTTCATAATATAAAAGATTTATATCTCCTTTGCATATTTATTTATAATGGAGATAGACAAAGATGTAATCATTAGAGGAACTCAGATTTCTTATTATTACATTTGTCATACTAAGCTTTATCTTTTTAGTCATTTTATTCAATTAGAAAAAAATTCTCCTTTAGTGGAAATAGGAAAATTTTTACATGATATTTCTTATCCTCAAGATAAAAAGGAATATAAGATAGAGGATGAAATATCTATAGATATCATCAAGACATCTAAAGGAATAGAGATAAGAGAAATAAAAAAATCAAATAAAATGGAGAAAGCACACGAGATGCAAATTAAATATTATCTTTATTATCTTAAAAGGAAAAACGTAAATATTAGTAAAGGAGTTATTCTTTATCCACGTCTTAGAAAAGTAAAAGAGATCTTCCTTACAGAAGAAGATGAAAAAGAGATAAGTAAAGCAATACACGAAATAAAAAGAATAGTGTCATCACCAACACCACCTAAACCAAAATATAAAAAGTATTGCAAGTCTTGTGCTTATTACTATTTTTGTTTTGGATAGGTGGAAATAAATGGGAAAAACACTATATCTGGTAAATAGTGGTAGAGTACAGCGTAAAGAGAATACCTTATGTATTGAAAATAAAAATGGCAAATTTTATTTTCCTATTGAAAATATTGAACAGATAAATGTCTTAGCAGAAATAGATATAAACACAAAACTCTTAGAGTTTTTAGCAAAAAAAGGAATTATAATTAACTTTTTTGATTATTATGGAAATTATTATGGGACTTTTTCTCCAAAAGAACAATTAATAGCAGGAGAAGTAATAATAAAACAAGTTGAACATTATTTAGATAAAGAAAAAAGAATTTTCTTAGCAAGGCAATTTATAAAGGGAGCTGTAAAAAACCTTTTCATCAATTTGAAATATTATAAGATAAATATTTCTTTAGATGAGTATTTGAATAAAATAGAGAATGGGAAGGAGATCTTTGAATTAATGAGTTATGAGGGAAATTTCAGAAAGCAATATTATGATCTCTTAGATGAGCATATTTTAAAAGAACCTTTTAAGATAATAACACGGACAAGACAACCTCCCACTAATTATATGAATGCTTTAATAAGTTTTGGAAATTCTTTATTATATGCCACAACAATTAAGGAAATTTTTTATACTCAACTTCATCCTTCCATATCCTTTCTTCATGAACCTTTTTATAGAAGATATTCTTTGGCCTTAGATATTTCAGAAATTTTTAAGCCTATAATTGTTGATAGAATTATATTTAAACTTATCAACAAAAAAATGATTGATGAATCTTTTTTTGAGAAATCGTTGAATGGTATTCTTCTTAATGAAAAAGGAAGAAAATTATTTATTTCAGAATATGAATCCAAACTTAAATCCACTATCTTCCACAAAAAACTTAAACGAAATGTTTCGTATAAGCAATTAATTCGTATAGAATGTTATAAATTGATAAAGCATTTAATTGGTATGGAAACTTATGATCCCTTTGTAATGTGGTGGTAGAGATGGTTTATGTAATATTAGTTTATGATGTAAATGTATCAAGGGTTAATGAGGTAAGAAAATATTTGAGAAGATATTTATATTGGACTCAGAACTCTGTATTTGAGGGGGAATTATCGGAGATAAAATTAGAAAAAATATTGTACAATCTCAAAAAGATATGTAACGAAAAGGAAGATAGTATCAGAGTCTATGTTATTCGCGATAAGTTTTTTATTAAAAGGGTAATTAATATTGGCATTATCAAAGGAGGAGAACCTGATCTCATGATTTTCTAAGATTTGAAGTTTTTTGGTTAACGAAAATATTCCCAATAAAATCTGGTTAATGAGAACCACATCTATTACTAAGGATTCTTCGTATGGCAGTTGAAAGGCTATCTTTTCCATTATCAATAAAACTCATTCTCCGAAACTAAGATTTAAGACTTTTCTGGAATCTTTTTAAATCCCTCTTATTTTCTTACATCCCAGAAAAATTTTCATAAAATTTATTTAAATTTGCTATTCCTTATTCTATTAATAAACGGGTCTTAATAAGATCATAGTGGGATTGAAATGCAATAACTTCATATCTGTAAATCTCTTCTTCATCAGTCTTAATAAGATCATAGTGGGATTGAAATTCATTAGCAGATATACTAAGTATTTTAGATAAAGTGGTCTTAATAAGATCATAGTGGGATTGAAATTTATGCGATTTTGAAACGGATGATGCGGCGGTCTTATGGTCTTAATAAGATCATAGTGGGATTGAAATTTCGGTTGCACTTGCCCAATCCCGTTTAGGATTCTCTAGTCTTAATAAGATCATAGTGGGATTGAAATAAAAACATATATGTTCAAACTTATATTTAAAGTTATGTCTTAATAAGATCATAGTGGGATTGAAATGCTTTTTTCTCAAAAGATTTTAATCCTGATGATTATGTCTTAATAAGATCATAGTGGGATTGAAATTTCATATCACCTATTATCTTTTATTCATTTTCTTTTGTCTTAATAAGATCATAGTGGGATTGAAATCTTTTTTCAAAAGGAACATCTAAATCAATAGTAATAGTCTTAATAAGATCATAGTGGGATTGAAATTTAGGGGCCGGTATTTTGGCTGGATTAGGATTAGGAAGTCTTAATAAGATCATAGTGGGATTGAAATACGGATATTGGGAAGTTGGAGATATCATAGGACATGGTCTTAATAAGATCATAGTGGGATTGAAATCTATTGTTGATTTTGAGTTTCTAAATTTTGCTATAAGTCTTAATAAGATCATAGTGGGATTGAAATTAAATGCATGCGTGCATTAGCAGTGACCTCCGAAGCGGTCTTAATAAGATCATAGTGGGATTGAAATCATTTATCATAAACTTAAGCATAATAAAACATTAAGGATGTCTTAATAAGATCATAGTGGGATTGAAATGTTTCATAAAAGGTGTTCTTTATGCAAAATCGGGTAGTCTTAATAAGATCATAGTGGGATTGAAATCCATAATCGTATCCCCAAGCAGTTGCGTTCAAAGTATGTCTTAATAAGATCATAGTGGGATTGAAATGTCAAAGCAATCAGCCCTTTTGCAAACAACCTCAAAGTCTTAATAAGATCATAGTGGGATTGAAATATTGTAAAGAATAAAAAGTTAAGGATAGAGAAAATTTGTCTTAATAAGATCATAGTGGGATTGAAATTTACGAATATCCTCAGTAGCACCTTTTAATTTTCTTGTCTTAATAAGATCATAGTGGGATTGAAATCAATCTCCTCTCCTTTATAACTTGCGTTGTTGAGGAAAGTCTTAATAAGATCATAGTGGGATTGAAAGGTATTTTTTTAAATTTTTATGTTATTTTTATAAAGATAAAAAGGAAAAGGAGTGGTTGGGATGAGGAGGGTTGTGTATTCAGAGAGAAAAGAGAGATGTCTATATAAATACATCAGAAATAAAAGATTAGATGAGAGATGTATTAATTGCAGTGGTTATGGAAAGTATTACAACTTTGAAGAATGCAAATACAGCAGGTGTGAGTATTACGAACCTGTGAATAAATACCGTTTTTTATTTAAATAACAATCACTTCAGTAAAGCAATAAACTCTTCCATTTCCTTCTTTAGTTTTTTGCCTATGAATTCCTTTCCGCTTGAGAAATAATCTATTTTTGCTGCTTTACTTATCTTTAATGCCAACACTCTCGCTACTTTTCCGCGATGTCTCTTAGGAGCTCTCTGGATATACTCAGAGAGAAATATTATTCCATGCTTTGGTGATCTTCCCTTGCCTAGGAGATGCATAAATAGTGCTCTCTCAGCACCAATAACTTGGATAGTTGAGGAAGGAGCATACGCTAACTTCTCCAAACTTCCTATCTCTGATAAAAGATGTGCTGTTAATTTTGGGCCAAGTAAACATGATACATTAGGCGCTACTTCTTTCACCATCTTCTCTAATGTATCTTCCATTCTCTCCTTTATCCTTATCAGCTCTCTTACATTCTTAGAGAGATACTTTACAATCTCCTCATACTCCTTATCTTTTATAATACTTTCCAATACTGGTTTATATCTAAGATTTCCCTTGCTCAAATCCTCTATGAAATCTTTATTGGTTTTATATTGCTCATAGCTTCCAGGATATAGATATACTGAGAGCTCTTTTATTCTTACTACACACTCATTTATGATCTTTTCATAATGATTAATAGCATCAAATAGAAGTATGATTTGTTTGTCCTTGGTAATGCTCTCTTCTATTCTCTTGCTTAAAATATCCATGCTGCTCTTTTTTATCTCCTTTATCTTAGCTTTATTTAGCTCTAAAAGAATGTCCAATAATGCCTTATTGCTCTCAAAACTTTTGTTCTCTTTTTCAAAAAGATATATGATTTTTGAATCTTTATATTTCTCCTCTATTTTCTCCTCATACTTTGTTTTCTCTTTAGAGAGAACTTTAAGATTATCCTCAACAGATTCCAGCGGAACTCTTTCAAGAATCTCTTTTTTCTCATTTAAAACAATAAGCTCATTAAAAACCAATCCAACATAGACTTTATTTGCCATATGTATGTTTTTATATCTAAAATTTAAAAAACTTTAAAAACTTTTCTATTTTATTTTTTTATAATTATGGAGTGGTTAAAGCATCAATATAAAGAATTAAGGAATACTCAAGGTGTTGAGGATATAGGAAGAAGGGATTTCTTAATATTCATGAGTAACATGCTTAAAGGTTTACTTGCTTATGAATTTATTAAAACTTTAAATAAATATGGATTAGCTTATGCCAAAGAAAATTGTGGATGTATAGTTGCATGGGATGATCCCTATTATATGAAGGCAATTGAGATTATAACAATAACAGGATTGAATAATTATATTAACAAAGTTTTTAAGGAAATGATATTAAATAAGAACCCTCTTAATCTCCAAAGTAAAGATTGGAGTTCATATAAGGGAGCATGGTATTACATAGGAAACGATAAAGAACTTATAAGAGATAGATGGTATTTCATCATAGAAAAGATATTTAACACAACAAATCCGGTATTTGATAAAGAAAGAAGTATTGTATTACCATCTAAATATGGGTGGATCAATCAAAAAACAGGTAAAAAGTTTGTATGGTCTTTTTCTTTACCTTATTCTGATTTCAAGGTATTTATAGAGGGAATGAGTTTTCCATTTATTGAGTATGTATTTGAAGGACATAAAGGAAAGAAATTTCCTGCAATATTTGATTTGCAGAAAGAGATTTTTGAAATAGAGGAAATTTTTTATGTTGCATATCACGGAACAAAGGAGATTCATCCTATAGAAAACATATCAAAAAAGAAAGTGTTTAATCCAATAGCCATACATAACCTTTATTACAAATATAAAGAAAACGAAGATAAAATACAATATTTAGAGGCTTCTTTAATATATGATTTTCCTCCAATATATGATATAGTAAAAAGAACATATGGCTATCTTTGTCCAATCATCACCATAGAAAAAACAAAAGAAGAAGTAAAAAAGATTTCATTAAAAGTAGGATATGCAGAAAGAAAGGAAAATAGTGAAAAAATAGTTGTATTAAGTTCTGGAACTGAGCCAAAAAGCAATACAATTTCAATTTTAGTCGAGCAAAAAAGGAATCTCTTTTCTTTTTAGTTATAGTTTGATTTCTTTTTGAAAAAATTCTATAATCTCATAATAGTCTTTTCCATGATAATCCACATCATGTTCTCCTATCTCATTATTTACACTTATTTTCAAATCTGCTAATTTCATCATTGGAATATCAAAATCACTGTCTCCTATAGCTATTACCTTCTTAGGAGCGTATTTCCATATTAGATTCTTAAGAATATCTCTCTTATGCTCTGGTTTTATCATTGTCTCTATTCCCACAACATAGCCCTCTTTATCATACCTAAAAGATACGCAATGATAGGAATCAAAATTTAGTTGTCTTGCTATTTTTCTTGCTCTTTCTAAGATTCCCGAGGAAATTATGGTAAGATAAACCTTCTCTTTTACTTTCTCTCTAAGAAAGGAGATAAAATCCTCAATTCCTTCAATTAGTGAATAGGATGCCATAATTCTCTGTACTTCTTCTTTATTAAGATTATTCTTTCTAAATATAGCAATTAGTTTTTCTATCCATTCCTCGTAGGAGATTTCCCCATTATAATATCTTTGTTTAAGTCGCTTACTTATCTTTTCATCCCCATATTCTTTAACTAAATCATACCAAGAAGAGCTATACGTTAAAGTACCATCCATATCAAATGCAAATAAATACATAATCTTATAGTATCTTAGAGTATTTTAAAAATTTAATGGGGATTAGCATACCATATCCAAAATCGTGATATATTAATATATCAAGATATGGAAAGTAATATAAATATTATTGTTTTAACAATATCTCTATGGAGATATTAAAATTTAAAAATTATGTAAAAATAAAAGATAAGTTTAACACAGATATTGCTGTATCTCGGCTATTTGCAAAAGAAGTGGTGGATAGTGTTGATATAAATAAACCTGTCGTCATTGACATGGAAGGTATAAAAATGATAACAAGATCTTTTATAGATGAAATAGTAGCACTCACAAATAATAATGTAAAATTTATAAATGTCGCTTCTTATCTTAAATGTTTCTTTGATTTTGAGGAAAAGATAATAGGTAAAAAAATAAAGGTTGAATATATATGATTTTTCTTTATGAAGATGATAGCTTCAAAAGACAAATAAAAAGATTAGAAGAGATTATTGCTTCTAATATTAAAAAATATAAAGAATCTTTTTCTCCTATAATAATCTCTTCATATTTAATAATGAAAGAAATCTCTCCTATCTCTCCTGAGGTTAAAAAATATTTTTCAACTAAGAAGATATTTATACGGGAATATGAAGTTTTCACTACAGAAATAAACCAAGAACTGAACAAATACATTCAAAATGAAATAGAATCATATTTAGGTGCGTTAAACCCAAATATATTAAACTTATTAGGAATAAGTGTTAGTGAGATAATAGAGAACATACAACAACATGCTTTTTCTACAAAAGTAGTAGCAATTTGTCAAAATTATAGATTAAAAGGAATATTTGATATTGTTATTTATGATAATGGTATCGGCTTTAAGAAATCTTTGGAAAATGCCGGAATTAAAGTAAAAGATGATGTTGAGGCTTTATTGAAGGTTATTAATGAAAAGGTATCTTCCAAAAAAGATAAATTAAGAGAGAGGGCATATGGATTATCACAATATTTTGGATTGATATATAACTATTTACATAAAAAGAATAATATAGTAGATGCGGGAATTATAACAAACAATGCTGTTTTTATAGTATCGGAAAAAAAGGTTTATAAGATGAAGGGGGGAGTTGAAGGTACTCTTGTTTTTGCACGTGTAGATCTCCAAAAAATAGGAGAAGAGGAGTATATAAATTTAGATGATGTGCTATATGAGGAGAAAGTGAGCTATGGTGGGATTATATAAAATAAAAATTATCTTTTTCTCGCCCGGGTGTAAGTGTAGGGCAGCCGTTAATGGCTACCCCACCTCACATCCCAGGAAGGGAGATAAAACAAACATGATAATAAAATATAATGTCTTGGATTTCTTTATAAAAATTTCTATATTGCAATATATATTTTAAAGAATATATAACCACATAGAAAAACATTAACATATCAAAAAGCAAAGTATATAAGTTTGAGAGATTCTCGCAGAATTTTCCTCTCTTGTCAGTCTTTTAAGCAATTTCTAATGAAGATTATTTAATTTTAAAAAATTTATTTGTTTTTCAACCTCCGCACACCATACAATATCATAGCAATAGCAATAATACAAATTAAAAGCAATATTGCTTTGCTCTTATACCAAGGAGAGA
>Ga0190367_1000094_pt1 | contig 67463 bp, 80 predicted proteins | sample 4872181011_MG_FD_171838 | JGI IMG/M metagenome (GOLD analysis project Ga0190367, IMG submission 171838) | Hydrothermal vent microbial mat bacterial communities from Southern Trench, Guaymas Basin, Mexico - 4872-18-10-11_MG | ecosystem: Environmental > Aquatic > Marine > Hydrothermal vents >... | reverse complement strand
ACAGGCTTATTTTTAAAATAGGTCTCAATCCTCTTAGCTTTTTCCCCAAGCTTCTGGAGCAGGCTAATGGGTAACAATCTGTATCCCTTTCTTTGAAGGTATTTCTCAGAAATTCTAAAACTAATTTTAAAACTAGATATTCCCTTAAATGGAGCATCTATTACAATTACATCAGAATTTTCTAATTCTGAAACTAGTTCTTTAAAGCTTTTTGTTTTTGAAAAATAAATTCTTCCTTTCTTTAATTCCAGAAAGCAAATAACATCCTCCTTCTTTATTGCTAAATCAACTCCAGCAACTAGGTTTGCTTTCTTAAGCCGCTCCAAACAATAGAACCAAAATGGGCATTCATCACATTTAGGTTTTGGTTTACAAATCTTCCTTCCAAAAGTTAATAGTTTAAGATGTATTTCCCTCAATTCTTGATTATTGTATATTTTCAATAGCTCGAATTTTATATTTTTTCCGAAATATCTAAAAAAGAATCTCCTTATATTTGAATCTACTGGAAAATCTTTTTTATCCAGGTAAAATAACTTAAGGACTGCAAGACTCTTCTCTCCTATCCCTGGGAGTTTCTGGAGCAGCCCTTCATCTATTTTCCTATTAGCTATTTTATCCAATATGTTCTTTATCCTTAATGCCTTTGTTTTATAGTAATTAATTGGTTTTATTAGCTCCTCTATTTCCCTAAGGCTCATTTTCCTTAGTTTATTAATTCCCATCTCTTTTATCTTTCTCATTTTTTCTACTACAAGCTTCTCTCTAGCCCTTTGGGAAAGTATGGTAGCAATTACTCCTAGCCTTATATCCTTAGGGTACTGGGAAGTAAGCGGATCTACAGGATATTTTTTCCTTATAGTTTCAATGGTATAATAAACAAAGGTCTGGAGCGGGGAAAAGGAAAATATTTCCTTCATTTTTCTGGAGCGGCCCTCAAATCAAATACCCAATGATATATTTTCTTCCCATAGGATTTTACTTTTCTTTTCCTAATCAAATTAACTTTCATCCCATACGTTTCACCTATTTTTTTAGCCCGCTCCAGTTCCCTATCTAACTCCTCTTTTTTGGCTAGAAAATGATAATGAATAACCGCTCCAGCTGGAGCAACTACCTCAAAAGCTGAGGGAAGATATTTATAGGTATCAAATATCCAACCCATGATAATCCTATTGGCTACCCTTCCCAGAGATTTACATACTTCCCTGCAATCTCCAAGAATTGGGACTATCTTCCCCTCTACCTTATTGAGTTTTATATTTTCTTTTAGGTAATTAATTGCCAATGGGTTTATATCTATTGCGTAAATTATTTTCGGATTTGAATGAACGGCTATTGGAATTGAGAAATAGCCAATCCCTGCAAACATGTCCACAATTACTTCTCCTTCCCTAACCAATTTTGCTATCCTTATTCGCTCATATAGATTTCCTTTTGAAAACATTATCTTCCTAACATCCAACTTGAATATGCATTTATGCTCCTTATGAATGGTCTCAAATTCTGGAGCGCCAGAAAGAAAAATAATTCTTGGTTTTCTCTCCCTGCTCCAGATTGGTCCTTCTCTTAAGCAAACGGTCCTTACATAAGGGAAGAGTTCAAGGAACGTGTCAGCAATTAGCTTAGCATAGGGTCTTAATTCTTTCTTAACCTGAAAAATAAGAACATGACCTATAATTTGATAGGTCGAAGGGAGCAAAGAAAGAAGTTCATGGGGTATCTTATCCTTTAATTTTTCCTTGAGCATTTCCTTTATCCCCACAATATTTCTGGAGCGCCCAAGTAAGAGGTAACTTAATAAGATGCTAGTGAAGCGTATGAATCTCTTTTCTCCTCAATTTCTGGCTCAATTATTAAGGTTGGTAACATAAGAGCTGCAGCTGAGTGGGTTGGAGATATAACAATAACTTTCTCTCCTTTTTTAATTTTGCTTCTCACTTCTTCTTTGATATTAAGAATTTCTTCTAGTGAAGAAAAACTTTCCAATACTACTATATCCGCTCTCAAATTTGTCTGTTGTACCGCTCCAGAAACAAGGTCAGTCCAAAGTTTGTCTCTTCTCCTCCATCTCTCAACAAAAGGGTAATTTTCCATATCCCTATAACTCGATTTGAAGAACATGGCCGGGACTAAGATAACTGTTGCGCTCTTTCCTCCTACTTGTTTTCTGTAAAGCTCAATAAACCAGTTCATAATTACGAGAAAGGAAAGCACCAACACACTATCTCCAAGTATTCCTACATTTTTCAAAATAGAATAATTAAGTCCTTCAAAAATTCCAAGATTTTTTGCCTTAAGTATTCTGAATGCTTCTTCTATTTCTTCCTTGCTTGTCATACCGAAAGCTCCGTCGAAAAATGGCGATCTTCTTTTCTCTTTAAATCCTTTTAAAATTTTGGAAAGAGAAGATCCCAAATATTCCTCTCCAGCTTCTTTAAGTATTCCTAAAATAGCATTAAAGGACAAACAATCCCCATCTATATGTAGCTGCCTTATGGGATATGGACTTATTTTTTCAATTATCCCTTCTAAGCTATCAATACAATGACAATTAAGGCTTGAGGTTCGTAAATCTGATAAATAATTTGGCGGTACTTTCCAGTATATTTCAGGGACGTTCAGAAAAGAAGCTTTTATGGAGTTTTCCACCCCTTTTCCAATGTTTATCGGCAAAAAATGAGAAGGACAAAGACAGAAATAAATAAAACCATTGCTTCCTCTAATTGCTGGTGGATCTACTTTTATGATTGTTTTTCCATTGGCGGTTGATATTCTAAAAAGAGGTTGAGGCCAATAATCAAAACCAGAATAAGTGTCGCTATGTGCATCAAAGTAAATGATACAATCCCCACTTTTTCCCCATTGAGATATCTCTACTGTAACCACAGTGATGTGGTAAATAACCAAAAATCATTATTAGCCTTATGGGTAAGAAAGGAAGAGTTATGTGTCTCCTGCTCTTCATTTAAGACTGTGCCGGGGTGGCCGAGCGGTCCAAGGCGCCGGCCTGGAGAGCCGGTGGGGTATCCCGCAGGGGTTCGAATCCCCTCCCCGGCGTAGAGTTTTTATGAAATTCTAAGTAGGGCTGCTAATAAGCAAATAATCCCATGAGCAAACGCGCACCCTAAGAAGAGAGAATTAAAACCAACTTTTGGGAGAATAATTCCACAAATATAGCTCCCAATTATCCATCCTAGATTTCTAAAGAGGGTTGAAGTTCCAAATTCCATCCTATGTTCACTGATAATAAGCGAGTCTAACAACACAATAAATAACCCATAAGCCAGGCCATCTAGAATGATCCCTAAAATCACCCACGTAAGTTTTCCTAGCAAATATAAAACTGGAGGGAAAACGTATAGAAACGATATGAAAACTAGGTACTTTTCTTTTACCATTCTAGCAATTTTATAGCCTATAGCTGTCATTAGGGAATTTAGAAAGTAAGATAAAAATATTAAGGAATTATTTAGTAAAAGGATATCCTTCAGAAAAAGCTGAAATTGAGAAGACCTTATTGCAATAGATAGGAAAACTAAAAAAGTGAACAGATGCAAGGGTATTGTTTTTTTAGAAATTTTAAATAATTTAGCCAGATTAAGGCTTTCTATGACATATTTTGATGTTTCTTCTGAAAGGGATTCTAGGACTTCAAGAAAAGTCTTCTTAATTCCTTTAATAAAAATAAACCCTAGGAGGAACCATATTCCAGAAAAGATTATCAAATTACTCGCGCTCCAGAATTTAGATAGGAATATTCCTAGTAAGAGACCGGAAAGGTAAAACAAACCTCCAAGAAATTCAAACTTGCTCTGAATTTCTTTTATGTCTCTCTTTTCCTTTGAATAGCTTATTTTCAATGTATAAAGATATCCATTATAATAGAAATTTAGAAGAAAAATGGAAAGCATTATGTCTTTAAAGGTTGGCAAATATACTAAAGAGAGCGTAGAAATAAAAAGAGCTAGTATCGAAGAAAGCAATACGTTCTCTATTCTTTTCTCAACTGCCGCTCTATAGCTAAAATAGAAAGAACCCAGCATTGAAGCTAAGGAGGCAATTGCATTAATAATTCCTATCTGTTGGTTTGTAAAATGTATCTCAGATAAATAGATGACTAAGATTGTAGAGATTAATGCGGAAGGTACCTTAATTGCTATTAATTCCTTCATTCTTTCTCCTTTTTTAATCTTTCAGCAAGATTGAGTCCAAAACCTATTCCTGCTGCTAAGCTTCCTGCAAGCAAGATTGAGACTATAATTGCTTTAATAGTAAAAGAAATTATCTCAATTTTTATTCCTATTATTTCCAAGCCTATATAAAAGATTACTAAGAAAGAAACATATCTTGCCGCTCCAGCTACTTCCTTTTTTAAGATTGGGGTGCTTTTCTCTATCCATTTTTTAAGCAAATCGGATACTATTGCAGATATTACGAAAATTATGAATAGATATATGAGATAGGGATAATAATTAACAACTAAATCAATGTATTCTAGAAACATTCCCAATTCTCGAAGAGAGGTGGAGAAAAAGAAAATCAGAAAATAAAGACTGACTAAAAATGCTATTATTGAAGATATATCTAAGTAAAATACTGCCTCTTTCAAATTCTTTTCCTCAATAAATTTCCTAACTCCTATGATTTTATCTAAAAAAAGCCTAAGTAGGTCATAGGATACTCTAGCAACAATCCCTCCCAAGAACATTAATAATAGGGGCTTTAAGAGTAGCTCTATCATATTCTATTTTTCCTTATATGTTTTATACCAGACCAAAGGTAGAGCCTAGCTTATCTTTACAGCACTCTAATGACTTCACCTTTTGGCTCTTTTTCTTTCCAAACCTCTGCTTGGAATGTGTAGACCTTTACTCTCCTATCTAACCAACTGCGTGGAGGCAATCCAGCTTTAAGGCAACAATAATCTAAGAACCTCTCAACATTCCAACCTTCTTCCAAAGGAACTTGAGGAAGCAATAATCCGCTAAAAGGCCCAAATTCAACAATTAGCCCATCCCTTCCTATCTTTATAGCTTCCAAATATTCTCTAGGATCTTTAACTTCGAGAAGTTTTGGCTGAGTAAGAATTGATATTTCTACGATAATGTTCTTATATTCTTCTCTAGAAAGAGGGGAGAATCTCGGATCTGTAAATGCAGCCTCCCTAGCTGCTACAATAACTGCCCTCCAGAGCGGATAAACCGGTCTAGGAAATCCTATGCATCCCCTAAGCCTTTCTTCTGGATAAGTAAGAAGAGTTATAAATACCCCTTTTTCTTCAGAATATTTTCTCTTTATTTCTTCTTTAACTTCTACCTTTTTTCCTTCAAGCCTTTTTTCTATGCTTAATCTGGCTAAGTTTATTAGTTCTTTTATTTCGGCCTTTTCCATATTTAAAGAAAGAAATTATTATAGCTAATTTCCATGAGAAGTTGTGGAAATAGAATTTTGGTTATTGGGAATAGAAGGAGAAAGAATAGGAGATAGGGATGTAGTCAAGCTAATTGGCAAAACTTCGGATGGAAAAAGAATTGTAATATATGACAAAAGCTATTATGACTATTTTTACGTTAGGCCAAAAGGAGCTGTTGATATTGAAAAATTTGCTGAAAAGATAAAGAAAATGAAAATTGAAAGAGAAAATAGAATTATAGCTCCTGTTAATGTAGAAATTTTAGAAATGCCTTTGCTTAGGAAAAAAGAAAAGGTTGTAAAGGTAACTATTAAAGCAAGTGCCGATTTTTCATATATAAAAGAAGAAATAAAGAAAGAGTACGAAAGAGAAGAGTTTGAATCAGATATAAGTATTGAAAGGCATTATTTCCTAGATAAACGAATTCCCCCCTTTTCAAAATTAAGATGTGAAGTTAAGGAAATAGGGAAAAATATTTACGAACTTATAGAGATAAAAGAGGTTGATGAAAATGATATATTAAGGGATTTGAAAATCTTGGGGTTTGATATTGAAACCTATAATCCGCATGGAATAGCTAACCCAAAAAGAGATCCGATAATTATGATTTCAGTTTATTCTAAAGATTTCGTCAAAACAATTCTTTGGAAGGAAACAACAGAGGAGAATACAGAAGTCGTAAGAAGCGAAAAAGAGCTATTTTATAGATTTATGAGGATTCTAAAAGAATATGATCCAGATATAATTGTTGGATATAATTCTGATTCATTTGATTTTTGGTATCTAAGAGAAAGGGCAAAGGAATTAGGAATTGATCTAGAAATTTGTGGAGAAAAACCAAAATTGGTAAGAAGGGGAAGAAATTGGGTCCCAAAAATAGAAAAAAGGATAATAATAGACTTTTATACCTTCGTCAACAACATTCTCTCTCCAACTTTAAGGACAGAGGTTCTAAATTTAAATGCTGTAGCAAAGGAGATTTTGGGAGAGGAGAAAACCCTTGAAAAAAAGGAAGTTATGTCAATGGGTGAAATTTGGGACAGAGGAAATATTGAGGAAATAAATAAATTAGTAAGATATAACCAAAAGGATGCCGAACTTGTTTATAGGCTTTTTATGGAATATAAAGACTTTATATTTGAGCTCTCAAGGCTTGTTTGTCAGAATATCTATGATGTTTCAAGAATGACTTACGGACAAATCGTAGAATGGTTTTTGATGAAGGAATTAAAGAAAAAGGGAGAGATGCTCCTTAACAGACCAAAAGATGAAGAAATAAACTTAAGAAGAAGAATTACCTATACTGGAGCGCTTGTTCTTGAACCAAAACCAGGAGTTTATGAAAAAATAACATGCATTGATTTTAGGTCCCTTTATCCAACAATTATAATAACTTACAACATATCTCCAGACAGTAAGTTCTGCTCACATCCAGAATGCCAATCTAATGGAATAGACGCTGAAATAATGGGAAAGAAACAATATGTGTGGTTCTGTAAGAAGGTAAGAGGATACGTTCCAGAATTCCTTGAAAGAATATTTAAAGAGAGAATAAAACTGAAAAAGAAACTTAAAGAGCTAAAGAAGGGGACTGAAGAATATAAGCTAGTATATTCAAGACAATATGCTCTAAAGACTGTAATGAATGCTACTTATGGGTACTTTGGATTTCCGAATGCAAGATATTATGATGTAGAAATATCCGCATCTATTACGGCTTTTGGGAGATATTGGATATCAAAAGTTATAGAAAAGGCTAAAAAAGAGGGCTTTTCAGTAATATACTCAGATACCGACTCCATCTTTATTGCTGGAAAAGAAAAAGAGACTGCACTAAAATTCCTAGAAAGGCTTAATGAAGAGTTTCCAGGAGTAATTCAAATGGATTTTGAAGATTTCTACTTAAGAGGGCTCTGGATAGGAAAAAAGGGAAAGGAAGCTGGAGCGAAGAAGAAATATGCACTAATAAATGAGGAGGGAAAAATAACTGTCAAGGGTTTAGAAATAGTAAGGAGAGATTGGGCAAAGATTGCAAGAGAGACACAAAAGAAGGTTATTAAGGATATTCTCTTAGGAAAAAAGAGGGAAGAAATACTCAACGATGTTAAGGAAATAATTGAAAAGATAAGAAAACATGAGCTTGACATTGAGGAGTTTGTAATATATGAGCAAATAACAAGAGACTTAAGTCAATATACCTCAAAAAATATCCCACATTTGGTCGCTGCCAGACGTCTTCAGAAATTAGGATATAAAATAGTGCCCGGAGTGGTAATTGGATATATAATCACGGAGGGCGGGGGATCAATTTCAGATAAGGCATACCCACTGGAATGGGTAATTAAAAAGGGGATGACATACGATGCAAACTACTATATTAATAACCAAGTTATTCCAGCCATAGAGAGAATACTTGAGGTTATAGGTATAACTACGGGGGAAGTCCTTGGGAAGGGAAGACAGACCACGCTGTTCTCCTTTGCAAGAAGATGAATTAGAAAAATATTTATTGGCAGGTAAAATTGCAAAAAAAGTAAAAAAACATATTTTAGATGAAAAGAAAGAGCTTCTTGGAAAGAACTACTTAAGTCTTTGTGAAGAAGTGGAAAAACTAATCTTTGAGTTAGGAGGCAGGCCTGCCTTTCCAGTAAATATATGTCCTGATTTCGTAGCTGCACACGAGACAGCAAGAATAGAAGACGAAAGAAAATTAAAAGAAGAAACAAAACTTCTGAAAATAGATCTCGGGGTTCATATTGATGGATACATCGTAGATACTGCAATTACTCTTGTTTTTGATAAGAACTATGAATATCTAAGAAAAGCCGCTGAAGAGGCTCTGATGTCGGCTATAGATATCATAAAACCCAATGTTGAAGTAAGGAAAATAGGCAAGGTTATTTACGAAAAAGTGAAAGAATTTGGCTGCTCTCCCGTCGTAAATCTAGTTGGACATCAGATGAAAAGATACATACTACATACAGGACTATCAATACCTAATTACGATAATAAGGATACCAGAAGATTAAAGGAAGGAATGGTTATTGCCATAGAACCATTTACTACAAATAAAAGAGGCTATGCCATAGAAGGCTACCAATCTGAAATTTTCAGTCTAAGAAATCTTGCTTCTTTTAGCGAAAGAATGTATAGAGATATATATATTCATATTAAAAAATATTATAAATTACTTCCCTTTGCCGCTAGATGGCTCGTTAATAAGGGTTTTGAGAAAAGGATAGTTAAGAGTGCTATCCCATATTTACATACTAAGAACATCATAAAAAGTTATCCCACACTAGTAGAAATAGAAAGAGGGTTAGTTGCTCAGGCAGAGCATACTATTATTGTCCAGGATCCGCCTATTGTGTTGACTTAGCTTGACAAAAGGCTTTGTCGACGAAAGTATTAAAAAGGCTTGTTTACTTGCTTAACCATGGCAAAGAGAAGACCAATTCCTCTGGCTGCTGTGGATAAGTTAATGAGAAGGGCTGGGGCAAAGAGGGTTTCAGAATCCGCAAGAATAAGGATGGCTGAGCTTGTTGAGGAGTTAATAGCAAGGCTTGGAGAAAGAGCAGCTGAAATGGCAAAGCATGCTAAAAGAAAAACCATAAGAGAAGCTGATATTAAGGCAGCAATAAGAGAAATCTTAGGAGAGGCTTTCCTTATATAGTTCTTTTTATTTAAAATTTTTTAGGACAAATAAGATCTTTTAGATATTTCTCCTGCAAAGTTTTTCCTCATCAGTTCTTTTACTTTCTCTATTTCTCTAGTTTTCCCTAATACCCACATTAGCTTTATATAAGCAACTTCTGGGAGCATATCTCCACAAAATATTGCCCCCGCATATAAAGAAAGCTTCCTTAGGTTTGTGTAAACAAATTCGTTTGTCCTCCCAAAAATTGTTTGAGAGGTAATAACTACAGGAACCCCCTTCTCTACACTTTTCTTTATAGCCTCTATCAGACCATATTCTGGAAGTGAATTAACATGGCCAAATCCTGTCCCTTCTATAACTATACCATGGTATTTCTCAGAAGCCCATTCAATTAGCTCTGGGGGAAAACCTGGGTAAAATTTCAAGAAAATAACTTTTTCATCAATTTTAGTATCTAAGAATGTCTCGTAATCTCCTCTTTTTCTATATTCTTTATTAATAATTTCTATTCTCCCATCAAGAAATATTTTTGCTAAAGGAGGCTCATTAACAGGCCTAAATGCATCTCTTCTTTCTGTATGTAGTTTTCTAACTCGAGTGCCTCTCATCAAGAAATTATATTCATCAGAGAGATTTGCATGCATGCAAATTGCAACTTCCGCTCCATCCCAGCGAGTCGCTGCTATACAAGAAGCTATTAGGTTTGTAAATGCATCTGAAGATCCCCTGTCACTTGACCTTTGAGACCCGGTTATTATTATTGGTTTCCCCAGGTTTCTGAAGAAAAAGGAAAGCGCGGCAGAAGTATAGTGCATTGTATCTGTACCATGTAGAATTACAAATCCTTGGAATTCATTATATCTCTTGTATATGTTCCTAGCAATATCTATCCAATCTCTAGGAAGCAAATCCTCAGACATTTTCAATGGTTCCCTTTTCTCTATTGAAAATGTGCAAATATCTTTCAGCTCTGGTACTCTTTCTAAAATCTCATTAGGATCAAACAAAGCATGAACTCCTCCAGTTCTGTAATCTACCCTAGAACATATAGTCCCACCAACAGCATATATTAGAACATCACCAGTAGGTATTTCTTCCTCCTTTTTTTCCTCCCTTTCTGCTTTTTCAGAAGCCTTTTTGATTAGTTTTATCTCTAAATCCCTTGTTATTTTTAATCCAATATTATATCCGTTTTCTAGCTTTAAAATTATAATATTTTCTCTAAGCAATTCAGGCTTTGGTATATATCTCCCTCTATAAATCTTTCCTTCCTTCTTTACCTCTATTAGATCTCCTGGCTCCAGGTTTTTAGGTAGTTGCATAATTTATAAAGAGAAATTTTCCAAAAATTCTTAAGGTGAAAGAAATGGAAGGGGAAGAGATGGTAAAAACTGAAGAAATTTTGTCTTTTTATCCAAATATAAAGATTGTAGGGGTTGGAGGAGCAGGGAATAATATAGTTAGTTACATAATGGAAAAAGGAGTTTCTGGAGCGGAGATCATTGCTGTTAATACTGATGCTGCACATTTAAGGATTTCAAAAGCTCACAAAAAGATATTAATAGGAAAGAAGATCACAAAAGGATTAGGAGCTGGCGGGGATCCAAAAATTGGAGAAGCTGCAGCAAAAGAAGATATTAATGAATTAAAAAGAGCTTTAGAAGGGGTTAATCTCTTATTCTTGGTTCTTGGGCTCGGAGGGGGGACAGGAACTGGAGCGGGCCCAATAATAGCTGAAATAGCTTCGGATCAAGGAGCATTGGTATGGGCTTTTGCTGTAATGCCAACCAAAGAAGAAACTGCCAGAATAAAGAAAGCCATTGAAGGTCTTGAAAAATTAAGAATGGCCTGCAACACGGTTGTCTTACTTGATAATTCAAAGCTAGTAGAATTTGCAGGGGACAAACCTATTGAAGAAGCATTTAATATGGCAAATGAAATGATCGCTTCAGCGATTTCAGGAATAGTAGAAGAAATAATCACAAGAACCGGAATGCTTCAACTAGACTTCGCTGATGTAAAGGCGATAGTTTCTGGAGGGGATGTGGCTGCTTTAGGAGTAGGAGAAAGTGATTCGGAACAAAGGGTTTTAGATGCCATTAGAAAAGCTGTTGAGAATCCTTTCCTAGATATAAAGCTTGAAAGATGCACTGGAGCGCTAGTTCATATTACTGGGGGAGAAGATTTAGGAACCAAAGAGGTCTATGATGGATGCGCATATGTTAGGAAATTCCTTACTGAAGATGCGCCTCTGGCTCTGGGGGTGAGGATAGACAAAAATATGGGAAGGAAAGTAAAAGTGGTCTTAATAATCACGGGAGTAAAAAGCCCTTATGTTCTCCCAGGAATCAAAAAACCTCAGGAAGAAGAGTTAGGAATAGAATTTATTTAATTCAATCTATCTCTCTAAAGGAGCTTTTGGAACTTTTCTTTCAAAATTATCCCATCTTGTTACATCTTCTAGACTCTTTTTAGGAGGAGGGGTTGGCCATAATTTTGGCTTACCAATAGGCAGGACTATAAAAGGTTCAACTTCGGTAGGAATATCAAGTATTTTCCTTACTTCTTCTTTGTCAAAATTAGCAACCCAACAAGACCCATATCCAAGATCTGTTGCTGCTAAACACATGTTCTCTGTAGCAGCACTTATATCCATTATTGCCAATTCTTTTCCTCTTTTCCCAAATCTTTCCTCGTAGATTTTTAGATTAGCAGAAATAATTATTATTATTGAAGCATCCTCTATCCATCTCTGAAAATAACACGCCTCCATTATTTTTCTCTTTATTTTTTCATCCATTACAACTATAAAGAACCATCCCTGAATATTTGCTGCTGAAGGGGCAAGTCTTCCAGCATCTACTATTTTTAGAATATCCGATAGCGGGATCTTTGCTTTAGTAAAGTTCCTAACACTCCTTCTTTTTTTAATGCAAGCTAAAGTTTCCATAAAGATTATAAAGGAAATATGGAATATGAAAAATTAGCAAAATTGTATGAGAAGTTAGAAAAGGTAACTGGAAAATATGAGATCAGAAATTACATAGTAAGCTTTCTTAAGGAATGTGATCCTTCCTCCCTTAAGGACGTTGTATATCTATTGCTTGGAAGAATTTTCCCAAAATGGTGTGAAAAAGAGGTTGGAATAGGGGAAAAATTGAGCGTACGTGCTATTGCCTTATCTACTGGGATACCTAGAGAAAAAATAGAGGAGGAATGGAAAAAGTTTGGAGATTTGGGCCTAGCAGCAGAATGGGCTGTAAAAAATAGAAAACAAGTGCTTCTTTTTAGGACAAAGCTAACTGTTGAAAAAGTAATAAAGAATTTTAGGAAAATTTCTGAATTAGAAGGAGAGGGAACAATAGATAAAAAAATATCCTTATTAGCAGAATTATTGTCCTATGCATCTCCCTTAGAGGCAAGGTATATAGTAAGAACTGCAATTGGACAATTGAGGACTGGAGCGGCAGAGGGAACTATAAGAGATGCCATCGCAAAGGCGTTTTTCTCTAGAGTCATAGGAGCATACCAAATATGCCCAAGATGTTTGCTGGATTGGCCTCTAGCTATAGATAAATGCCCATTCTGCAATGGTCCACTTTTTAGAGATGATATAGCTGTTAATTTGAAGATTCTCAGCAAGAAAGAAAATATCAAAATACTGGCTGATGAGCACTGGAGTGGGGTTGTTAGGTCAGAAAACATTATCTTTGACAAAGTTAGAGATCTTAATGAACTAATTGGGAAGTATGATTTACGAGAAATTGATTTCATTGCCCCTCCAGATAGACAGACGGCTTTGGCTTTAAACGAAGAAATTATAAACTCGGTTGAGTTAGCATTCGATATTCTAAACGATATGGGAGAAGTTGCAAAAATAGCTTTAGAGCAAGGGCTTTCTGGCCTTAAGAAAGTAAAATTAGAGGTGGGAAGGCCATTAAAACCAATGCTTGCTCATAGAGCAGAGAATGTAGAAGATGCCTTTAATGCTGTAGGTCGGCCAGCAGCTATAGAATATAAGTACGATGGCTTCAGATTACAAATTCATAAAAAGGGAAAAGAAATTATTTTATACACCCGGAGGCTTGAGAATGTTACAAAACAATTTCCAGACGTGGTTGAGGCAGTTAGGGAGGGAGTATTAGCTGACACTGTAATTTTAGATTCCGAGGCAGTAGGGATAGACAAAAAGACTGGAAAATTTTTGCCCTTCCAGAAAATATCTAGAAGAATTCATAGAAAATATGATATAGAAGAGATGGCAAGGGAAATACCTGTTGTCCTTTATGTCTTTGACGTTATATATCTAAATGGCGAAAACCTTATGTTTAAACCTTATAAAGAAAGATTAGAAATCCTTAATAAAATTATCAAACCGATACCTGGAAAAATAGAAATAGCTAGGAGAATAATAACTGATAAAAAAGAAGAGGCAGAATCTTTTTATAAAGAAGCTATCAGCAAGGGCTTGGAAGGGGTTATGTTTAAGAGTCTTACTGAGGTCTATAAGCCAGGACAAAGGGTTGGGACTTGGATGAAATTAAAGCCAATAATGGAAACACTTGACTTAGTTATAATTGGAGGTGAATGGGGAGAAGGAAAAAGGGCAAAACAATTCGGGTCTTTCCTCTTGGCATGTAGAGATCCTTATACTGGAAGATATCTCACCATAGGAAAAATGGGAAGTGGAATGACAGATCAGGAACTAGCTGAACTTACAGAAAGATTAAAACCTCTTATTATAAAAGAGGAAGGAAAGAGAGTTTGGTTTAAGCCAGAACTGGTTGTTGAAGTAGCTTATGAGGAAATTCAAAAAAGCCCAAAATACGAATCTGGGTTTGCTCTTAGATTTCCACGCTTGTTTAGAGTAAGAGAAGATAGAGGCCCTGATGAAATAGATACTATTGACAGGGTTCGCTTGCTTTTTAAAGAACAAAGGGGAGGGGCTACTTAACTGCAAAGCTTAAATAGATATAAATAGGATCTACTTCATAGTAGATAAAAGGTGAGGAAATGATAGACGAAAAGTTGGTCGAAGAGGCAAGGCACGTTTTTGGTCTTAACCTATATGAGGCGAGAGTATGGATAGCTTTATTGGGAAAAGGAACAGCTACTGCTGGAGAATTGAGTGATCTAGCAAATGTTCCACGATCAAGAGTTTATGACATATTAGAGAGCTTAGAAAGAAAAGGATTTATAATTATTAAAATGGGAAAGCCTGTTTCCTACATTGCACTCCCTCCAGATCAAGTAATTGAGAATGTTAAGAGAAAAATAATGGAAGAGGCAAAATATAAGATAAACAGGTTGGAAGAATATAGGACTTCAGACTTCTTAGAAACTCTTAGGGAAATCTATGATAAAGGGATATCAGTAGTAGAATTGTCTGAAATAACTGGAGTCGTAAGAGGAAGAAGGAATCTTATTTCTCACATTAGCCATTTAATTGGAAAGGCTAAGAAAGAGGTTATTATTGCCGGAAAGGGAAAAGGGTTCCTTAAAAGGCTTGAAGCAATGATGGAAGCAATAAGAGAAGCTAGCGATAAAGGAGTTGAAGTAAAAATTATAACTCCGGTAACAACTGAAGCAAAGGGTATTGCGAGCAATCTTAAGAAAATAGCCAAATTGATAAATAAAGATGTAGAAGGAAGATTCGTAGTTGTTGATGGAAAAGATGTAGTAATGCTTACCTCAGAAGAGGAGGCTCATCCAGTTTACGAGATGGGAATTTGGGTAAAGAGTCCTTATCTTGCCGAAAGCCTAAAGAAACTAATAAAGTAGTTACCAACGGAGGAGGGCCAAACCTCCTAAATTCTCCACAATTTTTCCAATTTCTGTATTAGCATCAATTATAATGGTTTTTCCCTTACTTTTTATAACCTCCTTAGCTATGGGAAAAAGTTCTAATAGCTGTTCATTTGTAAGGACAAGAGCTTCTATTCTGTTAGGAGAAATTTCCTTTATCCCTGCTCCAGAGGCTATTCTTAAATCCTCTTTCCCTAGTCTTTTTAGGTATTCCTGATATATTTCATAGGCTTTAGCAATATTCCTTTCCTTTATTATGCTTGGGATGTCTTCTCTTCTAAGTAATTCTCTAACAGCTTGCAATCCATAGTTCGGAGTTTCCATTTTCCTTACTTTAAATTCTATTTTTTCCAGAATGCTTTTAGGGCCACATACAATCAATTCTTTTCCTTCTGAAAGTATCCTCTCTACAACTTTATTTACAAACCTAATATACTCTTCTATTGCTTTTTTCCTTTGCTCAGGATCCATTTTCCCAGGTATTCCTATATATTTCTCCCAAATTTCTTTATAAGAAACATTAGTAATCTCGAAGAGAGAAGCTTTTCCTAATTCGAGCGAAAGAAGGTATATTGGCTCAGTAATTCGGGAGTACTTCCTTAACTCTTCCAAGGTATATTCATCAATCTCTTTTCTTAGATTTAGTCTATCCCCTGGAGCAAGTATAAACGAGTGGTATCCTAATGGGATATCTTTGTCTGCTTTGGTTATTTTACCAAGTAGCTTATATTTCTTGCCTTCAATTTTCTTCTTTTCTACTTGAATCTCAACATAGGTTCTAACTTTTTTCTGGGTTCTTTCAAGCTTGATTATTCTTGAGCTCTCTTTTCCTACTATGTCCCCAAAATTAATTAAGGAATCCAAAATTAAAAAATCCTCTGGAGATTCTATATATATCTCAAACAAATCTTTTTTCTTTTTTGATATTCTCATTTTTCTTCCCTTAACTCCCCTCCAGGAATTATAATTATTGGTCTTAACTCTACTATTGCTCTAATGATTTTTTCCCTTCCAGATTTAACCAATCTCCAAATAGTCCCTCTTGAGGTTCCCATTTTCTTTGCAGCGTCCCTCTGGGTCATTCTTTCCAGATATACTAGCCTGAGTGCTTCAAGCTCAGCGAAAGTTATGCTAATTGGAACTGGATTAAGACAAGGTTCTGGAATAAATCTATTAGCCCTTGGAATAGATGGCAAAATTAGTTCTGCAGGTGGTCTTCCTCTTCTTCTCCACCGATGCCTCCATCTCCAGCCTGGCATAATATTGTGCTATGTCAACTTATATCATACCAAAATCCCATAGGAAAAAATATATATATGTGACATGTCACAAAAATATAGTGATGCCTATGCCATGGGGATGGGGAAGAGGTTGGAGATGGTGGTATAGAATAACAGGATTACCGGGTTGGGTTAGAGCAATTTATGGATATCCAGCCTGGGGATGGTTCTGGAGATGCAGATGGTTCCCATGGCTTCCAAGATGGTGGTGGACAGGGATTTATGGACCAGTAGTCTGGACAGAATTTGGGCCAACTATAGCTAACTATACCCATGCTCAGTGTGCAAACTTTGACCCAAACACACAGATATGCAGACTTTTTGGAATAAAAATTGATCCAAATGCACCGGCTTGCCCAAACTTTGCACCAAGAATCCAGCCCCCATCAAAAGAGGAAGAAATAGGATATCTGAAAGAAGAGCTTAAGGCCCTAGAAGAGGAAAAAAGGATATTAGAAAGGGAAATTGAGGATATAAAAAGAAGATTAAAAGAATTGGAGGGAAAAGAATGAAAGTAGCTATTCCTGTAGATAATCCTAATCCAGAAGCTCCAGTAAGTCCCATATTTGGTCGCTGCTCTTATTTCATTATTTTTGAGGTAGAGAACGGAAAGATAAAAAGTCATAAGATAATTGAAAATCCTGCAAAGGGCGCTGTTAGGGGTGCTGGAATACAGGCTGCACAATTAATAGCTAATGAGGGAGCAAATGTCCTAATAGTTGGAAACATTGGTCCAAATGCGATGCTTGCTCTTAATTCTGCCGGGGTTAGAGTTATTCCTGGAGTACCTGGAATCCCCGCAAAAGAGGCTGTAGAAAAATTTTTAAGAGGAGAGCTCCAGAGTGGTGCTCCAACACCTCCCTTTAGGCATAGAGGCCCCCCTACCTACTGTATTTGTCCTGCTTGTGGATACAAAATCCCACATCAACCAGGAATTCCGTGTTCTACAATGATTTGTCCAAGATGTGGAGCCAGGATGAGAAGAGAATAAAAACTTTTCTTTTTGTCTTTTATTTTAAGATTCTTTGTTCGAAAATCCTTTTAACTATGGATCTTAAAAAATAATGACGGAAAGAATAAGGGAAATATAAATGAAAATAATAGCTGTTGCTGGTGGAAAGGGGGGAACAGGAAAAACAACTTTTTCCATCTTATTGGCTTACAAACTTTGGAGGGAGGGAAAGAAGATCTTATTATGCGATTGCGATGTAGAATGTCCAAATGATCATATATTGTTGGATGTTAAGCTAAACAAACCAAAAAAGGAAGTCTTTATTGAATATCCAAAGCTTAATGAGAAAAAATGCAAAAAATGTGGACTTTGTTCAAAAGTTTGCAGGGAAAACGCTATATTTTGGGTAAAAAATAAATTCCCAATCTTTTTTTATGATCTATGCATTGGGTGTGGAGCTTGTTGGATAGCTTGTCCAAATGGTGCTATAGAAAGAATAAAAAAGCCAGCTGGATGGATATATTTAACTAAAATTAAGGACAATTTTTGGCTAGTAACCGGAAAAGTCAAGGAAGGAATCAGCGAGTCTGGTCCTATAGTAAGAGAGACAAGGAATTTTGCAATAAAATTAGCACGGGAGATAAGCGTAGATTATGTAATAATAGATTCTGCCCCTGGAATGCATTGCAATGTTATTCATGCAATTTATGGTTCTGATCTGCTTTATCTGGTGACCGAACCAACACCTCTAGGAGAATATGCTTTAGAGAATATGATAAATTTAGCAAAAGAGCTTGGATTAGAGATAAGAATTGTAATAAATAAAGCAGGAATTGGGGATGAGAGAGGAATATCCAATATTGCAAGAAAGTATAAAACTGTCATTAAATATAGAATTCCATTTTCAGAAGAAATAGCAAAATTATATTGCTCAGCAAAGCTTGAAAAAATAGATATTTCTAAATTTCTAAAAAAGTAAATGAAAATTGTAATTGCATCTGGAAAGGGAGGAACAGGAAAATCTATGATAGCAAGTTCTCTAGCTATTTTGCTTTCAAGAAAAAAGAGAATAATTTTGGTTGATTGTGATGTTGATTCTCCTTCTCTTCATATTTGGCTAGGGATAAGGAGTTGGGAAGAAAACTATCCAATTGCCTGCTCCAGGAAAGCAAGAATAATTTCCCAAAAAGAGCTAGATGAAAGAATATTAAAGGTATGTAGATTTGGAGCAATAAAAAGAGGAAATGGAGAATATGAGATTAACGAAATATTCTGTGAAGGTTGTGGAGCGTGTGAAGCCCTTTTTCCTAGCTCAATAGAAATATATGAAAAAACCAATGCTGAAATTAGGATAACGAAAACTCCTTGGGGATTTTATTTAATAAGTGCTCAACTTTATCCTGGAGAATCTGGATCGGGAAAAATAGTTGATGAAATAAAAGAAATAGCAAGGAAATTTGATTATGAAATAATGATTTTGGATTCACCAGCAGGAATTGGCTGTCCGGTTATTTCAGCATTGAAAGATTCTAATTTTGCTTTTTTAGTTACTGAGCCAACACCCACGGCTTTGGCAGATTTGGAAAGAATTACAAAGATAGTTAAACATTTTGGGATAGAGTTTGAAATAATCCTAAACAAATATGATATGAATCCAGAAATGGCAAAGAAAATAGAGAGAATTTACAGAGAAAAATTAATTTGCAAGATACCTTTTGATAGGAAAGTTTTTTCTTGCTTATCAAGGCTAAAGCCAGCAATTTTTTGTAGTAAAGAGGTAAAAGAAAGAGTTAGGGACCTAATGGAAAGGATAATTCAGAAGATTGATGAAGGTCGATAGATCCTAATTCTAGGGAATTTATATAAGCACAATCGTAGTAAGTCTTACCATGGTAAGACTTATACCAAAAAGAAAAGTAGGAGAGTTATTTAAGGTCAGGAAATGGAAGCTTGTATTTGGAAGAAGAAAAACAGGAAAAACATTTTTTGTAAAGAATTTTGTAGAATGGGATAAATATTATTTTGTTCATAGAAGTAGAGAAATAACTGAGATAAAAGAAGGATATAAAATAAGATATGAAGAGTTAAAAAGAGAAATAAAAGAAAGGAGAGACATAAGAATAGTTATTGACGAATTTCATAGATTACCTGAAGAATTTCCAGATTTTTTGCATTCCCTTGCAGGAAAGGGGGCTGATTTAATTCTGATAACCTCCTCCCTTCATTTTGCAAAAGATATTTTGGGAAAGAGATCTCCACTACTTGGGCTTGTATTTCCTATAGAATTTAGAATATTAAGTCCATTAGAGGTTTTGAATTTAATGAAGGAGCATCTAAAAGGAAGGGAGCTAATTGAAAGATCAATTTTTCTTAGGGAGGTCTCCTTATTAGATTTTGCATTGGAAGATGATTTCTGGGATATTTTAATAAGACAGATGAAATATTTTGTCCCATCTCTCATTGGGGAAATATTTAGGGAAGAAGATAGGAAAGTAACATCCCTATATGAAGGGATTCTTTACGCAATTGGATTAGGGAAATTAACCTCTCTAGAAATATCAACCTACCTATATTCGCTTGGCCTAATAAAAAGAAATGATCCAAGCATAATATCAATGCATTTAAGGAATTTAGAGACAATGGGAATAATAAGAAAAATAAGAGTATTGGGGAAAAGAAAGAAGTATCATTACTTTATTGATTCTCCCTTAATAGACATTTTTTACTATATTGATGGAAAATATGGGATTGATTTTGGTTCAAAAAAGGTATTAATGGAAAAAATTCCAATGCTAACTGAAATTTTCTTTACAGATCTTTTTTCAGAAATTTATGGAATGACCCCAGTTAAGATTTCAAGGCCTGACTTAGAAATTGATATTGCCTTACTTGAGTTCCAGAGGCTAAAGATTGTTGGTGAGGTAAAATGGGTTAAGGATCTGGATAAAAGGGATTTAATGAATATAGAGAGGAAACTAGGAAAATTTAGAGATTGCAAAAAATTTCTAATCATACCAGAAAAGGGAATTTTGCCTTATGAACCAAAAGGGATTGAAGTAATGGACATAGAGGATATTCTAAAAACTTTAGAAGGAAAGACTGTTTAGGAAACTTCAAATTGTTTACAAATTTCTTTTCCAGAAATTATTAGGCAAAGCTCATAGTATCCAGGATCTAATAATTTGCAGTTAAAACTTCTTGGAGAGAAATAGATATCAGCAATTTTATTTGCCTCTAAACTAGCTGGGCCATTATAGGTTTTATTACTATCAATTTTCCAGAACAATGGTATTCCCTACTAAGACCTTTTATGATGACGTGGCTTCCATTTATTGGAATATTCCCTTCCGAAGTGAGAGAGACTTTAATAGTTCCAAGATATAGAAGTTTAACTTCATCATCGGTTAAGGCTCTATTGTAAATGCGAATTTCATCTATTGTGCCATTTATGGCTTCCGCAACAGTCGCACTCCAGGTTGGACCACTATATATTTGTGCGCTTATTGTCAGTGGTTTGTCTGTAATACAAGGATCCACAGAACGGGAAATATTGCACTTTAGTTTACCATTTAAATAGAATCTTAGCTGGGTTGAATCGGCTACTCCGACAAAATGATACCACACATTAGTCTCAAGTGTTGTATTGTATTTTATAATATTCCTGGCTTGACCACATCCAGTACTTATGTACCAGCTAACATTTTGGTTACTTTTGATTTCAATACCAAAAGGGTTACAGCTAGACCAAGTATTTCCAGCTCTGGCAATTATGTCTTGCCAAGGCCTAAATCCATCAAATTTTACCCAGGCTTCAACAGCGAGCTCGCCAGTAATATCTAAGCTATCATTATCCGGTACCCTCACATAGTCATCCACTCCATCAAAACTTAGTGCGTATCCGAACTTTCCATCCGCCCAAATATGTGAATCATGAGCTATATTCCCTTTTCCTTCATTAAATCTCCAGTAAGCGATTAGGCTTTTTCTGATAAATGTGTTATTCTCGTAAATGGATTTTATTTCTGATTCATTTAAAACCCTATTGTAAATACGAACCTCGTCTATAATGCCATTGAACCATCTATCTGATATTCCCCCAATCCTTGCTACACCATCACTTGGGTAAAGTTCATCGGGCAAATCAGTCAGGCAATTTATTTTTGATCCATTAAAGTAAGCGCAAAAAGTTCCATTTTCGAAAGTCAAAGCTAAATGGACCCATTTCCCAATAGGTATGACCCCTCCATAGCCTATGCAATGCCTTGTCCCATCTGAAGTTACTACGCATGCGCATTGAGACATAAGCCCAGTATCGCTTCTTAACCATACAATTCTCATCCAACCTGGGGCGTAAGGATTTCCTTTAGAGTAATCTCCCAGTCTTTTTACCCAGGCCATCATGGTTATTGCCTTGGTTATGTTAAAATCGGGATGATTGATATTGATATAATCTTCGTTTCCATCAAACTTTAAAGCTTTTCCTTTTATAGAATCTATTACCCAATTAGCGCCATAGATTGTACCATCGTGAAAATTTTCCCCGTAGAATGTCCCGTTATTTCCATTCCTGCTCCAGTCCTCAATCGTATTTCCATATCCTTCCTCAAAAGGGAAAAACAATGCTACTCCCTTCTTCTCATTCATTGCATAAACATTTAGAATAGATACCTTAGGAACAGCGCTTTCAAGCGTTTTCTCTATTATCCCTTCTCCCTTTCCGCTTACTCCTCCTACTGCTCTAGAAATAAAAAATAACGCTCCAGCAGTTGTAATTATTACAATTATTATTGTCAATATGCTAGCCACGACCGGAGATATTCCTTTCACATAAGTGAATATTATTAACTCAAAATTTGCTTTCAAAAGAATTCAAATTATCTCTAATTACTAAGTATGGAAAAGCTTCCATTTAATGCCCTAGTTATACCTTTTCTTATTCTTCTGGTTTTTTTCCTATTAACCCAAAACTTGAGAAAAGAAAAAGCTCCGAAAGAAAAACCAGGGTTAAGGCCCAGAAACCTCTCAGCTGGAGCGAGCCTAATTATAGTTTATGACAATAATGAATATAACAAGTCTTTTAAGCCAGATTGGGGATTTTCTTGTCTAATAAAAATAGGCAAGGATTTCATTTTGTTTGATACTGGAGCGGATTGGAATATTCTTAAAGAAAATTTAGAAAAAACAAACTTGGATATAAATCAAATAAAATATGTCTTTATTTCCCATATTCATGGGGACCATACTGGAGGCCTATGGGGTTTTTTGAAAGTTAATTCCAATGTTACTGTATATATACCCAAATCTTTTCCTTCGGATTTTAAGAAAAGAATAGAGCTTTCTGGAGCGGGCTATTTTGAAATAAGTTCATTTGAGGAAATATTGCCTGGAATGTACTCTACTGGAGAGCTCGGGACATGGATTAAGGAGCAATCCCTAGTTCTTGATACTTCCAAAGGCTTGGTTATAATAACTGGATGTGCACATCCAGGGGTTGTTAATATTGTAAGGAATGTAAAGCAAAATCTTAATAAAAGCATCTATCTAGTTATTGGAGGATTTCATTTAATAGGAAAGTCAGAATCTGAAATTAGATCTATAGCAAGAGATTTAAAAGAGCTTGGAGTTAGAAAAGTTGCTCCATGTCACTGTTCTGGAGCGCTTGCAAGAGAGATTTTTTATGAAGAATTTGGAGATGACTATTTGGAAGTAGGAGTTGGCTCTATAATTCAGATATGAGTGAACTTAGGGAAGAACTAAAGAAGAAAGCCAAGGAATTAATGAAGAAATATTTAAAGAAAAAACTAATATTTGAGGTTAAAGATTCCGATTTTAAGGAAAAAGTTATTGAAAGATCTAAAGCTACTCCGGTTTTAGTTGATTTTTATTCTGATTTTTGTCCTCCATGTAGGATGCTTGCTCCAGTTCTGGAGCGGGTGATTTTAGAATTAAATGGGAAGGTTTTATTGGCAAAGGCAAATGTGGATTTAAATCCCTTATGGGCAACAAAACTTGGAGTTATTTATATCCCAAATTTAAAAATTTTCTGTAAAGGAAAAATAATCTCTGAGTTAATAGGTTTTGCCGCTCCAGAAAAGCTAAAGGCATGGATTCTTAATTCATTAAAGGAATGCAAATGAATTCCCCTCGCGCTCCAGAAGCTTCAGAATTAACTTAAATTAACCTATGAAATTAACCTATATAGGTTAATTTGAATTAACCTTTTTAAGTAAGAGTTAATGAATATTTATGGAAATTGAAGAACTAATCGAGCTTATTTCTAAAGGAGAATCTGAGACCACAGAATTTAAATCAAGGCTTGAAGGGATAGCAGAGGAAATATCTGCCCTTGCTAATCATAAAGGAGGAATTATGTTGATAGGTGTTACAGATGATAAGAAAATTGTAGGAATACCAAAGGAAGATATAGAAAGAATCCCTGGATATCTCCAAATCCTAAAGCCATTGCCAAAAATTTCTATTGATAAGGTTAAAATCAATGATAAATTTGTTGTTATAATTAGAGTAGAAAAATCTAAAGAACTTGTCTTTGCTGGAAATATACCTTATATTAGGATAGGTACTGGGAAAAAGCCTCTGGATATAGATGAAATAGTTAGCAAATTAATTGAGATAAGGAGAATATCATTTGATTCTTTAGTTAGCCCCGCTCCAGAAAAGGAAATATATGATCCCTATTTCGAATTTTATTTAAGGAAAAGGGAAAAAATAAGAGGAATTAAGCCAAGAGAAAAACATTTAGAATTGAAGCGAATTGGTGCTTTAAAGGAGAAAAATGGGAAATTTTTCCTAACTAATGCGGGTGTTTTATTTTTTACTTTAAATCCTACAAAATACATACCTGGAGCGCGGATAAGGGTTGGGTTCTTTAATAAGGAAGGTGAATTAATCAATGAAAAGATATTTGACGGTCCTGCTTGGAAAATAATTGATGATTCATATTCATTTATTATTTCAAAAATTGAGAGAATAGAAACAAGAATTGGGGCAAGAAGGGAAAAAATACCTGTATATCCAGAATGGAGTTTAAGGGAAGCTATAACAAATGCAGTTGCTCATAGGAACTACTGGCTAACTTCGGACATTAGAATTATGATTTATCCGGATAGACTAATTGTAAGATCCCCTGGTGGTCCCCCTCCGGATTTGGATCTTAATAATCCTGAACATTTACCAAGAAATCCAATTCTTTGCCAGCTTCTCTATGATATAGGATTTATCGAGAAATATGGAACTGGGATAGAAAAAATGAGAAATGAGTGTGAGAAATATCCAACAGTGGCCTTATCATTTAATTTGCTTCCCTATAAGTTTGAGGTTATTTTTAAGAGAATAGAAGCTTTAGGCTTATTAGATAGAAAGGATAGAGAAATAATAGCAATGATAAAGGAGGGGATGAAAATAAAAGATATTGCAAATACAATTGGAATATCTAGCTCAGCAGTAATAAAAAGGATTGAAAAACTCATCAGCATGGGAATAATAAAGAAAATAGGAAGGGGAAAGTATATAGTAAGTTAACCAGAATTAACCTATGAAATTAACCTATATAGGTTAATTCGAATTAACCATGAAAGGAAGCTATCTTCTCCTACTCCAGGTTAAGGAAAAGAAAAAAATAAGAATTGGAGCTTTAGGTGAAATAGAATTCAAACCTGGGATTTATTGTTATGTTGGTTCTGCAATGAATAATATTGAAAAAAGAATAGAGAGATATTTAAGAATAAATAAAGAAAAAACTGGGAAATTAAGATGGCATATTGATTATCTATTAGCTGATAAGGATACTAAAATAATTGATTGGATAAAAGTTCCATCTAAGGAGAAAATTGAATGCAAGTTTGCAAATAAAATAAAAGAAATTTCTGATGGATATATTCCAAATTTTGGGAGTAGTGACTGCAAGTGCAAATCGCACCTTTTTTATTTCAAAAATAAAGAAAGGTTGAAAAAGATAAGAAATACACTCAGCTACTTATAAATTCTTTTGGCTATGTTTTGTCCGAATCACATAAAAGTTTTCTAATCAACTACCTATTATGCCCGGGGCTAAGCCCCCGGGCAAGAGAGTTATCTTCATAGCGCACTGTTTCCTTAATCAATTCATCAGAGCAAGCGGAGTGAGGAATTTGTATAAAAATAGGGAAACAGCCTTGGTAATTCCATTATTGAAATGGGCAATTAGGGAGAATATTGCACTTGAACAGCTTCCTTGTCCAGAAATTTTTTGTGAAGAAGTAAATAGAAAGGCTTCAGGAAAAGAAAGATATGAAAATCCATTTTATATTTCTGTATGTAAAAATTTGGCTAGATTTATTGTAGACAGAATAGAGAAGTATTTAAAAGCAAGAATAAAAGTTATTGGAATTATTGGGATAGAAGGATCCCCAAGTTGCGATAAGGATGGGATATTTATGAAAGAGATAAGAAAAGAGTTGAAAAGAAGGAAGATTTATATTCCATTCCTTTCAATTAGGCCAAGATCCTTAAGGGAAAGAATAAAGATAACATCATTTAATTTTTCTATTTTTAAGAATTCTGATATAGGGGATAGGGTATAGTAGATTCTGTGCCGGGGTGGCCGAGCGGTCCAAGGCGCCGGTCTGCTAAACCGGTGGGGTAATCCCGCAGGGGTTCGAATCCCCTCCCCGGCGTTGGATTCTACTAGTTTCAAATAGTTCTTAACAAAGTCTCTAAAATACGGGTTTTCCTGGAGCAGTTTCAGAAATTCGATGTATTTTTTAGAGGGGTTTTCCCCATAGCCTAACACTTGCTATGAAAGGCAAGCGGGTAATGATTTTCATCCCCTTTCTTCTTTTAGCCTCATTAAGCCCAAAAACCTCCTTAATTTGGCTAAAGGAGTTTTAGTAAGAGACAGGGGCATGGCTACATTTCAAAATCTGTCATTTTGGAGTAAACTTAGAGTCAGTAAATATTTAAAAGAAATTGAAGATCATGCAAATGCATTTAAATATGTTTTTGCACAACACTCAAATACTAGGAATAAGAGGCTTTGGAGTTCTATTTAATGTAAATTAGTTCGTTCTTTTTAGAATTACAATATTTCCTATCCTTCTTTCCTCCTTATACTCACTTAGATCTATTCCAATATCCTTAGGAATATCTTTAAGAATTAGGCAAAAATCTCCGACCAATATAACTTTGTTTTCCAATCCTTCTTTCTCAATTCTTTTAAGCAAAGCTATGCACTTGGATATTTCCAACTCTGGAGGGCACTCGGTGATATTTGTTTTTTTCAATTCTTTGTAAGCCCGCTCCAGAATCCATCTTTCAATCTCCTCATTCTTTTTCTGTAGTTCTAGCCATTCTTCATATATCTTTCTCCCTTTCTGGTAAATTTCAGAAATGCCACAGCGAAAATCTTTAGAAAGCTGCTCCAGAATTTTATCTCTATTCTGTATTTCTTCTATTGCTAAATCTCCAGCTTTGAATCTAATCCTATATACTCCATCCTTTATTTTCTCAACCTGAGTTATTTTTATTATCCCTATTTCGCTTGTGTTTTTTACGTGAGTTCCACAGCATGCCTGGACATCATATCCCTCTATTTCAACAATCCTTAGCCTTGCTTCGGGAGGGGCCCCTCCCTGATAAATATAAAATCCATATTTCTTTTCAGCCTCATTTCTATCCATTTCTCTAACAATAACTTTCCTTCCTTCCAAAACAATCCGATTAGCTTCCCTTTCTATTTTTCTTATATCCTCAGGGCTCAAATCTTTATAATGTGAAATATCTAGCCTTGCCTCATCCTCATCCTTTTCAGCACCCTGCTGCCATACATGTCTTCCCAATACTCTCCTACATGCCTGGAGAAGAATATGAGTTGAGGTATGATGTCTTTCAAGTCTTTTTCTTCTTAAAACATCCCGCTCCAGAATCGCTTCCTTCCCTTCTTCTATTTTTCCCTTAATTTCATGAATTATTGTTTTTCCAACTCTGAATACTCTTGTAATTTCCACTCCATTAACTTTTCCTCTATCACTTTTTTGCCCTCCCCCTTCTGGGTACAGAATCGTTTTATCAAATATTGCATATTTCCCATCAATAACCTTTAGAACCCTAACTTTTATTTTATCCAGATCTTTATAGAAAAGTTCCTCTGTATGGATTTGAGGAACCTGGAGCGGGATTTCTTTTGGTTTTTGAATAACTTTTTGCTTTAGAATATACTTATAGGGATCTGGAGGGAGCTTTACTCCTAATTCTCTTAGAAGATTTGGGGTTATTCCATGACTTTCATAAAGCATCCTTAAGAGCTCACCACTAACCTCTTTATACTTAGAGGCTATTTTCCTTGCACGCCTTCTACTCTCTTCCCATTTCCTTAATTCAGTATCTAAAATTTCCTTAATTATCTCTAGATATTCTTCATCCTTAATTTCTGGATATAGTTTTCCTAGATATTTAGAATGCAATTCAAATGGTTTAAATATGTCGAAATCTAGATTCTTTTTTCTAATTATTTCGAAAATATATCTTAGAATTGCCCTAAGATAGTAGCCCGCTCCAGTATTGGTTGGGATTGCTCCATCGAATAAAGCTATTAAAAGCGCTCGGGTAAAATCAGCTATTCTTGAAAATGCTTTATAATATTCAAAAATTTCCTTTGCATCATTAAAAGATGTCCCAGCTTTCAAAGATGCATCTTTTATTCTCTTTTCTATTTCTTTCTCCAAGATTTCTGGAGCGCATTCATCAAGTTTTTTTGAATAGATAGTAAACTCTTTTATAAACTCCCTGTTTAGTCTAATTCCTGTTTTTGATTCAAGGAAATCCATAACAGTTGGGAAGGTTGAAAAATAGCTTGATGGTTCATCTGAAGCAATCCATGCTATTCTTTCATATCCTTGGCCTTCGTCCAAAACCTTAATTTTCATTTCCTCTCTAACTTCATTGGTTTTATATATCATAAAGACTGTATTAACAATCTCTAATCCCCCTATCCAAGTTTCTAAGCAAGGGCCTGCATTTCCTCCTCCTTCCCAATAGCTTTCTATTAAGCAAAGATCTTCCTTTCTAATTCCAAATCTTTTAGTTACCCAATCAAAAATATGTTCATAGAGAACATTTGTATCGTACTTTGATGATTCTAGAAAGGCGTGCCTTCCTAGCATTATAAATCCAACGTAGTGTCTAGAAGTTATACCAACAGCCTCTAAATCATCAAATCTTAAGCAAAATTGAGGTACGGTTAGATGGGTGTAGGGAGGAGGTGAGATCCCCGAGGTTACATGAGGCTGGAAGTCATATATACTAGCCTGGACGAAAAAAACGTCATCCCTCCACCTAGGTATTACCGGATATCTCCTAATTGATACATAACCATATTCCTTTTCCATAAAAGAGGAAATTTCCTTCCAAACATCCAAATAGTCCATTTCTTTTCCTTTTATCCCCTTTTCCAAAAATGAATATTTATCAATGCACTCATCGCAAATTTCTCTTTCTTGAATTGTCCAAAAATATTTCCCGCACTTAATACATTTTCTTCTTGAAAATCCTTCTTCCAAAAGTAGCTGATTGGGATACATAATTCTTTGTCAAAATTCTTTTTAATTAAAAGCGTTTGAATAATTCGTGATTGAAAGCGAAATACTCATAAGAATACCACACCTAAAGGAGGCAAGTCTTAGGATTAAGGAAAAGTTTGCAAAAAGAAAGGCTCTGAGGATAATAAAAAATCTTGAGCAATTTTCAATTAGAATAAAAAGAGTTGAAGAATTAATCTATAAATTTATCAAAGAATACAGAGAATTCTTAACCGCTTTTTTTCGATTCCAAAAGTCTAGAATTATACTAATAGACAAACTTCAGACTTTCAATCTTGTATTAAGAGACTTATTATCTTTAGCTAGTGATGCTTTATCCGGAAAAGATAAAAAAGAGGAAATAGAAAGCTGTTTAGAGTGGATAAAACATTCAATTGAAGGAATCAAGTATTATCTAAAAGAGTCTGATGAAATGTACCTAATAATGAAAAAAGAGTTCTTTGAATATAGAGATGCTCTCTCAAAACTTCAAAAATTGAGTAAAGATTTACCAGACAGTTTAAAAAAGGCTGAAAGAGATTTGAAAATGATAACGGCCTACTGCAGAGAATTTAAAACAATCTATAAATGCGTCCAAGATTTTAGAAGAGTATTTTTCATGCACTTGCTTAAAGCGATTCTTTTGCTTAGAAATTCTGAATTAAAGGTTGAGGTTTTTCTAAAAAAATACCCTAGGGAAAGGAAAAAGCTTATTTCTCTTCTGAAAAACTTCCTAAAAATAAGAAATTCTATTCTAACAATTCTCAGAAAAAAGGGAAATAATCTGGAAAAATTGAATGCTGAATTAGAAACCTCCTGGAGGGATCTGATAGAAATAGAAAGAAAGCTTTTCTTGATGTTAATAGGTCTAAGCATGGATTTAAGAAAAGCAAATAGGGAGATAACTAGAGCTTTACTAAGGTCAAGGAGAAGACTTGGGATTTATATCTCAAGGAGAATTGAAACAATAGAAAAAATGGCTTTGAGGCTAAAGGAAGTTGAGAAAATGTTATTTACAATGTTAAAAGAACAGATACCCGAAGTTATCGAGGAAGAATTAAAACCGGCTTTGGAAGAGTATTATCTAAGCTATTCGGAATCTAAAAAGGTTCTAGATAAAAATCTCAAATTTCTAAGAGATGTTATAAGCCTAACCCTAAGATCAACTAAAGAAAAGGAATTTGAAAAGGTTTATCTTGGACTCTTAGATCTTATACGCTCGATAGAGGGATTTAGAATAAGCGAATCTTTCCTTGTATTTTTAAGATCTGTTATCTCCCTAGTGAACGTTTTCTCAAAGGATTTAAAAGAAATTTTGGGTTATGAGGAGTATATTTTACGTAGAAAGGTTAAAAACCTTGAAAGCAAAATTTCTGTCTTAAAGAGAGAAATGTCAAAGTTTGAGAAAGGAAAAGTTTCTGAAGATGTCCTTTATGTTTTAAAAGTTCGGCCAGAAAGAAGAGAAGAAGTAGATTTAAGAGATTTGGAGGAAAAATTGAAAGAGTTAAAAGAAGAACTTATAGAAGTGAACAAAAAGATAGTGCTTTTAAAGAAAATAAAGAATGAGAAAGAAAAAGGAATTAAGAAAAGCCTAATAAAATTTAGTTCAGAGATTAGGAAGTTTTTAAATCCTTACCATGCGTACCTTAAGGAGCTAGAAAAAAGATTTTCTAAAATATTGGGCTTTATTTACCAAAGAATCTCTGGAAAGATCTCCAAAGAAGGTTATGAGAAACAGATCTTTTCACTCTTAAAAGTAAAAATAAAATTCCCAGAGGAAATTGAGAGAATAATTCATGCATCTGTTGTAAATTTAAAAAAAGATATTATTATTGAGCTTAAATCATTCCGAATTGGAGAAGAAAAAGAACTTGCTCTTAGTTTAAAAAAGAAATTTATTGAATGGGGAAAAGATGTATTTAGTATTCTCAATAAAATGGAAAACGACCTTATAGATGTGACTAAGAAGATAAGTGATATAAAAAGGCTATCCGAAAAGAGCAGCTAACCCTTCTGCTAGCTCCTCTTCAGTTACTTCCTTCTTCTCTTCTTCTTTCTTTTCCTCCTTTTTCTCCTCCTTAGGTTGGGCAGGAGTTGGAGCAGCAGCTACAGGCTGAACTGAAGCCGATTTTATTACCTCTTCAATATTTACGCCTTTTATGGCATCTATAAATATCTTCAATTTTGCCTCATCAATTTGTGTACCAGTAGCTTCCAGAGTTCTCCTTAAATTTTCCTCATTTATTTCTTTCCCTACTTCATGAAGCAAGAGCGCAGCATATACATACTCCATCATTTTCCTCCACCTATTCTTTCATTTAAGAGTCTTGCAATATTTAAAGCTTTCTTTAAGCTCTCCTTTATAGAAATCTCTGTTGGAAGAGGGATTTCCCTGAGAAGAGCCAGAGTCTCTCTTGCAGCTCTCTCAATCATATAGCGAATAGTAACATTGGTTGGTAATTCTAAACCATAGGCCAGTTTAATCGATCTATCTACTGCCTCAGCTAGGAAAGGCGTATAATCCATCTCAATTAGCTTTAATGCATCTTCCCTATAAATTATCTTCTTATCTGTAAGGAACAAAACCTTAAGCATAGATATCCCATACTTTAACCCTAGCTTTCTAAGAAGGGAAGAAACATTTGGATTTATTTTCTCTCCTGCCTTACAAATTACTTTGCTTTGTAAGATCTTTATTTTTCCCTTATCCACTGCAACCTTTAATCCTAATGGTCTAAGCATTGCCATAGCCATAGGAAGCAGATTTGTAGGCCCCGCAGGTATTTCTATATCTACTGGAGCGGCCTCTCCAGCATCCAAAAACCGTTTTGAAATGGTCCTTCTAATTAGCTTATACAGAGAAATGGGATCTAAATCACTAAAAATTAAGGCCGGCATCAATCCCAAATCGCTTTCTTCTATCTTTATACCCGACTCTGTGAGGGCCCTTAGAATTAATTTCTTCTTACTCATTCTGATTAGCACTTTTCCTCTCAATTTTTCCCTTATTTCTCTTAAATTGGATGCCGGTAGTTTATAAAAATCAACAACCCCTACTGTCTTGTATTTTGAAATTAAACTCTTTAAAAATTGGAGTTCTTTTATTTTCCATTCAGCTACCATATTTTCACCGAAGGGCTCATTGTAAGTTTAAGATAAGCTTCTTTTATGTTTTGTCTGCCCTGAGGCAAAAGTTCACAAAGAGACTTAAAGAGAGAGGAAATATTTTCTACCAGGGCCTTTTTTTCCATTCCTTCTTCCCCTATTTTGAGATTAATAACTCTATGTTTTTTATCAAAAACTACATGCACAGTTCTCTGAACTTTCTCTTTTAATTGAAGCAAGTCTGCTCCAGGCTTAAAAATAAATCCAGATTTCATGCTAGGAAGTTTTTTCCTCGGAGCAAGATACTTACCGAGATACTTTCCTATAAGGGGCATTAGTGGTGCTTCACACACAAAGTACTTGTAATTTCTCGCTATTTTCTTACATTCTCTCTTATTTCCAGCTATTTTCTCCAAATCGCTTTTCTTAAGAACAAGATCAAAGTGTTTTTCTGCCTCTTTAGCCAAAGAATCACTTACTATTGCACATATTTTTATGTCTCCAATCTTGTGTGGAAGCACAATATATTCATCTATTTTTTCTTTAGTAGGATCAATATCTTTAAGGACAATTGAAATTTCATAGCTTTGTTTAAAATTTCTCTTCTTAGCTTTTTCCAGAAGCTCTTCTACCTTTTTCTCAATCTCCTCAGGATTCATCCCACCTACCCTCCCACTCTTTTAATTTAGAATCATAAAGCCCCTCTTCTATCTCCGATTGGAGTATTTTTGGATCCTTTCCTTCAACTTTTACTCCCATTGACCTACAAATACCCAAAACTGTTTTTACCGCTTTTTTTAGGGTTTTTGTTCTAAGTTTTTCTTTTGAAAAGATTGCTATCTTTATTAAAGTATCCAAATCAAGCTCAGCTATAAATTCTTTCCCAGGGGCTCCAGAACCCTTTTTTGTCCCGCAAATTTGCTTGATCAGAGAGGTAATCTCAGGGAGAATAAATATAACATCATTATATTTCTCATCTATCTCAACCTCAAAAGATACATTAGAAAAGAGATTTCTTTTTGTTTCTATTTTCTTCTTAATAATTTCTCTCAGTGACTCATCTTGAAGCTTACTTAACTCTTGATCGTTGTATTTCCCTCCCTCTATCCTTATTCTCATTCTTCTTTCTTCTTTACAACCTTTATATTCTCTTTCCCTACAGTTATCTGGACAGGTATAGCAGCGTCCATTAGTTCTATTACTACTTTGTCTTTTTCGGTTCTAATTACTTTTGCTCTTTCGCCAACAAATGGCCCTGCTATTAATTCTACAATATCTCCAGGATTTACTTCTATCTCCACCTCCTTTACTCCTATAATATTATCCATTTGATCCAAAGGGATCGGTTGTTTTATTAATCCTTTAAAATTTCGCTCTCCAGCACATACTCTAACAACTTCCTCATAGCTTGATCCCTCTACAAATACAAACCCCCTAATGTTAAAGGGAACAACAACAGAATATATCTCAGCATCAAGTCTTTTCGCTTTCTCGCTAATCCTTTCAGCAAAAAATAGCTCTCTTCCTGCCGTAACTTTAACTGCCCAAATAGGCATACTATTTCATTAACAATATAAAAAAAAGATGGATCAAAAACCCTAACATACCAACAAGCAATATTATTATTGAGGAAATCTTTATTCCTTCTTTTACTTCGGAAATATCTGGCTTCTTAGCTATCTTTAATATTCTTGAAGCTTCTCTTATCCCTTCTTTTATTTTATTTAACAAACTCAATTCCTAATTCCCTCTCCAGCCTTTCGCTAATTGTTTCTTTTAGTTCAGGAAGATAAGCTTCTATTTCTACTGGTTTTACCCCTACTACTATTATTAAGACTCTTAGCTTTTTCTCCATTCCTTCTTCTACTACAGCACCACAAGCCATTTTGGCTTCTGGATCCAATCTTTTTGAGATTGCCTCTAAGATTGTCTTTGTTTCTGCTACTGTCATGTCTTTTCCTCCAGTTATATTAATAAGGGCCCCTTTTGCTCCAGAGATATCTATTTTTAATAGAGGATGGGAAAGTGCCTTATTAACAGCTTCCTCAGCTCTATTTTCAGAATCGCTCTCTCCTAGACCAATAACTCCAAATCCTCCGTCCTTCATTATTGCTCTTACGTCTGCAAAATCTACATTAATTAGCCCTGATCTCGTTGTTATGTCAGAGATTCCTTTTATAGCATTAACAAGGACCTCGTCTACCATTCTGAATGCTGTAGGTAATGGGGTATCTGGCATATTTTCTACTAATTTATCATTAGGAATCGGTATAAGAGTATCTACAGATTCTGAGAAATTTCTTAGTCCTTCTAATGCCTTCTGCATTGTTTTTCTTCCTTCAACACTAAAGGGCAAGGTAACAACCCCAACAACTAATGCTCCAAGTTTTTTTGCAATATCAGCTATTACTGGGCCTGCTCCAGTTCCTGTCCCTCCTCCGAGCCCACAGGTAACAAAGACCATGTCACTTCCTTCCAAGGCCTTCTTCAAAACATGTTCACTCTCTTTTGCTGCAGCTTCTCCAATTTTTGGGTCCCTTCCAGACCCACAGCCCCTAGTTGTTTCCCATCCTATGAGAATCTTCCTATCGGCCTTAGTAGCCAATAATTGTTGTGCATCAGTATTAACAGCTATTAACTCAACATTTTGTATCCCTGCCTCTTTTAGTCTAGTTATGGTATTATTGCCTGCTCCTCCAACTCCTACAACTTTTATTTTTGCTTTTATTCCTTTAAGTAACTCCAAAAGCTCTTCATCAGAGATAAAAATTTTCTCCTCACCCGTATGCCTTCACCTTCCAATCTTTCTTAGTCTTGTTCATAAGACTATTACCTATTACTATTTTTATTCTAAGTTAGCCGGTATCCCAAATTAAACAAAAACAAAGAGAAATTACTTGGACAGCACTATGGATATAACAGACACATTTACTGGCTTGTTGTCCTTTCCTTGCATCGTTTCTGTTCCTATTTCAATGCTTTTTAACTTGACGTCTGGCATGAGTCTCTTTCTAACATATTCTGCCACATCAACAGCCTTGCTTATTGCCCTCCCTCTGGCTCTTATTTCAACCTCTTTTTCACCGCTATTGAACTGAGTGACTACAGCCACTACATAATTTACTTTTGGTTTTTTACCTACCAGTACTGTCCCCATATATGCATGCATGCTTTAAGCTTTTTAAGAGTTGGGCATTGATGAGATTATGAAATTAGGACAAAAGGAAGTAATACTTGGCGCTTTTATTTTCTTTATAGGTCTTGTAGTATGTATAAAACTTTATGCAGATGTTATTAAAGTCCTGCTATCGCTAGCCGGCCCTGTTTTGTTAGTAATAGGAGCAATAATAACTTGGATCGGTTTTGAAGATTTAAAGGAAGGAATATGAAAAGGGCCCTGTTAAGTTTGTTCTTTATATGCTTGCCACTTGTTTATTGCTGTTATACAATTGAGAACATAAAAATTACTTCCCTTACCTCACCTGAACTCGTTAATTGGGAAGGGGAAACACTATCAGTAGTAAGTGGAGATACATTAGAGGTTTCTTTCTTGCTCAACGCTACCAAATGTCCTACCTCAATCTCCACTAATTTTTCATCTTATCTTGGAAATAGGGAAATAGAGTTTAAATCTTTCACAATAGAAAGAGCAAGCCTAACAACCCTTAAGTTTACCTTTACTCTGCCTTCCCAGACGGAGGGGGTTTTTACTTTAAGAATAAGAGTTGGAGATATTGAAAAAGACGTCTCTTTATCATTAAAAAGATTTCCAGGAGACTACTATGTTTACAATTACAGCCTAAAGGACAGAAATATTGTTTCAGAAGGAGAAAATGTAACTGGGCTATTTAGGATCTACAACTTTAAGAATTCACCAAAATTATTCATTGTTAGGGTTAATGACAACATAGTTCAAAGAAAAACCACCGCACTGAGAAAAGATGATATCTTCTTCTCTTATACACCAAAGAATGGAATAAATACCATTAAATTGTGTGACGAAAATGAAATTTGCAAAGAATATTATGCTTACATCACTGTGCAGCCAAGGCCAGCAGAAACAAAAAACATTACACCAGTAACCCCAAAGGCGAAAGTACAGGAGAAAATGTGGGCTTGGCTCATCTTTGCATTTTTAGGAGTTTTAGTAGTAGGAATTCTTATAAAAATGTTATCATGAGAGGAAAGCTAATAGGAAGTTTTGTTGTAGTTAATAAGAACCCAATTTCTCTCAGGTATGTCCAAAAACTTATAGGAGAAGTTAGGGATAATAAGGTATTTTTTAATCTCTATGAAGCCAAATATTTAATAGAGAAAGGTGTGTTAAGTGTTTTTGAGAATGATAAGGAACTTACTCCTGAAGAGTTTGATGAAAAGGCTAAAAGAATCGATGAGAAATTTTTAGAGAAATACTTAGTATACAAGGATTTAAAAGAAAGGGGCTATTATGTTGGGGCTGGGCTAAAATTTGGTTCTGATTTTAGAGTATACGAAAAGGGATTTGTACCAAGGAAAAAAAGAACAGAGTGGGGAGAACCAGGACATTCAAAATGGGTTGTATGGGTCTTTAGACAGGGAGAAAGAATTACTACCGAAAAATTAGCCTCAGTAGTTAGAACTGCACATTCTACTAGAAAAAAAGTCCTTTTAGCCATTGTGGATATTGAAGGGGATGTTACTTATTATGAGCTTGACTGGAAACGTATGTGAAGATTATTCTAAAAAGATTTATGGAGAAGAGGCTTGTCCCAGTAAGCTCCCTTAAGGTAGGGAATTTTGTAGTTATAGATGGAGCACCATGTAAAATTGTAGAAATTACAACCTCCGCTCCAGGCAAACACGGAGCTGCAAAGGCGAGAATAGTTGGAATAGGATTAATTGATAAGAAGAAAAGAGAAACTATAAGAAGCACTTCAGACACTATCGAGGCTCCTGTAATAAAAAAGAAATATGGACAAATAATAATGCTAACTGAAGATAAGGCTCAAATAATGGATCTAGAGACTTATGAGACTATAGAAGCTGATATAGAAGAAAATTTGAAAGGAAAGCTTACTGAGGGAATAGAGGTTGAATATTGGGAATTAATGGGATACTACATCGTAAAAAGAATAAGAAAGGAAAGAATCTAGTCAATGGATAAAAAGGCTGAATATTTAAGGATTGGAAAATACCTAGTAATTTCTGATCTTCACATTGGAATAGAGTTGGAATATGAAAAAAGAGGTATTTTTATTCCATGGCAAGTTAACTCATTGATTGAAAAAATAAAGGGGATTCTGGAGCGGGAGAAGAAGATAAAAAGCCTTATAATAAACGGAGATATTAAGCACAATATACTAAGGCCTCCAAAGATAGAGCTAAAATTTCTTTATAGATTTCTAGAGGAGATAAAGGAATTGTTTGATGAAATTATAATTATAAAGGGAAACCATGATGGAAAGCTTGAAAGAATAATACCAGATATTCCTATTAGGCCTTGGATGATCTACAGAAAGAATCTTCTGATTCATGGACATCGAAGGGTAAGAGGTAATGAGGGGAGTTTCAAAAAGATAATAACTGGGCACTTACATCCTATTTTTGTTTCAAAAGGAAGGGCTATTAAGGTCTTTATTTTAGGAAAATATAAGGATTGGACAACAATTATCTTACCAGCTTTTTCTGATCTCTGTGGTGGAAAAGATATTAGAAAAGAAGTTTATGGTGTTATAGCCAGGCATTTGGAGGACATTAAAATAGTATCCCTAGATGGAAAGATTCTTTATCATTTGCTTTCCCCTCTGGAAAAGGAAAATATTACTCAATAGGAAATCTATAAACTCTTCCGCACTTAAGGCAATGATATATAACCTTTCCCTTATTTCCCATCCTAACTTTTAAATTAACACCCGGTATCCAAAAAGTAAAGCATTTCCTGCATATTCTTCTCTTTATTTTTAGGGGAAGCTTTATCCTTGCTTTTCTAGCTATTTTTATAATTAACTCGGCATACCTATCCCTCAGTTTTTCATCTTTCTCTTTCTCAGCCAAATTAAATAATATTTCTATTCTTTCTCTTGCTATTTTTTTGTAGAATTTTCTTCTCCCTATCTTCATAATTCCCAGTTAATCTCAAATGGGAAGTCTATTTTCCAAAGAATTAAATTCTCTGCTGGAGCCGGTGGAAATGGATTTCCAATTCCTTTGAGGGCCCGCTCCAGTATTGGGATATCTATTTCACCTTTTCCAACCATATCCAAGGCTTTTACAATCCTCCTTACCATTTGCCACAAAAAGCTTCTCCCAATAATGTCTATAATTATCCATTTTTTCCAACTTCCTATCCTAATTTTAAATATTTCTCTATAAAAATCAATGCTTTTCTTTTTCTTATCAATTTTCGAAAAAAGTTTAAAGTTTTTCTTCCCTATAAAAAGATTCGCTGCTTTTTTCATTAAATCAATATTCTGTCCCTCATCCTTAAGAAAATATTTATACCATTTTCTAGTAGCCCCTCTAGGATTAAATTTCTCTAAATTGGCTTGGGCAACGAACCATATATCTGATAGCCTTTTATTTACTGAAGGAATATCAATCTTTCCGTTGTAATCAAAAGCTATGATGTTCATTAGGGCAGATACCCCCTTATCTGTTCTACTAGAGTAATATACTTTTTTCTTCTTAAGATATCCTAAATCGCTAAGGACAGTAAGAATTTCTCCTTCTATAGTCCTCAAACTAGGCTGAACACAAAAACCATGAAATGGCTTTCCATTATAGGCTATCCAACATACCTTCATCGGATAACAATACCATAGCCTGAAACTTCTATATCCTTTTCCTCTAAAACAATAGGTCTTTCTGATTCAAAGAAAAAGAATTCAACTGGAGGGGGCATTCTCACTAATATACTTTTATTTGTAAGTATATGGCCGGTAAACTTCATTACGAATCTATCTTTGAAGAGAATTTCTCCCTCATTGACTAGGTTAAACTCTTCCGAGAAATTCAATATATATTTCCCCTTTCCTATTAATTCTGCTTTTCCTCCTCCCAAAGTAAAAAGGAGATTGTCTATTTCTCCCCTTGCTATTTTATTTCCATAAAAGAAATTCTCCAGAGTATTAGAGCCATTTACCAAAATTTCTATTCCTAAGATAGAAAAGGGGCTTTCTCTTATCTGGTATGGTGTATCTGGCTTTTTAGCTATGAGGTACAGAGAATGGGAATAAAAAGCTGGAGCTGGAGGGCAAAAGGTCAAATTTTTATCAAGAAATATTTCCAAAGACTCAACTGTACATTTTGGAGAACAGGTATAAGTGGCAGATAGGTTGTATTTTTTCTCGCTGATTATTTCACTAAATAGCCTTATTGGCCCATCAAATGCTGAAACTGTACAATAAAAACAGGATATTTTTGGATTTTCTGCCCAAAATTTCGAAATATTTTCTATTTTTCCCTCAAGCATTGAGTAGCTAGGTATTCTTACCTCTCCTATAGTTCTATTAATCCTAAATATTGCTCTTTTTAGATAAAATAGATTGCTGCCATTAATCTGAGATTTATTTGGATATTCCATGTAAATTGGGTCAGTAGTATTTATCCAGAAAGGGCCTGTAGAATTTATCCTTATCCAAAAATCTCCGCTTATATTAACCAAAGAAACATAACTATCTATTCCTCTTATAAATTCATTTAAGTACCACTCACCTTTGTAATCACAGCATTTTCCAATATACTTCTCTTCATCAAAAATCCTAATAGGCTCTTTTTCAAGAGAATAAGCTCCTAATCTTTTTGGAGAGTATTCGCTCGCTCCAGGGACTCCATAGACAGAATAGCATACTTTACTCCCATCTCCTATTTTTTCTCCCTCAAATTTAGTTATAAAATTATGGAAATTTGATTCGTTACAATTAAAGAAAAAAACTTTTCCAACTCTTTTAGGATTATCCTCTACTAGGCATCTAATTGAATTATCAGCACAAATATTTTCAACTAAAGATTCATCTGTGGTTACGTCATTTATTTCAAGACTATAGAGATAAAAATCCTGATATTTTGCCATCTTTGCCTTTGCTTTATCTCCAAAAAATATGGTCCCTCCTTTTATGCTTAGTGTTTTATTATCTATCTCTACTATTTCATCAGCTACTAAATAAAATTCTTTATCAGAGTAATTTATTCTATAAACATTTTCCTCTACCTTTTGAAATGTCAAATTCTCAAATTCTATTGTCTCTGATAAAACAAAGATTGAATTAGGGAGAAATAGATGATGGGCGGAGACTAAAAAGATATCTCCCCAATCTTTCAGCTTGAATGGAAATTTTAATTTTCCATTAAAGAATTTAACCGAATTATTACATAGCGAGTAATTTATTGTATCTACACACTGGGTAGATGGGTTATAAAAGAAATATTTTACCTCTTTCTGGCTTTCTATTTCAAAAAATGAGTTTTCTCCTTCTTTTATATTAGAAAAAAGTATTAGAAGATTTCTCCCCCCAAATGATATTATTGCTGATTTCTCGGAGTTAAACTCAATTAAATATGGAACCTCAATCAATATCGGTCCAAAATATTTTTCTTTAAAATTAAACAATTTTAATTTCAAATATCTCGATTTTAAGGCCGAAGGTATTTCGTGAAAACCAGATAGGAATATAAAATAGTCTTCTTTTAAATCGAAAGAAGGCAAAGTCCTTATTTCAAGGAAAGAGTTCACTAGAAGCAAGCAAATAAGGAGGGTTGCTATAATTATGAATTGGCCTCTCATAACTTTATGAGATGTTTTCTTGCCTATGATATTCCAGCAGAAGTAAGGGATGAAATTGTAGAGCTTCAGAAAAAGATTAGGTTTGTAAAGGGGAAGTTTGTTGAAAAAGAGAATTTACACATAACTTATGCATTTCTAACTAAAAATAAGATACCAAATATCCCTGATTCTGATTTAGAGAAAATTATAAATGTTCTTGGGGATATAAATCCAAAAAGCTTTGAAATGGAACTAAAGGGGATTGAATTAATACCCAATGAGAACTTCATAAGAGTTATCGCAATAGGGACTGGAGCGGGAGAAGAGAATTTCATATCTATTCAAAGAGAATTGGATTCAAAATTAAGAAAGGTTGGGATAGAAGCTAATTGGCATCCTCCCCATTTAACCCTAATGAGAGTAAAACAGGTTTTTGACAGAAAAGAATTACTAAAGCTTATAAAAAGGATTGAATATAGGCGAGTTGTTTTGGTTGATCATATAAAATTAAAGAAAAGCATACTTAGGCCTGAAGGCCCAATTTATGAGGATATCTATATAAAAAAATTTAGGAAATAAAGAAATCTTCGCAGATTTGTCTTCCTTTAAGTATAAAACACAAGCTATAAGTCCCAGACTGGAGCGGGGTACAATTCAGATATCCAAAAAGAATTGCAATTGTTTTTGATCCTTTTTCTGAATGAATTTCCCAAAAACTTTTATTCCTAGTTAAGTATCCATTACATCTGTATGTTCCGCCATATCTTTTGAGGTCAATATAAATTTTTTCTGGCAAGGTAAAATTGGTTTTAGAATAAAGGTCAACAATGAGAGATCCTACCCAATGGGCGTAAACATCCTCTTTTGAGAGGTTTGTATTCCAAATTCTCACCTCATCAATTCTCCCCTCGTAATTGTCATGCACCCATCCTTTATCACAACCTATAGCAAATGGGGGGTCATTAAATTCGGTCGTGCTGGGATCTCTGGTGGCGTTTCCTACTTCCTTCCCATTTACTAGAAATCGTGCCACTCCAGTTTCGTTATCATAGATCAAGGACATAAATATCCACTGACTTTCATTAAGGGACACACCAGGAAGTATTGCCCCCTGGAGAACAGCCCTTACCACGAAAGCATTTGTTATATGAAATCCTATCTCTTGCCAACTGTCCGAGAATACTATTTGTCTAACAGATTTTTTATCTGGAGCGCTCCAGATCTCGATTGTTACTTTAGTATTATTCCCTTTATTTTCTCCAAAAGGCAAAGAGCTTATTTCTATATAATCATCAAACCCATCAAATTCCATTGCTTTTCCGTCTATGCCATCAGTAATTTCTGGAGCGGCATCATAGGTTAAAAATCTGCCAGGGTCCTGAGTATACTCACAAACAAAAGCAAGTCTAGCATTACTATGATAATCATCCCATTTTCCATCCTCCTTCATTCTTGCAACATGCTGCGCTCCAGAATTGTCTGGTTGGCCACTTGCCCAGTTCGTATAACTGGATGTTTCGCCCACTGGATTATCTACCCATTTCCAGCATCCTGAAGGTTCATTTCCTGGGCACCCCTCCGGAATCCCATTGTTGTCTGTGAGGTCATCAGGATCCTGGTAATAACCAATAAAAATGCTTTCAGGACCCAAACTTCTTACAAAAGAGTTCTCCTCAGCAGATGAAATAACTACAAGATATCCTCCTCTTTTTTCACAAATTAGCTTTGCAATTTCCCAGGATGGATATTTTTCAGCATAGATAGAAATATAATCACATCCTTTTCCTATATATTCATACCAGTGGCCGCTCCAGAAGGACTTATTATAATAGCATGGAATATCGACAATTTTACCATTCCTACCATTCCCAGATTCATCAATTACATAACTACCATTTATTTTCTCAAAAGAGTAATAAAGAACAGGTTTTATCCCAAAGGCCTGGAGGGGGATTTTTTTAGTATACTCTACTCTAACAATATCAATGCTAGGAGCGATCTCTTCAAGAGTTTTCGAAAATGCCCTGTGGGAAGCAGAAGTACTGGTTATAAAAACAGACGTAAAAAACTTATGAGCTATAAGAGCCACCATAGCAACAATTAATAGAGATAAGACTGCTGTGGCTAAAGGGGAAATACCTCTCATAATTATTCTACTCAAAAGCTAGAGTATAGTACTTCAAATAATAGAAATATTTCCCTTCCAAACTCCTCCTACAAGGAAAAATATAAGAAAACAAATGAAAGTATATTGATATGCCCCCGTAGCTCAGCCTGGAAGAGCGACGGCCTTCTAATGGTGAGGGCGCTCGAGCTGAGTAATGATGAATGAACATTGTAGAAGAAAGCCGTAGGTCGCGGGTTCGAATCCCGCCGGGGGCATAATTTTGGAAGATCATAGAAAGGGTTTCGAAGTGAGATTTATTCCTTTTTTGGAATGTTATAAGGAAAAGCCTTCCAGCCTATATTCTAAAACTTAGCAAATCAAATTTCAATAAAATCCTTTCCTATAAATCTTAGGTAAAAATTCCACTGTTTCTCTATTAGGAGATGAAATTCAAGGGGAGAATCAAAGTATTTAGTAAAAAGCAAATCATAAACTTTTAGCTTTTTCTCTCTATCTTTAAACTCATCCGAAACAATTGCAACATCAATATCGCTTAGTCCTACTGAATAATCTCCACGAACCACGCTTCCAAAAATAAATACCCTCGCCTTAACATGTTTATTAACCAATTTTTTTATTTCTTTTCCAATTTGCTTGTAATTCTTAAAATATTTTATTCTTTCCATAATAAATCCCTTAGTTCCTTTACAACCCTAAAAGCCTCCTTTACCTCATCTTCAAAGAATTCTTCAGAAATATAGCGGGCTGATACATAAGCCCTCTCTAAGTCCCTTAAAACTTTCCTGTTTCGCTTAATAAAATCCATTATTTCTTTTTTCTTCCATATTTTTGCCAAATCGCTTAATAATCTTCGTAAAGAATGCGTTCTCTCAAATAGACCTTTTATATCTAAAAGTTTTGCTTTTATTAGAAGTTGAGCAGCCTGTTCTAAATGGAACATGCAGATATCAAAGTCTCCTCTTTCAAAATCATGCTTTGCATCAGTCTCAAAAACTTTCGCCCTTCTTAGGAAAATGGCTACTTCCTCTTTCATATAGATGAGATGTAGATTTAGGTACTTTTGCTAATGCAGAATTGGTAAACTTAAGCAAAAGATACTCAAGAAAGCTCTCTAGAATGCTTATCAAGCTAGAAAGTGGAGGAAATTCAATATCTAGCTAGGGCATCATCTCTTTTTCACTCGTAAACCTTTAAAGATGTCTAGAACTCCTTCATAGGATACTTCAACTTTTGCTCCAGTTCTTCTGGATAAATAAGATGAAATTATTGCAAGCAACTGATCCAAACTTCTTGTTTGGATTAAAACCTTTGCTGGCCCCTCCAGTTCAATAACTAACCCCTCTCCTCCAAATACAAAAGATTTTAATCCTCCAAAAGTTCTTATTTTGAAATCTGCATTAGCTGGAATTGCTAATAATTGGGAATTATCAATTATCATTCTTTCACCTGCAGGGACATCAAATTCTATTAAGTCTCCATAAGCATTTATCCAAACTTTGCCCGTTCCAGAAACCTTTATCCAAAACAGATTTCTCCTTGCTAATAGCCCTTTTAAACCCATAAACTTTATTCCAACTTCTATATCCCCACAATGAGCTAAATATGCAGAATCATTGAGATACCATTCTTCATTCGAGAGGTTTAGCTCTGTAATTTTCCCAGGAACTGGAGGGGCAAATCCGAGAACTGTTTTTGTTTTTGCAATAAAGGTATTAAAGAAAATTTTTTCTCCACCAAATAATGCCCTCAATACTCCTTTCAAGACTCCTTTTGTCTCTGTTTTTATTTCATATTCCCCTTTTCCAAAGATAAATGCCCCTGCTTCTGCTGTTATTTTTTCTCCAGGATCTAACTCTGCTTCAAGATAGGTAAAGGGATAGCTCTTAACAGAATATTTCATAAGAGAAAAATTAAAAACAAAAATTTAAAGTGCCAATATTCATCAATATTTGAATACGCACTATTACATCCAAAAAAGGTAGGAAAAAGACCCAATAAGAGGAAATCTTAAAAGCCATGGAGCTTTAGTCTAAAATATTAAAAATAGGCTATATCTAAAAGCGTCCTAAAAATCACTCTCCATAAAATAGTGGCAATAAAGTAATTCGAATTGTAATTATGGTAGCAAAGGTATTAACCTTTTCTTACATTTTAGGGATCATTCTCTACACAGCCGTTAACATTCGTAATTTCTTATCCACATACGATATAAGACTGCTCCTTAATGCAATTGTTGCTGCATTTTCTATTTATATCTTCTGGAGAGGCAGCAAACTTGGAGAAATTGTGCTGGAAAAAATGTTAAAACATAAATTTTACGTAGTAAAATCCCTGTTCACTTTATCCTTCCTTTTTATGGGCATTACTTTTTCCTTTTTAGGTATTCTTTTCTTTCTTTTTATAGGATGGTTTTTCCCTGCTGCTATTTTTCCAAGTCTTGAGAAATACCTCTTACTGCTAATGTTTCCTCCTCTTATAATATCTCTTCCTCTAGTTGTTTATCCAATAATGGCCTTAAGAGGAGTGCCTGTATTTCTTTTTTCTACTGAAAAGGAAATTGGAATAATAGAAGCCCTAAAACAAAGCTGGAGGGTAAAAGATAGGTTGGTTTTCTACGGAGCAATACAAGAAGCTTTTTCCTCTTTGCTTGAAAATTTAGAAGAGGAACTCAGCAAGGTGAGTGAAGCATTCTCAAAGATAGCATCATCGTTCGTTAGCGCTTTACTGGAGTGGACTTTTGTTATATATATTAGCGAGAAAGTGTGCCTTCCAAAAGCCTTTGCAAAAGCTTATGAGTTATGGAAAAGAACACCTCCTGAAAGTTTTTATGGAGAAAATATTGCTTTATTAGTATTTTTCTTATTATTTTTCCTTTCTGTGGTTATTTTTCTCCTTATCGGATACTTTGCTAATCCTTTCTCTTTATGTCCACATAGAGGCTCTGCCTTAATTGTAACAACAGCTTGCTATAAAATAGTAGAAACTACAATGGGAATTACGCTTCTTTTCTTTATGATGTTTGTACCCCTAACAGGGCTTATTCTTTTTAAACCTGCCTTCTTTACAACAATGTTTCGACTAATAAAGGAAGGAAAAATAAGGCCCGGAAAGCCAATTATTCCAGCTAAGGTTGAAGAGATAATAAAGCCTTACTTCAAGAAGCTAGCAGAAATTGAAGAAAGAGGGGAAATAAGTCTTTTATCAATCCTAGCAAAATTACTTAACTCCAAAATCTATAGAATTATATTATTCTCCTCAATCTTATTAAGCCTCTTTTCGCTTCTAATTGGTTTTATCTTCTTCTCTTAAAAATTCAAATTTTAGGCAAGGATCAGGCTAATTAAGACTTGGTTTTTAATTCAAGTTAATGCCCCCTTTCCATTTGAAGAGTACCCTTCCTATGGAAGCACTACCATCTAGGGACGATTTCCTATGGAAATACTACTGGAGAGGGACAATTTCCTATGGAACTTTTTGAAACAAATACTTAGGATCGATATATCTTCAAGCAGTATTTAGTCCCTTATCGCCGCTTTAAAACAGATCGGACTCCCTTGCTTAGTAGTTATGAAGTTCGTTTATACCAAGAACTTTGTTCTTTATCCCTAACAGAAACTTAAGGAGATCCGATTGTTTTCCAATGTTATTAAGCAAATACTTTACTATCCCTGGATTTCCATATCTCAATATAGTACCCAAGTTCTTTATTGCTTCTCTTCTTTCCTTTTCATCAAGATTCCCCAATTTTAAGTAAACATTTAGAAATAGAGAAGAAAGTTCTTTTATTTCATTTATATCCTGGCTTTCTTGGATATATTTATATACAGAGGCCAAATATTCTCTTAAATCCCTATCAGAAAGAAGAGGAAGATTTCCTTCCGCTGGCATTACTACCCTAAATATCCTTCCTACCTCTCCTTCCTCCATTCTAAACCGCTTCAATTCATCAAGTATCTTTGCTATATAGTCTAATAGCTTTATTCTATTTTCCTTTCCTCTATATCTCATAACCCCTCCAAGAAGGCGTGTCAACTCAATTAAATCACTATAGGATCCCTTTGGGTACAAAAGCTGGAAAGTTAAGAAGATGTGGATGAGATAGTTAACTTCAACTACAGAAAACTCTTTCCTTTGGATATTTCTGAAAAAGTATGCTATGGCAATGAGCTCTTTAGAAGTAATAGAGTGTCTCTCAGAGTACATTAAAAGAACACTTTTAAAGAGTTTTAGAAACTTATTTAGTTCTTTCCCCTCCAGAAGCCTTTGGATGACTGCTTTGCCTATTATTCCAAAAGCATCTGCGGTCCAAGTTATAACTTCCTCAGAGATGTCTGGCTCACGAAGCACTGTCAGCGTATTTTTTAGAACATGAAAAATTGTTGAATAGTATCTTATAGTAATTCTCTCTTTTTCTCTGTCAGAAAGAAAGCGATATTTATATTTAAGGACTCTATCAAATGCCAGTAAACATAAAATTCCGTTTATTGTTTTATCTGATACCTTAAAACTTTTGGCTAGGTCTACGAGAGTAAGCACATTTTTTGAAGCCTCATCTATTAAATCTCCAAGTATTATTCCTTCTAGTAATACTTGTTCATTCATACTTATTAATTGACCAATATATTTTATTATTTTTGATTTCTCATTGGTAATGTTCCTAGATAAACAAAAGACCAAGTGAGGATATTGGCAAGCTTTCGAATTAAAACTCCTAGTTACCTGGTGTAGATTAGTATAACTTCAAGGTGGCACTTAATTTAAGTCTTTCTCATTGGAAAAAACGCCTATAGGCAACATAGATATCGCCCCTAAACTCACTGATAACATATTGAACATTTATCCCTCCATTCTCCTTTATAAAGACCACTAATCTAGAGTAGTCCTCCGAATCTGTGGAGATTCGGATAAAGGGTTTAAAAAGGGGTTTATAAATAAAATCCGTTTTTATTAAAAATCTCGTAGAAACGGATATGCCTGGAGTGCGCGAAAAATTTCTAAAACTAGAGGACATGCCTACTTGGGAGGAGGTAAAATTGTTGTGGAGGTCTGTAGTTAAGGCATATAATGATAAGAAAATTCCCTTAAGAAAGGTTGTTTTCTTTGGTTTGCTCTTCTTCTCTGGTATGCGCTTGGGAGAGATAATAAAGTTAAAGAAGGAAGACATAAATCTAACAGAGGGCACAATAAGGTTCGAACAGCAAAAGAAAAAGAAAAAAGTTGTTAGAGAGACAATAATACATCCTGAAATAAAGAAATATTTGAGAAAATACTTAGTAGAAGTACGAACTTGGCTATTTCCATCAATAAAAGGGAAGGACAGGTATATGGATCCGAGAATTGCAAGGGAGTGGGTATACCAATTAACAAAGAAAGTATTGGGAAGAAGAATAAGGCCACACGCGTTTAGACATGCAGTTGCAACCAAACTTCTAACTGAAAAAGTTCCTTTGGAATATGTTAGGCGAGTGTTGGGCCACTCCAGCTATGATACAGTAAGAATCTATCTTAATTACACTCTAAGGGACATAAAGGAGGATATAGTAGAGGCATTGGAGGTTTAGTTCTGGAGCGGGATAAAACGCTTAGAAATTTTTGTTAACAAGAAGGAGTCAGTGTCATTTTTAAACCTTTTTTACTACAAGCAGGATGAGATTTATGGCCAGACGCGTGACAATTGTGCTTGATGATGAAGTTTATGAAGCCCTAGCAAAGAAGGCTCTTTTACGTTATGGGAGCAAAGATGCTATATCAAAAGTAATTAACGAAGAATTAAAAGCATCATTTACAACTCTTAGTAGAAAAAAGGAATTATTGAAGCAAATATTAAGTGAAAAGAAGCTTTTTGAAATAGACATAGAGGAATTCTATAAATTTAGAAGAGAGTTATCAGAAAGATTTGAAGGAAGATGATACTCGATACAACTTACTTTTTGCCAATAGTAGGGGTTGGGATTAAGCCAAATATCTTGAAAGCATGTTTGGAAGGTCGAGCCAAATTTTCCATTGGGGATATAAAATTAAGTCTTATATCTATATTTGAACTACAAGCCAAGGCTGCTAAGCTTGGAATAAAAGCTGAGCGTGTAATTAAGGGCATAAGAGCTATATTTCAGATATTTAATGTTGTTGAGTTTTATAGGCCAAGTATAGTAAGAATTAGCTCTGAGCTACGGAAAGATCTTCCCGATTATATAGACTGTGTAATTGTAGCTACTGCTGCTACTCTGGGAGAGGATCTATTAACTGAGGATGGGCTAATTCATGATTTAAAGGGTAAAATAGAGAAGAAATACAGGATTAGGATATATTCATATAAAGATGTTCTCAAGCCTTAAAATGTATTTGTTGTAGAGGGCTAAGAATAATCCAAACATCTCCACTTCTTAAAGATGGCTATCTTCTCTAAATTAAAAATGTCCTAAAAGAAATTTTTATTTGCTGAGGCCGTGGGGATTCAAATAAGGCTATCGTGAAGCAGAAATTTAAAGTTTTGGATAGTATCATTATTTGGCATAATTAACTTACTGTTAGATAAATTCCCTGACAAAGTCATACATCACCTGATATTATTAGGCTCATTCTTTCAGAATCCAGTCCATAAGATTAAAAACTGCAGAGGCAAAGTAAAAATTAAAAGATTAAAAAGGTAAAAAATCAAGAAGGTAGGCAGGCATTTATACCATTGTAGGGCCTTCTTTCGGTACTAGGAGGATATTATCCTTTGGGAAAACTATTGCCAACACTTTTCCTAAACCCGGTGTGGTTCTATAGGTCCTTTTTACAGCAATAATGTTGTCACGCTCTTTTTCATATTTTAAGTAACCCTGTGTACCAAGAACATAAAGGATACCTCTCAGTGGACTTTTAATTGGTCTTGTAATTGATTCAGGATAGTATTCCATAACAGGTCCCGGCCGAATGTAATAGAGTATTTTTCCAGTTGTCTTTTCTTTTATCGCTAGAGGGGGTACCATTTCAATGACTTCATATCCATTAGTTCGCATATTAAGCATTGATATTCTAATATCATTCCTTATTATTTCCTCGTCCTGGTAATTGGTTCTTTCTATATTGACAATAGGTATTCCATTGATTATTTTTTCTACTACTGGATTATAAACTGGGACACTGGTAAGTAGTTCCTCTAGAGTCCTAAGAGGCATCATCCCCTCCATACTACTATTGTGGTACCTATTTATATATATCTACTGTCCGGTGATACAACTTGAGCTTATAGGAATCCGAACTCCGGCCTCTAACCTAGCAGGCTGGACCTTATCACTAGACTAGGATCATCCATTGCTACAATATTAAGAGAAAACCGTGAGCAAGGTCATAAAAATTAAGAATTAGGCATCAACTGTTTATCAAATCTTTTCTCTTCCCTTTCTTCTTTACAAGTTAAACCTCCTGCTTAAGGAACATTTTTAAAAACAGCAATAAAACTGAATGGTGGGGCCTTAGATTTCAATAATAGTATTTCTATGAACAAAGGGGATAGCCAAAGTAATATATAAGCTTCCCTAAAAATTACTCAAAATTCCTGAGGTTATGATGGTTAATAACATAAACTCCTAACAAACTTTCTCTCTAAACATATAATAAAAGGAATTAAAACCGATCTCTGTCGTAAATTCTATTATCGCTTTCTAATCTAATTTTCATTGGTAAGTAAATTATGGGAGTTGTGTACTTACTTCTTTTATTTTATTTTCAATCAAACTTTCCAACTTTTTGAAGATATTCCTACAAAATCCTATCAACTCCTCAGCCTCACTAGCTTTCAATTCTATCCCATAATACTTGCTTCTATGCCTCTTTCTTCTTACTTTGTCGAGCTTAAGTATAATATCCTCAGGAAAGCTTATTTTCCTTAAGAATGCAATATCTGCCTCATGAGAATAACTTTTATACCCTTCTAATGACATTAAAGCCTCTATAAGCTCTATAATTGCTTCATAAATGAATTCTAGCTTAAAACTTCTTACTTCAATCTTCTCAGCAGTTTCCATTCTTTTTCTAGCAGTTTTTAACAAGCTTACAGCCCGTTTAACATCTTTTATGGATCTCTTAACTACACCTCTCTTGAGGTAATATTCAAACTCCGGTATCATATTTTTAGCCATCCAAAGAGTTTTATCCCATTGATAATGTTTTCTCTCAATTCTTTAGGGAAATCTTTTAGCTTTCCGGAAAAAATCTGTATTTTTCTGCAAAGCTTTTTTTCAAATTTTTTTAGCTCGCTCTCATCAATACTAATTTCCTTATTTCCTACAAAAATATCAATATCAGAACTCTCTATATCAATTCCATTTGCGAAAGAGCCAAAGCAAATGATTACATCGGGTTCAAACTTTTCCTTAATATAATCCACAAGCTCTTTTAAGGAGATCAAATTGTAGAGTTTTTTAAGTTCAATAAATTTTTCGTTTTCCAAATTTGCTCTTACTAAAAACTCTCTTCTCCTTTTTTCAATGCTTACTAAATTAGATTTTTCAAGCTTTTTTATGATCTTAATAACCGACGGATGGGAAATTTTTGACAATCTTGAAATTTCCCTTATGCTTAGGCCTTTGGTTGGAAACTTAAATAATGGTATCATAACTTTCCATGTGGTATTGAATATTTCCATATGGTATATTTTATTACCAATTTTTATTAGATTTTTGGGGTTGCGATTTGTGAATAACGTTGTAAGAGAAGTGAGGAAAATATTTATAGAGTCCTGTAAATCATCAAGATATTTCAAGGAGGATTATGAAATTCATACGGGAGTTATTGAAAGAATATCTCTTTATTTGGCTGAAAAGTTTAATGCAAATCATTTTATGACCTAAGAATAATTTTTTTCATGGAGGTCATTCAAGTATCCAAAGAAGAATTTAGCAGAATATTGGAAGAAAAACTAAAAGAGGTGTTATTGTTGGCATTTATGGAACTTATTCCCTATGTTTCAGAAGAAGAACAAGAACAAATAAAAAAAATAGCAGGAAAACCTTCAGATTATCCTAAAGAAGACTTTGAGGAATGGAATGGACCATAAAATTCCATAAAAACGCTAAGAAATTTTTAAGAAATTTGGAAGAAAGAAAAAGAAATAGGATCTTACATAGGCTGAAAGAACTAAGAGAAAGCTTAAGTAAGGGGGTTATACCATGGAAGAGACTGCACATAAGAAAGTTAAGAGGAGAGTGGGAGGGATATCTTAGGATGAGGGTAGGAGAGATAAGAATAATATTTGAAGTTGATATCAGAAACAAAGTTTTGTGGATTTATCATATTCATTATCGGGAAAAAGTATACCAGAGAAATAGAAATATCAATAACTCAAGTAAACACCCCATTATTGAGGCAAAAGAATTTTAAAATAAGGTATTGAAACTACTTCAAAATCTAGGAATTGCTGGGCCCGCGGGGATTCGAACCCCGGACCACCAGCGCCCCAGGCTGGCATTCTACCAAGCTAAACTACGGGCCCATAATAATCATCCTATTTTTCAAAACCAAAATATTCCCATTCTATAAAGCCTGGCTTTCAAATTATAATAAAACTTTCTTATTTTATCCCCAATTGCGTCTATTCCGGCCTTTGGATATATTATCTTCCAGAGCGCTTCTTTAAAATTATAGACTAACTTAGGAATGTAAAACCATCCCATTCCTTCTTTCCCCATTAATCTCCCAATTCTTACTAAGAATTCCCTAATTAGGGACATAAGCCTGAGATAGGCCCTATGAGCTGGGCAAGGATTGAGCATAAGAAGATCCTTACAGTTGAGACATCTTCTTACCCCTACATATGGAGGACATCCCGCTCCAGAAAAGACACAATTCTTATGACAGTGATTTACACCTATCGCTAACAGCTCTCCAGCTTCATGAATTAGCAAATGGGCTATTTTTATAGGATCATTAAAAAATCCACTAATGAAAACATAGTGGTTTTCAGCTACTCTTAGGTCTTTCCTTGAAAAGGAATAACCAGAAGCCAAACCGCAAACTGGTCCATAGAAGACCTCTCCCTCTAATCCTATCTTCTCTATTATAAACCTCGGGAATATGAAAACATATATTGTTAAATCCTTATCTTTCCCAATTATTTTTGGAATCACTTCCTTTATGTCTTCAACACGGGCCGTAGGTATTCCATCCTCAATTCTATAAGGAACCACATTAAGGGATAATTTTCTATAGCTTTCCCTTTCTATTCTAATTCTAAGATCTGAAAGAATGCTTTTTGCGAGTTTTATTGCTTTTTCAACAATGTCTTGAGAACAGCCTAGAAGAATTACTTCTAACTTAACCCCAAGCAATTTTATATTTTAATTATCTCTCTTTTTTCCAAATATCCATGCCCTGGGCAAAGCAATTTCCATGGTATTGCTAATATTCTCCTTATTACCCTATCTAATTCCTCCCTAACGCTATTCTTAAAATCTGTTCTTCCTACTAATCCCCCAGCAAATAATACATCTCCAGTAAACAAATATCCATTCACTTCCTCGAATATTAGCATCGAATCGTCTGTATGGGATGGAGCATATATAAATCGGAAAGAAAACCTGTTAGTTTTTATCCTTTGCCTATCTTCTACTATCCCTGTCGGAACAAACCAAGGTAATTTTATTTCTGGCTTAATACAAACTATTTCCTCATCCCGCTCCAGAATGTATCTAAAAGCTTTTTCTGAACAGTACACATTAGTAAACCTCCAGGTTTGTGCTATATGATCAAAATGTGCATGAGTTAGGAAAACATATTTTACTTTCCTCGGATCTATCTTCCTTACTTTATCTGTTAGCCCTGTATCGATTAATATATATCCATCTCCATCATTTAGAACAAAAACATGGGAATCCCCTCCAGTTCTTTTTCCAGGAAGTAAGAATAGATTCTTAGTTATTTTAATCATAAAGAAAAGGAATAGTAGTTCTGATAAAAGGATTATGATTGAGGTTGAAATAAGAAAAATAGCACTAGCAAACGCTGCAAAATATGGGGGAAAAACAAATGTGAAAAGTGTTCTCTCTAAGCTTATTTTTCAGCATCCTGAATTAAAGGGAAAAATAAAGGAGATAATTCCTATAGTTGAGAAGATTGTAAAAGAAGTAAATGAAATGGGATTAGAAAAACAGCTTGAGGAGATAAAAAAACTAGGAATAGAAATAGAGAAGAAGAAGGAAGAGAAGAAAGAATTGGAGGAATTACCAAATGCTGAAGTAGGGAAGGTTGTGACTAGATATCCTCCTGCTATGACTGGCTATCCTCATTTTGGTCATGTTTATAACTGCTTAATAAATTATTTCTACTCTCAGAAATACAAAGGGAAGTTTGTTGTAAGATATGAGGATACAGATCCAAAACTTGCAAAAGAAGAATATTACAAAGAGTTTGATTTCTTCCTTGAATTTTTAAATGTAAAATATGAGAAAAAGACAATAATATCGAGAGATTACATGAAAGATCTCTACAAATATGGGAAAAAGCTTATTGAAATAGGAAAGGCCTATGTTTGTTTAAAGCCAAAAGAAGAGATAAAAAGGGCAAGGGAATTAGGAATAGAATTAGAAGATAGGAACCGCGCTCCAGAAGATAACCTTGAACTATTTGATAAAATGCTTGAAGGCTATTTTGAAGAAGGAAAGGCTGTTGTTTTGTTTAAAGGAGATGTGAGGAGTCAAAATACAAGACTTAGGGACCCTGCAATGTTTAGGATAGTAAAACACCCTCATCCTATAGTTGGAGATAAATACGTAGTTTGGCCTACTTATGATTTTTCAAATGCTGTATGTGATGCATTGGATGGTGTTACTCACATAATTAGAAGTGCCGAATTTGCTTTCGCAGCAGAATTGCATAATCTAATAAGAAAATACTTAGGATTTGAAGAAATAACTACTATTGAGACAAGTAGAGTTGGAATAAAGAACAATATTACATCTAAAAGGAAAATTAGAAAATTAATTCAAGAGGGTAAAGTAATGGGATGGGACGATCCAAGACTTGTAACCTTGAGAGGGCTAATTAGAAGAGGAATACAAAAGGAGACCCTATATGAAATAGTGAAGGAATTAGGATTAACTACAGCTCAGCCAGTTGTTGATTTTTCAAAAATAGCTGCAATAAATAGGAAAATTTTGGATAAAAGAACAAAGAGAATGTTTTGTGTCCCTGAATGGATAATTTTAGAAGTTCAGAACATAGGGCCTGGAGCGGCCAGAGTAAGAAACCATCCAAATGTTGATCTGGGTTATAGAGAAATAGAGTTTGAAAGGGAATTCTATGTACCAAAAGAAGCTGAAAGTTTAAAGGAGTTTAGACTAATGCATTTATTCAATGTTAAAATAATTAGAAAAGAAAATGGGAGGCTAATTGGTGAAAAGACTGGAGAAGAAATAAGAAAAGATCTTAAAAAATTCCAATGGGTTCCAAAAGGATTTGAATCTTGGATAGAATTATGGATGATAGGAGACTTATTAAAAAATGGGGAATTCAATGAAAATAGTCTTATAAGAGTAAATTGCCCTGCTGAAAGAAATATCAAGGATATTAAAATAGGTGAAATTGTTCAATTTGAGAGAGTGGGATTCTGTAGGAAAGATTCAGAAAAGGTTTTCATTTTAGGCCATAGGTAATTTATCCCGTTAATTGCTAATTGATTCTTAAGACTAATATGAAACAGGTCATTGTGGTGAGAACAGATTTAAAACTAGGAAAGGGAAAACTTTGCGCTCAGGTTGCTCATGCAAGCCTTTCTTCTTTTCTAGAAACTCAGAAAACGAGACTGGAGTGGGCAGAAAAATGGCTTAAAGAGGGACAGAAAAAGGTTGTTGTAAAGGTAGAAAGCCTGAATGATCTAATGCAAATAAAGAGAAAATGCGAAGTAGAAAACCTGCCTCACGCCTTAATTCAAGATAAAGGTCTTACCCAGATCCCTCCAGGAACTATAACTTGCTTAGGTATTGGGCCCGCTCCAGAAGAATTAATAGATAAAATAACCGGAAAATTAAAGCTACTTTAAATATTTCTCAAAAGAAATTCTATCCCTTCCCTAAAGCTGAATTTTATTGTTGGAGCAGTTTTACATATTTCTTTTACAAGCTCATTGGTTTCCATCTTATATTCTCCTTTTATCCCATTCACGTCAGCAAAGAGGAGAACTTCTGCCTGAGGTATAACGGAGAGTGGGAAATAATATCTTTTTAATTCTGAGATTTTTCCTTCCTCTAATTTTCTTAAAACTAATGATAGAAAGGCCTCTAGATCATGGGAAAAACAAACCCCTTTCTCTTTTTTTCTCGTTAATATTGTTTTGCATCCAAGCCGCTCCAGAATAAAGCAAAGTACTTTTGTATTTAGATCAGAAAGATCATATATCACTAGTCTTTGCTTCAATAACTTTTTCCTTCTCAAATACTTATAGACTCGCTTTATTGTGAGGTTAACAAATTTTTTTCTAGAGAGCTTAATACCTGAGTAATCTAGGTATACGGCCATGGAAGGTTTTCTAGACCTGACATACATCCGCATTTCTTACCATTTTCATATAAACAAATTTCCTTAGGCTTTGTATCTTCCGTTTTTATCTCAAGAATAAAGTTTTTACCTTTGTATATAACCTCAAGATGGGTAAGATTTATTGGCCTCATTGTTGTTTTATTTAAAGCTATAGCTTGAAGGACCTCCATAAAGGGATATGAACAATTCTTCCCTCCTTCTATAGCAGGTACTATCCCTATTTTTTTAATAAATGGAAGCTTCAAAATTTTCTCCAAAAGGGCTGAAGAAAATCTCTCTTCAATTATCCCTCTCTGTTGGTAGCCTTTATAGGCTGTAACCAAGAGAAAGAGGAATATTCCTACTGGGACTACTAACCTAACCATTCTAAAAATCCCTTTAAAAACGGAAACTTTCTCTATACCTGCCAAGTATCCTGTTTGTTTATCTATTCTTACCAAAAAACTTCCTTCTTTTCCTCTTACTTTGTAGTATCTAAAGAACTCATCTTCTTTTACTAACTCGTAGCTCTCTCCAATTTTCTTTAACTCAGCTTCATCTCTTTCCCCTCCAGTTATTATTCCCTTTTCTTTTAGACAATTTATTACTGCTGTTATCCTTCCCTCTAATACTTCCATATACCTCCCTAATTGCTCTGGAGTGGGCGCAACTCTTCTTCCAAACTCTAATAAAAGAACTCCAATCAAAGAAAGGATTGAGTATTTTATAAGTGAAAGAAAAAAGTTTTTACCCAAAGAGTAATCATATAAGGCTGAAAAACCAACAATTATCCCAAGCATTATCCCTATTATGCTTCTCCATCTGGACTTTATGAAAAAAGATAATACAAATCCTAATAGTATGCATACAGAAAGAAAGAGCAGCTGAAAAAGAATTTCTAACATCTGAACCACCTACTTAAACTAACTTGAGCTCCTCCTCTTAACGCTCTATCCAATCTCTCCAGGGCATTATCAATTCTTTTCTCAGAAAATTCATATTCGTCTACTAGAATTTTCTTTACTTTTTCCTTATCAGGATATTTAAACTCTATCTTATAATCATCTGTAACTTTTGGACAAAGGAATAAATTCATTATTTCTTCTATTTCCATGTCAAAATCCCATTTTACTACTTTCTTAATATTATCGACATTTTTGTATATTTTTACTACTTCCAAAGCTCTTTTAGGTCCAAACCCTCTTACTCCTCCAGGATTATAATCAGTGCCTACAAGAATACCAACCAGGATTAATTGATCTCTTTTTATTCCTAGCTTTTTTAAAACAGTCTCCAACTCTATAATTTCTGGTTTTATTTCAACATAAACATCTTTTTTTGGTAATTTCCTTCTACCTGAGATAGTAATATTTCTTAAGAGCCTAGGAGTTCCAAATAGGAGGGAATCATAATCCTGGGAAACAGATGCCCATACTTCTCCCTTTCTACAAAGATAGGCGGCTTGTGCTTCCCCCTCTCCAGGAGCCTGTATCCAAGGCACTCCCATAGCATCCAATAACTTCTTTGCATCCTCAACCATTCTAGAAGTAAGTGTCATAGCTTGTTTTGCATACTTTAATACATCTTCTTCCCTCCCTTCTTCCTTTGCTTCTAAGAGCTTCTTCATAGCTTCTCTTTTTCTAAGTTCTCTTTCTTCTATTTCTTTCCTTTTTACTTCTGGAGGCTTCCCATCAAATACATATATTGGTCTTATCCCTTTTTCGATTAAATTAACAGTTCTATAAAAAAGCCCAGATAGGTGAGAAGTGACTCTTCCTTTGGAATCCATTAGCGGAGATCCATCTTGCTGTCTTATTACAGCCAAAAATTGGTAAAGAGCATTAAAAGCATCTATAGCAACTTTTTTCCCGCTTATTTCTCCCCAAGAAATTTCTCTAGCCTCTATGATATCCCTGAGATCTACTCCCACATTGTATAACCTTTTTAATGATTTATAAGAAGAAAGGCTCGTGAATGGATTCATAAGTCAGCCCAAGGCAGGGGAAACCTTTTTAAGTAATAGAAGAAGCAATGAATTATCGGTGATAAAATGGCAAATGAAATAGAGAAACCATTCGATGCATTGAACCAAGCAAAGGGAAAAAGGATAATGGTAGAGCTAAAAAACGGAAGAAAATTTGCAGGAATTCTAAAAGCTTTTGATATTCACATCAATATGGTCTTAGAAGATGTAGAAGAAATTGAGGGAGAAGGAGTAAAAAGAACTTTCAAAAGAGTTTTCATTAGAGGAGACACAGTGCTTTATGTAATGCTTACAGAATAGTTATGAAAGGTACGCCATCAAAAGGAAAAAAGGGAAGGGGAAAAGTCCATATAAGATGCAGAAGGTGTGGAAGACACTCCTTTCATCTAAGGAAGGGGTACTGTGCCGCATGTGGTTTTGGAAGAAGCTCTAAGCTTAGAAAATACTCATGGCAAAAGAAAAAGTTAAGTGGGGTTAGGATAGCAGGAAAATAGAATTTAATCAAAGAAACTACCTAATTACTTTCTTTGGTAATACTCTTATAACTGTAATTGGTAACACTCCTTTCTTGAATTCTTCTTCAGCTATTAATACTGGATCTTTCTTATCGGTCTCTATTAATATAGGGGCTCCATAAGCTATCTGTAGAGCCCTCGCTCCTATTACCCTTGCTATCTCAAATCTTGTAAACTTTTTTGGATCAGAAACTTTAATGAGTGGAATTTTCTACCACCTTCCTCAATTCCTTGTATTTTTCTATAGCAAGCTCAATTATCTTTTTTATTTCATCGTCTGTTAATCCACCTTTTCCCCTTTTTTGTAAAGAGCAGATTTTGTTATCTTTTATACCTACAGTAAGGAGACAATCTGCTGTTTCTTCCTCTATTCTTGTTGGGTCTACAAGATAGTTGCTATCCACTTTTGCAATCGTAATGTTCAATGGAATTCCTGTTATTGGTAATTTTTTATCCGTACGCTCTTCATGAATTATTTTTCCATTCTCTAACCTTGGAAATCTAGTATTCAAGAGGGCAACGACTGTTGATAGTGTTAATAAATCTATTAAGTTACCGTCATGATTTAAAATATAGTTGTCAACAATAATCTTCCAAACTTCCTCCCCCTTTTTTACACAAAGCTCCTCCAAACTAACCATCCCACTACTCCTTATGGCTCTATCTACAACTCTCGCAAGCTCAACCTCCTTTTCTCTGATATCTTCCTGATCAAAATCTTCGAAGGAAAAGGGGCAAAACTCAGCATTAATTATAATAATGCCTTTATCGGGTGTATCTGGAAATGGTCTATCAATTTCTAATTTAACTCCCGATATTACATCACTATTACCAAGCTTAACTCTCGCACTTCCTTCAGCATTCTCACTAACCCCTGTCTCGATTTCAACTTTTCTAAATTCATCAAATTTTCTTCCATCAAACCTTATCCCCTCTTTGAGGAAATCTTTAACATATAAAGGATCTTTTAATTTCATTTCCCTATTTTCCTAAGATTCTTTTTATATTTTCTTCTATCTCCCGCTCCAGATTATTGCTGATAATACCTTCATTAATTAGCATTTTGTATCTATCCTTATCGATTTCCTTGCCTGTATCCCCCATTTTGACAATATCTAATTCCAAGTCAATATAAACAAAATTTGTACCTACCCTTTCTATAGGTGTATTCAAAGAATAATACTCACCAATTTCCCTGCTGTTCTTTCTAAAATATTTGTGTTTAACGAAATAAGAGCCTTCCTCTATTTCTGTTATAATGTAATCTCCTGGCTTCTTAGAAATAAACAACCCATCATAAAACCCCTCAGATGAAACTACCTTAAAACAAATGAATTTTTCATTTTTCCTCTCCAGTAATTTCCTTTTAAGTACAACATTCCCGCCAAGAACTTTATAGTGATTTATTTGAACAATTTGGGATGTTAATTTGTTTTCTATTTCCTTAAATGCCGCGTCAGAATTAGTGCAATATTTTTCTAGAATATCTAACTCATCCGCCATCCCAAAAATTCTCAGAAGATGGTGTTTAGGGAATGTATTTAATATCTCGGATCTTATTTTGTCTAATTTTTCTCTTTCCTCTTTCTTAAAAAGGACGATTGTAGGAAGGAAAGGAGAAATAAACTTTTCTTTGTTTCTTTTTATCTCTTCATAGATAGATAAAAGATAATCAATATCCTCTTTTATTTCGCTTTTTTCCCTATTTATTGAAAATGGAAGAAAAAATATTCCAAAATTGTCAATTTTCATTTCATTACATAGTTTCCTTGTTTTTTCTCTATATCCATTGGGTATCTCCCTTGAAAAGGAATTGTAACCACCCTCTATTAAAACTACGTACTTTCCAAAGAGTCTCAAATGCTGAGTGTAAACTATAGTCCCATCTTGCTTTATCTCTTTTATTTGAAATGGTTTATCGGGTATAGGTTTCTTCTCACAAATTCCCAGCCCTAATTCTGTTTCAATAATAAAACTATCTCCTATCCTTCCTATTTCCTTTCCAGGATAAATTCTACCTATGAAATCTTTATAGATAATGGGTTCTCCGGTACATTTTTTTATCCACTCTAAAATCTTCTCGATCTCCGCTCCTCTGATCTTTATTCCTATTGGAAAGGATAAATCAGATATGCTCACATCACAAAACTCCTTATCTTCCTCTTCAAATCTTTCTCTCTGTTTAGAAGAAGGATCAAAAAGAGAAATGCCATTATCAGTTAGTATCTTTGAAATAGCTGTTGAATAAATACCTCTTACTCTTGCTCCCACGGATATCTTCCTTCTTTAAGAGATTTCTTCATTATTTCATAGATGGTTAGACATCCTTTTTTTCCTAGGGCAAGCATCTTTTCTAGATCTTCCGAACTTATCTCACCATCCATTTGAATGAGCAAAAACTCTTTCCTGAGCGGACAATAAGCTAGAGGCATGTCAGCTGCTTTTCCTTCTCCATAATATTCATTGATAGGAACTAATTCCCCATAATCTTCTTCTTTTTTGCACAAATCCAAAACAATTCTCTGGCCAACTTTCCCCACAGCAACCGCAGCAACAAGATCTATCATTGGAACTCCAGCCTGGGCTAAAGCCAAACAGGCCGCATTTATAGCTGCACATCGAGTACCTGCATCAGCATTGATGACTTTCACATAAACATCAATAACGCTTCTAGGAAACTCATTGACAAATACCACCCCTTCTAATACTTCTCTTATTATTTTAGATAACTCAATACTCCTCCTTGTTGGCCCTGGCTTTTTCCTTTCTGGGACGCTAAATGGTAACATATCATATTGAAACCTTATTATCGCTCTATCTTGTTTTTGAAGATGTTTGGGATGTAGGATTCTTGGAGCAAAAGCTCCTGCTATTACTTTTGTTTTTCCTATCTGAAAATAGGCAGAGCCATCAACATTTCTCAGTACTCCTATTTTTATTTTTATTTCTCTAAGTTCATCATCCTTCCTTCCGTCGAATCTCATATTCTCTCCTCCAAAAATGCCTTTACCCTTTCTGTTAGTCCTTTTGTATGGCTTTCTTTTTCTATCATTTCTAGAGCCCTAGCTACCAATATCTCCATTCTCGGATCCCCTTTCACCCAAATCCATCCATTTTGGCCTATTATTATCTTGCACTTAGTAAGTTGCATTATAATATTTATCATACTCCCCTTTCTACCAATTACTCTTGGAACTTTAGAAGGAGATATTTTTATTATTTTCCCACCAATAAGCTTCCTATAATTTGGTCCTTTAAGACTAAGTTGTATCATTTTGTTCTTAGGGACATTCAAGACCCTAGCATAAATAATATCACCAACATCGAAGTATTTACTTAGATCCTCACGAAGAACATCTACATATTCGCTCACAGCTTCCCCCAATGGAAGGTTAGCAAGCCAGGGGGCATTTATTTCAACAAGCCAATTGGCTGTGCCTACCTCATATATTTCCCCTATCACACTATGTCCTTTCTCTGGTATATAACAACCTGCCAAGGGTATTATGCTGATTATTTTGCCCCTTATATTTGTTAGTCCTTTTATTTTTGCATATATGTTTTCCCCAACCCTATAGGTATTTCTTCCTGCTATTATATCAAGGCCTTTTCCTAACAAATCCCCAGGACACACAATTACTCTATTATCAACCAAAATCTCTCCCAATTATTTCACCTCTACTTCTATTTTCCCATATCTTGAAATCTTTCCTATTATTTCATCTTTTATCCCCGCAGGTACCTCGATCTCAATTTCCAGAGTACCGTCCTGAAGCCACCTCTCCTTTCTTACTTTATGCTTCTTAAGCAAACCATATGCTTTTCCTGAAATCTCTGGAGGGATTCTAAAAGAAATTATGCTTTTTTGAAATTTCATTGGGAGTATTTTTTGTAAGCACTCTATTATACTATCCAATTGCTTTTCAAGGGGCCTCATTATGTCTATCTTAGGTCTAGCTTTTTCCAAAGCGATTTCTACCCTTTGAGGAGGAATTGGATTATTTGTGATAGGATCAACAGCATTAGTGCATATGTAATCTATTATCTTCCTTTTCATCTGCTCCAGAAGTTTTTTTCTGTATTCAGAAGGCAGTGGCAGATACCCCTCCTTTAGAATTTTTTCCGCTATTTTATAAACATCCGTTGTCCCAAAGGCCTGGAGAAGCTCCTCCTTTGTAGGTACTTCTGCTGTCCTTACATCTCGGAATACTTGCTCAACCCTTAGCACTTCTGATATGTCTGTTACTTTCCCTTTCCTATACTCCCACGCTTTTTCTCCATCTACTAGTATCTCAAATTTTTTTCCTTTAATATTAATTCTTGCAACTATATCTTTCATATTCCGAACTTCTCCTTTATTTTCTCCCCCCAATACCTTTCTATACCTTCCTTGGTAATTATGGCCAGTTCAAGTTTATCTATTGAAAATTTTTCTTTTTGTTTAGTAAATATTTCTTTAAAGATCTCAATTCCAAGTTTTATTGCGTCTTCAATATTAATATCCTCCTTATATCTATCTTCAAGGATCTTTCTTGCCTCTTCTTGCCCTCTCCCAATTGCAACCGCCTTATACTCCGTACAGGTTCCTGTGGGTTCCACTAGAAATATCTTTTTCCCAGTCTTATCTATCCCAGCAAAGATTATAGAGGCTCCAAAAGGTCTCGTACCGGCATAATGTGTATAAAGTTGGACTATATCAGCTATCTCTTCAGCAACACCCTTAACGTCGATATCTTCTCCGTAAGTATATCTATATCTCTGGGCTTCAACTATCGCTTGTTTGACAAGATATCTGCCATCTCCATAAAATCCAGAAAAAGCTGCACAAATCCTGTCAGTTATCCTGAATATCATATAATTACCGTCAATCACTTCTAGCTTGCTAAAGGTTCTTCTCTCTCTTAAAAGAATTATTCCATCTCTAACCCTCATACCAATAGCTAGGGGTCCCTGTTTCACAGCTCTCAATGCGTATTCTACTTGTAACAATTCGCCCTCAGGGCTGAAAATGGTTATTGCCCGATCATATCCCATATAACCAATTAAGCCCTCCATTCCCTCATCACCCTCCTAGCTTTTTTTATAGTTCCTGTTATAGCTATAGGGAATAATAAATCTAAGAAAGCTGAAGAGATTATAATCTTATCTTCCTTATCCTTCCAGCACCTAATAAGGATAAAATTATCGTCAATTAAAATTTTTTTGAATCCTGTTTCTGAAAAAGAGATTGTTCCGAATATCTTTTCCATTATCGAAACAAGATTAATAAATTTCTCTTTTGCCTTTCCCTCCGGATCAAAAAAAAGAATATATCTTCTAGACCTTCTCAGACTCTTCCGCATATATAGATACCAGGCAGTACACACTTTCTCCGCAATAGAGATCTTTCATATAAATCCATAGGATTTTTATTCAGGATGTTCTTTATTTCTTGACTTTTAAAAGAAAAAAATCTCAAAAAGGATATAAAAACATTCTTGTGGAGCATTTCTTCCTTTCTCGACGCAAAACTCGAGAGTATAATTCTTATCTTGTACCTTTTCAAGAGTCTTATAATTTCAAATGGATAACTTCTTTTTTTTAGGATATCATCTAGAAGCTTTCTGATAGAAAGGACGACATATATGTTGTTTTCCTTTATAAAATCCAAAATAACATCATCTAATGGGGGATTTATCACAAAATCTACTAAACCTTCCCTACATATTTTCACCAGCTTATTCCTATCCTTATAACTTGCCCCAAAAAACAAAATTTTTTTGTATTTTTTTCTAAAAATCCTTCTTATTTCGGTTGAGCTTTCGTTACTAAAGATAATTCCCTCTCCTTCTTTCCCAAAAAAGAAATATTTCTCTATACCTAGCATTCTAAGCAACTCTGGAGGTGGGCGGAAGAATAATATAAGATCTATCATAAAGGAATCTATGTTACCAAAAGAGATAAAACAGCGACTTTTTGAACGAGTCTTTATCTGCATGAAATGTGGGGCTAGAATTAAGGCTGACCCTGCAAAAGTCGCTGCAGGAAAAGTTAAGTGCAGAAGATGTAAAAGCAGGGAACTCCGTAGAAAGAAACTACCAAAAGGGCTCTAATACTTTCCTATTAAACTCCTCCTTAATTTTACTAAACTCCGCTTTAACTTTCCTAAGCCATTTTTCTGCTTTCCTCACGTCCGTAGAAATTTCCTTTATTATTGCAAGGTACCTTTCTATATTTTTGATTTCTCCTTCTATTTTCTTTATTTTGTTTCTAACCCGTATTACTTTCCCGTACATTGTGATTTCTGGTTGTGTTATTATCATTTTATAAGGAAAAGAAATTTCCTCTACCTCTTTTTTTAACTCTTCAATTTCCTTCTCAATTTCTTTCACTTTCACACTTAGTTTGAAAATTAAAGATATATGGGCATGGACTATATAATACTTCTAATTTATCTAGGAGGCCTTCTTGTACTCTCAATCTTAAAGAGAAAGGAACTAGAATGGATCGGCCCTATATATGGTAAAAGAATAAGAAATGTTTTGTTTTTGGAAAAAATCTATAAAAAAGTAAAAAGACCCGTTAAATTTTTTCAATATATTTCCCTCTTCCTTATGTTCTTCCTGATAGGATATTCCTATTTTAGTATTTTAGGTTATCTTGTTAAGTGCCTGAAGAAGGAAGTAAAAAGTGTAGGAGTAAGCCTGTTAATCCCTGGGATGAGAATACCGGGAACACAAATAAAGGTCCCTCTTATTGAGGGGCTAATCAGCATTTTTTTAGTCATATTAACTCATGAACTAGCACATGCTATTATAGCCCTAGAAAGAGGAGAAAGTATAAAAAGCATCGGAATCGGTGTTCTGGGATTTATACCTGTGGCCTTTGTTGAGCTTGGAAAAGAACTAAGCCCAGAAAAGAACCCAAAGGATGCGCTTTTTATACTTTCCGCCGGTCCAACAACAAATTTTCTGATAGCCCTCCTTTTTCTTTGTCTTTTACCCATTCCCTCTTACTTATTTAAAATCTCAAGCCAGGAGGGAGGGGTAAAAATAATAAAAGTTGAGGACTTTAGAAAAGGCATTTTTACTCCAGGAGAGGTCATAAAAGAAATAAATGGAACAAAAATAAAGAACACTTTCAGCCTCCTCAATTTCCTTAGAAAATATAACCACAGTGTTACCCTGGAGATTCTTACTAACAAAGGAAAAAAATATGTGAAAACAATAGTACGCGAAAATAGATCCTATATAGGAATATATGGAATAACAAATTACGTTCCTAAAAGCAAAAAGTTCCTTCCTCTCTTTTTCCTAAGCAAGTTTTTCTACAGTTTATTTTACTGGATATATTTTATAAACCTGGCAGTATGCCTAATTAATGCTTACCCAATTCCTTTTTTTGATGGAGGAGGTTTTTTTGCTGCTTTTCTAAAACTCTTTATAAACCGAAAAAGATTATATTCTATCCTTCTTCTAGTAGTATTTATGATAAATATTGCCCTCCTCTCTGCAACTATAATCCTACCATTAATGGCGAGATGATGAAAGAGAAGTTTCTTTTAGATGAAATTGAAAACGAATTTGACAAACTTACTCGTGAAATTGTTGAAATCATATTAAAAAACCCTGGTATTTCTGCCAGTGAAATTTCTGAGAAAATAGGGAAGGACGTTACTTTGATTAGGAAAATTTTATATGCCTTATACAAAGAAGGAATTTTAGACTTAGAGCGTGAGGAATTAAAAAGAGGTTGGTGGAAATATAAATGGAAATGTGATAAAAAGAGGATCGTTTTCTTCCTGCTTAAAGAAAAAAAGAAAAAACTAGAAGAGTTGGATTCCGGGAAAGATTACTACTGTGAAAAATGTAAAAAAAGTTACACCTATGAAGAGGCTCTTTCTCTACTTTTTAAATGCCCATGTGGTGGTTTTTTGAAAGAAAAGAGACAAGAAGAGAAAGAAAGTATTGCACAACTTGAAAAAGAAATTAAGAGATTAGAAGAGTTTTTTGAAAAACTTTCTTAATTGCTCTAAAGTTTTGGGTTTAAAGGGCATATAGTGAATAATTTAGCGCCGGGGAGGGGATTCGAACCCCTGCGGGATACCCCACCCGGTCTCGAGCCGGGCGCCTTGGACCGCTCGGCCACCCCGGCATAGTAGGGATAGATGATATCACACTATTAGCTGTACCTTTATTTAGTAATTTTTCTAAATTTTCCACCTACGATAAATTTATAACAGCTACTTTGCGACGGAAAGGCTTTGCTTGTTATATATGATGAAAAAAGAAACCTCCCGAAAAACTTTATGAGATAGAGAACGGACTATATATGGTCGTTCTTTAAATATGATTATGTTTATCTCTTTCTTCTAAACCTGGGGGACCATTTTCCCATTATTTGGCCACGTCTATGTTTTTTTCCGGATCTTTGAGCAATCTTTAAGTAAGTTTTCGTCTTAGGGTTATGAATTCTTTTTCTCCTTGCCATAATTTTTACCTATCCAAAGAATAAAAAACTAAATCTTATTTCTGATTGTTAAACCTTTTGTAAGGGATATCAAAAAGCAAAAGAAAGCAACCAACCTTCTGTAAATATGTGACAAGAAATTTAGAGAGAGTATGAATATACTTTTTTAAAATCATTATACTCTATGCCTGAATTTTGGGAAAGAATCCCTTATGATAATATACTTATAATTGCTGCACATCCGGATGATGAATTTCTTGGCTGTGGGGGTACAATTTTAAAGGCACTTAATGAAAAAAAGAAAGTTCACATTTGTTTCACGACAGATGGTTCCAAATATCCTCCTTGGAATGGGAAGGAAATAA
>Ga0190367_1000093_pt1 | contig 67493 bp, 78 predicted proteins | sample 4872181011_MG_FD_171838 | JGI IMG/M metagenome (GOLD analysis project Ga0190367, IMG submission 171838) | Hydrothermal vent microbial mat bacterial communities from Southern Trench, Guaymas Basin, Mexico - 4872-18-10-11_MG | ecosystem: Environmental > Aquatic > Marine > Hydrothermal vents >... | reverse complement strand
AAAGAAAATAGCAAAAGATCCTAGAAGTGCGATAGTCTTTGTGAGTTTTCAAGCACCCTACACTCCTGGAAGAGCTCTACTTGAAACAGGGCTACTACCTGAAGTAAACAGTAAAGTAAAAGCTAGAATCGAGTGGCTCGATTTCTCTTCACATGCAGGAAGAAAACAGTTATTTGAGCTATTAGATAGAATTAAACCTAAGGAAACATGTATATTTGTCCACGGAGACTATAGAGCAGTAAAAGAGTCGCTTCCTCAAATACTCGACAGATATTCCTTTGATGCAAAAATCCCGAGAAATGGTGAAACAATAGCGCTAGGGTAATTACATCGTAACTACATCTATATTGCGAAGAGCTAAACTTCTCTAATAGGGCACTGAATTTGCTTAAGGAGCTCTTCTGCCTCCTCAGAAGTAGTTTTGTAAGTGTACAAGTATCTCTTTAAACGTAGCTTTAGTTTGACTACGTCGCCAAGCTTCTTTACTCTGCACTCTCTCGCATATTTGGCTAGCTCTAAAAACTTCTCCTTATCGAAAATCTCTCTCGGCATAAGCAGAACCCCTTACCAAAATGTACTTAAAAACTTTACTATTTGAAGCGGGCCCGCCGGGACTTTCACCCGGGATCTTAGCCTCGGGTTTTGAACCCGGGACCATCGGCTGTCTTCTACACAGAACCGAAGGCCGACGCTCTAGTCCTGGCTGAGCTACGGGCCCACATAAATAGTACTTAGCGTAGATAAATTTTTATCGAAAAATCGCTAGCTGATAGCACCTGGAGTAGCAGTAGACAAGGGATATATAAGGCGAAGTGACACTTGTTCACACTCTTTTGTAGCGAGCTTAGTGTCTGCATAGGTCTGGGAGAGGGTCTCAGTGTAGAAAAAAATATTTTCTGCCCTGTAAACTACTAAATGGGCCCGTGGTCTAGCGGCTATGACGCCCGCCTGACGCGCGGGAGGTCCCGGGTTCGAGTCCCGGCGGGCCCACTTTGATGTTTTAAATCTTTAAACCTACGAAACAGCTTTCTCTGAGAATATTAGGACAATAGATCTATAGTAAACGCTACAGCAGTGAACATGGCTCACAGAGAAAAATTTAATTAAGGGAGGCTCTTAGAATATTCTCGCCCCGGTCGTATAGCCCGGTCTAGTATGGGCGGCTGTCAAGAGGCTGTGGCCTCGTAGATCCCGCCAGAACCCGGGTTCAAATCCCGGCCGGGGCGCTATTTTTCTTGAGGGCATTTAATTTAGACTAAAATATTTTGTGCCTATAAAGCTTGTAGCAGATTTAGAAAAACATAATCTTAGGCTTAGCTTTACTTTAAGAAGCTTTAAAACATGTTCTTCGAGACTAAGGTATCTAAGTTTTATAAGCATCTAGGAAACTGGCATGGAGAGAGATTTTAGTTTAAAAGTTCTTTGAGAAATATCGAGCTTTAATGAAGTGAATAGAGAAGGGCTCCATTTAATTTATCTTTCTTGTAGTCTAATATTTTATTTTATGTATATGCTATTGAATGATTGTTCCATGATATGTAGCTGTGTAAATTGGACAAGAAGGTGTATAGTGTTCTATAAGTTAAAAGGAGTGGTGCGGGGGGTGGGATTTGAACCCACGCAGGCCTACGCCACAGGGTCCTAAGCCCTGCCCCTTTGACCTGGCTCGGGCACCCCCGCAAGAAAACACATTTATGGTCTCGTATATAAATTTTCTTTATTAGTTTATTTTAACCTAGGATTAGATTTAGATAAAAATAGTATTTAAAATAACCTATTTACCAAGTTTATTTTGGCTTAGTCTTTGACTTGTTCTAGTAAAGAAATTGCTTGCCACAGGGCTGTTCTAGCAAATAGTGGTATGTTGGGGTCCTGTGCAGCTTCTTCTAAAATACTTATTGCGTTTGCCGCCTTTAGTCCAGGAGTTAGGTCTTTTCTTTGAATTGTTTTTGCAGCTTCGTTTGCGGCTCTTCTAATGTTTCTTGGAACTCCAGGATCTTCGCTTACTCTTTTTAGAATTAATGTTACTTGAGCAAAAATATTCTCGTAGGCCATACTATCACCTTTTTACTTTCTACCGTGTTGAATGAAGTGAATATATTTAAAGGTATTGCCGCACATGTACTTCGTGAATTACTGTATTCGTAAAGTTGATAAAAAAGATCTAGACAGAATATATGAAATTGAGTTAAAGTGTTTTCCAAGAGATGCTTATCCTAAGAGCCTTTTGTCATATTACTTATTTCTAGCTGGTGACACATCTTTTGTTATTGAAGTTAATGGAAGAGTAGTAGGGTACATAATAGTTCTTATTAGGTGGGGAAATCTGGGTCACATACTGTCTTTGGCTATTGACCCAAAGTACAGAGGACGTGGCTTAGGCAGATTATTATTAAAAGAGGCTATTGAGAGAATAAAGAGGGAGAAAGAAATTAAGGTATTTAGACTTGAAGTTAGAGCAAGCAATGTTCCTGCTATAAGGCTATATAGGAGTCTCGGTTTTCGATATAGCTTTTTCAGGCCAAATTACTATCAGGATGGCGAAGGATGCTATGTAATGTTTTTACGGACAGATTTCTAAGTGAATATTTAGTTCACAGAGATGAATGTAATACCATGTAACCACTGCGGCGATTCGCTAGATATGAACAGTGCTTTTATGAAGAAGGTCTGCGGCGGATATTGTTGTAGAGGTCGCGAGCCTATAACTTGATGTGTAGCGGAGGCGGGTATACCGCCGGTCATTGTAGCCTACGGCCACTCGGGCGGCGACCTCCCTCCGCCATAATTGATAGTTTTGTTAGGGCAAAAATATTTTTCTATGTTTGTCTTCTTTCTATCTATAGACATGTTTTTCTAAAGTATCTGTTTCTCAGTTAATAAGTTATTACTTGATTAAATAGACATCTAATGCTTGTCTAAAATGGTGTCTAGCGAATGGTTTTAATTTAATGAGAAAAGTCATTACATAGAGGCAAAATACTCTTCAAAAGTATATTGGTTACACATAAGGAGAAGTGGAGAAGGGTTCTATTGTCTCCGAGGCTAACATCCCTCTTGAGGGGGTTTAGTTCGGAGACAATAGGGCTTCGAGCATCCTGTGTGGTTCTTCTTATTGTCCACTGTGTGGTCGGCGGATTCAGCGTCCTTATAGGGGACTGGTAGTGTGAGAAATGGGACAGTTTAACATTGGTCTGGCAGTAGCGTATAATATAATGAAGGTTAGCGGTAGTGTTTCTTTGGACGGGGCAATATTGAAAGATTGCTTAATTATCCTAAGACATACATGTACTTAATTAAAGAGCAGAAATGGTTGAGAAAAAGTCTTTAAATAAACTAAAATAAAATTTTTATCCGAAGGGAGACATTTCACTAGCCCCATAAGGGTAATCCACCTGACTCTTAGGTCGCGATGAAGGAGCGTTTTGCGCCCGAGCAGGAAGAGGGTTCGCTATGTTTATTTAATATGAATAGTTTAAATATTCCTTTCGCTATGTTTATGAATGTAGCGGGGGATTATTTCCCACCGCAAGAGAGCCCGTTGAGCTAAAGGCGTTGTACCGCCTAGTGATGAAGACGGGTGTAACGGTGGGAATACATCCCCCGCCGGCTTACCTTTATTTTCGCGCGTAATGGAGGGTTATATGAAGCTATGCATCGTAGATAAAATATTTAAGAGGAGCTAGGCTTGAAATATCTCAGTAACAGGTGATGCTGATGGGTGGACTGGCTGTTACTGCTAAATACGTTATAGAAGCTGAGTTTGAGATAGATGGCGTTGTAGAAAAACCCGACGTCATAGGTGCCATTTTCGGCCAGACAGAGGGACTCTTAGGGAATGGCTTTAATCTACGCGAACTGCAGAGATTAGGCAGACTAGGGCGTATTGAAGTATCACTTGAGACTGTCGACGGAAAAACTCGCGGCAAAATAACAATTCCATCGAATTTGGACCGCGTTGAAACAGCTATTATTGCGGCGATGATAGAGAGTGTTGATAAAATAGGACCCTATAATGCTCGAATAAAGCTTTCGAGAATAGTTGATCTCAGAGAAGAGAAGAGAAAGAAGATTATTGAAAGAGCCATAGAGATTCTAAGGAAGTGGGAAGAGAGTATACCTGAGAGCAGAGAAATAGCCGAGGAAGTAATTAAAGCGGTCAGAAGTTCTGAGGTAATAAAGTATGGTCCAGAGAATCTTCCAGCAGGACCTGATGTCGATAAATCTGATACGATTATAGTTGTAGAAGGAAGAGCTGATGTAGTCAACTTAGTTAGACACGGTTACCGCAACGTTATTGCGCTCGAGGGAGCCACAATACCTAAAACTATAGTAGATCTAAGTAAAAAGAAGACAGTAATAGCGTTTGTTGACGGAGATAGAGGAGGCGACCTGATACTCAAAGCTCTCCTAAGTCAGGTTGACGTAGACTACATTGCTAGAGCTCCTCCTGGAAAAGAGGTAGAAGAGTTAACAGCTAAAGAGATAGCTAAGTGTCTAAAAAATAAAATGACCGTAGAGGAGTACATGGAAACTATTGAAAAAACTAGAAGAAGTAAAGAAGGGAAAGGTCCTGAAAGAATTGTCAAAGAAGCTCCTCCGTCTCCTAGACCAGAGGTAGTTATTCCAGATAAAGTAAAAAGTCTTGTCGAAGAACTTCTTGGTACTCTTGAGGGAATACTGTTTGATAAAAACTGGCAAGAAATACAGAGAGTAGCTGTGAGAGACCTGGTTACAACTCTTCAGAGCGTAGACAACGTATATGCAGTGGTCTTTGATGGTATTGTAACTCAGAGAGTAGTAGATATTGCTCAAGAGAAGGGTATTAAAATAATTATTGGAGCTAGAGTAGGTAATGTCGTTCGTAAACCCGTAGACTTAGTAATAAGTACATTTAGTGAATTAGGCGAAAAAGTCTAATAGGCTTTTTTGATAGGTTGCTCCTTCAAGCTGTGCTTCTTTAATACCGAAATATTCTAGTATTCTTAAAGCTGCAGGAATTACCTGTTTTCTAACATAGTATTCTGTATCTATTTCGCTGATATCTTTTACAAGTATGTAGGGCATTGCTTTATCTGCCAGTTTGTCTCCGGGTTTCTTGACTATTACGTATCCTATTTTGTCTCCTATTTCAAGCCTATAGCCTGCCTCTAGAAGTCTTTTAGCTGCTGCTACATGAGCAGCTCTGACTTCGTACTTATCTAAATCTTTAGTGACGCTCTTCCAGATAATTAGTTTCGATAATGGTATTTTACCGTTTCTTAAATCTGAAATTACATTTGAAACATACTTTACAGCCTTATAGGGGTCTCCTTCTTTGAGTATTATTTCTATTACTTTTTCTTGAACCTCCTTTGCTAATTCAGACCAGTCTCCTCTAATAGCTTCTAGACCGACTACATCTATTCTACCGTCAGGTAGTAAACCACAGTATCTCTTCTTTGCTTCTGTAAAGAATACTTTTATATAAATTTTATCTGGTTTTACTTCAAGTCCAAACTTTTCTTGAATTAATCTGCACAGTTTTTCAACTTTATCTTTATCATACTGTACGAAAATGCTGTCTGTGTCGCCGTATATTACGTCAAGCCCTAGGCTTTTCGCAAGCTCTATTGTTTTCTTTATGAGTTCTCTTCCCCAGGCAGTAGTTGCTTCAGCGACTTCCCGTTTATACCATCTTGCTCCAACCCAGCCACAATATCCGTAAGTAGCGTTAGCTATGACTTTAATTGCTCTCTGTCTCTCATATAAAACACGGTACTCGTAGCTAGATGGATCTAGTTTTTTCATTGCTTCTCGTATCTCTTTCCTTACTTTGAGTAGGCGCTCTAAAACTACTTTATAGAAGCCTGGTGGATGTTTTCTAAATCTGTGCCCAACTTCAGGAGCTACGTAAACTTCGTCAGGAGAAACTTCTTCGTAGGGCGGGACATAAGTATCAGGCGAGATGTTCTTAGAAATCATTATGCTTGGGTACATTGCAGAGAAGTCTAATACAACTATGTTTTTATGTAATCCTGGCTTTGGTTTGAGTACTATTGCTCCTTTGTACGAGGAGTATGGTCTCTCGACTCTATTTGGTATGAGTTCTCCTAGTTTATATGCTTGTCTCATTAGGTACCATTCTACTCGAAAACCTACTGAGGCCGCTCCTACTTGATCTAGTGGAAGTCCTACGATGTTTGATAACTGTACTGCAAAAGGAAGTATTTTTTCGCTTAAACCATATATGCTCTCTACGTCGTCGCGGGCATACTCGATTAGCGTTTTTCTTTTAGAGGGATCGTCCCAGTATTTGTACAGCTCGCTTCCTTCAATAAGGACTCGTTCGCTCTTCCTCATTACTCCAAGGTAGTCAGCTACGTTTTCTAGGGTTTTTACTTTCACTTCAGGCATGTCTTTTGCGAAGTCGTAGAGGTCTACATTAGCTCTACCAACTACAGAGAAGTGTCCATAAACACTTTGTGCAGGTTGGCCATCAGCTCTTGTAACGGCTAACTTTATGTGAAGTTTTTTGCAGCGGTCTAAAAGGTAGGGCCAATCAAATCCATTATTGTTGTAGCCTACTATTACATCGGGGTCATATTTTCTTACATATTCAATAAATTCTTTAAGAAGAAGTCTATCATCATGGTCATTTGCGGTAAAAATTTTTTCTCCATCATCACTTGTTTTGACGGAGATTATTATCACGGGGTCTCTTTCGGGCTTAGGAGTACCTCTAGGGTTGTAGCACTCTATGTCAAAAGCCAGAACACGCAAGTCGGGTATACGTGTCTCTTCAGGTAAATATACTGGGTCCGAGACTGCTCTATATACTTCATCGACATGAGCATTTTTATCATAGTCTTTTTCTACTTCTATTTCATGCCATGCACATGGATATACATCTTTATCTATCAAGTAGCGCATATAGAATCTTATATCTGCTTCCAGTACATCTTCTATAGCCTTTAATTTCGCGACAGCTTCTCTAAGTTTCGGAACCGAAGGAGGAAGCTTGCAAGTAATTTTTATCACATCCAAGGGCCTGCCATAGTATTTTCTCTTCACTTTTTCTACAGATAAAATCTTATATTGAGTAGCAAGTACTTTAATAGATCTTATTGCGTCCTCTATGGGTACTCCTTCTTTTGGAACTGCGTAGAAGTAGGGTCTAAAGCCTCTAATTTTAACTAGTGCTCGTTTACCTTCGCTAGTTATGCCCCATAGCTTTATTTCAGGTTCATCGGCTACTATTTCGTAGTTCACGTCAAGTATCCATAGCTTTATTTTCATGAGATATCACCTACATGAGTTTTAAAGGCTTATTTAATCTAGAAAGTAGAACTATGCGAGAATCCATAGCCTCGTCGATAATATTGTATCCAGTGTACTCTGCTAGCTTCTCAGCAAAAGCTCTAATTTCTTCGTGTCTCGGCATAGGCTCTACACCTAGCCTGTACCTAAAGTAGCCAAGGCTCATCGCTGCCTTAGGCTCTATATAGGTTGGCTCTGCGCGAGACAGTATTTTGGCATACTTATCTATTCTTTTCATGTTTAATCCTCTAACAAGTGTTATTCTGACAACCGATGGACATGAAAGAGATTTTAGTAGTTCTAGTGTCTCGAGAACTCTTTTCCAAGCATCTTTTAACATAGGTCTACATACTTTTCTGAAAGTCTCTTCGTCGGGCGCCGAGAGACTCACATACAGCTGTGAAGGCTCTTTTTCTAGATTACTTATAACTTCAGGAAAGTTTCCGTTAGTTACAATAAACGTTGTTTTAAATCCGTACTCGAAGAAAGCTTCTACTAATTCGCCTATTTTAGGATACATGGTTGGTTCTCCTACTAGGCTTATAGCTGCGTGCGTTGGTCTCATAGCTTCTTGGAGCATTACAGGGTCAACCTTTGGGTTTCCAAGGTACCCGCTAAGTATTTTCTGCCATTCTTTTACACTATTCTCTACTATTGTATAGGGATCGTCGTATACCTTTACGTCGAGCTCGTTGTAGTCTATCCCAAGGTCTTGGGGCTGAGCTCTCCAACAGTAAAGGCATCTTTGACTACACTGAATAATTGGTGAAAGCTGCAGGCATCTATGAGACGGTATGCCATAGAACTTCTGCTTGTAGCAGAATTTTTCGCCTCTAGTTAGTAGAGATCTTTTCATCCAGTGGCAGGGCTTAACTACTGCTTGAGCACCCACAAAGTGATAACCCTGCTTTTTATAAGCGTCACGCATTAAACTAAGATATTTTTCAAATGATTCCATTACATGTTATTCTTACAGAAGACTCTATTAAATCTAGCTTATTATATACTTACAGTAACTTTTTAAACAAGTGTATTTTCTTCAATGTGTGAGAGAGATGTCTTATGATGAATATCATTATGCTCCCGGCGCAACAGTTGTAGGACTAGTTTTCGATAAAGGTATCGTTCTTGCAGCCGAAAAAAGAGTTACTTATGGTTTTAGTCTTATGAGTAAAGCTGGAAAGAAAGTCTATAAAATAAACGATCGAGTCGGAATAGCTTGTGCAGGACTTATTGCTGACATGCAGATGATTGCTAAAACTCTCGCAGCGGAAGTGAATCTATATGAGCTAGAAACAAAGAAAATACTTAGCATCAGAGGAGTAGCTAAGCTTCTATCCGTAATATTATTCAATAGAAGACTAATGCCTTACTTTGCTGAAACAGTTGTTGGAGGAATAGACGACACAGGTCCACATATTTTTGTCTTAGATCCTTTAGGATCGCTGATAGAAGATAAGTACGCTGCATTAGGAACTGGAGCCAAAATAGCTATTGGTATCTTAGAAACAGAGTATAGCGAAGATATTACTGCGGAAAAAGCTAAAAGTATTGCTATCAAGGCTATTAAGACAGCTATTTCAAGAGATGCTGTTAGCGGAGACGGCATAGATCTCTTAGTAATTTCAGGCAAAGGAGCCGAAGAAATATTTGTTCCTCTAACGTGAAATATACAGTATAGTAATGGTGTTTACTAATCCTTTCTCGAAAATAAAATTAGTCCCTAAAAATGGGGAGGAGGTCTTTAGAATAGCTCTTAACAGAGCGAAGCGTCTAGAAGTTAAAAGTCCTATCCGCTGGGCATCAGTTAAAAGAAGTAAAACTCTTACTCAAAACTACATTAAAGTACTTCATGAAAATATAGTGAGGAGAATTAAGGAGGGGCTATACTCGATACCGAGAATAGATGAACTTGACGATTTCTACAGAGAGTTAGCTTACACAGTAGTAGACATGGATGACTTTAGAAAATGCATGGGTAAAGTTATGGCGTGCATAAAGATTTTATATAAATTAAGAAGAGAGTATCTCGATAGAGCAAGATACATAGCAGACGTAAAGGAGGCTCGAAAACTCAGAAGAGAGTACACAGGGAGAGTATACTCTGTTGTTAAAAGCATGGATGAAGAGCTTGCTAGAATTAGAGAATATCAAAGGATACTCAAAAAGTTTCCTTCAATTGACCCATCTTTGCCTACAATAGTCATAGCTGGAGCACCTAACGTTGGAAAGTCTACTCTAGTCAACTCTATTTCAACTGCTAAATCGGAGGTAGCTAGCTACCCTTTCACTACTAAGAAACTGTCCATAGGACACATTAGGCTAAACCCAGAGGATTTACTGATACAAGTAATAGATACTCCCGGCCTTCTTGATAGACCTCTTTCAGAAAGAAATAAAATGGAGCGCCAAGCTATATTAGCACTTAAACACTTGAAGGGAGTAATAGTATACATGGTCGATCCAAGTGAATCATGCGGCTTCCCTCTTAGCTATCAGTTTAAAGTCTTAGAGGATATATCTAAATACTTTGAAGGAAAAGAAATAGTTATAGTTTTGAATAAAATAGATGCAGCTGATATTAAATCGGTAATTAATTCTCTTAAATATTTGAAAGAAAAAGGCTACACTAAATGTTTTTTAATATCGGCATTGAAAGGTATAGGAGTAAAAGAGCTGAGAGAATGTCTCGTAAATATTATTAAGTGGAGTCAAAGTAGTCGCACAGAATAAACACAATGATGAAAGCCCCCGTATCCGATTAATGAAGACTAAACAGTCGGCTGAGTATTTTATCAATAGCGGAAAGTTTATGAAGCAGAATAGCTTAACTACACAAGCGGTCATGATGAGCAAAGGTAGCATTATATATAATTATAATGCGCTGCTAGATCGGGCATTTAAGCAGCTACCTGAAAAAAGAACTTATCGCGAGAGATTTGAAATACCAAAGGCTGAAGTTCTCGTTATAGGCAGAAAAATAGTTATACAGAATTTCATGGAAATATGTAATATCCTAAATAGAGATCCTAAGCACTTATTGAAATATCTGTTAAGAGAGCTGGGTGCGCCAGGATATCTTGAAGGACGTATGGCTATAATACACGGTGAACACAGAAAAAGAACTATAGACGCGATAATAGAAAGGTATGTTAAAAATTATGTTCTATGCCCAGTGTGCGGTGAGCCAGATACTATTTTAATAAGAGAGAAGAGAATGCTTTATTTACAATGTCAGGCATGTGGAGCTAGGTCTTCGGTTAGAATGATTAAGTAGCTAAGGGGGTGAGATAATGAATTTCTGTCCTAAATGTGGTTCATTAATGATTCCTAAGAGAGAAGGAAATCAAACGTTTTTAGTGTGTAGAAAATGCGGCTATAAGGAACTACCTAAAGGAGTTTCGCTTAGAGAAGAGAAAAGAATAGAACATACTGTTAAAGACAAGACAATAATTGTCGAAACTCCTGTTGAGCTAAAAATTTTACCGAAAACTAAGGCTGAATGCCCGAAGTGCGGACACAATGAAGCTTACTGGTGGATGGTGCAAACTAGAAGAGCTGACGAAGCGCCTACAAGGTTCTTTAGATGCACTAAGTGCGGTTACACCTGGCGAGAATACGACTAGATAACCTACGTATTACGTAAATAATATTTTCTCTTATCTCTCATTAATTTAAAATTATAGAGACTAAGTCTACTAGTCTACGGAAATGGAAGAATTATGGCTAAAGTATCCTTTCACAAAAAAGGCTATAGACTACTTGAAGAACATTAAGGTAGATTTAGATGTAATTAGAAGAGACAAAAGTCTAGTAGAGGAAACTATTAGAGAGATAGAATCAGTTTTTATGAGAAAAAACCATAGAAACTATCTTATAGAAATACATGATCCTCTAAGAAATCTACTAGTTTTTTATTTATCGGTTTTATTCCTAAGAACTGTTTCAAATACATTACTTAATAGTAAGTTTGCTGTACACGAAGCTAAAAAGTACTACGCTTTACTTAGTAAAGAACCAGAAGATTTTATACTTAGTTTTGCTAAAGAAGAGTTCAACATCGGTATAAGAGAAGAGGAAGTCTATGGAGCAAAATTTTATTCGCTACACTTCGTAGATTACTTGAAGTACGCGGCAAAATTGAGTGGACCTTGGAGTCTTATAAATCAGGTAATAAAGAATGGTTATGTTTTAATTACTAGAAACCAATTAAACAGAATTTTACAGGAGGCAGTAAGAATTAAAATATTAAATATGGTTGACCAACCCTTATCGAATAAAGAACTTATTAGAGAAATTTTTCCCGAGGAGGTCCAATATTTAATTAATTTATGCGAAAAATATTTAAAGCCTGTAGAAATAGACGAACATGCTGCAGTTAAAATATCTGACGAGAATATTACAGTTATTCCACCATGTATGGTTAAAATTATGAATGATATTAAAAGAGGAGTGAATGTACCGCATGCAGCCAGATTTGCTATAACAGCTTTCTTGCTAAATATAGGGAAAACTGTTGATGAAGTAGTAGAGTTGTTCAGCAGTGCTCCTGATTTTGATGAGCGCAAGACACGTTATCAAGTTGAACATATAGCTGGATTGAGGGGATCTGGTATTCGGTATACTACGTTTAAGTGTGAGAATATGAAAGCTTTAGGTTTCTGTTATCCTAATAAATTGTGTAAGAGAGTGAAGCACCCACTACAATACTATAGGCTGGCATTGAGGTTGATGAAGTATGGAAAAAGAGAGAAATAAATCGTTAAATTTTGTGATGAAAATATTTAGGAGATACTACAAGAACTTATCGCCCTTCAGTGTAGAAAAAATAGAGCAAAGAGAATTCGGCTTCATGTTTTTCAATAAAGAAGGCATGGTCAGACACACTGCCTTTAAGTCCGTAAATGAGCTTTCACTATATCTCAGGAAGCATGTTCCAGCTCATGTATATTACTCGACAGCTTTCTATGAAAGACCAGATGCTCCAACAATGGAGGAGAAAGTGTGGAAAGGTGCTGAACTAGTTTTCGACATAGACGTGGATCACATTCCTACAGAATGTAAGAAAAAACATGACAAGTGGTTCTGCGCTAATTGTGGAAACAGCGGTAATGGCGCTCCTCCTCCCGCATGTCCTGTCTGTGGAAGTGAAGCTTTAAGAACAGTGTCCTGGGTCTGTGATGAATGCCTAGAAGTAGCTAAAGAGGAGACAAATAAGCTTCTCGATTTTCTCTTAATAGACTTCGGTTTTTCGCGAAGCGAGCTACTAGTATGTTTCTCCGGGCACAGAGGTTTCCACATACATGTTTTATCTGAAAAAGTATATTCGCTAGACCAAGATGCTAGAAGAGAAGTAGTAAACTATGTTAGAGGTTTAGGCTTAAGTTTTCCTTCGCTTGTAAAAGCTAAGCTCTGGGAAAATTATGGATGGATTAATAGACTCATGTTTACAGCATACGAAAAGCTCGGTGTGAGAACGCCTGAATCAGTGTACAAAAAACTAGCTCGGAAGAAAAAATTAGTCGATATATTAGTAAATGAGTGTATAGAGCGTTATGGGTGCCAGATAGATGAAAGAGTTACAGTCGACATAAAGCGTTTAATTAGGCTTCCTCTCTCGCTTCACGGAAAAACAGGAATGATTGTCTCCATAATAGATGACTTAGATCTATTTGATCCCCTAGAAAAGGCTTCTCCTTTATCTTCTAACGAATACATTAAGGTTAAATTGAAGGATGCTCCCGAAAAAATATTGAATTACACTTTGGATAAAAGAAACGGAGTAGTTAAATTACCTATAAATGTGGGGCTGTATCTTATTCTAAGAGGAGCTGCCGAAGTGATAGGGGATGAGTATTGAAAAATATATCAGAGAAAAAAGATTCTTTATCAAATGATATATCTCTTATCCAGCAAATAGAGGAGATAATAGCGAATGAAATAAAAAGTGATGATATAGCTTCAATTAATAAAGACTTTTATTCGAAAATAACAAATAAGATAGGAAACATTAAGGAAAGCAGTAACTTAATTAAATTACTAAATCTTTTGCAGTACATAAGGCTTGTCAAAATATTAGGAAAATTTTTCTTGGGAGTAGAGATAGATGAAGATAAGTTATCTGTAGAAGAAGTTGAAGTATTGAAGCATCTAAAGAAAATTTATTCAAAATATATTAGTAGAGAAAAAGTTGTTGAAACGGTAGAAAAAGAAGAGGAGACAAAACTGGCTTTAGTGGTCTTTAAAGAACCTTTACATAAAGTTTATTTAGAGAACTTAATTCTAGGACCTTTTTCTAAAGGTGATGTAGTTGTTCTTCCTTTGAAAGCTCTCAGAGTAATTCCATCTGATAAAATAACGTTAGTCGAAGTTCTTAAATGAGCTTAAGGTCGAAGGGGTCTCTAATTAAGCTGAAATGCGTGTAGTAGAGTAATATTTAATAAGTTGTGTAAAATAGCTATGTGGAGACAATGAAGGTACCAAGAGTTATCAGAACATATTGTCCGAGATGCAGGAAACACACAGAGCATACTGTAAGTCTCTATAAGCATGGTAAGAGACGAAGTCTAGCTCAGGGAGAGAGAAGATATGCTGCAAAGAAGAAAGGTTATGGTTCGAAGAGAAAACCTGAACAAAAGAGGTTCGCCAAAGTTACAAAGAAGCAGACTCTCAAACTGACATGCAGAGTCTGCGGGTACACTTATCATAAGAAAGGTATTAGGCTCAAGAGAATAGAAATAGTCTAAGGTGAGATTATGAAAAAACGTAAAATATTGATACCTGAGCCGAAAAGTAGGTTTGTTAAAGTCAGGTGCCCTGACTGCGGTACAGAACAGATTATTTTCGACCATGCGTCAATTGTTGTAAGATGTCTTGTGTGTAACCGTGTTTTAGCTAGACCCACTGGCGGAAAGTGTAAGATTGAAGCCAAAATAATTAAAATACTTGAATAACGTCATTAATTAGGTGCTGTCAATATGATAAAGAAACGCGAGAAACTGCCTCGAGTAAACGAGTTAGTAGTAGGTACTGTAAAAAGAATATTTGAGCATGGAGCATTCGTGACTCTGGATGAGTATGGTGGAATAGAAGCTTACTGTCCAGTAGGCGAAGCGTCCCACTCGTGGTTTAAGAGTATAAGAGATGTAATGCGTGAAGGACAGAAAAAAGTATTCAAAGTTATTAGAGTTAATAGAAGAAGAGGACATGTTGATGTATCACTGAAGAGAGTTACTGACCAGGAAAGAGCTAGAAAAATGAGGGAGTGGAAGCGGGCTGTATCAGCGCATAAGTTACTAGAAATAATAGCTGAAAAAATGGGAAAAACCATTGACGATGCTTATAGAGAATTAGGCTGGAAGCTAGAAGACTACTACGGAGAGATATATGCGGGATTTGAGGAAATAGCTAAAAGAGGAATTCAAGCCGCTCTAGAGGCAGGAGTTTCAGAAGACTGGGCAAAAGTAGCATTGGCACTCGCCAAAGAGAGAATAAAAATTCCTGAAGCTAAAATAAGTGGAATCTTTGTTATTCAGTCGTATAGTCCTAAGGGCGTAGAAGACATAAAGAAAATCTTAGAGATACCGCTTAAAGTTGCAGAGAAGTATCCAAAGACTAAGACAAGGCTGTATACTATGGGGGCTCCTAGATACCGTATGGACCTAACAGCGCCTAACTACAAGATAGCTGAGAAGTGTTTAAAGGAAATAGTCGACGAGGTGCTTTCCTACGCTCAGAAACTAGGTTGTAAGGCATCATTCAGTAGAATTGAGTTGAAGAAATGAGCCCTAAAAGTTTACTTAAAAAGTGTCCTCGCTGTAAAATATATACACTAGAAGAGTATTGTCCACTGTGTGGAGAGAAAACTAAAGTACCTCATCCACCTAAGTTTTCGCCTGAAGACAGATATGGTAAATATAGGAGACTTATGAAAAAACTTGCTTTTGGAGAGAAATACTATTCTTAAGACTTTGGGTATTCTACTTTGTACACTAGAACCCAGCCTCTTGGACTCATGTACACTAGCTTAAAGTGTTCTGGCGGCGGAATATCTACAGTGTTTCCTTCTACAGGTATTCCCATCATTTTTACTATTGAGTTGAAGACATATGCTACTCTCTGAGGAGTTCTTATGAATACTAGGCGGAATAATGTTGCATTTCTTGCTTCGGGTGTATTTGCAGGAGCTAAAATTGTTGTTCCGCCGACTCTAATCCATGCAAAGTATTTAGATTCATTGAGACCGGCTATTTTAACCATAGCTGTGTATGATTTTTCGAAGTCGCCGCCTCCTGCTGGGTACCATAGAGTAATATATCCTACTCTTGCTGAAACGAAAGGTTGGAATACTACTACGTAGTCTGCTCCTAGTCTCCGGAATATTTTGAGTGCTTCACTTTCATTTGAGAGGAATGCTCTTGCCATGAGTTCTATCTGTGTACTATTGAGTGTAGCATTGTCGCATATAGTCGACATGTTTGTATTAACTGCTATCCAGTAGCCGTAGTCCCACCAACATGCTATTACAGAGTTCTTAGGGAGATTTGTTTTCATCCACTCTAAGGCCGCGATCCAGTCCATTTTATCGAAATTGTAGTCTCCTGCTAGTGGACTATGGCCGAGGCTGGACGTGGCTATTAAGGGTGGTTGTTCAGCTAAGTACAGTGTGTTAAATATAGTGAAGGAAGAGGCTACTAGTGCTAGAATCAGCACTGCCGCAGCTATGATAGTTGCCTGTGACGTTAGATTAGCTTTTTCTTTCTTATATATTCTTGGTTGACGCAGGGCAGCCTCCAGAATCTCCCATATTCCAAGTGCCGCGCATATGTATATTGCCGGGGCGAGTAGCAGCGTTAAACGCGCCATAGACGCTGCTGCGTAGAGTGATGTTATGAAGAAGAGTACTAGAAACATGTCTTCTTCGCGCCACTTTCTGATAGCTAAAGCGGCTCCAGCGACAGCGATTACTGTTAAGAAACCATAGTCGCTGTAAAGCATGCTCCATGTAGGTATTCTATGTTCTTGGACGCTCTCTACTAGAGCACCTCTGTGCGACGGGAATATAATAGCCATAATTCTTCCGCTTAGTCCTTTTAGAATTCCCGCATACCATGCAGCGGCCACAATGGCGATAATGCATAGCAGAGCTAGTACCTGTACTTTGCGCTGTTTGAAGAGTTCTCCGACAGCTTTTTTCTCAGCGGCTCCTATAGCTAAGATTTCTGTAATTGATATGACTAAAGCGATTAAGGGAAGAACTCCTGAAAGCGATAGAAATGTTACACGATAGCCTATTCTCGGGAAAATTGTTAACATGAACGCTGAAGTTGCGTAGAAACTTACATAGGATAATGCATAACTTCTATTAGATCTTCCTAGAATCCATATTGTCAGTGCGTAGAGTGCAATCATGTTCCAGGCATAGAGGTACGCACCCCAGCTCCATGCCATGAATCCCAAGAATATTCCTGAGATAGCTCCCCAGAGAGGCTTTTTGTCTTTAATTGCTTTGATGAAGAAATACATTGATAGAATCATGAAGGGCATAGCTACGCTCTCGTGTTTTCCTCCTAGAGGAGTTCTTGTCAGGAGTGCTGTGCTAACTGCTGAAAGAGAGGCCGCGAAGAGGCCGGCTGGCTTATCGTTAATTTCTGAAGCAAGTAGATAAAGTGTTAGTGGAATGAGTGATGCAAAGAACACTGGAACTAGTGCGTGGATAACGTAGAGAGATACTTCGAGGTCCAGAGACTTAAGTATTAAATATATAATCGCGGAGATCATTGATATTCCCACTTCACTGCTAGCTCTCAAATCTCTTCCGTAGGGATACCAGAATAGTTTGTCTGGTTGTCCGCGGTCAAACCACCAGGAGAACCACCAAAGTATTCCGCCCCAGCCCTTCTCTGCTATTTTTTTGGCCAAGTAGTATTCGTAGAAAGGATCGAATTCGTTGAGGTATATACCCCATCTGGCTGGCAGTATTCTGAACATTACTCCCGTTGCATAAGTTAAGACTAGTACTGTAACTATGACTGCTTTTTCTGAACCTACTATTTCGAGAAATCTAACTAAGCCCCCAGCTGCCTTTTTAGATACTTTCTCAAAAAAGCTGGCTTTAATTTTCATGATATAGCACCTTTTATAGTAAATACCTTAGTTTACGCTTGAAAATCGTAATTTCAAGGGTTCTTGGAGAAAGCGAAAGCCTCGAAAGGCAGCGAGGGCATCTTCCGCCGTACTTTTTGATTACTTCTTCAGGAGATACAGGGTCGTTGCCCTTATACAATACGAAGTTACATTTAGAGCATACTATTCGTTCTGGCATCACTTTACATGATATTGCCTCCTATATTTATTTTATTTTGCCTTATATAGGAAATTGCGAAGACTTATAGAAGCCTCCACTTGCTGAGTATAAAATTCATGAAAAGAATACAATGTGACGTGAGATATACTTTAGGACCTATACTCACCTTAACTGCGCCTATTTTCTCAATGAATCTAAGAGCATCTAAGCTTAAGCCATCATGGTCTCCTAAAATGAATACTGCTCGAGGGAAGGCTTGAATAATTTTATTTTTTAATTTCAGAATATCTGTACCTTTTTCATCTAAAAGAAATATTGTGTATTTATCTTTTCTTAATTCGTCTATTATCTTAGAGAAACTTTTCTTTTCTACAATAACGCCTTCAACTTTCTTCCCAGAAAGAATCTCTTTAAAAAGGAGACCTACTTTTCTCTCACTTATAAAGTGCATGTAAAACTTTTTCCCAATAAATTTTAGTAGAAGTGGAGGTGAAGGAGGGCCGTTGAGGAGAACATAAAAATCAATGTTTTTTCTCTTATTGAGTTCTTCAGGCATACTTGCCATGAGACTTCTAAATACTACATCGATTCTCCCACCTGTTGATGCCGGATTGTTTATATTGAATATTGGAGCAGTGACCGCAGTAGAAGATTCTAAAAGGTAAATCATTCTAAAGATCGACACAAAGAACTATAGGTAATGAGACGGTAATTACCTTCCTAGAGGTCCTTTCTTCTTTCTTTCATCTCTAGCCCTTACTTTAACTACTCCTTGGAAAATGGCGCAGTTTATGCATAGATACTTAGTGACGGTATATTTGGGTATAATTGCGCCCTTAGCCTTAAGTTCTTTTTCAAGTTGAGGGTCTATAAAAGAAATTACTCTCGTTACTTTCTTTGCCTTAGAACGTGGAACAAGAGCGCCGCAACTGTCACATTGAACCATGCCTTCTTTGCCTTTATCTCCTTTACTCCGTCCTCTGTTTTTTCTCTTCTTTGGCATATACCTTCAGAATACATTCATGGAGTTTCTCTATTTAAGGTTTTTCTCACAATGGCACAAAATAAGTAGCTTATCGGGTATTTTATATCTGTTAAATATAAAACATATATCCTAGCAATCCGCCTTCTAATGGGGTGGAATAACGTGAAAGTGACCATAAGCCTAATTAAAGCAGACATTGGTTCTCTTGCCGGCCACCACATTGTTCACCCCAAGCAGAAAGAACTTGCCAAACAGATTCTCGAAGACGCTAAGAAAAAGGGCTTAATTATAGACTACTACGTCTTTAACTGCGGCGACGACCTACAGCTATTAATGACACATGACAAAGGAGTCGGAAACTCTGAAATACATGGACTTGCATGGAACACATTTAAGGAAGTAACTGAAAAAGTTTCAAAGAAGCTTAAGCTCTACGCTGCAGGTCAAGATCTTCTTTCAGACACATTCTCCGGAAACGTTAAAGGAATGGGTCCTGGAGTAGCTGAAATGGAGTTTGAGGAAAGAAAGAGTGAGCCAATAGTCGTATTTGCTGCCGATAAAACAGAGCCTGGCGCATGGAACATGCCATTATTCAAGATATTCGCTGACCCATTCAACACAGCTGGTCTAGTAATAGACCCCAAGATGCATGATGGCTTCAAGTTCACAGTCCTAGATGTTCTTGAAGGAAAAGAAGTAACACTAAGCTGCCCCGAAGAAATGTACGACCTACTAGCACTTATTGGAACCACAAGCAGATACGTTATTTCTGCAATACACAGAAAGAGCGACAACGAAATAGCAGCTGTAGCTAGCACCACAAGGCTATCACTAATAGCCGGGCGCTACGTCGGAAAAGACGACCCAGTATGTATCGTCAGAGCTCAGCACGGCTTCCCAGCTCTAGGCGAGATAATAGAAGCATTTGCTTTCCCACACCTAGTAGCCGGATGGATGAGAGGAAGCCACGTCGGCCCACTAATGCCCGTAGGACTTAAGGATGCCAAATGTACAAGATTTGATGGTCCTCCAAGAGTAGTAGGTCTAGGATTCCAGCTATGCAACGGTGAGCTAATAGGGCCAGCAGACCTATTCGATGATCCAGCATACGATTGGTCAAGAAGGCTAGCCATGGAGATAGCCGACTTCCTAAGAAGACATGGACCCTTCATGCCACACAGACTAGGACCAGATGAAATGGAATACACTACACTACCTTCAGTCCTAGAAAAACTGAAAGACAGATTCAAGAAGGCTGAATAAGAGGGACCTCAATGTCAATAAAGTTCCCACTGATACTCATAAACTTCAAGGCATACAGTCAGTCTTCAGGGAAAAAAGCCGTAGAATTAGCTAAGGTAGCTGAAAAAGTATACAAGGAAACCGGAGTTCTAGTAGCTGTAGCTCCCCAATTGACAGACTTAGCACTAGTAGCCCAAAGCGTAGAGATACCAGTTTTCTCTCAACATGTAGACGACGTAACACCCGGTGCACATACAGGCCACGTCACATTAGAAGCGATAAAAGATGCAGGCGCTGTAGGCACACTCCTCAACCACTCGGAGAAAAGAATCAGAATCGACCAGATAGACTCAATAGTCAAGAGAGCTAAAGAACTAGGCTTGGTAACATGCATTTGTGCAAACACACCTGAAGTAAGCGCAGCAGTAGCTGCAGTGAACCCAACTATGGTAGCTATAGAGCCACCCGAGCTAATAGGCACAGGAATACCTGTCTCTAAAGCGAAACCAGAAATCATAACTAAAACCTTAGAGCTAGTAAAGAAGGTAAACCCGGAGGTCGCGGTACTCTGCGGAGCTGGAATAAGCAGCGGTGAAGACGTAGCTGCAGCAGTGAAACTAGGTACAGTAGGCGTACTGGTCGCGTCGGGTGTAGTTAAAGCAAAAGATTGGTATAAGGCAATAATGGATTTAGTATCTCCTCTTATAAAATAATTTAAGATATTTTTTGTCTTTTCCCTATTTAAGCGCTTTATACTTTTATCAATTACTGTAATAGTGAAGCTTTTTCGTAATAATACGTGGAGTTGTTTGCTGTATTAACCAGTTGTCGATAAAAGTATGCCGGCCAGCAAACAGAAACAGATATATTTTCCTATAAACATTTTCTCACTGCCGGGGTGGCCGAGGGGTCAGGCGGCGGGCTGCAGACCACAGGTGGACAGAAACCCGTTATACCGGGGTTCAAATCCCCGCCCCGGCTCTATTTCTTTAAATTCTGCTTTTGGCGACAAAGCTCTTTTAGAGACGAATTGTTGTTAAATATATTTAGTAGTGGCTGTATGTGAGAAGTATTAGAATTGAACGTGTTTTTTATCGAAATATTTATATAGAAGCGCTAGTTCAGTTTGTTTGCTGGTGAGAATATGAGTGCTAAAGCAAGTATACCCGCATTGATTCTAAAGGAAGGTACTTCGAGAACAGTCGGTAAAGAGGCTAGAAGAACTAACATTCTGGCTGCGCGAGTAATAGCGGAGGCTCTGGCTAGCTCCCTTGGTCCAAGGGGAATGGACAAGCTTCTTGTAGACTCCTTCGGAAGCGCCACAATAACAGGAGACGGGGCTACGATCCTGAAAGAAATGGATGTTCAGCATCCAGCAGCGAAAATGCTTGTAGAGGTAGCTAAGGCTCAGGACGATGAAGTTGGAGACGGTACAACAACATCGGTAGTACTTGCCGGAGAATTTCTCAGAGTAGCGAGCGAGCTACTTGACCAGGAAATTCACCCGACAATAATATGTGACGGATACAAGAAAGCTCTAGACTTTGCCCTTGGAGTAATTGATGATATTGCTGTAAAAGTAGATCCTCTGGACAAGAACATACTCAAGCACGTTGCTATGACTTCTTTAGGAAGCAAAGTTGTCGCAGAATTTAAGGAATTCTTAGCAGATTTAGCAGTAGAAGCAGCACTCTACGTAGTTGAGAAAACTGACAGCGGATATAAGTTGGATCTAGACAACATTAAGGTAGAAAAGAAGAAGGGTAAATCTATTGAAGAAAGCGTTCTCGTTAAGGGTATAGTACTTGACAAGGAAGTCGTTCACCCCGATATGCCTAAGAGAATCGAGAATGCTAAGATAGCTCTACTAGACTGTCCACTAGAAATAGAGAAGCCTGAATGGAGTACAAAGATCCATGTGACAAGCCCTGATCAGCTGAGAGCGTTTCTAGACCAAGAGTCAGAAATCCTCAAGGAAATGATCGACAAAATAGCCAGTACTGGAGCTAACGTAGTAATAGTGCAGAAAGGTATTGACGACTTAGCTCAGCACTACTTGGCGAAGAAAGGAATTCTAGCAGTAAGAAGAGTAAAGAGGTCTGACATGGAGAAAATAGCTAGAGCTACAGGAGCCAGAATAGTTACAAGTGTAGAGGACTTATCTCCAGAAGACCTCGGTACTGCAGGTCTAGTAGAGGAGAGAAAAGTAGGCGAAGACAAGATGGTATTCATAGAGCAGTGTCCGACCCCTAAGGCAGTGACAATACTCATAAGAGGAGGAGCTGAGCACATAGTAGATGAAGCTGAAAGAGCACTGCACGATGCACTGTGTGTAATCAGGAACGTTATAAGAGAGCCAAAGATTCTTGCAGGAGGAGGAGCTCCTGAAATGGAGGTAGCAAGAAGACTAAGGGAGTTTGCCAAGAAGCTACCAAGCAAAGAACAGTTAGCTGTATTGAAGTATGCTGAGGCCATTGAGTCAATACCAGTAATACTAGCCAATAACGCTGGAATAGATCCAGTAGATGCTCTTGTCGAGCTAAGAGCTCGCCACGAGAAGAATGAAATATGGGCAGGAGTAGATGTGCTAAACGCTAGAATTGCTAACATGTGGGAGCTCAATGTACTAGAGCCAGCTATAGTAAAGAAACAGACACTTAAGTCAGCTACAGAGGCAGCAATAATGATACTGAGAATAGACGATATCATAGCAGCAGCTCCACCGAAAGAAAGCGAAAAGAAGGGAGAAGAGGAAAAAGGATTTGAGGAAGAAAAGGAGTCTGAGAGTGAATGAGTGATTTAACTTTAAAAATTATAGGGCCGCCTAAGTTAACTAGATATGAGAAATCTAGGATCATAGGGGCTAGGGCTCTGCAAATAGCTCTAGGAGCACCAGTACTGATAGAGATACCTAAAGGGCTAACTGATCCTATAGAAATCGCTAGACTTGAGCTCAAAGCAAAGGTACTGCCAATAATTATAAGGCGCAGACTGCCTAATGGGAAGTACCAAGATATACCTTTACAAGCACTGGAGATCGATTAACCACTCTTTTTGATACTTATTTTTCCTTTTTCTATTAAAATCTCTACTTCATCGCCTATATCAAATTTATCTATTATTCTATCCCATTCGTCTTCTGTTAGAAAGATAACTGCACGAGGCGTCATTACTTTATTTTGCGAGAATGGAGGGAGAGCTCTCATTACCTGTGAGACTATTGGAATAATTTCTTTGGCTAATGTAGAGTCACGAGGCTGCATAATTATAGGCCCTGGCAGTTCTCTTTCCTCGGCAATCTCTATTTTAATAATTCTTGTTCCTAAAGCGTCTGTTGTAAGACTCTTGCTCACAACGATTCCTTTCACAACTACATGAGTTGATACCACGCTTTTCTCTTTTGCTTACACTTTTATATTCTTACCTCACTTCTTAGGTCTCTGAGTTATTTTGTCTAAATTTTTGAAAATATTGCAAAAAACATAGTTGATTAGCCCGAAAAATTTATATATTAAGCAACACTTTTAAAAAGGCGCTACAGGGTGAGAGAATGTCTACCGAAAAACCTAGTGAGGGAATAATACTAGTAGGCCAAAAGCCTACTATGAACTACGTACTAGCAACAGTAATTCAATTTAACCAAGGTGTAGACCGAGTAATTATCAAGGCTCGAGGAAGAGCTATCTCTAAGGCAGTAGATACTGCTGAGATAACTAGAACAAGATTCCTACCCGACCAGATAACAGTAAAAGAAGTCAAGATTAGTAGCGAGAAGGTAGGAGAACCAGGAAAAGAGAGAACAGTTTCAACAATTGAAATAGTTCTAGAGAGAGTAAAGAAGTAAAAGCATTCAATAAAATTAGTTTTTTCTAGTTCTTCAACGCTTTTATTTAATTCGGTTTTTCAAAAATACTGAAACTTCGGTTCCTAAGTATTAATTCTACTGTTATTCTTCGCTCCAGTATTTTATCACTAGGAACCAGGAGAAAGGAGGTAGCATAAGAGATGATATAAACAGTATTGTGGCTGCAGTAAAGCTTGCGTAAGTTGGGGTCAGTAAAATAAATATGAATACTGATAGCAGAATGTATGATACAATAACGCTTGTAAGAGCTTTAGCGTAAATTCTCTGAAACCTGTACTTTTTCCCTTTTCCTGTAAATACGAGAATTATTACAGTAGCATAGGCTGTCAGTGCTATGAGTATGCTTAAAAAGCTATTTATGTACATTGTTTCACCTATAGAAACTGAGGTTTTTCTGCTAAAGAAATTATTGGTATATGAAGCCATCCTGGTTTTGATCCATTAGAAATCAGAATTTTCTCAGATGTTTCATCTAATTTGACTAGAATGTAGTTTCCTTTAAGTTCTTCTTGTGTTTCATAGTAGTAGAATATTGGTAGTCCGTAAAGATTATAGTAGTCGTTAAACACAGCGAGAATTCCGTAAATATTTTTGTTGTTTTCTTTAAAGTGAAGAACACATGTTGTAGAAAAAGGCCTAGAAGAGGCTATGGATGCAGCATATCTAGCCAAGTCGTTTATCGAAGACACTTTTACTTTAATGCAGGGTCTAATATCTTTTAGCGACTTTACATCTCTTGTTGACATATTCTCTTTATCTACTTTTAGGGAGTATTTTAACTCTCTCTCCTCGTCTGACATTTCTTAAGATGCTTGAAGTTTCGCTAGTTATTTCGCCCATAGGATTTACTCTAAAGGGCAGTTTACTGAAATTTGTTAAGGAAATTCCTATTGCTTTATTCTGTGGTATGTAGAAGATTTCTCTTTCTTTTACATTATTTTTGCTTTTTTCAAATCCTATTCTTAAGTCTATTGGTATGAAAATTATTCCTTGAATCGAGTTAGCTGTAGAGAATATAGGTAATTTCTTTGCTAAATGTTCTATAGTTAAGGGGGCTAGATATCTTCGTAGTATTCCTTCGGCTGTGCCTGCTTTTTCGAACTCGAAAACTACCTCAAGAGTTTCGATACTCATAGTATAAGTATTGTTGTGACTAAGTTTAAATACGTGTTTACTTAAGCCTAATTATGAGTTTTGAGGGAAAGTCTCCTCAAGAAGCATTAGAAAAACTACTAAAGAAAAAGGAAGAGTTGGAAAAAGAGATGGAAGAATTAATAGAGAAGAAAGATAAGGGGATTATTTCTCAAGAAGATTTTGATAGAAAGAAACGCGATATCGAAAAGAAATACATTGAAGTAATGGATAGGATAGCTCAGCTAAAATATATCGTCGGTGCCTGGGGATAATTTTGAAAATATAGTGTGCTAAGGATATTGGTTCCTGAACAGTTTCAGTCTTCTCTCTGAAATAGCTAATAAGCATAAAATCCTTATAGTACGTAGAGACTTTGTAAAGTAGGGTAGTGAATACACGGTGAAAAAACTATGAGTATAGAAGAGTATAAAAAGAAGTATTCGTTCGGCGAGGACTACGGTACGCGGTTCTATAAATTTGGTCCTATTAAGGAGAAACCCGATATTATTGAAAATGCAGGATACTTTATAGAAGATAAGCTGATTAGAAGACTTTATGGTATTGATAAAGACCTAATAGTTGGACCAGAGTATAGAGATTATCTTGGAACGAAAGAAGAAGTGCAGCGCAATCTCGTTTACCCTATGAAGGACGGTATTATAGCTAAGGAAGATGTGAGAGCATGGAGGGTAATCTACGAAGTAACGAAGTACGGTTTAATGAAGTATAAAGTTTTAGATCCCGACTTTAAGGGATACTGCGTAACGGCAGCACTTTCGGCTGTAGCTCCTAACTATATGTATGAAAAAATATTCGAAATTCATGAGAAAATAGATGAAGAGACGGGTTTGGTAAGGGCCGTTAGCATAATTCCTCAACCTCTTGCAGTTGCTATTGCCAATAAGGAAACTAAGTGTGTAGTCGTAGAGTCGGGTCACGGAAACACGCAAATCTGTCCAATTTCTCTCAGAGCTATTTCAGATGCTATTGCTGTTTTAAATAGAGGTGGAGCTGAAGCCGATATGATAACTGCAGAAATACTAAGAGATGCTGGATACTCTGATCTGGCTAGAGAAGAAACTGTTGTCAGAAAAGTAAAGGAGCTTATAGGGCTAGTTCCAATAGACCTAGATAAAGCCATAACTGAAGCTAAAGCAAATCCTGAGAGATTTAAAGTATCTTATAGATTTCCTGGAACTACCATATGTATTGAGCTAGAAAAGGAGGCTTGGATGAGGTTTCTAATAGGTGAAATAGTGTTTAATCCATCTCACGAAATATTTGCCAGCTACTACAAGAGAGGATTTGCTATTAGGGAAGGAAGACTTGGAGACGATATCTTGCCCGGCGAAATAGACTTAGGAGAAGCTATTGTTAGATCGGTTGAGAAAGTATCTCTAGAAATACAAGAAGAGGTATACAAGAAAGTTATTTTGAGCGGAGGAAACTTTATGTGGAAAGTTCCTCCAGGACTCGAGGATGTAGCGTGTGATGCTCCTATTAAAGTTAAGCTGCTCTTAAAGAGATTTGATATCGATGCAGGAGTAAAGCTCACTGTAGATCCTCAGTATGCTGTATGGAAGGGATGTATAGTCTGGAGCGTTGCAGTACCATTAGACTATGAGTGGAGTTGGGAGAAAAGAGAGGGATGGTACAAGTGGAGGTAAACGAGTTCATACTTTTTTCTAAGGAAAGATTATTGGAATTAGCGAAAGAATATTTTGTATCACGTAAAGGATGGAGTATAGTTCCTACTACTGAAGCAGAAAAAGTATTTGATGAAGATACTGTAAAGAATGTAGATTTAATACTAAGAGATGGTAATAATATAATATTTGTACTTGTTCCTAGAATAGTGAAAGGAGAAATAAGTAAAAGTGCTATTTTAGCTTATTTAGCTAAAGCGTCAAAATATGCTAGTTTAGCAGATAAAGTTTACTTACTTCTACCCAAAGGCATTTACTCACCAAGATATATTGATGGAAGGCTTCTCAAGGAGTGTGGTGTAGGTGTACTGATATATTCTCATGGTAAAATAGAAGAAGCTTTTCCTTCTTTTTCAAGTAAAAAGGTCCAGACAATATCTGAGATACGAGAGCTCAAGACAAAGATAAAGGAGCTTGAAGATAAATTAATGGTATTAATAGATGAGGTTTCATTAATAAAATCGCATTTAGATAAATTGGATACTATTGTCCAAGAAATAGAAAATAAAGTCTCTAAGGTATCGGCTGGCTCGAGTGCTGCTTTTTCAGGGGAGCTAGAGAGAATACTGAGTAGGCTTAAAGTTCTTGAAAAAGAAATAAAATATATTAAAGGCAGAACTGCGCTGAGTACGGTAAGAGAAAGTGAAGTTAGTTTATCAAAGTCAGTGTCTAGGGAATCTGATGAGGAGTTACCAGATTATCTTGTAGATAATCCTTGGCTTAATGTATTGAGCAAAAGAGGTAGATAACTATGAGAAATAGTAGCGAGGAAGTAAAACTAAGAGCTCCTGAAGAGATTCTTAAAGAGATAATAGGTGATGAGGAGGACTATAGTATTGCAATTGAGTTGTATAAAGCGTACATCACTGGAGGTAGAATTATATTAAAAGAGAAAATTAAAGAAATTATTAAAAAATATCTCGAGGAGAAGTAACTATGTTGTTAAAATCAATTGAAATATATGGATTTAGATGCTTCACGGAAACAATAAAATTAGACTTATCCTCAGAGCTGACGCTAATAGTGGGTCCTGTAGGTGTAGGTAAGTCTACAATACTAAATGCTATTGAGTTAGCGCTCTACGGAGCAACATATGAGACAAATATAGAAAAAAGCGCTAAGCTTGACGACTACATAAACAATATAAGCAATCACTTTAGAATAGCATTAGACTTCGTAGTAGACAGTGTAGAATATCGAGTAGAAAGGAAAAAGCTTAAAGACAAATCTCTCAAAAGTATTCTTTACAAAGAAAGACAAAAAATTGCTTCGACAACATCTCAAGTAAACAGAATAATAAGTGAGGAATTGCTCAAAATACCTCTAGAAAACTTTGTCCGTTATATACTAATTCGACACCGCAGCCTAGAAACTCTTGCTTACGGCTCACCCTTAAGAAGGACTATTATCTTAGATAAAATGCTTGGAATAGATGCATTCAGAAGAATAGCAGCTAGTATACCGGTAAAGAAGATAGATGAAGTAAAAAACAATATTGCATTTAAAATGAAGCAAATAGAAAGAGATATTAGCTATTTAAATAAAGATGAAATTATACAAAAAATAAAGCTATATGAGCATAAAATAAATGAGTTGAAAGAAAATATAAACAAACTTAATGAAGAAGAGAAAGATATCTTAGAGAAAATATCTGAAATTGATAAAAAAATAATCGAAATATCAAGTGTATATGGTAAAATAAAAGAAAAAGAAAGATTAAAAGAAAAATTAATAAAAAAATTAGAAAATTTAAGCGGAAGAAAACACCAGCTAGAAGCAGATCTTAAAGCACTAGGGCAGTCGAAAGAAGAAATCATAGAGGAGGCAATATATCAATTAGAGAGTATTAAAGCTGAACTCTCAGGCTTTCTTGCCGACTTACTCTTAGGAGATGAGCTTGAAAAAATAGAGAAAATAACTATATCTTTGGACAATGTAGATGAGGTAATTAAAACCTTTAGAAAAGCCTACTTCAGTATAGAAAATAAATCATCTTATTTGCAAAGCGAATTAAGTAAACTTATAAGGCAGAAAAGTAAGCTGGAAGCTATTAAAGATTCAAAACAAGCACAATTATCAGACGTAATAAGTGAGATAGAGTTTCTTGAAAGCTCCGAGAAGGAATTTTCACATATTCTAGCTAAAATAGGCGACATAGAAAGCGCTAAAAAGAATTTAAAGAAAATAGAAAACGAGTTGAGTATAATAGATAATATCTTAAAGGAAGATGATTGTAGAATAGCTTTAATTCGAAAAATACTGGGTCAATTAAAGTCAAAAGATCGCATTAAGTGCCCTATATGCTGTAAAGATATTCTTCAAAATGAAAAGGAGCACTTAGAGCAACATTTAAATGAAATAATTAAATCTAAATCAGAACTTTTCATTAAAAGAGAAAAACTACTAGCTGAAATGGAAGAATACAAACAATTACTAAATAAATATGAGGAGCTTTCAGAAAAAATAAATAGATTGGAAGAATTAAGGCTTTTGAAGAGTAGTATTGAAAGCGAGATTGATGCAGTAGAAGAGAGAATAAATGAACTTGATAAAGAAATAGAAGAATTGGAGTATAAGCTCAATGACTTGAGGAATTTTCTTTCCGGTTTTCGAAGAAGATTATCTAAAATAGAAGATAAATTAAGCTATTTAAGTAAATATGATGAGATATCTAAAATAGAAAGTGAAATAGAGGCTTTAAAGGAGCAATTAGACAAGCTTGACTTAGAGTTAAAGGAAGTGAATATAGAGACTATAGTTTCCGAGAGAGTTAGATTGATTAATGAGAAAAAATCGCTAAATAAAAGGCTTATAGAAATTAAAAGGCTTAGAAACAAATATCTTGAAGAAATTAACTATTACACCAAAGAAATTTCATCGGCGAAAAAGAAGCTTGATCTTATTGCTGAACTTGAAAAAGAATACAGTAAACTCTCCGAAAAATATTCTAAAGTCTCTGAGCTAGCTGAAAGGTTTTCCAGAATTAAAGAAGCATATATTAAGGCACAGGATGTTATTAGAAATGAGTCGATAAGTAAAATAATTAATACAATAAACTCTATTTTTGAAAAAATTTATGTGCATCCAGATGTAATAGAAATTAATCTTAAGGCTGTTGAAGCAGAAAAGAAAGGTAGATACAAGTATATGTTCTACGTAAAGCGCAGCGATGGTGCAGTGATTCCGTCTATTCAGTTTCTCAGCGATGGGCAAAAAATTCTCTTCGCTTTTTCGCTAGTCTTTGCGTTGAATAAAATTTCTCCCCATTCAGCAGATTTCATAATATTTGATGATCCGCTGCCTAATATCGATGAAGAGTTGAAAAAGTCTCTAGGAAAACTACTTGGAAGTAGAGAGTTCTCGAAGCAGGTTATCATTACAACTCAAAGCGAGAACTATGCAAAATATCTAGAAGAAATTGCAAAAGAGCACGGATTATCGTGTAAAACTTACAAATTAGCTCATTCTAAAGGAGGATCTATTCTACTAGCAGGTACTTCTAAGTAACGTTTATTAGAAATTAAGTTCACTGGGCATAGTTCGCCGTTTTCTACACTAAATGTAAGCCACCGTGTGTCATGTGGGCATCCTCTTGCTTTCCTTACTCTAAGCTGTCTTACTAAAAGTCCTCGTCTCATATACTCAGGCTCATAGCGCATGTCGATGATTATGTCGGCCACATAGTCCAATAGATCGTCTAGGCCTTCAAGAAGTTTTATTCCAAAAGTAAGTGTGCCGACGACTGTTATTCCGAGTTTTCTCGCATAGAGTGAGCGCATTGTTTTAACGAACTCTACAAATGAATTTGCATCGCATAGGCTAATCATTTCAGTTAGAGAGTCGATGACTATTAAGCCTCTGTTCATAGACATGAATTTCTCTACAGTATAGTGCACAAGTCTCTGTAGAGCTTTAATATCCTTTGGATTACTTACATAAAGTACATTTGAGTGTTTGGTAGACACATTGTTTCCTGAATATAGTAGATGTTTTGACCTAAAACTGAAACAATCTATTATTGTGAGAGACTTTGGAGGAATGCTGTCTGGTGGTGAGACAATGTTTTCCTCGATAACAAAAGGTGGTTCATCTAGTGAAATAAATATACATTTTTCTCTCTTTTTTAAATACGCTCTCGTTAAGTTATATACAAATATTGTTTTTCCTGTTCCTGCTTCGCCTGAAACTAGAATAAATGATCCTCTTGGGAAGCCTTGAGGAAATAATATATCTAAAGCTCTCAGCCCGGAGTCTATGAGGGATAGTGGTACTTTCACGTACATCACTATTTGAGAGAACTTATAAGTGTTAGATTCACTAATGGCGAGAAATACATCTAGGACACAGGTAACTTATCTGATTAATTGTGCGTTTCATCACCTGATTTAATGTAACAAACAGTTAAATAGTCTGCAGGCTATTTAGTTTACGTGAAAGTTATATCAGTGAGAATACCTGAACAGCAGCTGAGGGCTATAGACGAGCTAGTAAAGAAGGGTCTTTTTGAGAGTCGGTCTGATTTCATTCGAAGAGCTATTAGATGTTATTTTAGAGAAGAATACATGATGGATATCTTTGGTAAACGGCTCAGTACATAGTATTGTGTGTATTGCTTAGTACGTTTATTAGCAGTTATTTAATATAGGTTTAAATAGGTAGAGCGAGTAGGAAGACGGGAGTCTATGAAAGGACTCGAGGTAGTACCTACAGGAATAGAAGGATTAGATCCAATAATAGGAGGCGGGTTCATTAAAGGCAGGACATACTTAGTTTCAGGAGAAACAGGTACTGGAAAAACTTTATTCTCACTCAATTTCCTAGTATATGGAATAACTTTAGGCGACAGAGGAGTATACGTCTTAATTGATGAAAGAGTAGAAGACTTAATGCGTGGAGCAAAAGACTTCGGATGGGATCTAGATGCCCTAGTAGAAAGAGGTTTGCTCAATATTCTAACGCTATCACAAGAAGCTATGGAAAAGCTGAGCGAGAAGCCTCTCGACACTGTAGTTAGGTCAATTGTAACTGACATTAAATTGGAGGTAAATAAAATAAAAGCATCTCGCCTAGTCATAGATCCTGTAGTTTCGCTAGTATTTCAGGAAAAAGATATCGTCTGGATGAGAGAATTTATACGAAGACTTATCATAAGTATTGAAAACGACATTGGCTGCACTACTGTCATAACATCTGAAATACCGACTAACAGCAATACTATTAGCCGCTTTGGAGTAGAGGAATTTCTTGCCAGTGGAGTGCTTGTCTTAGGGCTTCAAAGAATAGGCGATGAATATATACGAACACTTCTTGTTAGAAAAATGAGGTGGAGGCCTGTTAAGCCTTCGATATATGTATTCGAAATAGTGCCAGGCAAAGGAATAGTGATTAAGGGAAGACTGAGAGAATATATAAGATCGCTGCCGATACCTATAGCATAAAATATCGATGAATTATGATGAGGGCTGGTATTGCGGATTTGGTGAAGAGAGACATCAGAGCTGATTTTAAGTAAAAAATATTAAGCTGACTAAAAGATAGGAGTTTAGGTCGGTCTTGATGAAGAATATGTGTTATGTCAAAGTACACGAAGTTAGAGGAGAAGTAGTAGTCAGTATCTGTGATGCTGATCTCCTGGGGAAAAAGTTTAAACAAGGAAATATTGTCATAGATTTCTCTTCATCATTCTTCGGAGGAAAATTAATGGAAATAGATCAAGCACTAGCTTTGCTGGAAGCAGCTACAATAGCGAGTCTTTTCGGAGAAAATGTAATTAATAGAGCTATTGAAAAGGGATTATTATCAAAAGATGCTCCCATCAAAGTGGCCGGTATACCACATGTACAGCTAATTAGGTGAAAATAATGAAAAGATTTTGCGCTATTTGTGGAAGAGAAGTAGATGTGTACTATGATAATCTGTGTTTAGATTGTTTTAGAAAAAACCATCCTTTACTATCTAAACCTCTCAAACTTAAAATAGCGATTTGTAGAGAATGTAACAGTATCTTTTACTTAAATAAATGGGTTAAAGGAGACCTTGAAAGTATTCTGCTTCAGTTGATAAGAAGGGAAGTCAAAAAACTCAGCAAAGGAGAAATAAAAAATGTTGAAATCTCGGTAACTGAGGAAAACAAAAGCAAGTATACAGTACTAGTAGCAGTAGTAGGGCGCGCCAGACACGACATGCCTTACTACAAGGAAGAATATATGGCTGAAGTTAGAGTTCGATACGAAGTGTGTCCTGTTTGCCGAGACATTATTTTAAAGAAGGAGAAGGCTATTCTTCAAGTAAGAGCGCTTAATAGAGAGCTCTCGCTTGAAGAAAAGAAAAGAATACTTGAAATAGTTGAAATAGAAATAGCTAAACTGCAGCGAAAACAACGAAATGCGGTTATAGTTGATATAGAAGACAAAAGGGGGCTCGACATTAAGCTATTATCTGCTAATGTAGCTCGAGCACTTGCCACAGCTATTCAAAAAGAGTTTCCGGCGCTAATTAAAGAAACATATAAGCTTATACGTTTAGATAGAAATGGTAGACCTGTTTCCAAAGTTACAGTAAAGGTAGAGCTTCCTCCATTCAGTAAAGGAGATGTTGTCGACATAAAAGGAACACTATTTTACGTAAAAGAAATTAAGAGGGGAATAATAAAGCTCGTTAATTTATCTACATATAAAACGATTAATGTAACATCTAAGACTTGCCCCAAATCTACTAAAAGAGTTTCAGTAGAAAAAGAAAAGTATTTGGTAAACTCTATTACACCTCCTGTAGTGTCGTTACTTAACTTGGCTAGCTACGAAACTATTGAAGCAAGACTCCCAGTAATACCGCAGTGGCTCAAAGTAGGAGGAACTATTGAGGCGGTCAATTATCGTGGAAGAATATACGTACTCCCGCCTTAAACACAGGGGTATGTAATTAAGTTAAGCGAAGCTAACATTTTGCAAAATATTTAACTACTAGGAGTTTATACCTTAAATAGGTGATATTATGGCTAAAAAGAAACGTAAAAAGAGTGAAGAAGAGGAAGTAAAGTTAAGATTACCTGGAGAAGGTGAAGTGCTAGGAGTAATAGACGAGATGTTAGGCTATGACCGAGTCAGAGTAAAATGCGCAGACGGCTACATAAGATTGTGTAGAATTCCGGGACGAATGAAAAAACGTGTATGGATGAGAGTCGGAGACATAGTATTAGTTGCTCCATGGGAATTTCAATCTGATAAAAGAGGTGACATAGTACATCGCTATACTTCTAGCGAAGTAAGAGAACTAGAAAAACTTGGGCTATTGAAGGACTTGCTCTAAATTTTAGCTATCCTTTTGAAGACTTCGCGAGGGTCTTCTACTTCCGCGCCGAGTTTTTCAAAGTATCTAGTGATGTTCTTAATGTCTCTAAATAGGAACTCTAGTGCTTGTGGATGACTTGTCTCAACGGCAGAACCCCAGTCAATAATTACAAGTTCTTCGTCTTTATTTAAAATATTGTATTCAGATAGATCTGCATGAACTAGTTTTGCTTCGCAGTACAGCTTTTCTATACTTGATATTATAGTTTTATATGCTGCATCAGGATCTTCCGGGGAAAGGTCCTTAATTAAAGGCGCTGGAACGCCTTCTTCTCCAATAAACTCCATAACAAGTACATTTTCTTTAAAAGCATAGGGTTTAGGTACTCTAACTCCAGCGTCATATGCGCGTTTTAAGTTCCTATACTCTTTTGAACACCATGTTCTGATAATGCTTCTTAAATCTCGTCTTATTTTAGAGAACCTACGGTCACCGATCATGTAACTTAGTCTAGATTTTCTGAATTCTGTTGTCTCTACTTTAAAGATCTTTACGGCTAAATCTGTTCCATCAGGAGCTTTAGCCCAATATACTCGGGCTTCTTTACCTGTGGCGACAACACCGTACATTTTATCGATAATGCGGTCATTAATCAGCTCATAGAGAGCCATTAGTGTTGAATAACTAAATACATCTTCTGTAATCTCAAATAGCTCAGAGTCTTTAAGTTTCTTGTACTTTTTCTTGTAAAGTTTCTTTTCAAAAAAATCTTCGAAATCTTCCACAAGTCTTTCATGTGGCTGTAGTATATTTATTTTTCCTGTAACAAAGGCACTTGTGCCATTTTAATAAGGTAATATAAAAAGGCTGCATGTGAAAGATAAAAATATTAAGTATATGATTGAAAAAATTATGATGTTTAAGGGAAGAGACGTTATATCGATACTAGACTTTTCCAGAGATGAGCTAAGCACATTATTCGAGGAAGCCCTGAAATTCGAGAAATACAAAGGTAGAACTTTCGACTACTTAAAGGGTAAAATATTGGCTTTAGCCTTTTTCGAGCCAAGCACTAGAACTAGACTCAGCTTTGAAGCTGCTATGAAGCGTTTAGGAGGAGAAGTGGTACATCTAGGTGAAGTGAAAATAACTTCAATCGCTAAAGGAGAGAGCCTAGCCGATACTATTACTATGCTTAATGCATATGCTGATGCCATTGTGATAAGACACCGAATCGAAGGAGCAGCAAAATTTGCAGCTGAAATAGCTGATGTACCTGTAATTAACGGCGGCGATGGGTCGCAGCATCATCCAACGCAAGCTATGATAGACCTATATACTATTTGGCGCGAGCTAGGAACTATAGATGGACTAAATATAGGTGTTATAGGTGATTTAAAGTACGGGAGGGCTGCATGCTCGTTTATCTACGGAGTGACTTTATACAACATAAAGAGGCTTTATCTAATTTCGCCTCCTTTACTTAAAGTCAGAGCAGAAGTTCGTGACTACTTAAAGTCTAAAGGAATTCCCTTTATAGAAACTAGCAACCTCGAGGAAGTAATTTCAGAGCTAGACGTACTATACGTTACCAGAATACAGAAAGAAAGGTTTCCTGATCCTTCAGAATATGAAAAAGTTAAAGGAAGCTACCGAGTAACAGCAACACTTTTGTCTAAATCTAAAGAGAACACGATAGTGCTTCATCCTCTTCCCAGAGTAGATGAAATACCGTATGAAGTAGACAAGTTTTCTAAAGCTAAGTATTTTAAGCAAGCTGCCTACGGTATTCCCGTAAGAATGGCTCTCTTAAACCTAATTTTAGGTGATTAAAATGGCTAATGTGAAAAATAGTGAACTTATTGTAAGAAAAATAAAAAATGGTACTGTTATAGATCACATCACTGCGGGCAATGCTATAAATGTGTTAAGGATACTCGGAATTAAAGGATCAGAAAACATTACAATAGCGGTAGTTATGAACGTTAAAAGCAAGAAACTAGGTAAGAAAGATATAGTAAAAATAGAGAACAGAGAATTAACACCCGAAGAAGTAAACATAATAGCTCTAATAGCTCCTCACGCAACTATAAACATCATAAAGGACTATAAAGTTGTTGCCAAGCATAAAGTAAAAGTACCTGAGAGAGTAATTGGTTTAATTAAGTGCAGTAATCCGAACTGCATAACAAGGCAGACAAGAGAGCCTGTAACATCTGTATTCAAGGTAGTTAGCAGAGAGCCGCTTATACTAAAGTGTGAATACTGTGGTCGATACATTACTTCAAATGAAATAGTAGAGCAGCTTTCACGGTGGTAGTGTTTGCTAAACATCGCTGGAGCGGTAAAAGAAGTAAAACTAGAAAACTACAGGATAAAGTCGTATTCTATTGAACTTGAAAGAAAACTATGTTCTAAACCAGGACAGTACGTTATGGTGTGGTATCCCGGTACTGAAGAGATACCTATAAGTGTAGCTTACGAAGATGGAAGAACGATAAGGCTCATTATAGCGAGAGTAGGTGAAGCTACTTCGTATATTCACAATCATGCTAAAAGAGGAGACTACATCAGTATAAGAGGTCCTTACGGTAAAGGTTTCACTTTAATCGAAGGAGCAAAAGTAGCATGTGTAGCAGGAGGCTATGGAATAGCGCCTCTCTACTACTTAGCTAAAAAGCTACTTGAAAAAGGTACGAATGTGCATATATTCTATGGGGCTAAAAGTAAAGAAGACCTTATTTTGTTGAAAGAACTTAGAGACGTATCAGGCAGACTATTTATCGCAACAGAAGACGGTACTTACGGCTTTAAAGGTCTAATAACAGATCTGTTTAAAAAACACTTTTCTAAGGAAAAATACGACTATGTTTATACATGCGGACCTGAGAAAATGATGTATAAAGTAGTTTCGCTGTGTGTGTCCCATAGAGTAGAAGTGGAGGCATGTCTTGAAAGATACATTAGGTGTGGTGTAGGTCTCTGCGGTAGCTGCGTGCTAGACCCAATAGGGCTTAGAGTGTGTTGCGAAGGACCTGTAATAAAAGGGAATATTCTCTTAAACAGCGATTTTGGGCAATTTAAGAGGGATGAATTTTGTCGAAAAATACCAATATGACTGCACTAGAAGTGGAGATCGCTGGACTAAAGTATCCATCGCCAGTTTTCTTAGCTTCAGGTATTCTCGGATCTTCTGCCTCTCTAATAAAACGCGTACTCGAGTCAGGCGCAGGAGCGGTAGTAACTAAATCAGTTACATTAAATCCCCGTAGAGGACATTCTACACCCTGTTTCATAGAGCTTGAAGTAGGGTATGTAAACGCTCTAGGCTTACCTAACCCGGGGTATCTTCATTTACTCGAAGAAATAAAGCACTTGAGCGAAAAAGATAGAATAATTGTTTCTTTGGCTGGAAGTTCTACTGAAGAATTCTTTAAAATGGCTGAAGCAGTAGAGGAAACAGGATTTAGTGCAGTAGAACTGAATTTCTCGTGTCCTCATGTAAAAAGCTACGGGCTTGAGTTGTCCAGAAACATTAACGTTCTAGTAGAATCCATTAGGAAGATTAAGGAAACTACTAAACTCAAAGTATGGATCAAGCTAGGTCTATGCGATAATATTGTTGAATTAGCAAAACATATTGAAAAGGCAGGAGGCGACGCCATCGTGGCTATAAATACTATTAAGTGTGTCGTGATAGACATTTACGCTAAACAGCCGTATTTATCTTCCATATATGGAGGACTTTCGGGAAAAGCTATTCACCCAATTGCTGTAAGATGTGTATACGATTTGTTCAGAGGAGTTGAGCTACCTATAATAGGTGTTGGAGGAATAGAGACCTGGAAAGACGCTGTAGAAATGTTTCTCGCGGGCGCATCAGCTGTTCAAATAGGATCAGCTATAGCTAAAAAAGGACTAAATATATTTGCTGAAATAAACAGAGGAATAGAGAAATACCTTAAAGAAAACGGTTTCAAGTCTATAAAAAGTATAGTTGGCTTAGCACACAGATAGTAGCACGGCAAACATCAAGAGTTAAAGTTAAATTTATGGTTGTTAATCTTTCATGCAATGTCTAAGCAGACGAGAAGCTCTCTTGAAAGATATAAGCTCAAAAGATTACTTGAAGAGTTAAAGCAGAAAAAGGGTAGAGGCACAGAGCTAATAACATTATATATACCTGCAGGAAGACCTATAGCAGACGTACTTAATACACTTAGACAAGAGTATTCGACAGCAACAAACATTAAAGACAGAACAACGAGACACCATGTTCTAGAGGCGCTGACCAGCGTTATTCAGAGACTTAAGTTGTTCAAGCAAACTCCACCCAATGGACTAGTTATTTTCTGCGGATACGTTTCGACAGGAATACCTGGAGCAGAAAAAATGGAAGTACACGTGTTAGAGCCTCCAGAAAAACTAAATGTATACCTCTACCGATGTGATTCACGTTTCCACGTAGAAATACTAGAGGACATGATCGCGGAAAAAGATGTCTACGGTCTGATGGTAATAGACAGAGGAGGAGCAGCCTACGCTCTTCTCAAAGGAAAAAGAATAGAAATTGTCAAGGAAATAACATCAGGAGTTCCCGGAAAACATAGAGCAGGAGGACAGTCTTCAAGAAGATTCGAGAGAATCATAGAGCAGCTGGCTCACGAGTTCTTAAAGAGAGCAGGCGAGTATGCTAAAAGAATATTTCTTGAAGAAAAGAATCTCAAAGGACTTATAATAGGAGGCCCTGGTCCAACAAAATATGAATTCGCTGAAGGCGATTACTTAGACTACAGGCTTAAAGAGAAAATAATAGCAGTACTCGACGTAGGAAATAGCGGCGAAGAAGGAATATATGAGCTAGCTAAAAGAGCAGAGTCAGTACTAAAAGATTTAGAGTTCACTAAAGAAAAGAAAATAGTTCAAAAATTCTTATATCATGTGGCTAGAGACACAGGATTAGCTACTTATGGAGAAGAATATATTAGGAGAGCGCTGCTAATGGGAGCGGTAGATACTCTACTTATATCCGAGAAACTAGAAGGATATAGGATCAAAGCCAAGTGCCCTGCCTGCGGAGAAATATTCGAGAAAACTGTAAAGAGCCTTAACAACGAAGTAAAGTGTCCGAAATGCAAAGTATCTGCAAATATTATTGAAAAGAAAAAGCTCATAGACGATTTAATAGAAATAGCTGAAAAAACAGGAACCAACGTGGAGATAATATCTGTTGATACAGAAGAAGGAGAAATGCTTAGAAACTCTTTTGGAGGAATAGCGGCCATACTGCGCTTTAAGATAGGTCAATAGCTCTTTTCGCTATTAAGGAGTAAGAAATATATTCTCTAGCAAGGAAAAAATAGTGCCGGGGTGGCCGAGGGGTCTAAGGCGCCGGACTCATAATCCGGTTTTCCGGGGTTCGAGTCCCCGCCCCGGCACTTCTCGGGAAAAGAGAATTCTCCTGGAGCTAAATTACCGTAAGTTGCCTGTTCATGTTTTTGACGGGCAACTATATTCTTAAGTGAAATAGCAGATAGAGTGTATAAGATAATAGAAAAATACTTTGGCCTGAGGTCTAGGTGGCCTGCCATCATGTCTTAGTAGATAGTGCTGGTTTTTCGAATTAAGTGAGAATCTGAGGGAAGTGATTTATAATCAGATATGTCTGTACATGTAATTGCTCTTTATATACGAAGATACTTAGCCTAGAGTTGTAGCTAGTACATATTAATTGAAGCAAGGTTTAGCTAATATTTTCGTAGTAATGTTTACAGTAACTTTAAATCGAATTAACTATTTAAGTCGTTGAAAATATGATTCTTTTTCTAAGTATTTGGCTCTAATTAAGTAGTAAATATGCTCTTATTATTAAGAAGACTTATGAACTCTTTTTGAGATTTAGATTTATATTTTAATATCCATTAAAATATTATCTATATGCTTAATGTATTATTATTATTTAATTGTCTAGATGTAAAGAATTACTTATTATTAGTATGTTATATAGAATCGATGATATTTAATAATTAAACTGTTATATTAATCAGCAAGTAACTAAAAGTGATGTATATTTATGTTCATATAATATCGCTTATACTACTTATAGTTTTCATACATTTATAGATATAGTCGTCGATTGCTGTGTACTTTGTATAGTCGTAATTGCTTAACATAATATATAGAGGTTTAGCAAGTATTAAGTTTCGTCTATTCCAGTAGTCATAGCAGATTTCTTTTATGTTATGTGGGAGGTCTATTAGATAGGGAATTTTTCGGAAATGTATAATGTAAGCGCTTCCACAAGATTTTCTTCAAAATAGAGCTGGGAATTTGGATAGCCTGGTGGGAAAGATATGTTAGAGTGTTTTAAAAGATAATCTACTTTCTTGTATAACGCAGGATTTCGCGTATACCATGCAGGATTTTGTAGCACAGGATGTAGTAACTCATGTATTATGGTCATGATATATTCCCAGTTAGTGTATCGAGGGTGAATTACTAGCAATATTTTATCGGTGAAAGTGAATCCATAGTCATTCGGACTTACACTAAAAGAGATATTTACGTGTATTATTTCTCTAGGTATTTTTCTCCTAGTTATTTTCTCTATGGCATCTAATACCTTAATCCAGTTCGTTGCCAGATATAGTCTACAGATTTCGTTGTCTAAAAATACTTTATTTTTAAACCAGTATCTTTTAAAGTCTTCCTCTACTTTTGCATTATTTAGAATTACTTCAAGCGACGATAATGCTTCTCTTATAGCAGGTCTTTTATACTTATTCTTTACTTGACGTATTTTTTCTTTAAGGGGCAATGAATCTGGTAATAAAATATTTCCTAAGTTCCATCCAGATACTTTTCTTATAGTTGATATGAATGTGGCTAGCTTAGGATATTTTTCTATACTAAGATTGTATATGTAGTATAATTTCTCAGTTTTATTTGAATATGAAAAGATAATTTTTCTGCTGCTCATTGTCTACAGTAACGTATTTATGATTAAAAGATTTCTAGAGTTCAAAGTCTAAGAATGGTTTTTTGGCATAAAGTTCATATTTTCTTTTTTCTCGTTTAATGTATTTGTAAACTGTTGCATGCATTCTTCCTTCTATTAGCATCTCAATAGCTTCTCTTGCTAGTTTTACTTGTTCATAAGTTCCTATTATGGCGACGTATCTGTCGTGAACAGATATATATGCTTCTGTTAGTTCTTCTAGGCTTTTTCTTGCCCTACCGTTTTCTCCTATTATTCTAGCTTTTATTCTTTTTAGATCACTTTTACTTTTTGCTTTTTCTTTTAGGTCAATGACGTCTAGCATATAGTTTTCATCTAGAAGTAGGAACGCTTTTTCTGGGTTAAATCCATAGCCTATTGCTTGGATTATGTTCCTAAGTTTCATTAATTCTAATGGTGGTACAGTTTCATCAGCATATACTGTGACTTCGCCTCTGCGGTTGTCTATTTTGAGCTTTACTTTGAAAGTTTCCTCTATTTTCTTTTTTATTTCTCCTCGTGTGCCTATAAGTACGCCTATTCTGCTCGGATCTATGTTAACTATCATTACTGCTTTCTTTTTTTCCACAACAGAAAGTATTTTAGGGAAGGTATTAAGTCTTTTGACAGTGTAATGGATAAATATTTAAGTATAGTAGATGTCTACAATGTCTCTTAGAGATTACTGGGTGAAGACTGTAAGAGAAAAGATAATGGAGAAAAAAAGCCGAATTGTTTTAGCTTTAGATAAAATTCCTTTCGTAGAAGGGTTTGATGAAGAAAAACTTTACAGTAAGTGTGTAGATCTACTTAAAGCCGTCGAACCTTTTATTGTAGGAGTAAAGGTAGGTTTGCCGCTTGTAGTAAATTATGGTTTTAGTCTGATTGAAAAAATTGTGCAGAAATATAGGAAAAGGCTAATTTTCATTTACGATGGAAAAGTGGCTGACGTAGCTCATGTAAATGAGGTAGTCGCGAAAAGGGTGTATGAGGTGGGATTTGACTTAATTATAGTTCACGGTATGGTAGGCTATGAGGGAGGCGTGGAGGGAGTAGTTAATGTTGCTAGGTCCATAGGGAAAGGAATTTTAGTTCTGGCCGCTATGAGTCATAGGGGTGCTATAAGACTAAATAGTTTAACCATGGATATTTTAACTGAGTTTTGTGATGTTGAGGGAGTTGTAGGCTATGTTCTTCCGGCTACATATCCCTCTTTAATAAAAATTGCTAGAGAGTTCTTAGGGGAGGATTATTTAATACTATCTCCGGGAGTCGGGGCCCAGGGTGCATTTTTCGGAACAGCAGTGATGTTTGGGGCGGACTTAGAAATTATAGGTAGGTCAATTTATGAAAGTAGTGTACCTAGAGAAGAAGTTATTAAGCTCTCCAAGATATACTCTAGGCTATGTTAATGCAGAAAGTAGAACTTGCTAAAGAGTTATTCTTTAACAAATGTGTATCTTTTGGAAGATTTATACTATCTTCAGGGGTTGAAAGCTCGTTTTACATAGATTTAAGGATCGTTCCTTCTATACCAGGACTTTTTAATAAAGTCGTTAATGCTTATACAGAGTATATTGTTCAAAGAGGTATTGAATTCAATAAGATATGTGGAATAGCTACTGCAGGACTGCCTCTTGCTAGTGTTGTGGCCTTTAAGTTAGGTAAGCCGTTTATATATGTTAGAAAGAAAACAAAAGAATATGGTAAGAAAAAAAGAATAGAAGGTCTTATAGGAAAAGGAGATATTGTATTAGTGATAGATGATGTAGCTACAACCGGTAAAAGCATATACAGTGCTGTATGTAGTCTCCGTGAAGAAGGATGTATAGTTAATGATGCTCTCGTTCTAGTCGATCGTGAACAGGGAGCAAAAGAATTACTTAAAAGTATCAATGTTTCTCTTCACTCTATTTTCACTGCACGTGAGCTCTTTACTGTATTTTATAATGAGAAAATGATATCTAAGGAACAGTATCTCTCTGCTATCCGTGAAATAGAAGCGAAATTATAGAATATTTTGAGACACTTATATACTGTATGGAAAAGTAATAGAAAAATTTAATTTATGTTTAAAATATTGAGAAATGTGATAGTTGCTTTCACTTCAGGAAGTAAAGGTGGGACAGGTAAGTCTACTCTCTCAGTGCTGACTACAATACTGTTGTCGGCGGTACTTGATGGTAAAAAGATTTTATTAATAGACTTTGGCGAACATGGCAATAGTACCCGAATGATACTTAAACATCCAGAGCCTCCTTTTTTAACAGACTTTCTTAAAGGAAATATTAAAGCTATTGGGCGCTATAGACTGAAGATAGGAAGAATCGAGTCTAAGTTCTTCATGATACCTAACTTAGGTAAAATACAGAAGCTCTCTAACATAGAGATCATGTTAAAGAAAATAAGTAGAATATTTGATTACATAATATGTGATCTTCCCGCTTATCAGAACTCTCTTTATGATTGTGTAATAGATCTCTCTGATATGGTTATTCTGGTTACTTTACCGAACTTAGTGTCTATTGAAGCTATAAAAAGGGCCTACACAGGAAAAGCAAAGAGAGTCGTTGTTTTGAATAAATACTTTAAGTCGGCTTTTCAATTTAAAATAGAATTAGAAAAATATTTTGACGAAATAGTATTGACAATACCATTTGATCCTTATGTCAGTATAATGAATGCAAATACACTGCCAATAGTATTGAAAAAGCTATCAAAGAATTTTCAGAAACATATTGCTGATTTATGTTATGTAATATCTTCTTATGCAATGCTAAAAGAAGCGAAAATAGCTTAAGGTCATTCTGAAATAAGACGTTTTAGTCTGGGGTCGTGTGTTACAGCGTGATAAATGGCATCTATAGGTGATGAAATTCTGGCACCACATTCCTTACATTTCCAGTGTATAGTTCCAGCTTCTAAAACAACTTCATAGAAATGCCTAATGTCACTGTGTAGCTTATTTAGGAAAGCTTCTTTGGTTTTCTCGTCTAGCTTCTTTTCTTCTTCTAAAGAGAACTTTCTATACATCATGAAATAGAAATAAATAGAGAAATAAATTGCTTTAGATTAAGTGGGCGAATGGAATATGACTTAATAGTAGTGGGCAGAGCTTTCATTAAAGATAAGCTAGTAAAATGTGCAATATGGTCGTCACAAGGAATTATAGTAAAAATATCTTCTATTTCCAAAGTGCCAAAAACCGAGAATAACAAATTGGTTTTTGAAGATAAGTTCGTTATTCTGCCTGGCATGGTAGATATGCATGTACACCTAAGAGACTTAAAATTAAGTTATAAAGAAGACTTTTACACAGGAACCTGCGCTGCTGCAGCAGGAGGAGTTACCGTAATATGTGATATGCCAAATACAGTTCCTTTTACAAATACGTATAAGGCACTGGAAGAAAAAATAAACGCTGCTAAAAAATCAATAGTAGACTACTGCCTATACTTTGGTTTTCCCAATAAAATAGATGAATTAAAGAAATCGCTAAATAAAATAATTGGAGTAAAAATATATCCAGAAGATTACAATAAACCTACCTTTAAAGACTATCTTTATTATATAATTAAAAATAATATATTACTAATAGCACATGCAGAAATAGACGAGTATATAAAATCATTGCGAGAAATATTTAAAAATAACCTAAGGGAAATGATAGTACATAATATAATAAGAAATAAATTAGTTGAATATAATTGTATAAACAGGTTAGTTAAAATCATAAGTGATATGAAAAACAATAATGTAAGATTTCACTTTACTCATGTTACTTCAAAAGAATCCGTAATATTGATAAGAAAAATAAAAGAAAAATATAGAGGAGTAACATTCGATACATGTCCACATTATATATTTCTTTCAAATAAAATACTAAGAAAATTAAAGGGATTTGCAAAAGTTAACCCTCCACTAAGATCCGAAGAAGATAGAATATATTTACTGAAAACTCTTTCAAGCGGAGAAGTAGACGCAATCACATCAGACCATGCTCCTCATACGCTCGAGGAAAAAATGCGTGAAAAGTATGATGAAGTGCCTTCAGGTTTTCCCGGGCTTGAAACTACTTTACCTCTCTTACTTACGTTAGTAGATAGAAATATTCTTACGTTAAAGGATGTTGTTAAGCTTTATGCAAAAAATCCGGCAAAAATAATAGGAATAGATTCTGTTTACGGAGACATTGATATAGGAAAATACTGTAGCTTAACAGTAGCTGATTTGAAAGAGAAATATAAAATAAATTCCGAAAAGTTTTATTCTAAAGCAAAATTTTCGCCATTTAATGGAATGGAAGTAGTAGGTAAAGTGAGGACAACTATAGTTAGGGGAAAAGTAGTTTATGACTCTGGAGAAATAATTGTCGAGAAAGGTTATGGAAAGAATGTCTTAGAGCTAATAGATTACTCAAAAATAAGTAGAAACATATATTTTGAGTAGATATATACCTTACTTGTGGTAAAGAGTAACAAGAGTGTATTTATAGCACTAACATCAGTACTTGGGTCTATGGCATTTATATTATCTTTGGCAAAGCCTACTCACATGCCTTTTCCAATATTGCCTTTCTTAAAGTTCGATCCATCTGAAATCCCATCTATTTTAGCCTTCTATATACTAGGATTCTCGGCAGCAATAGCTGTAGCAACAATACATTTCTTGGGTCTCGCAATTACGGGAGCTGTCATAGGAGGAAGCATGAAGTATTTAGCTGTGGTCTCGACAATAGTGGGGCTGCTAATAGCAAGCAAGATTTCTAAAAAGGCAATAAAGTTGCACTTAACTCTAGCGGCGTTAGTAAGAGTTGTCGTCATGTCCATAGCTAACTATATACTTGTTGCACTACTATTTCCACAGTATCTTTCCTTCTCTGAAAAATATTTAAAAAATGTAAGTATATCAGGCAATGTTCTGTTAGATATGCTTATATATGTAGCTATTTTTAATATAATTCATGTATTCTATAGTATAATACCAGCTATAATTATAATAAAATATATTACAAAGCATGTAAAAGAGAAAATTGAAAGCTAGATTTCATCCTAATGCGCAGTAAAACTAATCTAAGAATCATTTATCTGCAAACACAGATGATGAATTTAGGCGGGCTTAGGGGAACTCGTGCCCGAGTCTGCATCAGCTGATTGTATCTAACAATATTAGCACATCGCTTATTGTTAATTCTCTAACTCTTTTCGATAGAAGGTTTCGCGGAATATTTTTTTCAAACAAAAAATAGTCCCTGTTACCGTAAGCTATCTTTAAAGCCTTACTTACCAATTTATTTCTGTAAGGAAAGATTTTTCTTATAAGATTCAAGAAGTCTTCAGACTTATTTTCCGGTATTTTTCGTGAAGGAACTAGCTTTACGGCCATTGAATCTACTTCGGGCACTGGATAGAAGCAGTACTTAGGTATTAATTTAAGAAGCTCTATATCAAAAAACGCCTGTGTAGCAATACTTAAACGTCCATAACTTTTCGAACCAGGATTGGCAATCAACCTGTATGCAAATTCTTTTTGAAAAACTAAAATAGCGAACTCGAATTTTGCGTCTTGCGCGAGCTTAAATAAAAGTGGAGAGGATATGTGATACGGGACATTTGAAAATACTTTATTTACTTTAGGTAATCTTATTTCAAGAATATCTCCTTCAATTATTTCTATATTATCGTACTTAGATAAAGTTTCTTTTTTCATGATATCTACTAGCAAACTATCTATTTCTACTGCAATAACTTTCGCGCATTTATCGGCAATCATGCCAGTAAGCAGGCCGAGTCCTGCTCCAATCTCTAAGACAGTATCTGTTTCCTTTAAGTTAAGAAAATTTACTAGGTCTCGTGCCACGGTGTCGCATATGAGAAAGCTTTGACTGTATTTCTTTTTAGGCCTAATGCCGTATTTTTTAATCAGTCTCATTGTTTCTTCTCTTAAATATCCCATAATTGTTGCTGTTGCTTTATTTATACAGGTTTTATAAATAGATTATTCCTGCTGTATGATTTAAAAAGTATTTTGCTTTAAGTTAAAAGGTACAGGCAAATATAGCCAGAAAGAGTTAAGTTAAGGAGTAAAAATATTATAAGCTGTGGAAAGCCAGGATTCAAGTAAGATAGCAATTAGAAAAGTTATTCTAGACGCCCTTAAGCCCAGAGATTTAGACTTGAGAGAACTCTCTTCAAGAATATGTTCTCTAGACGGTGTTAATGAAGTAGAAATAGAGGTAAGAGAAGTGGATGCTAAAACAGAAACCATAAAGATAATTGTGAAAGGAGAGGATATATGCTATGACGAAGTTCAAGAAGAATTAAGTGAACTAGGAGTAGCAGTTCGCAGTCTAGATGGCATAGTAGTTTTCAAGAGAACGGAAAGTTAATAGCTATGAAGATTTTAATAATATCACCTAAGTCTAAAGGAATTGGCGGCATAGCATCACATGTCTCAGAGCTAGCTACACTTCTTAAAGAAAGGGGCTTTTACGTGAAAATAGTGTCTGCAGAAAATACTCCTATAGTAAATATCAAAGGACTCAAAAACTCGAGTTTCGCTTTTTTCTCAGCATTTCATCCATATTTAATGAAAGAATATGATATAGCGCATGCACATAACTTGCCTTCAATTATTCCTTTAAGGTTTGCTAGAGCACAAGCAAAAATATTAACACTTCATGGTATCTACTCAAAACAGATATCTTTTCTGTATGGAAGAATATTCGGAAGAATTGCCGAAATAGTCGAGAAGAAAATGCTGACTTGGATTGATGGCATTACAGCTATTTCTAAATCTGTTAAGAAATACTATGAGGCACTAGGATTAAAGGTAGAGTATATACCTAATGCCGTTAATATACATAAACTCCCTAAGGAGGTTACCAAGCTATACGACAATCAAATAGTATATGTCGGGAGATTATCTAAGGAGAAAGGAGTAGATATACTGGTTAAGGCATTTATCAAGACTAAGCTTGATGCTCATTTACTAATTGTAGGCAAAGGCCCGTTAGAAGGTTTTCTAAGAAAATATGCTCAAAAAGACAAACGAATACATTATACAGGTTACCTAGAGCACAGTAAAGCTCTAAGTATAATAGCTGGTAGTGACTTGCTTATTTTACCGTCGCTTTACGAAGGCTTAAGTACTGTAATACTGGAAGCTATGGCGCTAAAGACTCCAGTGCTTGCAAGCGACATAAGCGAAAATAAAGAGCTCATTCAGCATGGAGAGACAGGTTTTCTTTTTCCTAAAGGAAGCGTGGAAAAATTAGCTTTTATGATAGAATATCTCTTGTCAAAAAAGGATCTTTTAAGAAAAGTTTCGGAGAAAGCCTATCAGCTAGTACTAGCAGAATATACGTGGGATGTAGTTATTGAAAAATATGTAGATTTTTATGAGAAAATAATTGAAGCGGAAAACTTATAATATTTGAGTACTATATAAAGACTCGATGTCAGAAGAATTTGATTTATGGTTCAGAAGAATGAGAAAATTCTTCGAAGAATTCGACAGAATGATAGAAGATATGTTACGTGAAGCATGGGAAGCTGAACGAAGACCGCCTTCGCGCAGAGGATACTATTATGGTTTTTCTATAACTATAGGTCCTGACGGTATACCGAGAGTTAAAGAATGGGGCAATATAAGACCTGGCGTAATTCGACCTAAAGTAATGGAGGCAGTTGAGCCGTTCACCGATGTTATAGAGGAACCAGACAAAATTAAGATAATAGTTGATATGCCTGGTGTAGAAAAAGAGGACATTAAAGTCCGCGCAACCGAGGATAAGGTAGTAATATCTGCGGAACACGGCGACAGAAAATACTACAAGGAAGTTATTTTACCTAATAAAGTCAAGCCAGAAACAGCTAAGGCTCAGTATAAAAACGGAGTTCTAACAATTACCCTAGAAAGACTAGAAAAGAAGCCTAAAGAAGAAGGGTTTGAAGTTAAAATAGAGTAAAGTTAACTAAAATACTCCCATCCCTTTCTTTCTATATGTATTCTTTTTTGATCTTTCATAAAATACACTCCATCTAATTTATGCCTATAATTTCCTATAAAAATTAGGTCTTTATTATATTTTTCAAATATTTTCTTTACTTTATTTTCAAAACCTCTTTTCACAGCAATAATTATCTCGAATTCTTCTCCACCATAAAAAACAGCTCTCAGCAATCTATCAAAGTCTTGTATAGCATTCAGAATAGTAGTATGAACAGGAAGATTATCCACAATAATTCCGCCTTCTCCCGTACACTTTATTAACTGATATAAACTTTCAGCAAGACCATCACTTGAATCAATAGACGAGCGAATATATTCACTTGACTCTTCCAATACATTAACTAAATCTAATCTAGCTATAGGTCTATAGGTTTTAGAGAGAACAACATCTTTTATACTAGGCGGTAGCTCCTTTTTCTCTAAAAGGTATTGAAAGCCGAGACCTGTATAACCGAAAAAACCTGATACGGCTATTACGTCTCCTTCTCTCAAAGGATTTCTCTTAATTACTTTATTTGCTGACCCTATACAGGCACATGATAAAACAAGCTCAGAACCTTCGTTAGTGTCACCGCCATCAATATATGTTCCATAAAATTCTGCTGCTTCATCAGCCCCTTTCATTATATCGATTAATTTTTCTAGTTCTAAGTCTGAGGGTGCCGTTATAGACATGAGAAGACTCAGTGGGCGGCCTCCTTTAACGACAATATCGCTTACTGCTGCAGTAACTATTCTCCATCCTAAATCTCTGTAATTCATTCCTGGAAGAAGTGAGTACTTTCCCACGATAGTGTCTATTTTAAATAGTATGTACTTGGAAGCTACTGTAATAGCTGTAGCATCGTCGCCTATTTCTAATGGAAGTTTTCTTTTCCTAATGGCCTTAATTATAGTTTCTATGACTTTCTTTTCTCCAAAAGAACCTAATGTCGACACTATGAAGAGTTATTCTTAGCCTTATATCTTCTATGTCCTGAGAAGCTGGCTTAGTGAAAGAAACTTTATTTATCTTTCTTAAAGAATTATATGTTTTAGGGAAATAAAATGGGCACAGAGAATAAGTGCGATGAAGGCAGCGACTTAGCTAAGCTATACGAGCTAATGGAAGAAATATCTATCCTATTGAAACAGAACAATATTGTACACGAAGTATTTTTAAGTATAATGCCTGAGTCAGAATCACCTCTTTTCATAGTCCTAAGAGTCAATAGGCATGATCGAGAGAAGATAAGGCTTATTAGCGATAAGCTACGTACAGTTTTTTACAACTCAATTAATAGCGGGGTGTCACTTCTAATAGAGTACGGGTGAAAAAATGTTTAGTTATGAGTCACTAGGCTCAGAAAACTTAGCAAAAGAAGAATTAGTAAAGTATTTAGATAGAGTAAAGTATATTTTAAGACCTATTAAAGTAATTAAAGATGATAAAAATACATATAAAGTGTATCTAGATAATAGAGGAAATGTTGTGGTACTTAAAGATCTGAGAGTTGTTAAAGTTTCTAATATTTCTCGGGAAAATGGAGAATCTGTTAAAGTGGCTTTGCTGGCAGCACACGGTGATGCCCACGGACTTGTAGCTGCGGCAGGTAGCTTTTTTAGGCTTCGTGATGAGGGTTATGCAGTTAGATTACTTTTTGGTAAAGTAACGGGTGATGTTAAATTATTTTGGGAAAAAACATTTTATTCTATTCCTTTTGAATGTTATGATATTGTTGTAATACTAGATATTCCTGAGAAAATGGGGCGAATACTTCCAACAAACACGGTTTATATAGATCATCACGGAACAGGACTTAAAGTAGATGAAGTTTTTTACGGAGAACCAGACTACATTTTCAAAAGACTAGCTTTACTTGCTGATCACGAGGACGATCCTAAATCTAGAGACGAAGAACTTCTGCAGCTAGGGTTGTCTATAGCTCCTTTTGAGCCTAAATGTCTTTCACCTGAACTAAGAGCGATAGAGGCTGTAGATAGACTGATTGACAAAGATTTCAAATACTTTATGGTTTTAGGTCAAATGTTTGAAAGTACCTGTATCGAAATTTCTAAGAAGGCTGAGATAATCGAATCTACAGCTTTAGTTGAATTTCCTCAAAATTTCGAATTTAAGCTTATATGGTCTGTGCTGCACTACATAAGGCTTAAAAATAATATAAAAGCAGCCATAGGTTTCAAAAGAGTTAAAAATAATATATATCAAATAAATATAGTATCTAGTGAACCGCTAAATTACAAAATGATAGCTAAAGAACTTGGAGGCACCAATTTACTAGTTTTATCGAGCAAAGCTTTAAGCTTAAGAGTAAAAAAGAATGCATTAAATAAGTTATTGTTATTAGCTAAGTGTATTTAAGCTGAGCTATGAGGAGCTTTAAAGTATATTACTGTAGAGGGTTGAGAGTAAAAGTCGATGACATAACTATTCTACTCGATCCTTTAACATCTAGTGCTGTACGGGCCGACTTAGTCTTAGTCACACACGCCCATAGCGATCACGCTAAGGGCTATCTCAGATCATCTTTAAGATCACTAGTAATCTCTTCGGAAATAACTAAAAGTATTGTAGAAAAAGTCAGTAGAAAAAGAGCCTTGAACGTTAAAATAATTAGCGAGGGACAGAGAATAAGTTTAGGTAAATTTACCGTCCAAGCTCTTAACGCGGGACACATTATGGGGTCTCTTCAGTATCTAATAGAGTTTCCCGACTTAACTATATGTTATACTGGCGACATCAATCTCGTGGATTCGTTAACTGAGCGAAGAGGCGATATTCCGAGTGGAGTAGATGTATTGATACTTGAGAGCACATATGGACATGAGGATTTTGTTTTTCCACCTCGAAGCGAAATATACTCGAGCATTTTGAGCTGGATAGAGAAGCATACAGGAAAAGGAGAAGTAGTTGTTTTGGGAGGATATGCTTTAGGGAAAGGGCAAGAATTGACTGCGTTGATGAAGGAGATAAAGGATAAAATAATGGTTTCAAACAAAGTACTACTGTACAATAAGATATTCGAGGAAAAGAAGTTTTCACTAAATAACTACATACCGTTAAGTTCTCCTGAAGCAAAGGAGATATTGAAAGCAGGAGGCGTTATAATAGTCCCTCATATTGAGTTACGAAAAAAGACTCCATATGTTTTATCAAGAATTTTAGGTATAAACAAAGTGCCTAAAGTCGCAGTATGTACTGGGTGGGCTGCTTCATCAAGAAGGTTTTTCGCTATAAAGAAAGCCTACAATGTAGATGCTCTATTTCCCTTAAGTTCTCATGCTGATGTAGAGCAACTACTTTCATATGTAGATGAAGTAAGGCCGAGAATTGTTTACACAGCTCACGGGTTTGCGAAAAAACTAGCTAAATTAATTCGGTGGAAACTAGGAATTAAAGCGAGAAAAGTTCTAGATTCGAGACAGATGTCATTGTTCAAATATGTCAAACATATATAGCTGTGTTTAAACTCATTATGAGAGGGATATGGTATCCCTAACCGAAGTGATTAAACTTTTCGAGGAAAATTTTGGCGAAAAACCATATCTAGTATCCTCTGCTCCTGGAAGGGCCGATTTCCTTAATACTCATCAGGATTATAAAGGACTGCCTGTTGTACCTGTAGCACTTAATTTAAGAGCATACATAGCCTTTAAACCAAGACAAGACTCTAAGGCAGTACTAGTATCATGGAATCTCAAGGAAATGGGTGAAGAGTATCGAGATGAATTTGATTTAAAAGAGGAGATAAGTCTTGTTGGAGGAAAATGGTTTGGAGACTATTTTAGAGCTGTTGCAAAAGTTTTAATATCATGTGTTAAAAAGACTAGAGGATTTAATGCGTTGATTGTAAGTGAAGTTCCCGTAGCTTCGGGACTTGCAAGCAGTGCGGCAATAGAAGTGGCTTTTGGTAAAGGACTTACTACACTTTGGAATATGTCTCTTAGCGTAAGCGAGCTAGCCGAATTATGCTATATAGCCGAACACGATGTTCTAAAAATACCCTGTGGGCGTCTAGATCAGTATGGTTCTGCTTATGGAGGAATAATAGTTCTTTACCCTAGACCTCCAGTCAAAGTAGAAAAAGTGAGGGCAGAGGGACTTGTCTTCACTATAGTGGATTCTGGAATTAGACACTCTACTGCAGAAATTCATCCAAAAAGGCAAAGTGAATTAAATAAAGGTCTACAAGAACTCTTAGCGCTAAATCTGCCTGATTCACTGAAAAATAAGTTAAAGAACAATTATTGGGAAACATTATGGGATAAAATAGACTTAAGTGAAATAGAACCTTATTTAAGTAAAATAAACTCTATTTCAGCAAAAAGAATATTATTCACTATAAAAATGAACAACACTACGCTAACTGCGCTAAACATGCTTAAAAGCAGAGACATCGATTTGCATACTAAACTAGTAAAATTAGGAGAAATAATGAATACTCAGCATGAGTTACTGAGAGATCTCTATGATGTAAGCTTGCCGGAGCTCGAAAAAATTAGAGAAAGTATGCTTAAAGCAGGAGCTTATGGGGTGAAAATTTCTGGTGCAGGTCTTGGAGGAGCTTTAATAGCTTTAGTTGACAGCGAAGAAAGTGGCAGAAAAGTACTAGAAGCAGGACTTAAAGCGGGAGCGAAAAAAGGATGGGTTGCTAAGGTAGATGAAGGAGTCAAAATAGAATATAGATGTTAAGCTAAGTTAAGAATACTTTGAGAAAGTTTTCGTGCCCTCAGCATTCTTTCTCTACATCTTTCTTCAAGTTCGCTTCTACTAAGCTTCACTCTGGCTACTCCTTCTTCAATAGCTTTTTGTCCAACAGCAACTGCCTCGTAGACGTATGCTTCGAGCTCCTCCATAGATGGTATTATTCGTTCTTCGCTAAGACCGGTTTTCTCAGTGTACTCTGCTAGAGCATCAGCTGCAGCAATACACATCGCGTCTGTTATTTTCTTGGCTTGTACTTCGAATACTCCTCTGAAAACTGCTGGGAAGCCTAGAGAGTTGTTAACTTGGTTAGGGAAGTCACTTCTACCAGTTGCGACTATTTTAGCTCCAGCTTCTTTGGCTTCCCAAGGCCATATTTCTGGTACTGGGTTTGCGCAAGCAAAAACTATGGCATCATCAGCCATTTCTTTTATCCATTCTTTTTTGATAACACCTGGTCCGGGTCTAGATACTGCAATACATACGTCAGTTTCCTTTAAGGCTTCTTTAATGCCGCCTGTAATTCCTTCGGGATTAGTTATTTCGGCGAGCTTTTTCTTCCAGTAATCTTCCTCAAGTATATCTGTTCGATTAGCGTGAAGAATACCTTTGCTGTCAACAACTAGCATTTTCTTAGGATCAGCACCTGCCACAATTAGATATCTTGCTATAGCTACACCTGCAGCACCAGCGCCAATAAGAGCAATTTTCACTTGATTGAGCTTTTTGCCTACCACTTTGAGAGCTCCCTTTAGTGCAGCTAAAGTTACTAGAGCTGTACCTTGTTGATCATCATGCCACACAGGTATGTCTAATTTCTCTCTAAGTCTGTCTAGTATGTAGAAGCATTTCGGTTTAGCTATATCTTCCAAATTTATCCCACTGAAGGAAGGAGCAATTAGCTTTACTACTCTTATTATCTCATCGGGATCTTGAGTATTTAAAAGAATAGGTACTGCGTCTACTCCTCCAAGATACTTAAATAGCAGGCACTTTCCTTCCATTACAGGATATCCTGCATCGGGGCCTATGTTACCTAGACCTAAAACTCTACTTCCATCAGAGACTACTGCTACAAGATTCCATTTCCAAGTATAATCGTAGACTTTCTCTCTATTAGCTGAAATATCTCTACAAGGAGCAGCGACACCCGGGGTATACCATATGGCGAAATCCTGTAGCGACTTAATAGGGACTTTAGGTACTACTTCTATTTTCCCTCGATACTTCTCATGAAGATCAAGCGCCAATTTTCCATAATCAACTTGTTTTTTCACGAATAAAAAGCATAAATCTCGTATATATTGATTTAGTTTAGTCAAGTATCTCTATGTAAGCTTTTCTTTTAATGAAAGTAACTCTGGCTTTTTTCTTGTTGTAAGAAGAGTAAAGTAGTTCTCTTGAAACATTGTAGGCGTAAGGAATATTTGATATTATGCATCCAACAAGTACTACGGTATCTGGATGAAGCGAAAGTACTGCTTTTGGCCCGATTTTTCTTTTGGCAAGAGAATATAATATGTAGGATCCGACAGTAGAGCCCCTGCCGTGAGGAATTACAAGAATTTTATTTGCTATTTTTTCTCCGTAGCAGCTGAGTTCGCTGTTAATTATTTTTCCTTCATAGCTTACATCGCCGAAAAACGATAAAGGCTTGTTCACTATTAGCAGTTCTCCTTCTACAGATACACCATCGAATAAAGATAGAGTCTTCGCCGCAAACATTTTTTCACCTGAACAAATGTTTGGTAATTTCTTCTAGAGATAATAAACTGACTTTGAGGTTATGTTTTAAAGTCAAGTAGTGAGCAGCTTTAGCAGAATCTGTTGCTACAACAGAAATCTTCATACGGGAGAAAGGTGCTACTACTGCGCAAGTATCCTTCAGAACAGATACTCCTCTTTTTTCCAATAAATCGATGTATCCTTTTTTCCTAGCTTCACTATATACATACCTAGAAGTTGAGACTAATACTGGTACCTTAGCCTTTTTATTTTGCGTTAAATAAAGTAGCTTCTCGAGTTCAGACAGTGAGTAGTGGGGACAGCCTAGAAAGACTAAATCCACGCTTTTCAGTGGTTCGCAGAATCTTTGGAATATTTCTTCCAAATTATCTTTTTCTATACACACTTTCTCTAAATTGCTTGGAGAGTCTTTAAATGATGAAGGCGATACTCCTTTAACTATAGCCATAGCAATATTGCTTGCTGCGGCTAAACCTGCGCAGAATGATTTCATTTCATCAAGTGAAGGATTGTTTAATCCTGATACATAGGGAACACCTTTTTTCAAAATTAATCCAATACAATATCCTATAGCAGAATATTCTGTACTATTAGTGACATTTAAGTCTACTTTAAAGTGGATGCAAGGTTTTCTTTCCTCCTCTAAATGTAGTCCATACAGTGGTGTTTTTCCAACTATAGCTGAAGCTAGTGCCGAGGGACCACCCTCTTTATTGCTTTTGGCCCCAATTACAGTATTCAGAAAAGCTACTGCTGATGATTCTCCCCATGCGGCATGAGAGTCTTTAGGAGGTCTATTGCCTATAAGGTAAGGAGTACACGTAAAGCTTTCTTTTGCACCAGCACTTAATAGAGAGTTAATTATTTCATGTTGTTTAGATGTAGTAATGTCATCTACAGGCAACTTGTTAGGATTCTCTAAATCGAATGCTACAGGATTAATCGTTGTAAGTACTTTGAACCTTATTTTATTTGTCATTTTCTTTATAAAGTTTAAGCCTTCGTCACGTATGTTATCATACGATATTCCTGAAATATGAACGGAATTAACTCGAATCAATCTTTCTGCCTCGAAAACCTCCCCTATTCCCACAAGAATTTTCATAGCAAGCGCTACTGTTTCTCCGTATTCACCATTAAGTATTTTTTCTTCTTCTTTAGTTAAGTACATTTTATCACCTCATTAATACTTATTTATTTTGTTTAGAATATTTATAGCTCTTATACTGGGAGATATTTTAACTTTCTCGAATTCATGGGGAGGTTTATCGAGAGGCTTTGTTGCGTCTAAGCCCATTTTATCTGTTATCATTTTTTCTTGATCAGCAGAGGGGTCTAGGCTGCTTCCTCTAGCACCGCGGATTATTACTAAATCTTTTGAGGCCTGAAAACGGGTTGCTAAAGCCCACTCTATTTCCTCTGGCTTATCGACATCAATGTCCTCGTCTACTACAATTACATGTTTAAGTGAAGGATGAGCTGAAAAAGCGGCCATGATGGCGTTTTTCCCATCGCCTTCACTCATCTTTTTAATAGAAATTGCTGCGTGCAGCCAATGGCATCCACCCCATGTAAGCCTGACTTTCTTTACAGGCACTATTCTTCTGACGTAGTCCCATACGAGAGCTTCCTTGTACAACCCCATTAACAATAAGTGTTCTTTAGACGAAGGAACTATTGTGTAGTATATAGGATTTGGTGAAATCCATATGGCTTCTATTTCTACAATAGGCTGTTTTCTAACAATATCATATGTCCCTGTGGCATCTACGAAGGGACCTTCATCAGCAGTCTCTAAGAGGATCTTACCTTCAATTACTATTTCAGAGTCTACAGGTACTGGAATCTTAAAAAGGGGAGACATCACTACTTTCATTTTTCCTTCAAGCAGTCTATTGGCTACTTCTAGTTCATTTACTCCAAAAGGAGGTGACGAAGCGGCGGCAAGTAAAACTAATGGGTGAGTACCTATGACAATAGCTACAGGCAACGGTTTTTTTAGCTCAATAGCCTCATTGTATAGCCTCCATAAATGGCGTGGAACTATTCTAATGACAAGTCTTTTATTGTCAAGTACTAGTAATCTGTGAATCGACGCGTTAACTACTTTGCTCTTAGGACCTTTTGCTATAACGATACCGGAGGTTATGTAAGGCCCGGGGTCTTTGGGAAAGAACTTTAGTATAGGTAGAGAAGATAAGTCGCGTACTTTATTTTTTATGAACTCTGCTTCGCTTACATCTAGTTCTTCTACTCTTAGAGGATTGCTGCATGCGTCGAGAATACGTTTATAGAGTTCTGAGTCGTCTTTCACATTAAGTATGTACTTTATCTTTTCTCTTGTATTGACAATGTTTGTTAATATTGGCATATTTTTATTCAAAACGTTTTTAAATAGAAGTATATTGTTTTCTTTAGAATGTAAGGTTATATAAGTAACATCAATGCCAGAGACTTCTTCTTCTATGATTTTTAGAGGAAATTTTTGTGCAAATGTTTTCAGTATAGTGTGCAATCTCATTATTTCGCTTAAGAGAAGTAGAAGAGATTTTTAAGCTTATAATCCTTTCCGTTAAGTTTATAATTCTTAAAGGAACTCATAAAATGAAAAGATGAGCACGGGGAGTCGTGAAGATGATGTTGCTATAAGAATAGCAGGAGAAATCGTAGTAGCACAAAATCCAGGAGAAGTTATGAGGTCTTGGCGAGAGCGATTCGGTATCTCTCAAATACAGCTAGCCAAAAAGATGGGTGTTTCTTCCTCAGTTATATCTGACTACGAGAGTGGCAGACGCAGAACTCCCGGAATAAGATTCGTTAAGCGCTATGTTAAAGCTCTAATTGAGATAGACAAAGAGAGAGGAGGTGCGACACTGCAGCACTTAATGCGGATATACGCGACTACAGAAAAAGTTTGGTCAGCCATACTAGATATGAGGGACTTCAATAAAATAATAACTATAGAGGAATTCTGTCAGAAAATCAGTGCGAAACTATTAACATGTAAAGATCTCTCGTGGCAGCCAGTGCTGGGGTATACTGTTGTCGACGGAATAAAGGCTCTTGTAGAAGTACCTGCTCAAGAGTATACACGATTCTATGCTTCTACAACTCAAAGAGCGATAATATTTACGAGAGTTACAAGAGGTAGGTCACCAATTGTAGCTTTTAAGGCTATGCAAGTAAGCATGGGGGGGCTTAAAGCAACGCTTCTGGTTCTTCATGGAAGTGAATTAACTGAAGAAAAAGTAGATAAGTTTGCATTAAAAGTAGCGGAGATAGAAAGAATACCGGTCGCTTTAGCAAAACCAGAACCTATTGAAGTATTAATAGAGAAATTAAGAAAAATATCTGCATAAATTAGTATTCTCGTTTCATAACGTAGTCGACTAGCTCAGCGAAGAACTTCTTAGAGTAATCGTCGATGTTGCACAGCGATAAATAGTGAAGAGCTTTATTGGAAAATTCTGTCATATATTCTTCAGCTTTACTCTTTACATTGTATTTAATTAAAATTTCTCGTGCCCATTCAATATCTTTTAGTGAAATGTCTTCTCTTCCTAATAGTGACAACAATCTATTTCTTTCATTTAAAGGAAGTGATTTAAAAGCTAATACAGTGAGTATTGTCGCTTTACCTTCTCTTAAATCACTTCCAATAGGTTTGCCTAGCTTCGCTTCAGTACCGTAGAGTCCTAAAATATCGTCTTTTATTTGAAATGCTTTAGCGACATTATCGGCATATAAAAGCATATTACGTAAGAGTTCTTCGCTAGACTCTGCTAATACTAAACCTATTTCAATAGACGCCTTAAATAGTGACGCGGTCTTTAGCTCTACTAGTTTAAAGTAGTCTTCTAGCGAAGCGTTTCTGCGAATTGAGAAATATATGTCAAGTATTTCTCCGCAGACTATTTCACTGTAAGCACGCGTATAAGCATTTAAGGCTTTTAAAACTAAGTCATGTCTATAGGGTGCATTGGCAAGTACTTTAAAGCCCATGTTGAATAATTCGTCTCCGCCTAGAATAGCATAAGATACTCCTATGTGAGGAGCCTGAGGTTTATCAGAGTACCTTTTTTCGAATATGACGTGGAAAGAAGGCTTACCTCTGCGTAATCTATCTCTGTCTATAATATCGTCGTGAATTAGTGTAGAGTTATGAAGAAGCTCTATGCAGGTAGCTACTTTAGCTAATGTATCTTCTTCTTCTTCCGTTAGACTTTTTACCGATCGGTAAGCCATTATGAGAGCTATAGGTCTAAGTCTTTTTCCTCCTCTTAAAGTAAATTCCTCTAATGAATAGTAAAAGTACTTTAGTTCCTCAAGAGGACCTTTGTAAGCTTCTTCGGAAAATACTTCCTTAAGCTTTCTTTCAATTAAAGGCTTATATTTTTCTATAACTTCTTTAAGCGGCATGCTTTAGCACCGGCCTAAATTTAATACCGTATTCTATGATTCCTTCAGGAGATTGCTCAGAGTATTTCCTGAAAACTGCTTCAACCTCTAAGCCTATTTTTACTTCATTTTCATCTATATCTGTCAACTGAGCTAGTACTCTAGCTCCATTTTCTAGTTCAACTATGGCTACTACGTAGGGTGAATAGTTTTCAAAGCCCTTTGGAGGAACATGAATAATGGCGTATGATAGGACTTTGCCTTTTCTGGGAAGGAGTATTTTTTCTACTTCTCTGGAGCTACAATAGGGACATACTTTCCTCGGAGGATAGAAGCTTCTACCACAGGTCTTGCATTTTCCTCCAATAAGGCGGTATTTTATTTTTCTCTCCCTCCAGTATCTCGGGACACTCATATTCTCACCTCTTCTTCAAAATATTTACAACGACTGTTCCGCCTACACCTCCCGTGGACTGAAGGAGAGCTAGTGTAGGATTATCTACTTGGTTCTTTCCAGCTTCACCTTTAAGCTGAAGAATAGCGTCTACTGCTTGGTAAATGCCTGTAGCGCCTACAGGATGTCCTCTAGCTTTCAATCCCCCCATAGTATTTGTTGGAAGGTTACCTGAGAGAGATACATCCATGTTCTCTATCATTTTCCAGCCTTCACCTTTTTTCGCGAAACCTAAGTCCTCTAAAGCTATTGGAGCGAGAATGCTGAATGCATCGTGGACTTCTAAAATATCTATGTCGCTTGGCTTTACTTTAGCCATTTTGTACGCTTTCTGAGAGGCCTTAACTGAAGCGAATAAAGTGAGTAAATCAAGTCTTTCGTGTAGACTCATGATGTCGGTAGCTGCAGCAGAACCTGCGAGCTCTATGTACGTGTCTTTCTGGCTTTCTTTTGCTGCTTTGGGGGACGCGATAACGAGTGCGGCTGCGCCGTCGCCTATAGGTGCGCACTCAAATAAATGGATTGGATCTGCTATTATAGGAGATGATAAAACATCTTCCACGCTTATTTTACGCTTAAGCTGAGCATGCGGAGCATTAAGAGCATTTTCGTGAGCGATAACAGGGAACTTAGCTATAGACTTCTGATCGACATTAAATTTCGTTAAGTATAGTCTGTAGAGAAGAGCATTTAGCCCTACAAATGTAGCGCCAGTAGAAACAACATATTCACGGTCTTCTGCCATAGCGAGAGCAAATGTCACCTCGCTCGTTAACCTATCGGTCATTTTTTCTACACCTACAACCAGCACTGTGTCATAGTATCCGGAAGCAACTGCTAGGAAAGCTTGATGAATAGCCATTCCTCCTGAAGCGCAAGCAGCCTCTATTTTACATGCAGGAGTACCCTTTAAACCGAGATATGTTGCTATAAGAGATCCCAAGTGTTCTTGTTCTTGAAGAGCACCGCTCATCATATTACTCACGTAAATAGCGTCAACTCGATTTACTCCAGCATTGTCCAGTGCCATTAGGGCTGCCTCGACGGCTAACTCTCTAAGAGATTTCTCCCAGTGTTCTCCTATACGTGTATACCCAATACCAATAATAACGGGTTTTTCCATAATTACCCCCATTTTACATATTTATTTTTCCTCTGAAATAAAGATATGTAGAATAGTTGATGTATTTTCTTCTATTGATGTAATCTGATACGAGAGGAGCTAAATTGCGTTTTTCTTCAATAGCGTCTTGAACAACTATGCTAAATGCGTCGCTGCCTGCGCCAGAGCCGTATGAGACTAGAAGAATACGGTCTCCCGATGTAGCTTTATCGAGAACAGAGGCTAGACCCATGAGAGAGGACGCGGCATAAGTATTTCCTATAATATTTGCAACTATCCCCGGCAGTATTTGCTCTTTCTTAAAACCAAGTTTAAGTCCTACTGATATAGGGAATTTTAGGTTTGGCTGGTGGAAAACAGCGTACTTAAAGTCGGATGGCTTTAGTCCTAGTTCATCCATAAGCATCTTTGCTGCTGAAATAATATGGTGGAAGTATGCTGGAGCACCTGTAAATCTCTGTGCATGTTGAGGATATATTTCGCCAGGCCGTCTCCAGAAATCAGGTGTATCTGTAGCATATGATAGAGAGGCTTCAATGTAGGCTAAAGTTTCGCTGGATTTGAGAGAAAAGATATACGCGGCTGCGCCACAGCCGGCAGTATACTCTAGTTCATCTCTTGGGCGTCCTTGAGCAGTATCTACGCCGATGGCTAGTGCGTATCGAACCATACTGCTTGCCACGAGAGCTATACATGATTCCATGGCTTCTGTGCCAGCTTTGCAGGCGAATTCTAAGTCAGCGGCAGCTACTTTAGGCGATGCCCCTATAGCTTCAGCCACAATGGTGGCGGTTGGTTTAACTGCATAGGGTTTACTTTCGGTGCCGAGCCGAATAGCTCCTATGCTGCTTGGATCTATTCGAGCTCTTTTGAGAGCATTTAAAGCTGCTTCTACAGCCATGGTAGCAGAGTCCTCGTCTAATCCTACTACACTTTTTTCCTCAATGGGCAACTTTCCGGCTCTTTTCCATACTCTAGCTATTTCTTTGGCTTTAATGCGGTACATCGGTATATACACACCGTAACCCGCTATGCCAACTTCTCGTAGAGGTTTCATGCTCTCACTTCGTTAATTGTTGAAACATATTACGACAATAGACTAAATAAAATTTTCTGCTAATCAAAGTTTTAGACCGAATGACTTTATGAACTTCACGATTCTTTGATATTCTTTAAGAAACTCTTCACCTTTTTCTGTCACACGGTAATAGGTTCCTCTTTCATCATACTCCTTTTTAACTAATCCTGCTTTTTCTAAATCCGATAAATACCTAGTCAATCTATCATATGATAAATTCGCGTAAAGTAGTATTTTGGTAATGCGACACTTTTTTTCTTTTTTAACTGCTTCAATTATTGAAGCATATATTTCAAGCTTAGAACGTCTACCTTTCCTCATTTTTCTCTACCTACTCTATACAATTGTATTGATATTATTGTAAAGGCAGCTAATTGAATAAGCCTCGAAAGTAGGTAAAATGAAAAGTTTCTAAAGCAAAGAAACATTAATCCAATAAAATGATGGAGAAATAAGAGCACAAATCCCGTGAAGATAAGTAGAGAAGGTCTGCTACCTGTTATCATTCTAAAGATTATGTAAAGTAGAATAGTACATGAAATTATTTCTGAGAGAGGATTTATTAGAAAGAATATAACTGCTTGAACAGCCTTTTCCATTTCTTCAGAAGAATAGCTTATAGCAATAAGAAGATACGATAATGAAATTCCAATAGTGTAAATTAGTCCGAGGTTCTTAAGCAAAATAAACTCTATTCTTCGTGGAGCAAGGAATGCAAGAAGCGCGACGGCACCCCTAATGGTAAAAATAGTTCCTAGTAGCAGAAAGCCTGCATAAAGAAACATTATACTTTTTAGTGCAGTTAGTTTGTAAATCCTATAAGCGTAGTAAGCTATACAGATTGCTATAATTGCCGAGAATACGTCTACTATAGTAGCTACTAATGGTAGAGGTAGCATCGCTATTTCAACCATCAATTGAATAATAAATTTGCTAATTTATCTTTTCTCCCAATTGTTTGTCTAAATGTTTTTAAGCGAAAATTAACGGAAAATCGGGGCAAGTGAAGACAATTAATTTAAGTAATTTAGGCTAAAAAATATTAGTGATTAGGCATGGCAGTGAGAAAGGCTGTCATACTTGCAGCAGGATTAGGTACAAGGCTACTCCCCATAACAAAGGAATTGCCTAAGGAAATGCTTCCGCTTTATGTAAGAGAAGGGGATATGGTCTTGCTAAAACCGGTGCTTCAAGTAATATTCGAGCAACTTTATGATGCAGGTATAAGAGAATTTTGCTTTATTGTAGGGAGAGGTAAAAGAGCTGTTGAAGATCATTTTACTCCAGACTGGGATTTCCTGGAGTTTCTTGAATCAAAAGGGAAAGAGAGCTTAGCTAAAATGTTACAGAACTTCTATGAGAAAATAGAAGATTCTACAATAGTATGGATAAATCAGCCCAAGCCTCGCGGAACAGGTGAAGCGCTTTTGAGAGCTCGTAAGTTTGCTGAAGACGAGCCTTTTGTTGTCTGTGCAGGCGATAATTTGTTACTTACAAACCGACCATACATGAAAGAGCTCATAGATTTTTTCAGTTCTCATGAAATATCCTGTGCACTAGTTGTTAAAAAAGTTCGAGAACCTAGGCTCTATGGAGTAATTAAAGGAGAGGAAGTAGCGAAAGGTGTGTATGTAGTGAAAGATATTATAGAAAAGCCTAAAGAGCCTCCTTCCAATCTCGCGAATACCTCTATATACGTATTTTTGCCAATAGTTTTCAAAGCGCTTCAGCTCATAAAGCCGAGTCCTAGAGGAGAGCTTGAGTTAACTAGTGCAATAGAGCTTCTCTTAAACTGGAATCTTCAAGTATATGCGCTAGAGGTAAGTGATGCTATATGGATAGATGTAGGAAATCCGTCAAAATACCTGGAGGCTCTTATCATGTCTCACCACTATGCTGTAAATAAAGCTAGCGACTTAAAACAGTACATGGAATATCTTCTAAGTACCCTTGTAGTACAGACTTAAGCCGATTTTTTACAGTAATATTTACAAATACTACTTTTACTCCTCGTGATGCTGCACGAACTCCTTCTTTCAATTTCAGAAGTATTCCACCAGTAACGTCAATATTTTTGCAGCTAACTTTATTAACTGAAAGCTTGCTTATTTCTCTTGTGGTAATTTTTCTAACTAATTTGTTATTAATAAATATTCCATCGACGTCCATCCCGTAAACTAAATACTTAGCTTTAAGTGAAATAGCTATTATTCTTGCAAGAGTATCGCCGGAAACTACTGCAAAACCGCGACTATAATCGAGTACTATGTCTCCGTGCAGTAGTGGAATATAACCATTTAGTAGTAAGTGTAGCACTGGATATAGATTTATGTAAGCCAGTTTTTCATCAACAGTTCTAAGAATAGTAGAAGGATGTAGTGGGAATGCAGGAATGTTCTTGAGTCTTAAATAACGTAAAATTATGTTATTAAGTCTTTCTACATACTCTTTTGTCTCGGATATTTCTACTAGTGACTTTCTATTAGCTAATTTAACCCATTTTGCTGCCTGAGGGTGTCCAAAAGATCCTGCACCATGGATAAGCACTAAGTTGATATTGTTTGAAGCGATTACCGAGGATATTTCTTCCGCTATGTTCTCTATAACACTAGTCCTGAGAATAGGCTTTTCTCCCTTAACAGTTATTGCCGACCCTCCAAGTTTCACTACAATTGTTTTACCGGCTAATATATTCTTCCTGAGAGAACCCAAGGTGAGACCCCTGTTCTATATTCTATTTCAATTCTTCTCTCTCTTATTTCGATTTTACCGACATTTATTGGCTTAATCTTTTTAGTTTTTAAAAATGTTGTGCAGTAGTTTCCGCTGACAAAATCTTCGTCACAAAGTATGGCGTAGAGAAACGGTATGTTTGTCTTAATGCCTTTAATTACGTATTCTTCGAGAGCTATTTTTAGGCGATTAATTGTTTCAGTTCTAGTCTCTCCCCAGGCTATGACTTTGGCTATAAGTGGGTCATAGTATGGGGGAATTTCATATCCGGGGTAAATATAGTCGTCTACACGTATCCAAGGGCCCTTAGGTGGAAGGTATTCTTCTATAAGACCGGGCGATGGCGTAAAGTCGCTTTCAGGGTCTTCTGCGTAAACTCTTACTTCAATTGCACATCCTCTTGCACGAATATCTTCTTGAGCATAGCTGAGAGGCCTATCTGATGCTATTTTGATCTGCTCTTTTACTATATCCACGCCTGTGATCATTTCAGTTACAGGATGCTCTACCTGTATTCTAGAGTTCAGTTCCATAAAGAAAAACTGCTGTGTCTCGGGAACATACAAGAATTCTACTGTTCCTGCACTAACATAATTTATTAGCTTAGCGATTCTGACAGCAGTTTCACATATTTTTGTTCTCAAATCAGAATCAAGCGCAGGAGAAGGAGACTCTTCTAAAACTTTCTGAAATCTTCTCTGGATGCTGCATTCTCTTTCAAATAAGTGTATGACGTTGCCAAATCTATCTGCAAGTATCTGGACTTCTATATGTCTTGCGGAAGGAAAATATTTCTCCAGATATAGTTCGCTGCAGCCAAAAGCCGAGGACGCCAGCTTAGAGGCTATCTTAAAGTTTTCCTCTAGTTCTTCTCTGTTGTTACAAATGAACATTCCAGTTCCACCGCCACCAAATCTAGGCTTCAGTATTACTGGGTACCCTATTTTCTCAGCTACTTCGATCCCCTCCTCTACATCAGTCACAGGCTTAAATGTCCCGGGAATAACAGGAATAGAGTTTTCTTTAAGAAAAGCTCTTGCACCTACTTTATCGCCTGAAAAAAGGTGAACTTTCGACGGAGGCCCTATGAAAATTATCCCTTCCTCTTCTAAGCGCTCAGTAAACTTGGGATTCTGTGACAAAAAACCGTATCCCGGATGGACCGCGTCAACTTCTGCTTTTTTAGCTACCTTAACTATTGCCTCAATATTCAGGTAGCTTTGCAGCGGATCAGGTGGGCCAATACAGTAAGCCTCGTCAGCCAACAATACATGTAGTGAACTTTTATCTGCACTCGAGTATATAGCTACGCTTCGAATACCCATAGTTCTAAGACTCTTGATAATACGTACAGCTATCTCGCCCCTATTAGCAATGAGCACTTTCCGTATTTCCACTTTAGTCACCCTATCTCTGCTACAGCAGAGCCGCTTTTAATAAAGTCTCCTTCCCTGACGAGAATTTTTTTGACTACACCATCTTTGTGAGAGTATATTTCAACTTTAGTTTTCATAGATTCGAGAACCGCGATAACATCTCCTTTCTTAACAAAAGATCCTTCCTTTACTTTAATCAAAATAACTTTGCCAGAAATAGGTGAGACAACACATTTTCTTGACGATATCCCGGAGGGCCTTTGCTTAAGAAATCCTTTAAATTTATTGGAAAAACTCTTCGGTCTGATAAGTGATTTAGAACTGAATGTAGAGCCAGTAAGAGAATACTCTATCTCGACATCTATAACTCGGTCTTCAAGAAAAACTTTGAACCTTTTTCTCATTAAATCACCTTAGTTAAGTCTAAGGATATTCTTCGATTTTAAGTTCGTATACTTTTTTCTCAGTTCTAATTCTTACTACAGTAGAATCCTCCTGTGGAACAAGTTCTATAAAACCTTTGAAAATCCTACTTTTGTTGGAAGATGATTCGTCGGACAATATCCGCAGTACGGCATTTACCTTCAATGCACTGTTTGCTTTAATACTGCCCGAGATATTTAGTTTTTCAGGCATTACCATCTTAAGAGCCATAATGACACCCTTTGTCAATAGTCGAATTGTTGTTAAGCTACTGTCGAAAGGATATTTAAGCTTTATTTCATACACATATAATATGGTTATAAAATAAAATAGTTATATATCATAATAAAAACAAGAAAAATGTTAAATATAAAAATATTGCCGAAAAAATTATGTAAAGTAAATGGCTTGTAAAAAATACATGGAATTTAATAATTCATATAGGAATTTATGCTTATTTATCTAATACAGAATAACCTTTATCGTTTTTAAATAATATAGAAGAAAATACTAGCAAAGGTCAGCTCGTCGTGAGGTCTTCATCTGTCTAGACTGGAGCGGCTTCCATCATCCCTTTTAATCAACGAGTAGGTGTAAATAAGTCTTTCTTTAATGCTCTT
>Ga0190367_1000092_pt1 | contig 67509 bp, 65 predicted proteins | sample 4872181011_MG_FD_171838 | JGI IMG/M metagenome (GOLD analysis project Ga0190367, IMG submission 171838) | Hydrothermal vent microbial mat bacterial communities from Southern Trench, Guaymas Basin, Mexico - 4872-18-10-11_MG | ecosystem: Environmental > Aquatic > Marine > Hydrothermal vents >... | reverse complement strand
TTCCACTTTTTGAAGGGAATCTAATAAATAGAATTGAAGGTAAGAAGAGTTAAGGGAAGTTATTAAGAAGATTGGTGATTTACTAGGGAATTAGGGTCTATGAGGTCCTATAGGGCTTCTAAGCTGGGAAGATTTTTATTATGATAATAGTGAGGAAAGGTTTTAATGGAATGATATGTTTTATTAAGGTGTTTTAGTTGGTTCTTTAGTGATAGGTCTATAAGTTTATAAGTGTGTCTTATATGAGCTTAACACATAGAATTGAAAGATAATGAGGTTAAGGGATGTGTAGGAGATGAAGATTTGGAGAAGGCCTTCAACATGGTATATTCCTGGAAAGGGGGAGCATAAGTTTCATGCTGATGTAGTTCTTGAAGATAATGAAGAGCTCTTAATTTTAATTAAGTCTAGAGATGGTGTTCATGAGCTTTATAGAATTAAAAATTATAGGCACTTCGACTCTAAGTATACTAAGGTTCGTGTAGAACTTTCATGGGAGCATGATAAAGATATTATATATTAAAACATGCTTTAAGGTACGTGCCTTTAACCTTTATAGACCTTGAGCTATACTAAAATGTTTTTCATATACTATTGTTTTGTGTTCTCATATTACCTTAATGTGTTTTCTGTTAATGGATCTATGTTTTCTCTCAATTAAATTTCTTACATGTACTTGGGTTATCTAAGGGCTATAAGCTATAATTATGTTGTTAGGAGAATTATTTAGAAGATTTTACTTAATAGCATATACTTCTACTTGACCAAAACCTATGCTTCTAGATCTTCCTATGCCCATATATTTTGCTAGTGCTAGTAGTTTTGAATATATTGGTTTAAGTTTTGGATATAGTAGTTCATATGTTATCCATCCCGTAAACCCTCTAATTAATTTGGGTTTTCCTGTAGGTGTTTTTCCATATATTACGGTTTCAGGTCTTATACTGTAATCTACCTCAGTTAATATTATATCACTTATCCTTCCGAATTTATATGCTGCCCAAAGATCACTTCCTGGTTTTGGAAGCCTCATGTCGTCTGGTACAAACGAATTCCATAACCTTATTAGATAATTAAATATGTATGAAGGAGTTGGTATAAGTCTATGTCTTTCAGGTACTTTATGTGAATGGACTTTTAATGGGGGAGGCATCATAAGCTTATTCGTTAAGATAACTGGAGTTATGAACCTTATTTTAAAATACTTATCAAAATCGAGGTGAAGGTAGCTGAAGTGTACTACTTCAATATCAGTAACTTGGACGTGGAATTCACCATATGGTGTTTTAAACCTATTTGTAAGCAACATAAGTTCATCGATATATGTACTTACATTAGCATTAGATGTTATGAATGATATTCTAGCATTATATGTAGTACCAGACTTTAACTCAAGGAATCGACTATTACCCTTTCTTGAATATAAAGGTCTTCCATTAACTAGTAATGGTGTAAATACTATTGGTTTAAAGGACTTACTTGAACTTAACAATTCCTTTATATACTTTAATTCTCTACTAGATTCTATGATATACTTTAATATTTTTGATGTGAATGGTGGAGCAATACAGTCAAGTATAGGTATTATATTTATGTTGGCAGAGCATATTACTGGTTCACTTAACATTAAATAGTCCCTCTTACTTATATTATTTCAAGAATTCAGTAAAAACTCTAAGTTGTAGAAAATTATTTATAATCACCTCTAAGTAACTATATCATATATGTTATTTAAGTGCTTCAAGCATTTATAGAGTCGTTTATTTGTTAAGGTTAATTCTATGTCTACATACTTTAATTAATTTTATCTTCTAAGTCTAGGGTTTAAGACTTCGTCTAAGCCTATTGCCATTAATGTAAAGCCTAGTACTGTAATCATTATCATAAATCCTGGAGGTATTATATACCACCAAGCTCCTAGGATAAATGCTCCAGCTCTTCTTGCAAAGAATAATATTGTACCCCAACTAACGAGAGCTGGGTCTCCTAATCCTAGAAAGCTTAATGTTGCTTCAAAGAGTATTGCGCTTCTAACACTTAATACAAGGCTTGATAATATTACTGGAAATGCGTTAGGGAGGACGTGTCTTAATGCTATATGTAGGTTGCTTGCTCCTATAGCTCTAGCTGCTTCAACGAATGGTGAAGCCATTATGGTAAGTGTTTGTGCTCTTACAACTTTAGCTGTTGATACCCATCCCAAAACTACTATAACTAAAACTACAAGGAAGATGTTGGGTTTAAGGAATGCTAAGATAGCTAGTGCCAAGGCTAGATATGGTAGTGATAACATAAAGTCAATGAACCTCATGGTTATTGCATCAATAATCCCCCTAAGAATTCCACATGTAATTCCTATTGCTGTTCCAATAATTGTTGAAAATATTGCTGCTAAGAAACCTACAATTAAGCTAACTCTAGAGCCATATACTACCATTGAGAATATATCTCTACCTAGATCATCAGTGCCAAAAAGATGTTTCCATGAAGGTGCTTCAAGAACATTACCAACAAAATCAAGTGGAGGGTAAGGAGCTATTATATCAGCTAGTAATGCTATTAAAGATACGGTAACAACTATAGAAAACCCTAATGTAAATGTCTTTGAATGGAATAACATATCTAGCGTATCTAAGACGTTCATCTCTCTATTCCTCCACGTCTAATTCTAGGGTCGAGAAAGGCATATGCAATGTCTGCTAGTAAGTTAGCGATTACAACGACAATTATAGTCAATATGAATATTCCTTGAATTACAGGGTAATCGGATTTAAGTACTGATTCGTAGAGGAGTAATCCCATTCCATTCCAGCTAAATACTGTTTCAGTTATTATTGCACCTGAAACTAGGAGTGGTGAGTGGACAGCTAATAATGTTACAATAGTTATTAGGGCGAATCTTGCTATATGCTTAAACAGTATGTGTTTATCGGGTAAGCCCTTAGCTTTAAGTACGAAGATAAAGTCTTCACCATGCATAGTGACTACAGCATTTCTAACATATAGTAAGTATAATGGTAGGAAGAATAATATTAAGACGATTAATGGCCCTATCATGTGCCATAGATAATCTTTAATTTTAGTTAAAGGATCAGCATGGATAGCTTCAACACTTATAGTTCCTCCAACAGGTATTAGTCCAAGGTACCCACATAGGAATAGTAGTATTAGAAGCCCTATCCAGAATATAGGAGCTGATGTACTTAGATATGAAAGTGAAGTTACTAGTCTATCAAATAAACTCCCTCTTTTCCATCCTGCAAGTAGGCCTAAAATCGATGCAATAAATGCTCCTAAGATCATACTAGTAGCCATTAATACTATGGTATTGAATAGTTTAGGTCCAAAGATGAGCTTTGAAACAGGAGTACCTATATATGCAAATGATATTCCTAAATTACCTTGAAATACGTTAATTAAGAACAGTATATATTGCTCCCATAATGGTTTATCAAGTCCAAACTGCCTAATTAAAGCCTGTTTAGCTTCAGGAGTAAGTCTAATATCTAGAAATACAGCTGTAGGATCACCTGGAAGTAATCTAAATAAGAAAAAAGCAGCTGTTATTCCTATAAAGATTGTTAGGATTGCTTCAACTAGCTTCTTAGCTATATACCTTGTTAAGCTCATGAAGGTTTACCTTCGCCTCCTCATAATTATTGCGGTAATTAGTACTGCAATAATTAATATTACGATAAATGCACCAATAATTGGCATTATTGGTGCAGTTGTAGTAATTGTTGTTGTTATTGTTGATGTTACGGTCTTTGTTTCTGTAACCGTTACTGTTGTTGTTATTACTGTTGGTGTTGCTGTAGGTGTTGGGGAAGGAGTTGGAGTAGTTGGTGATGGGGTTGTTGGGGTAGTAATGCCTACGTACTCCCTAATGCCATCACCATCTATATCAATCCATCCTGCTTCCTCTAGAATCTTCTTTGCCTTTTCTGGATCATATTCGAATTTAATATAAGTTGCAGCCCATTTTCCATGCCATTGCTTGTTTAGTATAGTGTAGACAGGATATCCATAGCCTCTATTAGCTTTCTCAATTACCTCGGTTCTATTAATTGCATAGTGTATTGCAACGAATACTCTAGGATCATTGATTACGAATGGGTTGAATGCCATGTATATTAACCATAGACCAGGTGCTGTAACGACTTTTAAGTTGGGGTCTTTTAAAGCTTGCTTAACTAGAGTTACGGGCGTTGAATATCTCTCTGTATCAACTTCACCTCTTTTAATAGCCATAAATCTTGCCTCGGATTCACGTATAACCTTTACAATTATCTTTGTAATTTTAGGTACGTTTGGTATCCAGAAGTCATCATTCTTTACTAAGATGATGTATTCTCCAGCAACTCTTTCAGACCATTTGAAAGGCCCAGTACCTATTGGATGGGGATTCTCCCATTTCGTAATATTCTTGTCCTCCCATATATGCTTGGGTACTATGTATATGTAGCCTGTTGCTAAGTCGTAGAGGAAGAATGGATATGGGTACTTTAATGTGAACTTAACTGTATAGTCATCTACTTTCTCAACTTTTTCTACATAGTCTTTTAAGTCTATGAATCTTGGAGTACCAAGTTCAATGCCCTTCGTGAATGTGAAGACAACGTCATCAGCTGTAAATGGTTTACCATCATGCCATTTAACTCCTTTTCTTAGCTTAAACGTCCAGACTTTACCATCTTCACTAACCTCCCATGATGTAGCAAGCCATGGTACAATGTTTAGTTTTGGATCTAAACGTACTAGAGGATCATATATTAGGTTTAAGACCCATAGTGATCTTAGGTCTATTGTCATGAATGGGTTTGTGGTCATTATGTCTGAGGGGAATGCTATTTTGAATACATTTTCTTCAGGTTTCTCACTCTTATACATATATAGCATTGTCCATATATTATAGGCTTCAATTATTCCTCCAGGCATAATGGTGTAATTTTTCCATTCTGCTCTAATAACTAAGGTATTCATAGATAGATATATTGGTATAAATCCTGCTCTTTCAGCTACGAGTTCCTGTATTTTATGTATTATCTTAGGTAATTTATCGGGATCAGTAGTCCTCCTCATTTCCTCAATTAACTTATCGACTTCAGGATCCTTTAATCCCCAAAAGCTACCTATTCCTGGCTTACATCTTGAGCTATGAAATGTCGTTATCATTCCCGCAGGATTTGGTGATTGTGATGTAGCAAGTATATATGATTCATACTCAAAGTTCTCGATCTTTGGATACATTATCTTTGATTCTAATCTTCTAAGCTCAAGCTTTATACCTACTTTTTCAAGCTGTTTAACGATTACCTCAGCTGCTTTATCTGATAAGGGAAACCATGGTAATGACATGAACTCAAAGGAGAGCTCCTTCTTTGGTACCGTTAACTCGGCATATAGACATGCATTTAGTAGTGTTAATGTTATTAAGGACAACAGTAAAAAACTTAGATACTTATACACTTTACCCACCCTGCAGTATTCTGAATTCTTAAATTATTTAAGCTTTATTTTTATTACTTGAGCAACTACATAACTAAAGGATCTTTTACTTCATGTATTTTTGCTTTAAGATATGCTCATACCATGTTTAAATTATTCATTGGAGCTATGTGTTATGAATATATTCACGCCAAAGAGTGTTTTTGATAATATCTAAATTAGTACTTCTATTCTCCTTAATTTATTAATTACTTCTTTGGATTTAAGTATAGCATTTTTTATACTTTTATTAGTTGTTAATGGCTGAGTTCTTGTAATGCATTGTGTTGCTATTATGGAGTCAAAATAATCCATATCATATTCTTCAACTAGTAATGTAGCAATAGCAATATCTAAAGGAGCTACTAGCTTTACTACATTAATATCTATTAGCTTACTTAGAATAATCTAAGTCTTAAGTCTATCAATGTACTCAAAACCTCATGCTTTCATTAATAAATCAAATTCTATTAATGATGCTTCTGTGATCTTTCGATTTTTACTTAAACCTTCAATTATTTTAACCGCATCTCTATGTAGAGGATCACTAAGCCTAAAGTAAGCTACTAAGTATACAGTATCCACGATTTCCAAAGCTACTTCACCAGTTTGAATAACAGTTTTGAAGCTTCATGATCTTCTTCTTTCCGGCCTTGAAACTTTTCTTCAAAAACTCTTGCTACTTCATTATAGATTTTATTAAATGGAATTAATTCAATAATACCATTACTTCTAACTTTAATTATTACTTTACTTTTACCTTTAATGCCAAGTAATCTTCGGACTTCACTAGGCAGGACTATTCTCCCACGTTCATTTATGGTTACCACATATTCCATAAATCCCCTCATTCATTATCAGAACCACATTATATAAGCATTCCCACAATCCTCTTGATTTTTGTAGATTATAAGCCCAATAAGTCTTTTGAGGATTAGGTAAATTGATTTTAAGTTAATATACTCGTTGTTCAAGTATTTTTAATTGGATTGAGTAGTATGGGTAGTTTTCAAGTTAGTTATAAGACTTTCCCTGTAGGTGTTAGCATTAAGGGTAAGATAGTCAAGGTTGATGTTCCTAGAGCTGGTTATAGATGGAATGGCTCTATAGAGGTTGAGTTTAAGGGTTTAGGTAAAGTCTTGTTTGTTATGACGGGTTCTATTGCTCAATGGCTTAATGAAGGTGAGGATGTTCGTGTAGTTCTCCATGTAGAGCCTAGGTATGTTCGTGGAGAATACATTTCGCTAAGTGATGAATATGTTATGGACAGGTTTTGGTATGGTGAATGGATTAGGATTTGGCCCCCATGGAGTAAGGAGGTTAGGCTTCCTAGGAAAGATCCTATTAGAGGTAGTGTAGTCTACGAGTATAGGGTTGTTGCTCGTGAAGCTATTTCTGAGAAAGACTATATTGAAATTGTTGGTCTTGAACAGTATCACTATGCTAGTAAGGAGGAAATAGTTGCTGTTTGGAGATGTCCTGTTTGTGGTAGATATTTTGAATCTAATGTTCAGCCTAAGTGTCCTGAACATAAGGTTCCTGCACGATTACAGGAAATTCGAGGTAGTTTACCTTCATCGAGATTCCTAGTACTTGAACTTATTGATAGAAAGCCCTTTGAGCCTAGAATTGTTGCTTATGTTAGAGTTGATACTCCTATACCATTAATGCATAGAAGGAGATTTGTTCACGGTAAGGTTGTTATTGATAGAATGATTAGAGAGAAGGTATTTCCTAGAGATTGGTTTCATCCAACATATTGGCCTTTAGCTTACACTAAGAGGAAGGAGATCATTGCGAGGTACAAAGAATTAGCGAAAGTATATGGTTCTAGAAGACTTGCTAGGGCTATTGTTGGTGAAGAAATTTCTAGAGAAGCTTTAAGGATAGCTAATACAGCTTCTGCTAGAATTGCTAGAGTTGTTGTTCACCCAGACTATAGAGGTGATGGTCTTGGAGTACTTGCTGTTAAGCTTGCTATTGAATGGATTAATGAACGTAGAGTCCCCGAAATGAAAAGAAGGAAGCATATAGTTGAAACTATTGCCCAAATGGCTAGATATAACCCATTCTTTGAAAAAGCAGGCTTTGTATATATGTGGGAAACCGCAAGCGGTAGACCTGTCCTCATGTACCCCCTTACAAATGAAGCTAGGAAGTACATTAACGAGTTCCTAAAGAGAGACGAAGATGCTAAAAGACATGGTGGTAGGCTCTATAGGTCTAGATACGGTAAGGTTGAGCCATTAAGTGGTCCCGTAAAACTAGTTAATTTATCTAAAATGTATAGTAGTGAGCTTGATATATCCAGACTTCCAAATGAGCTCCAAGATATTCTTAGAGCTTTTGGTGTTGAGAGGAGAATTGTTGAAAGATACGTATTAAAGGATGTAAATATATCTATTGATCCTGGAGACGTCATTGTAGTTGTCGGTGCTTCAGGTGCTGGTAAGACTACATTATTAAGGATGATTATAGGTGCTGTTCTTGGACCAGGTGATGAAAGGTACAAGCCTAGTTCGGGTAAAGTTGAAGTTCCAACAAATATTAAGCTAGAATACATGCTACCTGGCGAACATGAGCCCATGTTTGGTGATGAGACGTTATTGGAGCACATTACTAAGAGGATCGGGGATGCTGTAGCTGCTGTTGAGATACTTAATGTAGTTGGCTTATCTGATGCGGTATTCTATAGAGCTAAGTTTAGTGAACTTAGCACTGGACAAAAGGAGCGTGCTAAGCTTGCATCAATGCTTTCTTCAAAACCAAACTTACTCATAATAGATGAGTTTGCAGCTCATCTTGATGCATTAACTGCTCAGAGAGTTGCTAGAAAGCTTGGGACAATAGCAAAGAATGCAGGTATTACAGTAATTGTTTCAACGAATCGCTCAGAAATAATTAAAGCTCTTGGACCAACTAAAATAATATACGTTGGTTATGGAACTGCATATATAGTAAAATATGAAGAATCAGAATACGCTACAAAATAGTCAAAAGTGTTTAACCGCGACTATAAACTGGAATCTTAAGGATACGGATTTAATTCCTGATCTCTATACAATCAATTTATATCCTTGCCTAGGTACTCTTGTACAACGCCTTAACGGCCATAAGGGTTAATACTAAGATAGCTGCTATAGGTGATAGTACCATATACTGATAACTTGCCTCATAACCATACAGTGAAGCTATATAGCCATATATTAAGGGGCCTATGAAACCTCCCAAGTCAAAACCCATAGCATAAATTGCAATAGCCCTATTCCTAGCATATTCAGGCACTGATGTTAATGTAACGAGCTGCTGAGTTGGTATAGTAAGTCCTATGCCAAAACCGTAAATCACGGCAACTATATAGCTCTCTGGAATCGTATACATAGTCTTTAGTAATATCATTGATATAGCAACAATAGTGTGACCCGTCAATGCAATTATTAATGGATTTTTCTTCATTGATAAATTACCAGCTATGAGCCTTGACGTAATACTGCTAAGCCCAAAAAACATGAGAAAGTAACCATATACTTTAGCTTCATATCCTAGATCTCTATAGTGTGCTTGTAAAAGACCATAAATAGTCATGAACACCATACTTCCAAACATAGCTACTATAGTGATTAATATTACGATTTTATTTATGGCTGCCCTCCACCCTGCATCCATTATATTAGTATCCTTATAGTATTTGGCTCTGTATCTAATCATAGGTATATTCAGCAGTATCATTATCATAGTCAATGAGATAGCTAGTAAGAAGACATAGACATATCCCATAGAGTCCACTATAAACCCAGAAATAGGTGGAGCAACTACAGCTCCAATTGATATAAGCATAGATCTTATTCCTAACGCTATTCCAGCATACTCTCCAGCAGCTGTAGCAACTGCTGCTATAGATGGTGATATAAAGAATGCACTGCTAACACCCTGTATTATTCTAGCAAGTGAAAGTTCAGCAAAATTTCGTGAATATATGTAATTAATAGATGCTAGTAAAATAAATACTCCTCCTATTGCCATGGCTAGATAACTGCTGGTCTTGTCTGCAATATATCCAGCTATGGGTCTAAAAATTAGTGAGGTGAGCATAAGTAATGACCATATAATGCTAGTGCCAGCTATATCTATACCTAAATCTCTTGAATATCGTGCTACTACAGCACCAATAAGCTGAAATACCAAGAAGTATAATGCTACAGATAGCAAGCTTATTATCAACTCTTTATTGACCTTCAGCATCCTTTCGCCTATAGTAACTTTAAAACACTATAACTTAAATGTAAAGCTCAATAGCAAGTTTAGGTTTTTAATCTAATAGAATATTACGTAGCAGGAACTTCATGTGACTATGAACGATAGGGAGGAGATCTTATTTTAAATATGGATTTTATTAAGTAAAAATAGGTTTAGACTATGGACTATCGGAGAAGAGAACCTATTTCGGAAAAAGATATCTTGATACTTATAATGCTCAGTGGAATATTTGGAGCTTCTATAGTATTTGCTAATATTGCAGCTGGCGTTAAGCTTGAGTTACTGTTTGGTCTTGTGGTTCCTGCAGGTACTATTGCCTATTGTGTTACGTTTCCTGTAACTGATATTGTTGATGAAATTTACGGTAAAAGGAAAGCAGTATATATTGTTTGGGCAGGTCTTGGAGCAGAAATAATAATGCTCGTACTCATAGGCTTAGACTGGATAATACCACCACTAGAACCACAACATCAAGAACTATATACACAGGTATTTGCATTACAGTGGAGAATAGTACTTGCATCAATAATAGCATACATCATCAGCCAGCATCATGATGTATGGGCTTTTTGGAAGTGGAGAGAAATAACGCACGGTAAATGGCTTTGGATGAGAAATAATGCATCAACTATTATTAGTCAGCTTATAGATTCAGTAACCTTCACTACAATAGCATTCTATGGTATAGTTGCAGATGATATACTACTTGAAATGGTGTTACACATGTGGCTATTTAAGGTATTAATAGCATTACTAGATACACCATTTGTATACCTTGGAGTATGGTTAATTAAGAAGGCAAAAGGAGGGCGGCTTGAAACTCATTAAGACTTGTTACTAATCATGAACGGTCATATTAATGTAGAGTAGAGTATGGAGGAATAAGTGAAACTCCATATAACCATAATTAGAAAGTTAACTTTAATACTGCTATCATCACCTTTAATCTCGCTTAAGAAACGGCTTTACTAATAGCAATAACTATAGGAATAATAGCATATATCATAGACAAGAAAACGTAAATCGTGTTTGAAGGTAAAACCGAAAGTTATAAACCCGATGACCACCATATACTATAGTCACTTAGGTAACCTAGTTAACCTAGGTGAAAAGAATGGTATTAGTAATAAAGAAAATAGATGAGAAAAAGCTTAGGGAGTTTAAGGCAGAGGCTATCAGGAGGGGATTAACTCTATCGCAAGCAATCGAGCAGGCCATTGATTTATGGATGCGTAATCCGATATATATAATCAATGAAGTAGATGTAAATAATAGGGTATTCTTAGAAGTAAAAAAAGATCTAGATAAATATAAGGGAAAATATATTGTCATAGCTCATGGTAAGTTCCTTGGAGCATATAATAGCTTAGAGGAGGTAGCTAATGTTCTTTCAAAACAGAAGCCTAAAGTTAAACATGCAATAGTGTTCAAGGTAGGATATGATGATAAGCTTAAGAGGGAGCTTGAATGGCTAGGAGGATCTATAGAGCTAAAAACTGTATAAAGTATAGAGAAAGCACCTTAAGCCCATATCCAGTGCTAAGAGTAAAGTTATATAACGTGATGTTTGAATCCTACGGTGAACTTGAACTGCAGATAGATACAGGCTTTGAAGGTTCAATATTACTTAGAGCTGAGGACTATGAATTCTTTCAAGTTGGTGAACTTCCTCGTGATTATTGGAGGACGTATAGGACGCTAAGCGGCAATATTATAATGAGGGTTGCAAGAGCATTAATGGAAGTTAATGGTCGAAGGTATGAGGTTTATGTAGAATCACCATTATATGGTGGAGGCAAGAACCTTATTGGAAGAGAGGTCATCAATAATCTAGTATTAGTACTTGATGGTCCTAAGAATGAGTGTTGTTTAGTTTAACTTCATTTAAGGTATTTTGTCATGTATGGTGAGTTTTGTGGTCTAAAGTATCCGTGTTTTCTATAATATTCTCTAACACCTATTCCTGAAAGTATTAGCATTCTCCTCGCATCGAATTCTTCAACAGCTATTCTTTCCGCTTCTCTCAGTAGTTTACTGCCCCATCCCTGATGTTGCCATTCAAATAATGGTTTAGCACCGATAGGTACTTCTGGTCCATAGATATGTAATTCCCTTATTATCATAGTCTTACCATCTATTTCAGGTCTATGAGCCTTTTCTGATGGATATCTAAGTCTAAGAATGCCAGCTATTACGTCATTAATAGGGTCTTCAACTGCAAGAAATATCTCTACACCACTACTTGCTTCATATGTCTCCCTAGTTATTCTTAAGTTCTTAGGGTCTGCGTAGATTCCCTCCTTCCAGAACTTTAATCCTGCTTCACGAAATCTTATCTCTTTGATCTTTATACCTTTCTCAAGTGCTCTCTTTTCTACTAATTTCCTTAAATCCCCTCTCTTCGGACCTGCTATAATGTATTTTACTGGGACATCTCTTTGAACTCTCATAATTCTAACCCATTTTGGAATATAGCGATACATTTCTGAAATTAATTCAATAGCTTCTTCATCAGTTAATGCTTTGTATTCACCTTTCTTCCACATTTCATATAGTTTTGTGCCTTCAACTACTAGTGTTGGATATATCTTTAACATGTCAGGCATAAAATCCGGATCACTAAATATCGTCTTAATCATTTCTAAGTCTCGATCAAAATCGCTTCCAGGTAATCCAGGCATTATGTGGTATACTATTTTGAATCCACAATCCTTTAATATTCTAGTTGCCTCGATTGTATCCTTAACTGTATGTCCTCTTTCAACTCTTTTCAATACATCATCATATATTGACTGAACTCCAAGCTCGACACGTGTTGCTCCAAGCCATAGCATTCTATCTGCATGCTTTTCCTTGCCCCAATCAGGCCTAGTTTCAATAGTCATGCCAACACATCTAACTTTTGCATATTCGTTTCTAAGTTGTGCATCTTCGAGATAAACGAACTCTTTTGGTGGATTAGGATCTGGAAACCTGTTCATTGCTTCAAGAGCCATTGTTACAAACCATTCCTGGTAATCTAGGGGCATTGCAGGAAATGTTCCACCCATAATTATAAGTTCAACCTTATTAATTGGATGACCTATTTCTGTATACGTCTTTAACCTTACATAGACCTGCTTATATGGATGAAATCCTACATACATTGCTCTCATAAGAGCTGGTTCTTCACCATAATAGCTTTGTGGAGTACCAACTTCGGGTCCTCCAGGACAATAAATACACCTGCCATGAGGGCATGGATAGGGCTTTGTCATTATAGCTACAATTGTTACTCCAGATAATGTCCTTACAGGCTTCTTAATTCTACCTAGCTTACCTCTAATATCTTCAATAGGCTGTGTTAATGCTTGTTTTATCATCTTACTCTTTTACCCCAACTACATAATAGTTATCTGGAACTATTTTAGTTCTGATTTTTAATTCACCATGCTCTAATACCTTAAATCCAACAGTAATTATAAGCTTTCTTAACTCTCTTGGAAGAAAGAGATGATAGTACCTATATAGTACCTTACCCTTGTGTCTCCAAGGAACAATAACATCTCCTATAGACTTTACCTTGCCGATAACTTTTAACGCTATGTTCTTAAGTAAATGTATTATGAATTTTGGCTGAATTAAAGCCCATACCGTAGCTATTAATATACCTTTATTCCTTAGAATCCTGTATACTTCCCTTAATGCATTAATTCTGCATTTCATAGATGGTAAATGATGTATAGTTGCTATATGGAGTACCATCGATACGGACTTATCCCTTAACGGTATATGCTCCATATCAGCCTGTATTATGTGAATATTTTGATAAGCTTCTCTCTTTACGGCTCTTTTCCATAATATTTCAAGCATTGATGGAGCTATATCGATTGAAATAAGTGTACACTTTTTATCAATTGCAATAGTTATTGAGTACTGTCCAGGGCCACAACCTATATCACATATTATACCTCCATTATAGTATCTATGAATTAACTTCATTACTTGAGGCCAAGGTCTTATTCTTGAATAAGCATAACTTGAAGCTATTTCATTAAATACTTCCATTATATTAATTTTTAATCTAATTTCATTACTCATTCTCTGGAACTCCTGTTTAACATCATATACTTAGCACTTATATCAGACTTAACTTGAGGAGTATAAGTAACTTCATTTAATACTCTATCATAATAATTTAATAAGAGCATCTGTATGTTAGTTGAGGGAGGATGATTATGGTAAAGGAGTGTTGTATAATATTTGATTTATTCGGAACATTAACTGATATAGAATCAGACCGTAAGGTGCATGAAATAATATCCAAGAAACTATCTAAAATACACGATGAAGTCTTTAAACCCGAGGAGCACTTTGAACTTTATGAGAAATTAATTTATGGTCAATGTAATCCTCCAATCACTAGTAGAGAAGCTGTTTGGAAAGCTCTTGAAATATTATCTAAAAATAAAGGATTTAGTATACGCATAAGCAGGGATGAGGTCTATAGAATGCATCGTGAACTTCACATTAGAGCGTCTGAATTATATGATGATGTATTAAGTGCTTTGAATAAGGCTAGGAGCCTATGTGAATATATATTATTAGTTACTGATGCTGATCGTGATGTTGCGATAGGTATTTTAAAGAAGCATGTCATTTACAAATATTTCAATAAAATAATTATTGGTGAAGAGTTTAATACTAGGAAACCGGATCCAAAGCTCTTTAGCAAAGCTATTAATGGATTAAACGTAAATAGGGAGTTATGTTTTGTTATTGGTGATTCATGGAAGGATGTTGAAGGAAGTAAAGCATCGGGACTTAAGGCAATACTAGTTCTAAGAAGAAGAGATGTTTTGGAAAAACTTAAAGCTAAGCCTGATTATATTGCGAATTCGTTGACCGATGCAGTGAATTTTATTGAGAAATATTTAACTAATACTAAGTGCTAATGTATTTTACAGGGATCAATCTTGTGTCAAGAATATATAGAGTTCTTAAAGAGTCGTAGAAGCATTAGGTTATTTAAAGATGAGGAAATTGACTTAGATACTATTTTAAAGATACTTGATGTTGCTAGATGGGCTCCAAGCGCTAAAAATGCTCAGCCATGGGAATTTATAGTAATTAGAAATAAAGATACTTTAAGAAAGCTTGGAGAATTATCCTTTGCTACACGTCCAATACTTAATGCTCCCGCCGCTATAGCAGTCATTACAGATCCGGATGTAGCACCTATAACCTATCATGTTGATGGAGCATGCGTAACAATGTATATACTCCTAACTCTTCATGCCCTTGGACTTGGTGGTGTATGGATTAATGCCCTAAGATATCAGGACGAGATTAGAAAAATATTGAAAATACCTGAAAGTAAAGTACCCATAGCAATAGTTGCTTTAGGTAAGCCTGCAGAAAAACCTAAGCCTAAACCTCGTAAAGAATTAAGGGAAATAACTTATCTAGAATACTATGGTAATAGGCTAGGAGGTTAGATTGTTATGAGGATAGTTGTTTTATCTGATTCACATGACAATCTCATTAAACTTAGAAACGCCATAGACATTATTAGTCGAAGCGATATTGATTTAGTTATTCACTTAGGAGACTTAATATCACCTTTCACGCTCAAGGAGTTAGCTTCTCTTGAATCAGAAATTATCATTATCTATGGCAATAATGATGGCGATAAAATGCAGTTAGCTAATATAGCTCGTGAGAAAGGTATAACAATAACTGAACCACCCTATGAATTTGAATTAAAAGGTAGAAGAATATTCTTGATGCATGGCTGGAAGAGTAAGGCATTTACAAGAAGTATAGCTGAGTATATAGCGTCTTCCGGTAAATATGATATAGTAATGTATGGTCATACCCATGAAGTAGATGTTAGAAAAGTTCTTGGAGGTAAGGTGCTATTATTAAATCCTGGCGAAATATTTGGTATGCTTAGCGGTAAATCAACCATGGCCCTTCTTAATTTAGAAACCCTTGATGTTCAAATAATTGAACTTAGAGGCTGATTTAATTGTATGAGGAATTTATTAAGAGGACTGATATTAAGGAATTTGCTAAATACATAGATCATACACTACTTAAACCACAACTAACCGTAGATGATGTGAAGAAGGCTATAAATGACTATAGAAAGTATAATTTTGCAACATTAGTCTTAAATCCATACTACGTCAATGTTATCAAGAAACTTAATATAAATGACATTATATTATGTAGCGTTGTAGGATTTCCATTAGGATTCAATAGTACTAAGGTCAAAGTTCTTGAGGCTAAAGAACTTTTAGAGCAAGGTGTTCGTGAAATAGATATGGTTATGAATATAAATGCATTTAAGTCTAGAGATTATAGTTACGTAGTTAATGATATAAGAGCTGTTGTTGAAGTAGCTAAAACATATAACGCTATAGTTAAGGTGATCATAGAAACAGGCTTATTAACTGATGAAGAGAAGGTTAAGGCTGTTGATCTCATAATTAATGCGGGAGCTGACTTTGTTAAAACATCTACAGGCTTTATTGCTGGTGGAGCAACAGTTCATGATGTAAAGTTACTTAAAGAAACTGCTAGAGGGAGAATTAAGGTTAAAGCTGCAGGAGGTATTAGGCATGCTTACGATGCTATAGCTATGATCATTGCTGGTGCAGATAGAATAGGTACAAGTACCGGTGTACAAATAGTTGAAGAATACATGTCTTTAAAGAGAAGGATTTAGCTAGCGAATTTCGTATCTTTATGATGTTCTTTAAATGACTTTTATTAAATGATAATAGTCGCTTACATATATAGTCTTCTTCTAAGTTCTTCAATGTAGGTTTCGAATGTACCAACCTTTCTAAGCCATTCGCCATACTTATATAATGCCCATATAGCTTTTGCTGCTCTTTCAACGGATAAGTACATTGGTATGCCTAGTTTTTCGGCTTTACCTGCTTGGTTCCACGTATATGTTCCACCAGTTGCTGCTCCAACTATTGGTATTGGTACTTCGAGTTCTCTATTTACCTTCCTAACTCTTTCGACGAACTTTTCTACTATTTGTTCAGTTAGCCCTGGTACCATGAAGTATGGTATCCATATAATGGCATCTATTTCACCGCTTCTCATTAGTATTTCAGCTGACTCAATTAGGTGTTCATCTGTTGCTGAACCCGTAACATCTACTGGATTATACGGGCTTGCTATTGGTAATAATACTCTTTTAAGTTTTACAACTGTTTTATCTGATAGCTTAGGTACTTGTAGTCCTAGATCTATGCATGCATCTGTTGCCATAACTCCTGAACCTCCACCAACAGTTAATATCGCTACTCTATTACCACGTGCTGGAGGTTGATAAGCTAATGCTAAAGCTACATCAAATAGTTCTTCCATTCCATAGGTTCTTAGGACACCTGTTTGTTTAAATACGGCACTATATACTTGATCAGCGCCTGCAAGGCTACCCGTATGAGATGATATTGCTCTAGCACCTGCTTCGGTTCTACCAGACTTTAATGTTATTACAGGTTTGTATGGTGTAGTCTCCTTTAATGCTTTGACAAACCTCCTACCCTCTTCAATACCTTCAATGTACATCGTTATAACCCTCGTATCGGGGTCCTCACGAAGATATGCTAAGAGGTCTGCCTCATCAATGTCGGCTTTATTTCCTAGGCTTACGAATTTACTTATACCAATACCTCTCATAGCCGCCCAATCAAGTACTGCTATGCCGAAGGCTCCACTTTGGGATAAGAACGCTATTGGTCCATGCGGCGGGAATCCCTGTCTTTCAGGGTTTAGAAATGTTGTATTGACACCTGTCTTTGGCACATATACTCCTACAACGTTCGGTCCAATAAGTCTCATGTTATATTTCTTAACTATTTCAACAAGTCTTCGCTCAAGTTCTGCACCTTCAGGTCCTATCTCCTTAAATCCTCCACTAATTACTATAAGGCCTTTTACTCCTTTTTCACCACATTGCCTAGCTACGTCAGGTACTTTTGGTGCTGGCACTGATATTACTGCTAGATCTACCTCATCAGGTATATCTAGTATTGTAGGATAACATCTAAACCCTAAAATCTCCTTTGCAAGCGGGTTCACGGGATATATTCTGCCTCTATACCTTCTACTTAAATTATTAACTATTTGGTATCCTACCTTTGCAGGATTTCTTGATGCCCCTATTATTGCAATACTCCTGGGGTTAAAGAATACTTCAATTCTAGGGTCGTACATTTTTGGCCCCGTATATGGAATATTGCGTGGTATAATAAGTATTAGGAACTTAATAAAAATAGGGTTAATAATCTTAAGTAAGTTAATTACTGTCTTCGTTTAACGAGTAGAATTACAATTATTATAGCTACTGCCAAGACTATCGCTATTAATGATAGTACGGTCTCAGGTGGAGGTAGTATTGGTGTTGGAGATGTTTTAGGGGTTGTAGGAGTCGTTATAGGACTCGTCATTGGCGGGGTTGTAGGTATAGTTACTGGTGTAGTTGTTGGAGATGTAGCCATTGGAGTTGTAGTTGTTGAGGTAGGTGTTGTTGGAGTAGTAGGAGTTATTGATGGTGTTGTTGGGCTCGATGACGTAGTCGGAGTTGTTGTAGGAGTTGTAGTCGTAGGTGTGGTTGTAGGTACAAGATATGTTATCTCTATTGGACTTGTCTCATACTTATTTCCAGCAAAATCTTCAACTATGACTTTCACTAATACCTTACGTGTAAATAGCTTTGGCAATCGTGCTTGATATTCATCTCTTCCCATATAGAATGTTTTCGCTTCTCTCCAAGGCATAGTTGGGATCTTGTACAATGTCTTTACTTCTTTAATACCCCATCCTATATCATTTGCTTTAATGTAGATTATTACTTCATGTACTCCGGCTTTAGGCCTTGTTGGAATCCATCTATAAATTTTAGCTTTAGGTGCTATCTCATCCTTATAGGATGAAATGGTTAAACTAAACATGCTTCCTGGGGTTAAGTCTACATATACCTTAAATACTAGATAATTTCCATAAGTTGCGACTTCTACATTTTTAATAACATCTACATCACCATAGAATTTATATTCGTTAATGTTAATCGTTGAATTTAGATAGAAGTATAATGGTGTATTTGTAAGCTTTAATTCAAAGGATTTGTGAAGATTTACAGCTACTGTATATGTAGTAAAGTTTTCATCGTAGTAGCTCATTATATGAGCATATTCTATATTATAGCAATTTTTATCTGCAAATACCTTCTTGCCTGGTACTACAAGTTCTGTAACAGTACCATTATCGTATATTTCTATGATTCTAAAACCACGGTAATTTACAGGACCTCCTCCAGTTGGTGATGTAGCTATAAAGTATGTTTTATTATTATATAATGCAATTCTATCTCTATGTATATGACCTGTAATTACCAATCTAACATTATATGTTTCTATTAATCTCAGTAGCTCTTTAGCTGAATCTATATGGTCTTGCCAGCTTGAATATAGATATGACTTTATCTTTTCAATTTCTTTCCAGGTTCCAGTATACTTTCCTGATTGATAGAAGAATGCATGATGCATTATTATAATTACTGTCTTATCCTTGTATTTCTCAAGTACTTTTTCAAGCCATGATAGTTGTTTATTATCAATAAATCCTTCAAGTCTACTATCAAGTCCTATGATTAAAAATCTTCCTAGGACTCTATACCAATGTGCATGACCAACATACTTACCATAATATTTATATTTAAAGGCTTCCTCTCTTTCTGCACCTACATGGTCATGGTTTCCTGGAACTATGAATGTAGGTTTACGTGCTTGGTTAGTAATTGTACAAAATATCTTTAGTGACTCAGCATCCGAACCTATATCAACATTATCTCCCGTTAAGAATATGATATCTACTGGTAATGCATTAGCTAACGTAATGGCTGTTTCATAGAATTCATGAGCTTTAGGTATTCCTATATGAACATCAGTAAATTGCAATATTCTTAGTCTTCTAGGATATTGATCAAGAACCCATAAACTTCTAGGACTTCTAAGTACTATACTCTTTCCATCACATACGGCTTCAACATAAATATCATATAATTCAGGTTCAACATTGTCTGGGAGCTTGAAGGTAACTAAGTAAAACTTAGGCTCAATCGTAGTTTCAAACAATATTTCAATATCATAACTTATATTCAATGATTCAATCCACCCTCTTGTTACATCAATGGTCTTGGTCTCAAAGTATATTGTTACGTTAAACTTACTTCCGGGTAGCAATGGTAGTGGAGCTGAGTATCTAGGGTCATATATCCATGCCTCACGCGGAATTTCCATTAATCCGATAAATGACTCAACAGTTGTTGCTAACGGTAAAAGTAGGATTAGTATTAAGACTATGCATAGAACCCTTTTACAGATCAAAAGCTCACCCTTATATCAAGAATGCCTCTACCTAGTAATTAATTTAACCTTAATGATTAACTATGCAATAATTAACGCCTTAAGCTTTTAAGCTAATGCTTCAAACTCTATCTCCTCCCATCCTTTGAAGGGGAAGAGGTATACATCACTTGGTGCTATGTAGACTCTTAATTTTGAACCGGTTTTTACATCTAGGTCGGGATCAATATATACCATTAGATTTTGCCTTGATATTTTAAGTCTAACCTGCATGAATGGGCCAAGGAACATGGTTAGCTCTATAATACCTTCAATTACATTATGCCTTATCGCTGGTGGCTCTACCATGAAGTCTTCAGGTCTCATAATAGCTACAGCTCTATCACCTTTATTTAATTTAAATCCATCAGCTATCCTTCCCTCAATTTCAAACGTGCCATCAATATTTAATACCGCATAATCTCCTCTAACATCCTTAACTATTCCTGTTAATAGCGATGATCTACCTATGAATGTGGCTACAAATAAGTTCTTTGGATTATTGTAAATTTCTCTAGGAGTACCGACTTGTAGTATTCTACCTTGATTCATAACGGCTATGTTGTCTGATAAGCTCATAGCCTCTTCCTGGTCATGTGTAACGTATATTGTCGTTATTTTTAATGTTCTTTGTATTCTCTTTATTTCCTCTCTCATTCTAAGTCTTAGTTTTGCATCGAGGTTAGATAATGGTTCGTCAAGGAGTAGGACTTTAGGTTCAACAACAAGAGCTCTAGCTAATGCTACACGTTGTTGTTGACCACCAGATAATTGTAGTGGGTACCTATTTTCTAAGCCTTCTAGGCCTACAAGCTTTAATACATCTTTAACTCTTTTCTCTATTTCGTGTTTAGGTAGTTTCTTAATCTTTAAGCCATAGGCAACATTATCGAATACGGTCATATGAGGCCATAAGGCATAGTTTTGAAAGACCATTGCTGTGCCACGTTCATATGGCTTTTTAAACGTTACATCCTCACCATCGAAGTATACTTTTCCTTCGTCTGGCAATTCAAATCCAGCTATTATTCTAAGGGTTGTTGTTTTACCGCATCCTGATGGACCGAGAAGTGTAAATAGTTTACCCTTTGTAATGTCTAAGTTGATTTTATAAGCTGCAATAACTTCACCAAACCTCTTAGTTATATTAACTAGCTTGACATTAACCATTTTATACACCTATGTATGCATATCTTTGTTTAAGCACTAGGTTAACTATTATTATTACTATCAGTTGAATGGTTATTAGTAGCACTCCCAATGCTGCAACTAAATGTGGCCCCCATACCTTACCTCCCCACATATATTCATACATCATATATGTTATTGGTGCTTGACTAGGTTCAATACCTCCAAGTGTTACACTTACACTTGTTTCACTCATACAGTATACGAAGCTTACGAGAGCACCGCTGAGGACATTTAATCCTATGAGCGGCAATACTATGCTTCTCAAAGTCTTAAATCTACCAGCTCCTAGGTTAAGCGACGCTTCTTCTAATGCAACGTGTACTTGTTGCAGTCCAGCAAATACGGCTCTAGCCGTAAATGGAAGCCTCCTAATACTGTAAGCTAATATGAGTAGTATTGCTGGACCTGTTGTAAATGGATCTAGTGAAGTATATTTAAAGAACTTTGTAAAGAACATGAAGTATCCTGCGGCTATAGCTAGTCCTGGAATGGCTATAGGTGAAGTTATTAGTACGTCTAAAAGTTCTACACCAAATATTCTAGCTCTAGAGACTACGTAGGAAGCTGAAACGCCTGTTAGAACTATAAGCAGTAATGCTATAAACGAGTATGTAAGGCTATTAACAACAGCTCTTGATACATCAGGGTTTGCTACTATTTCAGTAATATATTTTAATGTAAATCCTTCAGGTAATGGGCCTGCCCATTTTTCTGAGAAAGTGAATACGAATACGCCTATCTGTGGTAAAGCAGTAAATGCTACAAGTGGGAATATGACAAGGTATATTACCATTAGTCCTTTAATGCCAGGTCTCCTTAATCTAGGTCTCCACCTACCACCTCTACTAAGCATGGCATATTGCTTGAGAGACACATACTTCTTGATACCTATGAATACAGCTAGTGCAATCATTAATAATATTAATGCTAATGTAGCTGTTCCAGGTAAAATTTCACCTGCATAAGCTGCTCTAATTCCCTCAAATATATACATTGACATAAGTCTTCGTTCTCTAAAAGCTATTGGTGCACCAAGGTCTTCAAGTGAAAATATGAATACTATTGCTGCACCGGCAGCTAATCCAGGTAAAGATAATGGTAATGTAACTGTCCTAAACAATCTAAATCCTTTAGCACCTAAGTTTTCAGCCTGTTCTTCGAGACTAGGATCAATGTTGCATATACTTGCAAAAACGTTTAAGTAAACTATCGGGTAAAACGTCATAATCTGGGCTATTGCTACACCTGCAAGTTTATCGATATGTATTTGATATGGAAGATCTAAAATATCACTTATAAACCATGAAATTAATCCATTGTATGAAAATATCTTTCTAACTACATATGCGTTAATGAATGGTGTTATAAGTAATGGTACTGTAGCTAGAATCCTAAGAATTGTACGACCTGGGAAGTTATATCTAGCTAGTATAAAGGCAACTATAACCCCTAAGAATGTAGCTCCTACGGTAACAATGCTAGCGTTTATTAATGAGTTCAATATTATACCATAACTTGCTCCTAAGACAGTAATTCTAGTTATGGTCCTATTATCTATATGTAAATCCCTTATAATTATCGGTGATCCTACAGGTTTAAACGATATAAATTTAGGGTCCTTAAACACATCTATTGGACTATATGCACCTGCTTCAGCATAAAGTATAGGAGAAAAAACTACAACTCCAAGTGGAATTATAAAAAATAGCAAGAATATACTAATGGGTATTAGGATTTGAATAGTGATTACAGGATCTAAATAAAATTTAAGCCTTCTAATACCACCCTTAACATTAATCCTTAACTTCAATTTATTTACCTTCTAAAGCCTTTAGCATTTCCAGTATCTTATTAAATCGTTCTATAGCTGCCTGAGACCATGCCTTCCTATAGGCTTCTATATTCTTAGCTACTTGTGCATTAATTTTAATTGCATATTCTTCTGTAAACTTAACCTTCTTCCCTGTAAATGGGTCTACAAATTCTAGAGGTTCGCCAAGCATTTTAACGAACTTATTGAACTCCTCTTTACTAATTTTACCTGCGAAGAAGAGTTCTAGAAGCTTCTTCCATACCTCTTTTAGCCTGTCATTTAATTCAACTAGTACAGCTCTAAAGTAGTTTTGCATAGCTATTTCATATGATAATGCTAATGTATCGTTAAATTTCATGGCTTTAGCTTTACAGGCTTCCTCAAATGCCTTCTTTAAATCGGGTCTCTTAGCGCCTTCTGGTGTTTCAAATACTTTAGGATTAGATGGTAATCTATTGATATCTGGGTCAAGCCATATCTTTTGACCCTCAGTTAACACCCAGGCTATAAAGGCTTGTGATGCTTCAGGGTGTCGAGAGGTCTTTACTAGAGCTATTGGGTCACCATTAACTATGGTTTCTCCTTCAGGGATTATGTATTTACAGTTGGGGTTAACATGTTCTGCGATATATCCATAGAAATCTATTGTTATACCAACAGCTACATCACCTCTAATAACTGCATCTCTTGCTTCACTACTTGATCCATATATTTCAGCGTTTGCTGCTAGGAGTGTTAATACTATCCATCCTTCCTCCCATCCATATCTTTGAAGTATTATTTCATACATTCTCGTATTGCTTGTACTTTGTGTAGGGTCAGCAATACTTACTGCAGGTACTCCGACTTCCAATAATGGTTTACCTAGTTCTGGTGATGCTAGATCCTTCCAGCTCTTTGGTGTTGGTAATCCGAGCATATTTAGTACTTCTTTATTTATAGTAAAGCCAAATGAGGCTATCGCTGCTGCTACCCAGTATATCTTACCATCAGGGCCTATTCTTTTCATAGGTACTCCAGCTATTACGTCTGGTATTTGATTAACAGCTTTTAGAACCTCATCTGTTGTTAAAGGTGCCAATAGACCTTCAAGATACAGTAAGTCAAAGAGTGTTGGCCCACCACCCCAAGCAACATCAACTTCCTTTCTTTCTTTAATATACGTAGTCCAAAATCCAGGAGGCAGGTTAACAAATTTTATGTCTACAATTCCATACTTCTTAGCAAGCTCTGTTTTAAGGAATGCTTCTTTAGCTTTAGTCCAGATTTCAGCTGGATGCCTTGTCAATACAACCAATGTTATCTTCTCCTTTGGTGTTGATGGTAGTGTAGTAGTTGTTGGAGGAGTGATTGTTGGCGTTGTAGTTGGAGTCGGCGTTGAGGTAGTTGTGGGGGTTGTTGTGGGTGTAGTAGGGGTGGGGCTAGTTGGTGCTGAAGTTGGCGTTGATGTTGGGGTTGTTGTAGTTGGTGTAGTTGTTGGTATAGTAGTAGAGGTTGTTGGAGTTGTAGTTGGTGTTGTGGGTACGGGTCTTAGAGTGGTAAGATAAATACCTATAGCTGCTATTATAATGATTATAACAGCTATAACTATGTACTTAGCTGATTGCATGGGCATGATATTACCCATGTCTTTCTGTACTCCAAAAGGATTTTTAAATTTTAAGAACGTGGAAGAGCGTGAACTTCATATAGGAGACAAATTATTAGGTAGTTTAGGTGAGTTAATTGAAGAAATTCTTAGCCTCATTCCTGGTAACAATAATCTTCATGACCATACCCTTAATGATTGTTAAGGCAGCTCCAGTAGGTGTACCAATATTAGTAGATTTAGCACACGGACAATCCTCTAAAGGCCTCGATATCATAGCTAGAGTAGTCCCTGAAGCACAATGGACAATATTAATAAGAAGCGAGGATGATATTGAGAAAATCCCGGAATATGTTAGAGAAATAGCAGAGATAAAAGTAGGTGATTTCGCTACAATATCATTAGATGAATATATCATGATTATTATAGGTCAACCCCAACCACCATATTCGTTTACAACTGAGGAAATTGATGCTTTAAAAGCATGGTTCACTAGTAAGCCCGAGCATGGACTTAGAAGGGCATTATGGCTTGCAGCTGATAGCGATTACCCTGCTCAAGGAAGTGAGTTCGCTCAGGAAATGGTAAATACAATCCTTGAAGCTATTGGTGCGAAATTAAGAATGGACTATGTATCTGTTGAAGATCCCAAGAGTTGTGCAATCAAATCATACAGAGTTGTTGGTTTAATTCAGCCTGATCCTGAAGTCGCTGTACTAGGATATGGTGCAAAGAAGGTATTATTCCATGGACCAGGAGTTCTAGCTTTCGTAAAGCCTGATGGAACCTGGGTTAGCCTTGCTAAAGAAAAACCTGATGGAGTATACATTGTTGCAAGAACTTCACCTAATGGCGTCATAGTTGAACATCAACCTAAAGCTCCTGGAGCTCCAGGTCATTTAGGTATAGCTCACGCTGCAGGAGATACAGGCTCCTTCGTATTATGTGCTGTAGAAGTTACAGAGACAGGAGTAATCATAGTAACAACTGAAACTCCTTATGGTGGCTATCAACCACTATCGACATGGGCTTACTATGGAGTTAAACTTGATGGTCCTAGATTTGTAAGAAATCTCATATTGTGGGGTACAGGATTAATGAGTGAGCTATATGAATATGAGAAGGTATTAAGCTTCGAGGAAGAGATGAAGAAGTCTCTAGAGGAAACATTAAGTGAGGTAAGTAAGAAGATTAAGGAAGTATCCAAGAGCCTAGAAGATGTCAAGGCCAGCATTGACACCATCGATAAGAGTGTTAAAGAGCTTTCAGATAAAGTTGCAAAGCTATCAGGAGATATTGAGGGGGTTAAGGGTGAGTTGTCAAGTGTTAAGGGAGCTATGGCTACTAAGAGCGATTTAGATGCAGTCAAGAGCGACCTAGAGAGCGTTAAAGGAGATGTTGAAGGTCTTAAACCTCTAGCAACATATTCACTTGCAGCTCTAGGATTAGCCGTAGTTGCCATAATAATTGCTGTAGTAGGTATAGCTCTTGCAGTGAGAAAGCCAAAGTAAGTATAAACTAAGATTAATGCTAGGTGTGCAACAATACTTTTTTCCTTATAAACCTACGTGTTCACGTCCAATCTCATTTATTAATTTCCTTATACATTGGTGATCATGACATATAACTCCAACATTTCCTAGTCTAACCTTCCTTAAGCCATATGATTCTAAGATTCTATAAGCTTTAACCATTTCAGTATATGTGGGACTACGATAATTTACTAACTGATATTCTGGAAAGAAGGCTAGTAGAGTTATTGGTACGTCTTTGTCTACTTCCGCTAATAGTTTCCCAAATTTTCTTATTTCATCTAACTCGACGAGTCCAGGTATGTATAATAATACTATTTCAAGAATAATACCTTTATCCTTAATTATTTGGGGTAATTTAAGTATCCATTTGTTAGTAGTGCCACACAATTTTCTATAAATATGCTCACTATAAGCTTTCATATCAAGCCATATAGAATCCAATCCAGCAGCATATAATTCGTCTAAATTCTTAGGAGTAAGTCCATAACCGTTAGTTTCAATGTGTATCCAAAGACCAGTTTCTTTCTTCAAGAGCTTAAAGGTTCTTACATAGAATTCGGGTCTACAATAGAGATCACCGCCAGTGAATGAAATAATGTTTCTAGCAGGGCCAAATCCTTGAGGAGACCATAGTATTTTGTCACTACTAAGTTTTTGGGGACAGAAAGGTCCAGGTTTTCCATATACTTTACAATAACCACAGTGAGCACAAAGGTCACTTGCATGCCACATTGTAGATCTCCACCTAGGTTCAATAACTGTCACATTCTCTTCATACTCAATAGCATACTTAAGGATATCTTTGGGAGACATCCATGTACCACGAGCTATCTGTGAAAAATACCAGCTATGACATTTAAGACATCCATGATTGCATGAACTTTGATAGACCGATAAATAATCTTCAGGTCTACTTAAAACTATATCATAAATTAGCCTATATATGGTATTGCGCATTGTCAAAAAGCCAGCTTCACAAGGTCTCTTGTATTCTCCATCAACTTGTATGACATTACCACATGGTGGATAACCTTGAAGCATTAAATTGCATTTACTCAAATTACCCAACCTAGGATTTTAGCAACATTTTAGATCCTACTTCATTATATATAATTATATAGCTTATATACTTGTACTTTTATATTCAGTTAGGAGTTTTAGATGGTTGAAGAGATTGTATTTGATGAAATTGTTGGTTTAAATATCAAAGTATATAAGTATGGTACAGGAGCACCATCAATATTATTAACAGCTGGAATTCATGGGGATGAAGTCACGAGCGTACTAGCCTTACTTGAGCTTATAAGATATCTCGATATACATGGTGTTAAGCGGGGGACAGTTATATTAGTACCAATAGTTAATCCATTAGGTTTAAGGTTAAAGAGAAGAGAAAATCCACTTGACTACATGGACATTAATAGGGTCTTCCCAGGTAACGAGCATGGATCCATTAGTGAACGTATAGCATATAAGATATGGAATATAGCTCTAACTACAGATTACGTTCTTGATCTTCACTGTGGTGGTCTTAACTCCATACCTTACGTATTAGCTTTACACAAAAATTATAAGTACGTTAGAGAATTTACATCGAAAATACCTATAGAGAGAGTTGTAGAGTCATGTGGTCTTAGAGGACAACTATTTATTGAAGCTACGTTAAATAAGATACCATCGGCATTAATTGAAGTACCAGGTGGTCTAGGCATATTCATTGATGAATACGTCCATGTACTTTTTGAAGCACTAAAATCCTTACTAATAAGGTTAGAAATATTGGACGGTAAAGCTAAAGAGATAGAGCAAACTTATTATAATGGCTATGGCCAAGTAATAGCATTTAAGGATGGCGTATTTAGACCTTACGTCATACCAGGATTTAGGATTGTTGAGGAGACAGTTATTGGAAGTATAAATGATGAGCATATTAAATCAGGATATAAAGGGCTTCTTTTATCGATTTCCGTTCCACAATTTATTACCCAAGGAAGTGTTATCGCCAGGATAGCTCTAAAATAACAGATATCGCAATTTATTGTTACACCATATTTAAGATTCTCTCAAAAATTATTCAAACACGGCATTATCGTAGCTCATGAGAATATTTTAAAATATGCTTAAGTGCAATCACTTAAATATAATTTAATCGATTATGCTTCTAAGATTTTCTTTATAATATCCTTGTATTGAGCTATACTTCGTGTCGTTAATGGATTTACACCATAAATTTCAGCTAAGGATATTGATGTAAATCCTATTAGTAAGCTACCATACATGAGCTTCTCAAATATATTGTCTCCTTTCAACTTAATAGTTAGTGTACGTATTCCTTTACTCGATAATGTATACTCTACAAAATCAAGTAACTTTGATGAATTTATATCCTCAACGTCCTCTATTATTACTCCATACCATACTCCTGGCGATATGGGGTTTTCCCATCCTACAATGTCATGATGACCCCATTCGGGCACTATTTCTACCTTTGATGGAATTTTAGAGTTTTCGTTAAACTCATTTTTCGCTCTCCAAGCTAGTGGTGCGTACCTTTCATAAGTTACTATAATTGGTATTTTAGCGTATAAGCGTTCAGCAATATATTTAGCCTCATTCTCAATGGACCTAATATTATGTTTTAAGAAATCACTACACTTAATTACTTCATTCTTGTCCATTACCTTAACTATTTGATTCAATATCCCTATTAATGTCACTAACATCTCTGGCAATGTTGTCCTCGGTACAAGACCTCGAGTTATCTTAAGAAATGGTATATTATTCTTATTAGCATACTCTTCAAGTATGCCATCCGATGCTATCACGTATATAGGACACTTTCTCTTCAGTGATTCTTTAAAACATTTAATAGTTTCAATCGTCGAGCCTGAATAACTTATTGTTATTACTATATCACTCTTGCTTATAAACGAAGGAATGCTATAGTCTTTAACTACAATTATTGGTGTTGTAAATCCCTTAGTATAGGCTATAGATCTCGCAAAATCCCCTACAATACCTGATCCACCCATACCACATACGACTATTGCTCTAGGCCTTTGTTTTAACGTAACTTTTTCCCAATTATCAAGAGCTTTCTTTAACTGATCAGGCCATGTGTAATATAGTTCCCTCATATCACATGCCCTATGCAGTAGCGAGAACCTAGGAGTAATAAACTTAACCGTTCCTACAAATAAACAATTATACACAGCATTTAACGGTGTTAGCATGGTTAAGGGAATGGAATTAATTGAAGATGTAAAAGTACATCCTAATATGAAAATACTCGACCTAATAAGGGTTTACGATAAAATTCATGGATTTATGGCATCACATATCGTTAAAGCAATTAACATCCTCATTGAGGGATTAGAATGTGATATTCGCTTTCTCTCGTTCACGGGAAACTTGGTTGCAACAGGAATTAGAGGAATTCTTTCTCAATTAATCAAGGAAAGGGTATTTAACGTAGTAATTACTACTTGTGGTGCTATAGATCATGACCTTGCCAGAGCTTTTGGAGGTAAGTATATTAAAGGATACTTTGATGCAAATGACGTAGTGTTAAAAGAGAAAGGATATCATAGACTAGGTAATGTATATATACCACTCAAGGATTATGGTCCATTGATAGAAAAAGTAACATATGAAGTCCTAGACGAGCTTACTAAAATAAAAAAATTGTGGGGTGTTAAAGAGCTATTATGGGAATTCGGTAAAAGAATTAATGATGAACATTCAATTTTAAAAGCAGCATATGAAGCTAAAACGCCTATATATGTTCCTGGAATAGTCGACGGTGCCTTTGGTACAGCATTATTTACCTACTCACAAATACATGAATTTAACATTAACTTATTTAAGGACATGTCTGAATTAGCTGAAATAATCTTTAAGTCTAAGAAGAGCATGGCTCTTATAATTGGAGGAGGTATTAGTAAACATCATACAATTTGGTGGAATCAGTTTAAAGATGGACTAGACTACGTAGTTTATATTACAACTGCAGTAGAATATGATGGTAGTCTTAGTGGTGCTAGACCTCATGAAGCCATTACATGGGGTAAGGTAAAGCCCACGGCTAAGTACGTAGTCGTATATTGTGATGCAACGATAGTATTACCGATAATAGCGGCCTGCTTAATGGCACGTACACGAAAATAGCAAGGCTCTTAATATCCATAAGATGAGCTACATTTGATGCCATCTCATGAATTTTATGATTTAATTAATGAACTTTCTCGATTTTATAGTGTTAATTATTTGAGATGTGCTACACAAATTACACTCAAGTTTTTCTTTTATCCTAACTATCTTCACTTTTAATCCCCTCTTTTCTAATTCTTCTCTAAGTTTATGTTCATCAACTTTTTGATCAGGACCAAGGACTATTATTTGAGGCTTTATATGTTCGATAGGCCTTAGCATATCCTCTTTATCTCCTAATACTGCTTTATGAACGTACTTTATAGCTGAAATTACTTTAAGCCTATTACTTTCCGGTATGAATGGTTTTCTTCCTTTAAGTCTCTCAACATTGACATCTCTAGCTATAATTACATATAATTTACCGTATTCGCTGGCTTTTTCAAGGAGGTAAATATGTCCTGGGTGGAGGATTTCAAAGGTGCCTCCAACAACAACTTTAGGTCTACTTAGTAATTCTGAAAGAGCTTTCCACTTAAAATTAATGAAACCTAGTCTTTTAAGGCAATCAAGTAATCCTTCAGCATAAGCTATGCAGGCCAACGATGTAAATGAATCTCCTTTATCTAAATAATATTTAGCGTCAGATACATAGCTCTTAACAAGCTCAATTATCTCTCTTACTTCCATCTTCAACTTACTGGAATCTATAAGCTTTAGTGCATGCTCTACATTGTCGATATATGCCTGTACTCTAGTAATATCATTTACCTTCAAGATCTAACACCTCACTCACATAGTGAATTTAATATAAGTTCATAATTTAAAGTCAGCACCTTTAAGCTTTTAAAATACAAGTTTTCCATAATAGGAGTTCATAAATAGGAACATTATTGAACAACATAATCGCTGAGTATGTGTTTAATCTATTTTAACTAATTCACATGCTGTTCCCTTATACCAGGATACAGCCTCCTTCTCAGCGTTAATATAAGATTCTACAACTTGACCAATCACAATGATATGATCGCCTGCTTTAACCATATTAATAACTTTACATTCAAGAACTACTGGAGCCTCCTTCATTATAGGTGCTTTAATTTTACGTGCTGGAACTATAGTTAATTTAGACAACTTAAACTTATCAACATCTTTACTAGATAGGGTACCAAAGACATTGACCGCCTTATCAACTAAGTCTTTACTTACTACGTGAATTGCAAATTCTTTAAACCTACGAATTAATTCAAATGTATACCGTGTAGGTGCAATGGATACTGCAACTAAAGGTGGATCCCATGATACTCTTGAAAACCATGCAGCGGTCATACCAGCTCTATTAACATCATCGCCAACAGTAATAATAATTAATGGATGTGGAATTAAATTAAGAGCTTCGTTAACCGAAATAAACCTCATAGTACCACCCTTGGTATATATAGTCATGAAACTAAATTTATATTTACTTAATAAGATAGACATCATTAATGGCTTTTCTAAATAATGTAATTATTAAACACCGTGTATTTCCTATAATTGTCATGTACGTGATCAAAGATATTTACTTAACTATTAACTTAATATTGCTATTGGAGAGGAGACTGTATAGTTTATTAATTGTAAGAGGATTTTCATATCTATTAACATTAATTAATGCCTCATAATCTTCTATTCTAAATGGACCATTTCTATAAATACATAAAGAATTCAATGATGTCACTATAACAGATGCTAATCCCCCATATGTAAATAAATCTATTAATGCTCTTATATCCTTAGGAGATGGAATTAACCCTTCCCTTGGATGAGTATGTGCTACATAATAGGTTCTTATAAAGGGTATAGCAATTCTGAGCTTACCGCCCTCTAAAAGTACTCCTTTTCCATTATCAAATATGGCTAGGTAAAATTCTATACCGTTTCTATCAGTTATTAATGTATAAGTTTTGAGTACATCATTTGCTAGATCTAGAAACTTAAAGGCTGCATGACGATATAGCCATTGATAATTAGATTCTATAGGTCCATTAACCTCCCGAATTAATAGATCATTTATTAAGCTAGGTGGTTTTGGTAGTGCAGTCTCATTAGATAATCCTATGATTATTTCATTTTCATCTACTACTTCAACACCTATAACTTCTGGTATTTCCATTAAAGATTCTATATATACTATCATGGATGCTAATCTTGCCAGATAGTGAATATCAGTATTATCCAGCAGATATTGAACTTTGCTATGCTTTTTCATAAACTAAGAGCCCGGTTATCTTAATTAAACCATAGTGTTACATTATCTAGTAAGTATTATGAAGCAGGGTTTTTCTCCTTTCCTTTCATGTTCTAGTTGATGCAAATAAGCTTGAAGCAGATCAACGAATATTTCATTACATAGAGTACACTTTAATGCTATACGCCTTTCTTCAGGTTTTAATCTTTGTATTTCTTCTATAATTCTTCTACGGAAATCTGGTGTTAATAAGTCTCTTCCAACCTTCCTACCTGGCTTATATAACTCACCCACTATTTATCACCTAACACATTATTATCTTCTAAGTAAAGCTAATATGTATTGTGTTGTTGCTTCATCCTCTTATATATTTTGCATACCTCATCATAGGTCTCCATAAAACTGCTATGAGTGGATATATTTCAAGCCTGCCTAATAACATTATTATTATGAAGACCGCCTTAGCCATTGCAGGCATATGTGGTCCCGCTAAACCTACTGATAATCCTGTACATGTTTGTGCTGATGTAACTTCGAATAAAACATCAATAAACTTGACATTTATACCTTCAGCGTAGTATATTGCAGCAGTAACTAAAGATCCTACAGCAAGGGTCATTAAGTATAACACTATGAATGACGTAACTTTTCTTATTACATCCTCATCTATATATCTATCACCTAATCTATGTGATAATGTTGTTCCTCTAGGTAGTATTGTTCTAGTAATCTCCCATCCAATACTTTTTAAGAATACAAGTAACCTGTAATGTTTTATTCCAGCAGATGTTGATGAAGTTGATCCTCCGATGACCATTAACATTATTAATAATGCCTTAGCTACATCAGGGTAATTTACTATAGATGCTACTTGGAATCCGGTATTAGTCATTCCGGATACTGCATGAAATATTGTTTGTGTGTATAATTCCAGGCTAGGCGTATTATTTCTTGATAGTATCAAGTAGAGTAGTAACCCTCCACTTAATCCTATTACTATAAGTGACTGTACTTCTATTGATGCAAAGAAATGTCTTATTCCAAGTCTAGTTATTCTTGAATAATCTACGAAGTTTATTGCACCCATAAACATTATTATTATTCCAGCCCACCATATAGGTAGGCTTCTATAATATCCAACACTTTTACTATGTGTTGAAAATCCTCCTGTTGCTATACCCGTCATTGCGTGGTTTACGGCATCAAAAGGCTCCATGCCAGTTATTAAGAATAATACTATTGATATAGCTGTTATTACAACATAGATCTTTAGCATTACTTCAGCTGTTTTACGAATACTTGGTTCAATTCTCTCCTCTCTACCTTCAGCTAGTGCTAATCTTACAACAGCTATACCTCTTGCTAAAAGCACTAACGATATAACTACGATACCTAATCCTCCAACCCACTGCATAATACTTCTCCAAAGTAGGACAGTTCTCGGAAATTCTTCGGGTTTAGTAACCATAGTTAGCCCGGTTCCAGTAAACCCGCTAACTCCCTCAAAAAGAGAGTCAAGTAATGGCATGCCTGATGTATAGTGTAGTACTATTCCACCTGTTATTGGAATTATTATCCATGAAAGTACAACTAAAGCTAATGCACTGCTAACAGTTAATGCATGTATAGGCATTAATAGCTTTCTCAAGAGAAAACCTATGATTAAGAGAATAGCACCTACAGTTAGATAGGTAGAGGCTACTTCGTGTTCTCCTATGAAAAAGAATCCATAAATACCCGGCACCAAGAGGAAAACAGAGTTAGCTAATAATATCGTGCCTAAGTGATATAGATATGTCTTAATTACAGCCTTCAATATACCTACACCGCATCGAAACATACTTCAAGGACATTACTATTTATCTCTTAGCTCTTATTACACTAATAATGCTTATAGAGATAGAGGCATTTAAAAATACATTTACCTCAAGTTTAATCCATAGAATATTTTTAACTGAAATAAAGTCGAAATTTAATGGTAAGTTTATTAAAGTCCGCACATTTTACCCTCAGTTGGCTGTAGGTGTAGAGGGTAGTGGACGGAGATAATAGCGATAGTAAACATATAATAGGATTGATGCTATTAATTTCAGCAGCCTTTGTAGGTACGACAGGCTTTAGATTAGCAATACCATTTATTGCCTATCTCCTTCGTGAAGATCTTGGAGCCGCCATGACCCATATTGCTCTAATGGGCACGGGTTTTATGCTGGCAAGAGCTTTATCGTCAATAATTTTCGGGGCGATCATTGAAAAATATGGTAGGGTTTTATTATTCATCGTTATAGGAATGAGTCTTAACGCCTTAGTCATAAACATGTATGCTCATATATCTAGCTGGGTTGAAGCAGTCATATTGAGAACTCTTCAAGGATTCCTCGGGGGCATGTCATGGCCATTAATACAACTTGTAACAGCATTAGCTTCACCCACAAATATTAGGGGCAGAATACTATCATTATACTTTGCTTTAGGTTCTTTAGGGATATTTGCAGGTAATGCCATATATGCTTTAATATACTATGTTCCAATAGATAAGGGACTACTACTCTCCTCATTAATATTTTCATCAGCAATAATATTAGTAATCATTGGTATAAGAATACTAGGCTTTAGCTATTATCCGGGACTAAAATTAAGATCCCCGAAAAGAGGACTATATGGAAAATGTAAGGAAAGTCATATATTATCACTCTCAGTTTTTACTGGAGGTTTTGCAGTTACTTATGGTAGTGCGATAATCTTTGGTGGTATAGCTTACATATACTTATATGAAGTATTTTCTACGCCTAAGCCTATTGCAGCATTAATTCTTGGTATTACAGGTATGATAGGTATATTTTCTAGTCTAATCCTAGGATGGGTAGCTGATAAGAAGTCTGAAGTACTAGCAGTAAATATTCCATTAATGTTAATGGTATTAGCTCCAATAATCTTTCTATTTAAAAATACAATACTATTAATCATGGGCATAGTATTCGTCTCTATAGCACTAAGAGCATATATGCCCTTATCTCGTAGAATTATAGCAACACATACTGAGCAACCAGCTCTAGGCATAGGTGAAATTAACGCCATAATGAATTTAGGAACATCTATTGGACAGATAGTTTTTGGAGTATCCTATGACGTTATTAAGCCCTTGACTTACTCTATGTTTACAGTTGAAGTAGTTCTACCACCTATAGTACTATTACTAGCAAGTCCATTGGCATTAGCTTCTATGATCATGTTAAGAAAGAGTATGAGTAATTTCCAATAGCTATCTTAAACCCGTGTTCTTGAGGGCTAATATTATATCATATTTATCATTAAAAATACATCTTCTTAAAGGTTTAAAGATCAACAATCTTCCTTCTTATCTAAATATTTTTTGATCCCTTGCTTTCGTGATGGTATTACTATGGATCATTGTAGTTTCTTTTTATTTCTGTTTAGTTAGTTTTAATAAAGATAGCGTTACATGTGAGTAGATTTAAGAATTAACCTAGGTTTTAAGATTCACGAATTAGAAGGATATTATTTAGGTATAACAAACTTATTTAAATTCATATTGAAAAATTTCTTTAAGTTGAAGTTTTTGAAGCCATTTGACGGCTTCGTCTAAGTTTTCAAATGATGTAAGTTTAGATAAAATATCACTCTTAACAGAAATTTCAAGAACTTTCCCACTACTTTTGCATTTGATCATAATTGTTATTATCTCTTTATTTGAGGGCTTAATCTTAATATTTAATTTACCTAAAGTACATCTAGTTGAACACTGAATACCATCAACTACACAAGTATAAGGAGTTTTTAACGGTAATGTAACCTCCGCATGGAGATCATGTTCATCCTTAGGCTTTAGAGTTTCTCTAGCCAATGTACCAGCCATATAACCTAATAATAGGAAGGGTCCTAAATGACCATGAAATTTAGCAGCTTCCTCTATTGTTAAATACTCCATAACTCTTCCCCTCACATCAAGAAGATTAGTACCTTATACTCAGCTATAACAATTACTATCATGTAACTTCTTGTATAAATGAGTTGTTTAAGGTTTATATAGTAGTTAATGTCACTCTATCACTAATAAGGTAGTTGGTCTTGAGTTGAGGAGGGTTTAAGGAAGTGATAGCTCTAATTTCATTATTACTTGTAATACTATTTTCGATTATTGTAATCAGGGTCGGTAGTGTAGCCTTGAAGATGACTGGTCTATCAAGGGATGTAGCTATATTTCAAGCTCAATCAGCTTTCTCTGGAACAGGATTTACAACTTCTGAATCTGAAATCGTAGTTTCTCATCCTGTACGTAGAAGGATTATACGCATATTAATGATGCTCGGTAGTGCAGGTCTGACATCAGCTATGGCAACGTTAGTTCTAACATTTATTGGAAGGTCACCTGAAGAAATGGCATATCGAGGATTATGGTTAGCATTAGGGCTCTTAGCTCTATACCTTTTTGCTCGCTCAGAGTTCATTGATCGATGCATGAGTAGGTTTTTTGAGAAATTGCTTGATAAATGGACTACAATAAGGGTATATGATTATGAGCAGCTCTTGGGTTTAAGTAAAGGATATACTATATCTAAATTTAAAGTAAAAGAAGATAGTTGGCTAGCAGGTAAGAAATTAAGAGAACTTGAACTTGATCGTGAAGGAATAATCGTGCTTGGGATATATCGTAAAGTTAATGGTAAAGAGAAATATATTGGGGCTCCTAAAGGTGATACGGTAATGAAGGTAGGTGATGTAATAGTATGTTATGGACACGAAGAAGCAATAATAAGTTTATCAAAACGAATAAAAGGAATTGAAGGAGATCTGCAACACAAGCAGGCAATAGAGAAGGAAATGATAAGAGAAAATATAAGGAGAATGCAGGGAGGATTCGATTAAATTAATTTTCTATTATTTTTCATTAAGATATAAATTAATTAGTTTTACCAGCTCACTCCTTAACCTTGATGTAGATGATGGTGTTATTAATACTAAGTCAGGGTCTTCATATAAGCCTCCTAAACTTACTTCTTCTACTTCCTCTTTTGGCGTATGCTTTGGGGCAAGATTAAGTATTTTGATGTTTATTTCCCTAGAGACTATTTCTACTGCATGCCAACTATCGCTATCCCATCTAAGATAAGCTGCAAAGCATTTATAATATTCTTTAAAAGTTTCAATGTATATTCTAAGTCTCTTGGCTAGTACTTTAGTATACAATTCCTTTATCTCCTTTGTTTCGTAGATAGGATTCCAGTCATATGAGCAGTATGGCCAGTATTCATCTAATTCACGAGGAACGATACCTGCATTTGTGACAATAATTTCATGTTCATAACCTTTAACTATAAAGTCACTAATAGCTTTTCTTATAAGGTAATGTATATAGCTTTGGCTATAGGGTTTACCATAACTACATGGAATAATTAATCCTACTACATACCTCTTCTTAGGTTTATAGCTATTAATAATTTTCCTAAATCCTTCTTCAAAGTATTTATTTACTAGAGGTATCTTAAACCTACGCCTCTTAAATGCTCTCTACATTTACCAGGATCAATCCAATCAAGTTCTTTTCCATTCCATATAACTTCGATTTTGCTGTGCATTGAATTATTTAAGTCCCTTCTATGATCCATTGCTCGCTGCCCCAATCCGCAAGATCAGTATTTTCTTCAAGAAATTTGGCTAAAGATTCAGATATGTATGTTTCCTTAGGATGATTAGGTAAGTATTTTTTGTATTTTATAGCTATTACACCATCAAATAATTTCTTGAACATCTTTACGCTTTCAATAACTTTCTCCTCAGGTATATACTCTATTCCAAAAAGCACATAGGTCCAAAACTCTACAGGTAGCTTTAACTCCTTAATTTTACTTCTTAATCTGTATATCCTATGGAGTTCTGAATTAAGCATTCCCTTAACTAGTAATCTCTCCCTAATTCTCTCATCATAGACCTGGAATCCTATCCTAATAATGAGGTTCTTTGGTTTATAGTAATCAAGCAACGTCCTTATGGAATTTAATGTAATGAACTCACTCCTAGATTCTATTTCAAAGATTCTTCCTTTAGCGAGATTTCTCAGTCTTTCAATAGTGTCGTTCGGTAATTCGTGAAAACTACTACCATTAAAAATTGCTATTCTTCTATAATCACTCCCTTTAACTATCCTTATGGCTTCATTGATGATACGCTTATTAGTCATGATTCCTAATATCAACTGATTGTTCTAAAGCAAAAGGACAGAAGCTACATTTACCCTAATAGCAGGGAAATCCCTTTAAAATTACTACTAGCCTTTTACCAAGTTTATCATTGACTTGAATACCCCCAACATTATTACTACCCCTCACGCTTCTCAGGATGAGTTGAAGACTTATCTCACCTCTTACAATCATAACGCCAAGATATACAACTGGTGTATCTAAAAGGGCTATGATAACTTTAACAATGTACTGTCCCAAAATCATATATGGTATTAAACCCCATGGAACGAAAACCCCACCTATAATTGAAGGTAAAACTCCAAATGCTAAGGTAATGAATATTACTGTATCAATAAGCTGGCTAACTATGGTACTAGCATTATTTCTTAACCATAAATATTTACCTCGTGTTAACTCTTTCCATAAATGGAAAGCCCAGATATCATGATTTTGGCTTATCAAATATGCCACAATACTAGCTATGACTATGTTGGGTGCAACGCTAAAGACTTTATTAAAGAGCTTGGCATATTCTTTCTGAAAGGAAGCGATTGGTAAAATTATTGCTGTAAATGAATATAGTGGTATGAGGAGCTGTGTTATAAATCCCACAAATACAACGATTGCAGCTGCTCTCTTTCCATATACTTCACTTATGATATCAGTGATAGTAAATGTAGCTGCATAAGCTACAACACCTGCAGGTACAAGTAATGTAATTTCATTAAATCTTCCAAGAACAGCTATCTTTGCAGCCAAGTAGTTTGACGAAGTTAAACTCGCTAAAATAATCCTAATAACACAACATACTTTCTATCAATATATGTCATAACCCTACCTCAATCATTTAGTTACATAGTAAATAAAAAAGCTGAGTAATAAAAGTTAAATGCATATTCATTGTTATTAGACCTATAAGAATTAAAAAGCTTATGAATAAGGTAAATCTATACAGATTGAGGATAAGTTTAGCACATTCAAGTTAATAGTATCTAGTATTATATTCACAAATACTACATGGGAGAATATTTCAATGGCTAAATATTTAGGTTACTTAGAGAGATAGGCTAATAATTTCAAAATACATTGTTATACTCCTAGTTTTTTGCAAGCTTGATTGCTTAAAGAGTACTGTAAGTTATGGACTATAGCTATGATTTTTTTATAGTCTTAAACGCTGCTATGGCTTAAGACGCTTTGGTGGCAGTATATATGCTTCTATATATACTCCGTTATAGAATGGTTTTGCCATAAGTGGTACTGGTTTTTTAAACTTAAATGGTACTTTCTCCTGAACTATTACAATGTATGAATAGGCAGGTGCCTCTCTTGGTGACTTAACTACGTTTGATGTTAATGTTTCAACCCAATACCTTAACTTGGTATTAGGAACTACGAAAATAGTGTTATTGGGCACGATAGATATTAACTGCTTAATTTCTTGATACTCACCTAAACTAATACTAGGTCTTATCAAATAGATTTGGGCCGTAAATTGAGGTATTAGAAAGCCGAGTAATACTAATGTAAAAACTAAACGGCTTATGGTTCCCTTAACGTAACCTACAGCTACCCCAAGGATTAAAGGTGCTAATATAGCAATCATAAGATTAAATCTCCAGAGATGCTGAGAAGGATAAAATGGAAGGTTTAAGGCTATTATAGTAAGTGATAGAATGAAAAGTAAGGTTTTATCCACATAATTCCTTAATCTAGTACATAGTAGTAATCCAACAATACCTATACTTAATGGAAGGATTACATTAGGTAATACATACATATTGAACATTAATAGTTGTCTATCACCAAGCAAGTCGTAGATGAAGAATATTATCCTATATGGATCACCCCCCATAATGTCGTAGAATATGAATCCCAATGCTAAGAGTATAGAGCCGAAAACTGTAGGTAATATGACATATTTAAGAGCATGTTTATTACGAATATTCATGATGGTTAGTAAAAGGAGTATTGCATAGATTACTGTAAAATCTAATATATGTATCAAACCCGTTAATATAGCGAAGACGGATGATAGTATTGAAAATCTAAGATTTTGCTTTTTCAGAGCAAGGTACGAAAATAATAACGTAAATGAAAGGAAAGTTAACCCCATAGCATTCTTCATAAGATCTAAACTCAATCTGATGAGTGCTGGAGAAAAAGCATAGATTAAACAAGCCGTTAAACCTCCTATAGGATTAGTGATCTTTTTTACTAGATAGTATATTGCATAAAGCGCTAATAACGTTACAATAATTGATCCTACCTTTATACCTACAAATATGTCGTTTAAAAGTACTGAGAAACCTGTTAAGATATAGAAGGCTAAAGGAGGGTCTGGGTATTTTAAGTGTCCATTATTTATGATTGAAGATACCTGAATATAATAGTAAGGTCCATCAATACCATAAAGTAGAGGTGTAGAGAATTGCTTGAGTTCATATACAGTGAATGCGGTAATAAATACTAAAGTTACCATAATAAACTCTAATAGTTTCTTATCAACATATTTATTATAGCTAAGTCTTCCTAAGGAATTTTTAATCCAAGAGATTCTGAGAGTATTCATTATATCTACATCAGTATAGTTGTTAAAAGAATTAAAATCTTATTGAGAACTTCACAATAGGTAAGTGCTATTTGAAAGGTAATATACACTCGTATTCATAATATATTGATGACTAAATTCCTTCGGAATTACGATAAAGTTAAGGAGAAAAATAGTATTTAGTATTCTACGTAATGATAAAATGAGAAACCCATGAACACTCGTATTGAAAAGCTCATCGCTTGTCCAAGGGATTGCTACGACACTTGCAGGCTTGTAGCGGTGGTAGAGAATGGAAAAGTAGTATTGATAAAACCTAATAATGATCCCATTACTAAGGGTATTGGTTGTCCTCGGGGAGTTAAAGATAGCCTTAGACTCTACTCATCGTCAAGAATTCTTTATCCAGTAGAAAATATCAGGAAGAGTGGTATTTATAAAAGAATTGACTGGGATAAAGCACTAGAAATCATTGTTAATAAAATCCATGAGGTAATGGAACAATATGGCCCCCAAACTATACTCTTCCTCGATTATGCAGGTAATAGAGGGCTCATTAACAGACATGGAAGTAAAAGGCTATGGAATTATTTACGAGTAGCTAGGATTGATTATACGAAATGTGATGCAGCTGGTGATAAAGCCCTTAAATTAATCTATGGAACTACCTATGGTGTATATCCAAAGGATATGGACAAACTTAAGGTCATTGTATTTTGGGGTTTTAATCCTTTTTCAAGCTCTATTCATATATGGCATAAGGCTATGGAATTACGGGCTAGAGAGTGTACTATTGTTGTTATTGATGTAAGACGAAGTGAAACAGTCAAATATAGTGATTTTTTACAGCCTCGACCAGGTAGTGACGGTGTTTTAACACTTGGTATATCTAAGTATCTTATTGATAACGGTAAAGTAGATATGGAGTTCATTAAGAAATATGTATATGGATTTAATCTGTTTGTTAAGCATGTAGAGAAATATAGCTTGGAATTTGTTGAGAGAGTTACCAATATACTTAGGAGTGAAATTGTTAAGTTAGCAGAGCTCTTATGCGAGAAAAAGCCTTTCGCTATCTTTATCGGATATGGGCTTCAACGTGGATTCGGTGGAGGTGAAATAGTTCGTGCAATAGCTTCGATACCAGCACTTCTAGGAATTCATAGAGGCTTCTACTATAGTAATACTGATGGGCTACCGATAAACTTTAGTGCTATTGAGGGCCAAGATCTTGGACTTCCAAGTAGGATTATTAGCATGGAAAAGGTAGGAACGTATCTAGCAAGGGGTGAATTTAAATTTGTATATATTCACCTCCAAAATCCGGCAGCGACTCTTCCAAACGCATTAAAGGTTATAGAAGGTTTAAAAAGAAATGACGTTTTTGTTGTTGTTCATGATACTCATTGGAGCGATTCAGCAAGACTTACAAATATAGTTTTACCAGCTCCTACATATCTTGAGAAGCTTGATGTTGTATATAGTTATTGGCATAACTATCTATACCTTAATGAACCCGTTATCGATCCTCTAGGGGAATCGTTAAGCGAATATCAGGTTATGTGTGAGTTAGCTAAAGCTCTTAAGATAAGTGATTTTGACAAGGTGTGTCTAGATCCTATTGAACTCCTCAAGCTTGGACTGGGAACAGAAGTTCTTGATATGCTTCTCAAGTATAAAGTAATTGAATTAAAGCCAAGGCCTGGCGGTGAGTATCAGACATCTAGTGGAAGAATAGAACTTTATAGCCTGGCGGCGGAAAGAGAGTGCTTACCGCCATTACCTTCGCCGCCTGGAGGAGAGACCTTACATGAGAACGAGTTCCTACTAATTTCATCTACTCATAGGCTCTATACCCATGCTCAATTCGAGGACATTTATGGTCCTATACCACCGTAAATTTATATGAGTCCTAGTGACGCCTTACGCCTTAAATTAGCTAATGGAGATTATGTGAAGGTTTACATTGATCTTGGATCGGTTGTAATGATCATTAGAATAAGTGGGGATATAGCTCTAGGAACCTTATGGGTTCCACGTCAGGCTAGGACAGTTGATGGTAAAAGAATAAATGCGTTACTTACTGATAGTACTGAGGAACTTGGAGGAGGTTCCGTGATAAACTCAACACGTGTGAAAATATACAAGATCGAGTACCGTCGGTTAAAGTTTTTCATTTAACACTTACAGCATAGTTATTTAAATCTGTATTTGCACGATAGTAAAGATTTCAACAATAACTCCATACTGGTAGTTCAAGACAAGTATCTAGCTTATACTATGAAATGTAATTTGCTCTTAATCTTAAATCTCCTTACTTAACCTTTATCTTAGCTAGTTTAAAGTAATAAGGTTAAAAATTGTGGAATAGTGATTTTAAATCAGATTAACTAGATTAACTATGTCTTCTATAGATGTTTTTCTATGATATGACTTAGTTGGAAGAGTATTGGTGTTCCCCCTGTATGAATAAATACTACTGTACTATTCTTTTTTATGTAGCCTTTATTGATGAGATCTATAAGTCCGATCATTGCTTTAGCAGTATAAACGGGATCTAGGACTAGTCCTTCCTTTTTAGCTATGGATTTCATAACATCGACAACCTCCTTTGTTACAACAGCATAACCGCCAAATATGTAGTTGTCAAATACTGTTATTTCCTCAGGGTCAACTTTTACATCAACGTTTAGGAGTCTAGCCGTTTCATTAACCAAATGTGATACCCTTTCCTTAGCTTCCTTGGATTTCCTACTAATACTTATCCCTATAATTTCAACGTCATCAAGTCCAAGCAGTTTCATTCCTAATACTAGTCCAGCTTGTGTAGCACCTGTTCCAGTAGCGTGGACTATATATTGAGGTCTCTTCCCTAGTGAGTAAAGCTGTTGAACTATTTCTAACGATGCAGTTACATAGCCTAGTACACCATAGGGAAAAGCTCCACCACCAGGAATTATATATGGTTTATTACCCTTTTCTCTTAGTTCTTTAGCGAGCATATTCATAGTCTTATCAGCTTCTTCATAGCTTTCTGCATATACTATCTTTGCTCCTAAAAGATTATCTAGTAAAACATTACCTTGGAGTTTAGGTGATCCTGGTGGTGTTAAGACTAAGTATACATCTAAACCTGCTTTTCTTCCAGCAGCAGCTGTAAGTCTTGCATGATTTGAATGAAATGCGCCTCTCGTTATGAGGGTGTCGCATCCTTTGGACAGCGCATCTCCAAGAATAAATTCAAGCTTTCTAGCTTTATTACCTCCTAGGGCAAGCTCCATAACATCGTCTCGTTTAATATAAAGATCTACGTTTAGCTCCTTACTTAGCCTCATAGCTTTTTCTAAGGGTGTAGGAAGAGTTATTAACTTATACCTGGGAAATAGAAAGGCTTTCCATATCATAATCTATTCGCACCTTACTAAACTTACACGATGATGTTAATAATATTTATGCTAGAGGAATGTAATGGTTGCCGTCAATGATAAAATTCTAGGACATAACACTACGATAAATTATTGTAGCGGGATACAAGGTAGTATTTCATGATTTATTACATCACTAATCACTATAATTAAATTACATGTAAGAAAAGCTGTTATAAAAGAACCTAATTATCAGAATACCCATAGGATCACGTATGTAGCAATAAGTATACGGGTGAATAATGTTTTAGTAGTAAAATATCCTTGTATGAAATGCTTTATAGTAAGAGGAGCCTTTTTATAGAAGATCCCCGATTCTCTACCTCATATTTCATTCTTTGTTTACCATTCGTAGAAAACACGGGTATCAGGAATAAGCATCATGTTATTAGTTAAGGAATTCATCATTCATAGACAGGGACTATTATTTACTTTTCGCATTATATTTAGCCCTAATGTAATGGGTTTTATAACTCGATTATAAATTCATAGTTTACATTTACTAGTTATTGTATTCGAAGCCTTTCTTGTATCAGTTTAAGCCTAGTTTTAGATCCATTTTCAGTAAAAGTGGAAAGCGTTTCTGTGAATCAAACAGACTTAAATAATTGTTCACTAGGACTCCAGTCTCTCTAGGGCTAAAATTACCATAGCCATCGCTGCTAAAGGACAAAGTACGCGCCCTAATAAGCCTTTATTAATTATGTGTTTATGAGTATAAGGAGCTAATATACACTCTTCTACTATGAACTCTACTTCATCATATGAGGAGGATCTTACTTCAACTATCTCTACTAGGTCAGCTCTTTTAAGAGATGAAATATAATTCGCTATTCTATCTAAGTTCAACTCTAAGGCTTTAAACATCGTTAATAATTGCTTAGCATAATTTGCCATTAAAACACCATGAGCTTCGCCTAAGGCGTCTGCAAGGGCTAGTGATATAGCATATGTATGTGCATGTAGGAGTTTAGCAAGGAATTTGATATCGATGTTTATGACTCTCTGGAATACCCTAGTTAATTGTGAATAAAAACTTTATGATCAGAATACAAGTATAGTGCTTCTAAATCAATACCAAAGCAATATACTAAACTGGCTTCAATTTACTTAAGGACCTTGATTTATGAGAAGGGGGATTGGAAATGTGATTCTCGAGCCTAACCTACCTAACCTATTATATAAAGACATCTTTAAGATTAAATAAGGGTCATTTATCGTCGCGTTAATGTTTTTCAAGGAGCAATTATACTATCATGCATTGTTATTGCGGTCATAATCTTAACTTTGCAGGTATGAGTCATCTTGTACCCTGTCTATGAAATAAAACCCGTAAAGGGTTTCTCTGACGGTAAACATGTTAGTTTAATCTATGATTATCATAGTCATTGACTTGACTAGAACGGGTTTTCATGGAAGTTATTCTTGGTAGAGTGGTTTTTATTATACTTTCATTCTAATGACGTGTTCCAAACGTATGTCTCCATAAATGTAAATCCCATTTATATTCCATACACGAACTTGATTGAAATACTGAATATTGTATCTTCCTAGTTTTATCAATCCTAGTGCCTTGATTACTGTCATGATAAATACTTTTTATTATTGAGACTAGCTTCTTTACCCCACTTACACTATATTCTACGGTTTCATTGAATGATTTATTGTCTTTCACGCTAATTTTTCTATGCAAATACATCGAATGCTACTGACGCCTCATATATTACTCAACAAAGGAGGAAAGCATGGTATATCACCTGGAGCATCTAACATTTCTAGTCACTGATAGAAGTCATCAGATGGTAATCATCCGAGTTTCTCCATCATAACAACTCTATTGCTAAGATCCTTAAGGTGTTGATAAATAGCTTAGCAAACTCTTCAACATTTAGCTCACTACATCCTCCAATGATTATATGGGTACATCATTGGTCTCGACAAAGAACTTTACCTTGGATACGTCAAGCCTCTGCAATTGATGTTTATAAGAATCGCTTAATATACATCGTGTATCTCCTTAACATTTCCATTCAAGTGTTGGTCTAATCAACCTTAATAATGTATGTCTCCCCTAACCCTACTACGTGTATACATTCTTGGCATTTTAAGCAAAGATGATGGTGCTACTTGGTTAAATACTATATTGTCGAAATCGGTATATCTCATAGTGAATAACACTATCAATCAGCGGCTGATGCCAAGGTCTTAGATCTATTAGTCCCAACAGCGATAGGATCTCCATACTCAGGAGTAGTTTGTACTTTGAACTCCTCATTGGAAATGGCATTAATCTTATGCTCTTTGTAATGAATATAAGATTTACAAAAGTCGTTAGCTTGCACATTTATGTATGTGCGATTCACTATTAATGAACATTTTCCTTCTAATGGTTGAGTACATACACTAGCTACTGCTTTTGCTACTCCCTTAAATGGAACTGTAATTATATAATAGAATTCATTTACTTTACTTGTCTTAGGTGGTATAGGTTCATAACGTAAATCTAAGGTACGCATAATTATTAATGGGAACACTTGACCTTCATTAACTATTATACTAGGTATTGTTATAGGACGTTCCACCTCCATGTGAAGGGCTTACATGTTACATTACAGAGCACGTTACACCATGCACTTGTCCTGTAGTATATAACTTCATTACCGTTATTAACTAGTTTAATGATAATCCTTAGAATAGCTATGTCTTTTTCAAGCCAATTAATAGATGACTTATTACTTAAAGGAGCTAGAAGAGGTAAACATGATTTAATAAATTTTTTGGCTTTAGATATCATCTCAGGATTGTTGATGACAGTATAGTTAATCTTTAATTCAACAACATAGTATTCAGCTTTACTAATGTTCATGGAAGTATTAACATTACTTCTCATGTACATAGATATTCCTTCATCATGACGTATACGGCCTTGGAATACCATATTAATTACAATTATTAAAGTAATTATGTAGATAAGTGCAATAATTAATGTAATCTTCTGCATAGGCAATCCCTGGAATCAACTCTAATCACACATCTATAATAAACTATACCTTAGAACAAATGATCTCAAAGACCTCGAAAAATCTTCGTTTAATAAAAGAAAAATACTAGGTATTAATTATTCATGGGGAAATAAAGCTCTTACATAAACTTATTATATAAAGGAAAATTATAATTATTAGCTAATTTATTTTTATTGCATAGATGAAGTATATGATATAAGCATATCGAGAATCACTATTATTTGCTGAAAATCTCAATATGTATTGGACAAATTTATTACATGTTTTTTAGCTTTAATATGGGAAATTAACGCTCTTCAGCCTGTGTTTCTATCTGAACGTTTTTTTCGATTGATGCCTTTACGGGGTACTCAATAACCCTTTTAAGCCATGTACCTCTTGATAACCAGGTTATAGACATAGCTCCAGCAGCTATATTACTTATGGACATAGCTATCCATATACCAATTGTACCCATGCCCAGGTATAATGCTAGGAGTGTTGATAAACCTATCCTGAATAACCATAATCTAGCTATAGCTATAGCTGTCATAGTCTTGGGATGTCCAGATCCTTGGGCTACTCCGTTGCTTACAAAAAACATTCCAAAGAATGGAATGCTCCATACAAAGTAGTTTAAGAATCTAGACCCTTCTTCTATAACAAGAGGATCTGGAACGAAAAGTGCTACAACACTTTCTCTAAATAGATATATCATTAGCGCTCCAAGCCCTAAAGCTGTTGATATTAATCCCAGTCCTGTGTAAGCTGTTCTTTTAGCCCTACTATATAGTTCAGCTCCTATACACTGACCTATCATTATTGATGTGGCTCTTTGAAGCCCCCATGTGAATGCTTGTATAACATCTATAACTCTAATACCTATACCATAAGCTGCTATGGCTATAGAACCAAACTTAGATACTATACTCATCATTAACGTAAAACCTAGTGCATTAGAGGAAGATTGTATTGATATGGGTATACCTATTGCAACAACCTTTCTTATCCACCAACCCTCTATCCTCATACATTTTAAACTTAACTTAATATCATAAACTCCTCTTAAGAGCATATATATACCTACAATAGTTATGAAGCTCCTAGCAATTATTGTTGCTATTGCTGCACCTACAACACCCATTCTTGGGAGTCCGAAAAGACCAAAAATTAGTACAGGATCTAAAACTATGTTTATTAGTGCTGAAGTTATGCTTAACTTCGTAGGTGTTCTGGTATCTCCTAGGGAATTAAGTATGGCTATAAAAGCGAAGCCTAAGAAGGCTATTGGTATTCCTAAGAATATCGTCCTAGCATAAGCAACAGCAAGTGGATATACGTCTGGTGGTACCCCCATGAGTTTTAAAACCATGTGTATTGTTGAAGCACCTATGATGCTTATAGTCAATGCAAGAAGGAGATTTAATGTAATTAATTGACATGCGCATTTTCTGCTCATTTCTCTATTTCCAGCACCAAAATACTGAGATATTAAAGTCATACCAGCACGAGCAAAAGCCATCCCTATAGCATTAAACAACATTATTATGGGCCAGCTAACTGTTGGAGCACCAAAAGCTTGTCTACCTAACCTACCAAGCCAAAGCGCATCAATGAGATTATATGTCATTTGAACGAGATTCGCTAAAACAATAGGCCATGCCAGCCATAACATGGTTTTTGCTATAGGACCGTTTAATATACGCTCCCTGAACACACCTGCATCTCTAGACACAGGCCGCACCCAGAGCATGAGGATGTAATACCATACAGATTAATAAGTACTTAATACAATACAAAACAGACACCCTAAAATAAGCATACCAGGCAATGGGTGAAATCCATACTAGATCTAGCCTAATATAAACTCGCAGGAAAATTCATATCTATATCGGCCGAGAGCGACTTTAACTAAACGCCTCTACTTACATTACATCTAAGTTAGAATGTCCATGGTTCATTGAATGTCATTGAACATTATTAAAAATATTTCCTTCATTGCTATCTCTTATTCTCCTCATCAATGCTAAGAGAAAGCAATAATCGCTCTGATTCATGGTGAAAAGGGGATAACTGTCGATCTCAAATTCACTGTTAAAAGCATCTATTACCTGGTGGTCATGTGAAATAGCATTTACACCATGATATGTTAACGTTACTGGAATAAGTATAAAAATATAGCATATACTTAGATTCCTTAAACTAAATTAATAATTACTAAGAGCTTCATAATCATTATAGGCATATAACTTACCACAATTAGTTTCGATTCTTCTTGTCATTGTAATTATTAAAACTATCAAAATTAAGAATAAACAATATTTAACCAATATAATTGATATGATCATTAATCAAAGCAAAATATGTTATAATGTGACATCTGTATAAGCTTAAGTCACGACTATGCATAGCCCCCACAACATCCTTCTTTTAAACGCCTCGAATTAAGGTACTATATATTTCTTTAAGTATCTCAGTTTGAAGTATATGCTGATCCGGATAGGTGTATCCAAAGAATTAGACCAAGAAATCATTGTTCCCTCAAGCTCCAGGACTAAGAAAATCTATAATGTAGTGTGACACCCTTACTTGTGGCTGAAATTAATGAAGCTCAGGTTAGACTGTGTGGTATGCATAGCTAAGCAAGCACTCGAAGCAGTTAGACTAGCGACAAACAACCCGAAGATACAGGAGGAAGTACTACGTAGGGTAATGCGCCACTTAACTGAGATAGGGTGGATCGGTACTCCACCACAACTCGTTAGAGCATCAAGGGTTGTTGAATTAATCGAGGAGTTAACAGGTGTTTACGATCCATACAAGGATCTCAAGAGGGCAAGTAATGATGAGGCCCTAGCAATGTTGAACGAGGTCAAATCTCTAATTGCTTCACATGAGGATTCATTAAGGGCTGCCGTTAAGGTAGCTATAGCGGGAAATATAATTGATTTTGTTGCCGTCGAGACCTACGACCTAAGAGCAACGATCGAGAAGGTCATGAAGCAGGAGCCAGCCATAGACGACTACAGCAGGTTAAGGGGGGAGGTACTAAGCGCGGAAACCCTCCTATACTTCGCCGACAATGCAGGGGAAATCGTCTTCGATAAGCTCCTAGTAGAGGAGATGATCAGGGTCAGGGGGAAGCCCTTCAGGAGAATATCCTTTGTCGTTAAGGGAGGCCCAATAATCAACGACGCCACGATAGAGGATGCTCTCTACGTAGGCCTAGACAAGTTACCAAACATAGAGTTCAAGAAAGTGTCAAGCGGCAAGCCTGGCACAGGACCTGAGCTTTCCTCACCTGAAGTACTGTCATGGATAAGGAACCATGACCTAGTAATATCCAAGGGACAAGGAAACTACGAAGACCTAAGCGACATTGGGGAAGTGTACTTCCTCTTAATAGCCAAGTGCCCAGTAGTGGCTGAGGACATAGGAGTTAGAGTAGGCGACATAGTCATCAAGCGAGGGTAGCTTGTCAAAATTTATTTCTGCTTCGGTAAAGTTAATTTTAGGATCCACACGGTAAACTCTCGGGCTAGACGCGTTAAAGCTTATTTCACCTACAAGACTACGACCCCTCAAGAAATGCGTGAGGCATGTTTAATCATTAAGGCTATAGTAGGAGGTAGTGGTTTCATCCTCTTCAGTAAGCTATCTGTAACTCTACTCTTCCTGTTCTTTATCATGTTTGCTAATGCTAGTGCCATGTTCAAACCCCCTGTACCTAATACTAGTGGATTCGAGATAGAACTTAAACATACTTTTACATCATTGGTTACATAGTAGTATAAGAACTGAATAATGCAAACTAGACCTTAACGGTAAGCGATATTTGCCTTAGAGTTCTTAACTGTATTGTGGGCATGAATATACCAGTAGAGTCTCATGTTAAATATGACAAAATTACGGACGCCCTTTATATATTATTGAGAAATAGAAGAATTATAGACTCCGATGAGGTTGCACCAGGCATAATAGTCGATCTTAATGAGAATAATGAGATAATAGGGATCGAGATCTTGCAAATTTTGAGACGTAAGTTGGATCTATTAAAACTATTAATGAAAGGTCTTAAGGCTTTGGTGGTTGTGGTGTGAGGATAACCTATAGCTTACATGCTCTTGAAAGAATGCGTCAGAGGGAATAAGTAAAGAACTAATAGTTTTATGCATTCAAGACCCAGATAGAAGTGGTGAGGAGAGAGAAGTTACTGCATTAGAGAGGTTGATATTCAGAGAGTGAAGACAATAGTCTAAGACGACCCCTATTGACCCTTACAGACTTATCAAGATCCTTAACAAGATTAAGGTTTAAGCCCATTAAATAGAAGAGATTTCACATCATGCTCATGAATGAGTTGGTAGCCGGAATTGTTGTATCTGCACTTTCGTAAGAAGCTTAAACATGGTCTCATAAGAGTGATTATAAGGGAAGCGGGTTTTAATCGAAGAAGAACACTTTGATCTTCTCGAAAAAGATTGCTAGTTAAGCCTTAATTTCGTAAGTAATTCTTTTATACTATATTTCCCTATGCTTTTGCTCAATGTTTGTGTCTTAAGGCTTGAACTATTTTTCTAATAGGTAAAAATCGGTCCGGCACCTTTCTCATATATTCAGCGTAAAGCTTACCGAACTTCTTAAGCATTTCCCTCTCCTCTTTAATGGCTAAGTAATAATGATGAAATGTTAAAGCTAGGGCTATGATAAGGGCAGGTGTGCTTCCAAAAGCTAAAGCTAAGCCAAAGAAGGCCAGTATAAGACCTAAGTAACCTGGATGTCTCACCCACGCATATACTCCATGTCTAGCCACGTAGTCTATCTCTTTGGTGTCTAAGTGTGCTTTAGGATGCTCCTTATGACTAAGGTAGTGTATGTAAAAGCCAAGTATAAATAACAACCACCCAGCTATACTCAATATCACGTTACTATAGTTTAGACCTAATAATCGTCCAATCACGATACCTGTGATAAGGAAAATCCATGTAAAGCTATAACATAAAGTCCTCTTTAATTTCATTAAAATCCCATAGTAATAGAAAACAACAACCACTATATGCTTTACGTATTATTGTGAAATTCCTCCTGTCATAGGCTTCTCGTGAATTTTTCCTTAGATACTAAATATCAAGGTAATGCACAAGAATGTATGAAAAGCCTATATTAAAATGACCTTCACCCATACCTTATGAGAACCCCATGGCAGTAGGTCTCTAACTCTATGCTTCCACTAGACGAGTGTTTCAAAATCCCATGATTAAATTTGCTACGAGCGGATGAGTATAACTCTTATCACTACTGGTTTATTTACAGCACATATGGACCAGAGGTGCTGATTAAGGCTAGAACAGGTCTAGATAATCAACTTGGAATTCGCGAAAGGTTAACACCCTAATACAATATCTCATAAGCCGCCGAACTTGAAGTCTTTTATCCCAAGTAATGACTACAACTTATTTAAAAGCTTCTTCATAAGATGTAGAACTGTTGCATCACACAGTGAGTTCTCTCTGTCGTTAACATACCTTTGGACTCTTCAATGAACTAAAAATAGTTCTCTTAATTTTACCTCACTAAGACGTTCTAGTGCGCTTTCTAAGGTCATAGAAACCTCTTTTCCAGTCTTCAGGCTTTTGATCGACAAGCAATGAACTGATGTATGTACTCAAGCATCCCCCATAGTATTTCAGGGTAATTTAAGTGTTGAATTATAAGTGCTAATATAACATTACAGTAATTTAGATAGCTCCTCCTTCGTCTTAGACGAAGATATTAAAACATAAGCACTAATTACCATCGTTAGCTTTCTCTCTTCTTTAGCTTCTTCTAAGCCTTCCTAGTCACCTCTTTACCGAGTTCAAGAGCGTCTCCCATACTAAGTTAGGCCCTGTAGTAACAATTTCAATGATTAGAAAGCTTCTTGGAAGTCTTAGCAAGTTCTTTAGAACTTACACCCCTAGCCTTAGCCAGCTTTACCACTTCCTATCCCTTAACCTAAATAGACCATTACTCATGAAGTAACACAACCCGAATTGCAGCACCTTAAGGAGTCTGTTTTTAGAGATGGAAATAAGGAGAAATTTTACTATATAACGTTCATGAGCCATATTAATTTCTAAGTACTTAAGTACTAATTATTGATAATTACGTCCTTAACGATTATTATGGACAATTATTTCATTGATAATTATTCAATTTGTCAGGTGATGTTCGCGTCTAATACACCAGTCTGAAAATCGTGAAGTACCCTGTAGATTAGGATCAATTAGAACGATATTAGAATTCGTGTGAGTTTATTTGGTGGGGCCGCGGGGATTTGAACCCTGGACCACGGGGGCTCTATCGATATGAACGTACTCATACTAGCTGATATGAATAAGCTTCAGAGGAGATGATCGTATGTGATATTCGGACAAGCTATTACTTACTTTCTGATATGCATAATTGTTGAACGTCTTTGAATTTCTACATTACCTATTTAGTTTCTTTAGGATTTCTTCTTCACTTACCATCCTTACCAGCATGGTCTCTACGCCGAGGTTCTTCGCGTGAACTGCCATGGGCTCATCATCTGTTAATAGTAGGGCTCTAACCTTTAATGCTAGCGCTATGAAGTACGTGTCAAATCCTGATGGAGCTTCTGCCAATGCTACTTCTAATGCCTTATCGAACAAGACATCTTCACTGATTATGATGAAGGTTTTCTTCATTGCATCCAGAATCTCCCTTATAGTGTCCTGATTTATATCGTTTCTTCTCAGAACTGAGGCTACTTCAACAAGTCCTGCCTTAGGAAAATACACGGGATAAGTCTTCTTTTTAAGTAGGCTCATGATAACTTTACATTTTCTATGAGTAGAGAGCTCTCTTTCGTAAATACTGTAGGGTAAATGTTTAGCTGGCTTCAATAAGCTCTTTACAACTACGGTTGTATCAAGGACTACGTTAACCGTTTCCTCTTGCACGCCCACGTACCTCATTTACAACCTTATCTATATCCTCCTTAGCCTCTAGCTCCACTCTCTTAACAAGATCATAGAAGTCCTCCATAAGAATAACTATCCGTACCCTCTCTCCCTCCCTTAACTTAACCTCTTCTAATGGCTTTAACACGCCCTTCTCGTATACAGCTTCTACAATTCTAGACACAGCTTATACCCTACATATTAGTGGTAAACATTCCTGATAAATGCATTCCGCATTTAATCACCATAAACTCAATTAGACAAAGGGGCTGGTGAAAATGTAAGCTCAAGACCAGGGAGAAACTCTTCAAATTACTTGAGAAAGATTGTATAGAATTAATTATAACGGAGTATCTTCATGAAAGATTAGTCTCATTATATGATCTGGATAGAATCCTATTTACACCATTCTTTGATGATACGGAATATGATGAAGAGAAGGAAATGCAGAAGATACCATCCAAGACGAGGTTGTTCCTTAAGGAAATATTAAAGGGACTTATTAAGAAATACAGTAATGCCATACGTCACTTAAGCATGATATTATCAATAATTGAGAAAACGCGTCGAAGTAGAAAAGAAAAATATAAGGATTAATTAATTCTGCCATCTTTTTGAATTCAAGGGTCATCAACGGCTTGAGACCATATACTAATGTAAATAGTTAGCGTCTGGTAAAGGTATAATAAACATAGTTAAGCTGAAATCCTATTTTCTTGTATTATTCCTTAAGTATACTTCAGGATTTTATAGAAATGCTTCTCTATCCCCTTAGGAGCAAGTATCCATTCCTTACAACAAGTAACTGATATACCAATGAGAATTCATGTGTGGTATACTAATCAGAAAATGATGTTATGAATGGTCACGGGTACCCCTTCAGTAATATATCAGAGCTCATATAGAAGTTATTTTGGTGGGGCCGCGGGGATTTGAACCCCGGACCACGGGGGTTCTTGCCACCCATTTAGGGGTACTCGGTGGACCCAAGCCCCGCATTCTACCAAGCTAAACTACGGCCCCATCTTAGTCTAACTTATATTTACTTGGTCACCTTATTAACATTATCTCTCATTGTAGTGTTTGGAGAGAAGTGGTAGCCGGGCGGGGATTCGAACCCCGGTCACGGGGGTTCCTCCGTAGGCCCCCAGACCACGGCCAAATTCGGGGGTCAAGGACCTCTTAAACGGTCCTCGACCTGCCCCGCATCCTTGACCGCTAGACGACCCGGCTTCCGTGGTTTTACTACTATTTATTCTGGGGTTTTATTGTTTTTGTGTTTTAGGTAAATTTTTAAGTCCTTGTTTTATTTTAGATTTAGAGCATTGTGTAGTGGTGGTGGGTTTGAGCGTTAGAATTTATGATGAAGTTCATGGATATGTTAACTTAAATGAGGTTGAAGCAAAAATTATTGATGCACCGATATTTCAAAGGCTTAGGAGAATTAAGCAGCTTTCAACTGCTTGGCTTGTTTATCCTGATGCAACTCATACTAGGTTTGGTCATAGTATTGGAGCACTTCATGTTATGTCGCGAATTGTTGATAAGCTTGTTAAAATGAATATAATTCCAAAAGATGATGTAGATTTACTTAGAGTTACAGCACTACTACATGATATAGGACATTACCCCTATAGTCATACATTCGAGGGAATATATCTTTCAAGACTAGGTAATGCTGCAAGCCATGAATCTCTTAGTAGATACATAATACTAAATTGTAGTGATATTAGAGATACTCTAGAATATTATGGAATAAGCCCTATAGAAGTAGTAAAAATACTTGAAGGTAATCATGAAGAAAACCTTTACAATCTACTCTTAAGCAGTGATCTCGATGTAGATAGAATGGATTATTTGCCTAGAGATGCATTACATACAGGAGTATCTTATGGATTAATAGATATTGATAGACTCTTAGATACGCTAACTATAGATGATAAAGGTGATTTATGCATATTAGCTAAAGGGCTTCAAGCAGTTGAAAACTTCTATTTAGCTAGACTGCATATGTATCAAGCAGTATACTATCATAAAACAATTATAGCCTATGAAGTATTATTGAGGAAGATCTTTGAGAAACTAATAGATGAAGTTGAGGAACTTAGGGCATTGAATAACATTGATAACCTTAGAAAGTTTCTAATAACTGAGGATTTCATTTACTGGGATGATTATTGGGTTCACTCTAAACTATATGTAATGCTTAAAAGTAAGGCTGTTGATGAGGAAACTAAAAGATTAATAAAATTATTTCTAGATAGAAGAGGTCCTAAGCTGGTAGTTGATTTCTCAAAGTTCTCTAATGAGCCTATGTCAAGTGAAAAGTACTCAATCATGGAAGATATAAGGGAGAGGCTTATAAATAGCGGTATTCCGGAAAATGCTATCGTTGTCTTCGCTGATTCAATACCTGTTTTTAGGGAAGAGGAAGCAGTTAAGATAATGACTAATGGTGAATGCTGCAGCATTCTTTCACCTAAATTAAACACAATAATTAAGTATATTCCAAAGTTCTACATAATATTAAGAATATACGTAGATCCATTGTACTCTAAGTTTGCTCAAGAGGTAATAAAATCTAGGATTGAAATGAAGTAGATCTTTTACTTAAGTACTTCTTCCATTCATCAAGATAGTTTGGGTTACTTTTTATGAATTCCATTAGCTCTATAATCCTATTTATGGTTTCTTCATGAACACCGTGCTCAATATAACAAGCGTCTTCCTCAGCTACATTAATAGGAAGACCAAGTATTTCTATGAGGAATTTCTTTAAAGCCTCATGTCTCTTATAAATTCTTTCAGCTATCCTCAATCCTTCATCAGTCAACATTATATATTCATATTTTTCGTAATGAACGAATCCCTTCTTAGCAAGTCTATCCAGATATTCTACAACAGATGAAGGTTTTACATTTAATATCCTTGCTAAATCTTTAATCCTTATAATTCCCTTCTCCTTAAGAAGAATATACATGGCCTCTAGGTACTCTTCCTCACGCTTACTCATAGTCTACATACACCTTACACTTCTATATTTTTCATGAAATGCTTTAATACTTCTTCTACACAATACGGTGGTTAAGAACATTGAGACTAAGTATTCTAACATCCACAGTTTTGTTCTCCTCATTAGCTTTGTATAGGATTCTCTAATTAAGGAATTATTAGATCTTTGCAAAACTCTGGGAATTATATTGAACTTATAGTTAAAAATATCATCCCTGCGCGGGCTCTTCATAGCCTATTATGAGGCTCCGCCCTTTCGAGCCCAATCATCTATATAATTCTTCTACTAAGAGTTTATTTAACTGTTAGTATCATTACTTTAGCGGTGTTCGGTAGATGAAGATCATAGTTGGTATTTGTGGTGCAAGTGGAGTCATTTATGGTGTTAAATTGATTGAAGTATTAAGGAATTTAGGTAATGAAGTGTATGTGGTTGTTACTAAAAATGCTCTACGTGTATTAAGACTTGAATGCGGAGATAAGGTTATTGAAATATTAAAGGATGCTTCTACTGAATTCTATGATGAAGATGATTGGAGATCTCCTATTGTAAGCTCTAGCTGGATTTTTGATTCGATGGTTGTTGCCCCTTGTAGTTTAAAGACTCTTGCAGCAATCAGTCATGGGTTTGCACACAACGTTCTTGTACGAGCCGCTATTAATGCGTTGAGAATGAATAAGAAGCTCGTACTTGTGATAAGAGAAACTCCCTGGAGCATCATCGACCTCGAAAATGCATTAAAGGCAGCGAAAGCTGGGGCGATAATATTACCTGCATGTCCTGCTTTCTACCACGAACCTAAGACTATAGATGATATGGTTAACTTTATTGTAGGTAAAGTCCTTGATGTTCTAAATATTAAACATGAACTCTATAAGCGTTGGAAGGGTTTAAAGTTCCTCAAATGACTTTATACCAAACTTCCTAGTCAAGATCTTCTTAACAGGTTCTTCTAAGTCTTCTTTAGCTATTTCCTCTAACATATCGACTTTATTTTTCTTAGCCTGTTCTTCCCTAACGGCAAATGCGCATGTTCCATCGGGTAATAATGCTTTTTGTGTACAATATGCATATTGACATTGATAACTTATACAGGAATCACCTATCCAACTACAGAATGGTATTCTCTGATTATGTCCTTTAATGTATTTGGTCTGCATAATTAAAGCTCTTTTACCGCAGCGGAAGAATGGACATAGAGGATTACACTTCTTATTTATTGGCATAGGCTTTAACTCTCTTCGTGGCATGCGAGGTCTCATCGGGGTTGTTGGGGCTCTACGGCTATCTCTTCTGAAATGATGTCGAGGAGAGAAGTCCCTCTTACTCAATTTACATCACCAGAATGCATAAGAGATATACTCAATTTATCTCCGCCTAAACACACCTCAACTGTTCCTATTACGGTTTGCGCCATTTAAACATTACGTACTTCACTTGACCTCTTTCCCCATCTACTATAGCCAATATAAATCTTTTCCTTACGCTATGCGAAAGCCTACCAGCTCTAACTATTTCTAGAGGTGTAAGTTCATCATTAATTGATAATACATGTATAAGGTATGGTGCATGATCTATACCAGGCCCGAATTCATATACTGCAAAATCGCATCCAAATTTCATTCCAGACCTAACTACAAATCCTTTATCTCTCAAATCCTTGTAAACAATATATAGTAAGTTAAACTTTGGTATAATGCTCTCGGCATATCTTCTTAATTCATCTATAGAAATTTCCCTCTCACCATTACTAATCCTTAATAATCCTTTTTCCATAAGATATAGTGCTTCTATAAGTGATAATTCAAGTGGTGCTCTTGCTTCCTCAGGTTTAGGCTTATGAATACCGAAAGGCTTTCCATAAAATCCTTCACTAAATAGCTCTTTAGCTAAATCATCATTAAGAACGATTATTCTTATCCCGGTAAGTAAGCCTAAACGTTTTCTGCTTCTCTCCTCATCCATCATAGATTCTAGACCTTATGAAGTGCTATGAACTTAACGTATTCTGCCGTACTCCTAATTATGTCTGCAGTTTCTTCTAAGAGGTCAACAATCTCCTTTAACACCATAAGTCTTGGTATATCACTTGAATATTTTTCAAATAACTTGAACTCTAAATCTCTATACGCAGTATCTATATCTTCCTCCATCTTAGTAACGGCCTTTGAAGCATCGATACATTTTCTTGGATTAACGCCTAGCATACGTATAGCTGTAGCTAACTGATCAAATTCTTTCTTCACCATTTCAGTGAATACTTTAATGTCCTTGCCTAGACCACTGTCTATGCTCATAGCCTTAGCAGCTAATACTAGTAATCTATATGCTACACCATCAAGATTTTGGCTTATCTTATCTAGGTTAACAATGACTGTCCAATACATGTCCTTGGATACAAGTCCAGCTCCAACACTTATTAAGTACTCTAATGCCTTATCTTTTAGTTCCTCGGTTTTATCCTTTGAATACCTAGCTTTATCGTATAATGCTTTAACTATTTCAAATCTATCATTAGTATAGTTATCAATCATACTTATTACATATGAGAATGTTTCAGTTGTTTGCCTGCTCTCAGCTATTAGCATTTCTATAAGATTTAACTCTGCAATACTCCTACGTCTTATGTCTTCTACTCCTATGTATTCTGCCGTCATGTTTCTATCACCTACGCTCCGCTAGGTTAAAGGAACTAAGAGAATAAAATTCTTACGGATAAATGCCCTACTTATCCTGATAGGGAGATTGGCAAGTGGTTAAAGCACTTATTGTAGACTGTCTTGGATGTGGTAAAGGTAAAAGGTACGCTACAATAGATGTCATAGGTGTAGGTCCTAGAGCCGTAGCTGGAGTCCTTGAGTCAAAGAATATAAAGTACACGTTAATAACCTCAGAGGATTTATTAAAACATCCAAGAGTAATGGAGGATTATGATATACTATTAACGTCGGCTATGATAAGTGATATAGTTTGTGCAAAGAATATAGCATTGCTATGGAAGAAGATTTCTAATGGAATTGCTCTCCTTGGAGGACCTATTACTGCTAAACCTCGATTAGTAGCAGAGCTTGGCTACGATATTGGAGTTTTAGGTGAAGGAGAATATGTGCTAGATAAACTATTTAGTAGAGGTATAGTTCATAAGGATGCGGAAGATCTCATAGAGCTTGTAAACAAGCTAAGTGGTTTAATAATAAATATCAAGGGGAAGGTGTATTCAACTGGAGTGGCAAAATATCTAACACATGAACAGCTGAATAGGTATAAGCCTTCAACAAGAGCTATTAAATACTATCCCATATACTGGGCGTCTAGGGTATATGTTGAGGTTGTTAGAGGTTGTAGTAACTTCTATAGAACAACTATAATGCTACCAGATGGCAGAAAATGTACAAATTGTAATATATGTCGTAGGGGAGACTTAGAAGAAAGGTTAAGGTGTCCTATAAGCATACCACCGGGATGCGGATACTGTAGCGTACCAATGCTTTATGGTCCTCCTAGAAGTAAGTTGATAGATAACATAGTTAACGAAATTAGAGATCTCATAAAGATAGGAGTTAATAGAATAGTGCTTAGTGCCCCTGACTTCTTAGACTATGGTAGGGATTTAATAGTATATCCTAAGCCTTTAACTAACCCTCGAATACCACCAGCAAATATAGAGCTTATAGAAGAACTTCTTGGGAGGCTTCATGAAATACCAGAAATAGCCTCAAGGGAAGTATCGCTAATGATTGAAAACATTAAACCAAATTTACTTACTGAAAAAGTGGCAAGGATCCTCGGAAAATATCTTAAGAATACAACGGTTCACCTAGGCGTAGAGACGGGGGATCCTGAACATTGTAAGATTTTAGGAAGACCTAATACTGTAGATGAAGCAATTAAAGCAGTTAAATTACTAGTTAAATACGGTCTACGACCCTATGTCTACTTTATCCACGGGCTTCCAGGTCAGAGCCCTACAACAATAAATAATACAATTAAGGTAATGGATATTATGTTCAACCTAGGCGCTGAGAAAATAACAATTTACAGGTTTAGGCCTTTGCCTCTATCAGCTTTTGAAGGATTCCCACCATCTCCGCCAGCTATAGAGAACGAGTTAAGTAAGAAACTATACTTAAAAGCGCGAGAACTCAACATTAAAGCTAAAAAGAGAATGATTGGTAAGGTGTTTAAAGCAATAGTTGTATCAACTTATCCCCCTAACAAGAACTTTATGGTTACATACCCTCTAAACCATGGTCCAGTAATACTCGTACCTAGAGGCAGTAATGTAAGAAAGAAATCTTTAGTAGAGGTAATAGTTAGAGAAGTCATTAATGATAGGCTCGTTAAGGGGGAGATTATAAAATTGATAAGAAAGCTCAGCGTCCAGCCCTTCTAATAGTAGCAATACTATTATCGGCTACACCATGTTCCTTCAATAACTCCTCATTACACCAAGCCTCATTTGCAGGAACATTTTCATCTAAGATGATATTAAATGTTTTTCTGAATCTACCAGCAACAACTATTTCAACTAAATCTTGAGCTCCAAGAGATTTAGCTAATGAGGGATTTATCTTAGCGTAATCGGGATCTACGTCAGGCTTTCTACGCACTCTAATCCTCCTTTCAATAGCTTTAGGTGCCTTACGTGCTAAGACTTCGCTTGCAGGCGGTATGACCGCTACTAAAGCCTTAATGTCTATCTTCTTCCTCTTTACTTCCTTTCTTTCTTCACCAGCTCCTTCCTCTAGAAACATAAGTCTACCACCGTTAATCATAAATTTACTAGCTTATTAAAATACCTAGCTCGCTAATATCTTTTCTACGATATATAAAGTCATGAAGTTTACTTATTAATTCACTAATATGTATCCTCACCTGTTTCCATGTATCTCTATCCCTTAAAGTCACGGTGTCGTCATTTAGTGTTTGATGGTCAATGGTTATACATGCAGGAATTCCTATTTCATCGGCTCTGGCGTATCTCCTACCAATACTGCCAGATTCGTCATATAATACGTAGAACCCAGCGTTAATTAGCATCTTATAGACGTCTTTAGCTTTTACTATAAACTCAGGCTTAGATAGTAGTGGGAATACAGCAACTTGTATTGGCGCTATATCTCTAGGTAAGCTTAAAATGATCCTATTTTCACGTTCCTTATACGCGTATTCTAGTGCTATATAAAGTAGTCTTTCAGCTCCAAATGAAGGCTCTACAACATGTGGTATGAAGTGCTTACCCGTAATTTTCTCTTCAACTTCTATAACGGATATATGTTCTTTAGTAAGCTTTATACCTTCGGGAAGCTCTATATAGCCTTTATTTTGAAGAGCCTTTTCAATTTCATCAACATTTAATTCATTAATGTATTTAATGATTTCATAGAACTTCTTACCGTAGTCTTTACCTATCCTTGACCTATTTATATCGATTTTCTTTTTCCTTACAATAATGGGTTTTTCAAATGGCTTAAATACTCTTAAGTCTTGGCCGCTATACTTCATGTGCCTTGAAAGATCGTAGTCTGTTCTATAAGCATGACCAGATACTTCAACATACCCCCATCTAGATACTTCAACTAATTGATCAAACGTCTGTTTAGCGTAGTGAGCTCTTTCATGAGGTAACTTTTCAATAAAGAACATCTTATCATAGGGAACTCCTAGATCGTGAACAAAGTCTCTTGCAATAGCCATCCAATAAGCAAGCCATGGCATTACGATAATCTTCTCCTTAACAGCTTCTTCAACAGTAAATTCTTCAGGCTTCTCCTCACCTCGTTCTCTGGCTTCACATGTAAGTATTCTAAGTTTCGTATTAGCTACCTTATTTAATAATGGGCATAAAGGGTCATCAGGGTCGAAGAAGAATTCAAACTCCATTATAGTAAATTCTCTTAACCTAATCATACCCTGTCTTGGAGAAATTTCATTACGAGCAACTCTACCAATTTGTGCAATTCCTAATGGAAGCTTAGCTCTCATAACTTCATAAACTCTCTTAAAGGCAGTAAACATCCCCTGTGCAGCTTCAGGTCTTAAATAACCAACACTTTCCCTATACGGACCTATGGTGGTCCTAAATAGTAGGTTGAATAGTTTAACCTTACTTAATGGCCCTTTACATATAGGGCATTTAATATCCTTTTCAGTTATTATTTTTGTTAATTCTTCAGGTGAATATCCTTCAACGCTTATACCTAGAGATTCCTCAATTAGATGATCAGCTCTGAATATCCTATGACATTTAATACACTCAACTATAGGGTCAGTAAAGCTTTCAACGTGGCCACTTGCAATAAATACCTTTTCGGGAGCAATTACTGGAGTCTCTATTTCAACTATGTATTCTTGGTGCTTTTTAATGAACCATTCTCTCCACTTTTCCTCAATACGTTTCTTTAGTAGAGTGCCCAGTGGTCCTAGATCATAAAATCCTGCTACACCACCATATATCTCATATGATGGCCAAAAGAATCCTCTACGTTTAGCCAACTCAACTATTTTCTCATATAGATCCTGACCTTTAACCCCCATTATTACATGAACCCCTACAATCTAATGATACTCTTTACCCCTTATTTATAGAGTAGTCCTCTTTTAAGTCTAGAGAATATTCCTTAATATACTTGTATGATTTAAGCCTATAGCGGTGTAGTAAATACATGTTAGAATTATATTTATCAGAACCTCTAAACGTATTTGGAGGATTTCAGGGAAAACCTGAAAGAACACCATTTGATCTAATAGGAATACCCTTTGATGCAACATCAAGTTTTAGACCAGGCTCACGATTTGCACCCGAGACTATTAGAAGGGTATCAGTAGATATAGAGTTCTATTCTCTCAGAAATAACCTAGACTTTGACGAGGTAGGCGTAAGGGATTTGGGAAATATCATTGCACCTACATCAGTTGACGAGCTAATTAATCGTACTGAACAGATAGCAATTAATGTATTTAATAGCAATAGAAGGCTCATAACATTAGGAGGAGAACATACGATAACTTTAGGTCTAATAAAAGCTCTTAGAAAATACGAGCCATGCATATTAATAGCGGATGCCCACATGGATTTAAGAGAAGAATATTTAGGTAGTAAGGTAAATCATGCAACAGTAATTAGGAGAATTCTTGATATAATACCTCCAACAAATATAGTAGTCGTCGGTGTTCGAGGATTCTGTAGAGAGGAACTAGAATATGCGAAGAGAATAGGTCTAACTTACTATACACCGTTACAATTTAGGATATTAGGTGTACGTGAATTAGCTAAAAGAATTATGCGAAGATTTGAGGAATGTAAATATTTATATATATCGATAGACATGGATGTAATAGATCCAGCATTTGCTCCAGGAGTAGGAAATCCTGAACCTGAAGGAATAACACCTTCAGATCTACTAGACTTGCTATATTTTATATGCAATGAAAATGTTATAGGATTTGATATAACAGAAGTAACTCCACTCTATGATCCAAGTCAAATAACATCAATTCTAGCTGCAAAGATCGTAGTAGAGATAGCGTCAACTATATATTCAAGGCTAAAACAACCATATAAGCGTAAATCACTATAAACCACTAATAACTCCATATTTTAATGCTATCTTCAGGATATTGTTTATAGGTCCTTCAGCAATCTTTCTTCCCCCATCAAGAATAACTGCTCTTTTAGCTATTTTCTCTAGACCGAAAAGTATGTGAGTAGATACAATTATTGTAGATTCGTCTTCTACCTCTCTAAGCACTTTAATTAACTTACCTCTAGACCTGTGATCTAAACCCGTAAATGGGTCATCAAGTATTATTAACTCGGGATTACCCATAATTGCTTGAATTAACCCTATTCTCTTTTTCATACCCACAGAATAAGTACCTATAAGTCTATGCCAGTAGCTTAAGACATTGAATTCCCTAGCTAGTTCAATAACATCATCCCATTTAACACCTTTAACTATAGAAGCATGCCTTAGGAATTCACGCCCAGAAACCCACCATGGAGGATTAAAATCATCCAATAATGCTCCAATTCTCCCCTTTAAAATGCGAAATTCCTTAAATGGGTTACATCCAAGTACTCTAACTTTACCCTTAGTAGGCTTAATTAATCCTAAGAGAATTTTAATTAAGGTACTTTTACCGCTACCATTAGGTCCTATAAGTAAGCAGTGCTCACCACGTGCTATAGTTAAACTTATATTATCAAGAGCTTTAACAAATATAAACTTCTTACAAAGATTCTCAATAACAACGACATTCTCACCATCAAGCATAGTCTCTATACCTCATAATAACATAGCCTATAATAATAAAAGCCGTAAAGAGTACAAGGTATGGAACCACATTGCTCCAATAATATAAATCACATATTATAAATCGTTCAGGACTATACTCTTGAGGTATTATCCCCATACCCTTTACTATAAAGGGTGCTATGAAGCATACAAGTAATGCATATAGAGGCTTAGATAAAACAATAGCTGGGATGAAAGCATAGGATAGTGTGATAATAGCTAATCCTAAATCCATTAATAGTCTAGTACCAAGTATGTTGAGAAACCTTAAGGTATGAGTAATGACTAGAGAAGTATCAACTATAGGCATTAGAACTAAATGCAGTGAAAATAAGGGATAAACAGCAAGAATAATGCAAGATATTAGCTTAGACCAATAAGCTTCACCTCTAGAAACACCAATAATAAATCTATCTCTTAGAACTTTCCTTTCAATTTCATATGAAAACATAGAAACACATATAATAACAATATAAATGTAATACATATACCAAAACATTTCTTTACCAATACTAGGATTTATATGCATAACAGCTTTCTCTATTACTTCACCTAAAGGATCACCATAACCTACAATCCAAGCAGTACTAATTAATCCCTTAAGCTTGGTAAAGTACTTTTCAGGATAAAAGCCTTGAAATGAAGACGTATTACCAAATAACATTATAGCTGACAATAGAGTAAACATAATTATAGTTGAAAGCCAAAACCTCCAAAAACCATAGAGCTCCCATGAAATAATGCTAACAAACCTAGGAACACTCCTTAACCTACCAAATACACCTAATATAACAAGAACAATACCTATTATTAATGTAATAGTTATTTTAGGAGCTAAATACATAATCCTATAATCTATACTAGATGGATCTACTGAAAAAGAGAAGTACATCACACCATGCTTTGAAGAATTAAACCTAATAATTCCTAAATATATGCCAGTACTAGGAGCACTAAATATGGGAGTTAATGGCTCACTTACAATACCATTATCAATGTAGCTCCAAAACTCACCTGATGAAAGCTTAATCAATGTAATGTTAATAAACCATTCACCTACATTTCTAAAGGAATATTTAAAATCAATCTTATCAGAAGCGAATAAATATACATAAAATTCACCAATACTATCACCTGAAGTACTTGTCCCTACACCGGCAAATGAATAAACTCCTACTTTAGCTAACGAAGCACAGCTAATGATAATTAAAGTAAGGCCTATAAGTATGAGAGTTCTTATCAAGAGCTTATGCTCCCTCTATACTTCCACTTAAGCACAGCATACAGTATAAGTGCCATTAATAATGTAAGTGCTATTAATAAGAACAATACGTGTTCATTAGTTTTCTTAGCCTCAGAACCAAATACTGGTCTTTCGAATGGAATATTAGTAT